>UMIC01026829.1_pt1 | contig 84920 bp, 97 predicted proteins | sample 1965681 | NCBI WGS metagenome assembly UMIC01 (sample SAMEA4836114, study PRJEB28245) | human gut metagenome | biome: gut microbiome; material: fecal sample | place: Denmark | collected 2008
TGCCGCACGCCGCTGCGCAAGCCGTGCCCGGGCCGCCTCGACCCATCCGGCTTTGCACTCGAGAAACTCCATCGCTCGCCGTGCGGAAACCCCGTAAGGAAACGACAGGCGGACACACCCCGTCCCGCGCACGCTGATCGAAATACGGCGTGCGCGGCGCGACTGGGAGAGGACGACCTCACCCAGCCGGGGATGTTCGACGGTCGTAATCATGCCTAACGGGCCATAATGGCCGAGATATCCACATCGTCGAGGCGAAGCGCAGAATCCCGCCGTTCGATGCTCATACTGAAAAAAAGGATCAACAACTCTTCATCCGAATAGGTCAGGAGTTCATTGGCAGCGTTCTCCAGCTCAGAGGGCAGGGGATAATCCCCCTTGCCCGCACGCCGCAGTTGCCGCTGCAACAGGGCGGGTGCGGAAATTACGAATTCGGAGCGTTCCGTGCCGAAGTCGATCCGCAGCGTATCATCCTCGAACCGGTAATACGGGATACGGCCCTGGTCGTAACGATTGTACGAAAGATTGGCATACAGCACCCGATACCCTGGGGCAAGGTCGATGCGTCGCACCCCGTCCGGGTACACCGACACCCAGTTGTCATCGGTACGGTAATCGTAGCCGTAGACCACATAATCGCGGAACACATCCGGCACTGCCTCGCGGACTTTGCCAAGCTCCACCCCGAACCGGGCGAAGGCCAGCGTATCATGGTCGGCAACGTAGTCGAGCGCCTCGTAAAGGCGGCGGTAATCCCCGCGCAGCAGGGTGTCGGGAACAAAGGCGTCCAGTTGCAGCCGGCCCTCGCCGTCGAGCATGTTAAGCTGTTTTGCCACACGGACGGCACGGCGCACCTGCGAGCCGGTCGCTATGCGTTGCGGTTCGAGCACAGGCAGGTAGGCCAGAGCCGCAAAACAGACGAACCCCGCCAGGCCGACGTACAGGTAGCGCCCGGTACGGCGCGACAGGAACAACAGCACGCAGAGCGTCATCAGCCCGCCGCAGACAAGCAGGTATACGCGCGGTTCGGTAAGCCCGTATTCGTTCGTACGACGCAGGACGCCGATCCAGAACAGCAGCTGCGTAGGCAACGACACCAGGCTGAAACGGTCGAAGAACCAGTCGTACATGCGTTTCTGCAACAACGGCTGCAACGCCTTGACCGCAATAGCCAGCAGCGTGAACCCGAACACCAGATAGGCCACCCCGCCCTCGGGCAAAGACCACGTAACGAGGATCTTGACCATGTAAAGGCAGAGTATGGCGGTGTAGATCAGCAGTGCGGGCGTCACGATATAGTTCAGCAACACGTCGAGGATGCGAGTGCCGCGGCATTCGGCACCGGCCCAACGGTCGTACATCATCAGGAAAAGCACCGGGCCGGCGAAGGTCTCGAAAAGGATCAGCGCATAGATCCAGACATGCTCGATCCAACTCCCTTCGAGCCCGAAGATATAGGTCGTGGAGAAGAAGATGGCGGAGAACAACCCCAGCGCTACATTGGCGAAGAGTGCAGCGAGGATGCCCGAACGCAGCCACACCATGATGTCGTCGACGAACCGCTTGTTGCACACGGCACGGCGGCAGAGCAGCAGCGCCAAGGGCGCCAGGATGCCGAAGGTGATGAACGACGGCTCGCTGGCGAGCCACTCTTCCAGACCTCCCCAGAGCGCGAACGGCACGAAAGGCGCCCAGCATACCCAGTAGACTTTCCGCCACGGCCCCGGCCCCGCAAGGTTATTGAAGGCCAGCGCAACAGCGAAGGCCAGCGGCACGAGCGCCAGCCTGACCAGGATGTCGTCGCTGTCCGTCTCGTAGGCGACGAGGCAGCCGATACAGCCGAAGGCAATCAATCCCGCCTCCACAGGGTGCAGGCGCAGCATTTGCAGGAACCCCTCCCGAAGCCACTGCACGTAATGTCCGAGTTTCGCTTTCATGGTTTTCGTTTATTGTCCGATACGCTGGCGCACGACCTCGAAAAGCATCACGGCCGCTGCGGCCGAGACGTTCAGCGATTCGATATGCCCGATCAGGGGGATTGCCAGCTGTTCGTCGCAGAGTTTGAGTACCTCCTTCGAGATGCCCGTATCCTCGGCGCCCATCACCAGGGCCGTAGGCTTGCGGAAATCGGCATCGTAGAGCAGTTTGCGGCTCTTCTCGGTTGCGGCGACGATCTGAAACCCTTCGGTCTGGAGCTGCTTGATCGTATTGCGGATCGACCCCACGCGGCAGACCGGGATCGTCGCCAGCGCCCCGGCCGACGAGCGGATCGCCTCGGCATTCACGGGGGCCGAATTCTTCAGCGGCGTCACCAGACCGTGCGCCCCGGCGCACTCGGCCGAGCGGGCGATGGCGCCGAAATTGCGGACGTCGGTCACCCCGTCGAAGATCACCACCAGCGGCGTCTCGTCCTCGGGCACCCGTTCCAGGATGTCGGCCAGCCCGACATATTCGATGGCCGAAATCTGCGCCACGACACCCTGGTGGTTGCCGCGTGTGAGGCGGTTAAGCTTTTCGACAGGCACCTCCTGCATCCGCACGCGGTGACGGATGCAGAGGTCTTTCAGCTCCGTCATCAGCTGCCCTTCGGCACCTTTGCGGATGTAGAGTTTCTCGATCTGGCGTCCAGCCTCGATGGCTTCGGCCACGGGACGTATCCCGAAAATAATGTTGTCCATAGCAGCTTATTTTTCATTTACCCCGGGGCGGGCGGCACAAGGTTCAGCCGGATTTCCCGGAAATCACTGTTCTTCGGTTAATTCGAGTTCGTACGAGGCCTTCTCCCACTCGTGCATCTGATGGTCGTAACGGGCTTTCAGGTCGTTGTAGGCCTTGTAGTCGGCTTCGTCGTAGGCGGTCGCCGCAGCGAATTTCGCATCGTAGGCGGCGATCTGTTTTTCGATTGCGGCAAGTTCCGACTCTATCCCCTCGACCGTCCGGCGCAGCTTGCGCAGCTGTTTCTCCTGCTCCTTGCGCTGCTCGTAAGTGAGTTTGCCGGAAACGGCGGCCTCGGGTTTCGGAGTTGCCTGCAGGGCGGGTTTCTGCGGGGTGTCCCTGCGTTCGACCTCCTGAAGCGATTCCAGCTTCCGCTTTTCGAGGAAATAGTAGATACCCCCGAGGTACTCCTTCACCCCGCCGTCGCGGAACTCATAGACCTTCTGCACCATGCCGTCGAGGAATTCGCGGTCGTGCGACACGATGACGACCGTGCCGTCGTACTTCATGATGGCATTCTTGAGGATGTCCTTCGAACGCATGTCCATGTGGTTGGTCGGCTCGTCCAGTACCAGCAGGTTGCGCGGTTCGAGCATCATGCGGGCCATGGCCAGACGTGCCCGCTCGCCGCCCGAAAGCACCTTGACCTTTTTGTCGATATCCTCGCCGCGGAACAGGAACGCCCCGAGGATATCGCGCAGGCGGGTACGGATGTCCCCCACGGCCACGCGGTCGAGCGTATCGTAGACGGTGAATTCGCCGTCCATCAGGTCGTCCTGGTTCTGGGCATAGTAGCCGATATTGACGTTGGCACCGAGCCGCACCGAACCTTCGGTCGGCGTCAGCTGCCCGACGAGCATCCGCGCCAGCGTGGTCTTGCCTTCGCCGTTACGGCCGACGAGGGCGATCTTGTCGCCCTTTCCGATGATGAAATTCGCGCCGCTGAAGACATGCTTCGCCCCGAAGGACATCCCGGCTTCGTTGATCTCGGCCACGACCTGTCCCGAGCGGGGTGCGGGCGGAAACTTGATATTGAGCGTCGCCAGGTCTTCCTCCTCGACCTCGAGCCGTTCGAGGCGTTCGAGTTGCTTGATGCGCGACTGCACCTGGTTCGACTTGGTGGGTTTGTAGCGGAACTTCTCGATGAATTCCTCGGTCTTTTCGATCATGCGCTGCTGGTTTTCATAGGCAGCCATCTGCTGTGCCCGGCGTTCGGCGCGCAGCACGACATATTTCGAATAGGAAACCTTGTAATCGGTCGCTTTGCCCAGCGAAAGCTCGACTGTGCGGTTGGTGACGTTGTCGAGGAAAGCGCGGTCGTGCGAGATCAGCAGCACGGCGCCGCTGTAATTCTTCAGGTAATCCTCGAGCCACTGGATCGACTCGATGTCGAGGTGGTTCGTCGGCTCGTCGAGCAGGAAGATCGAGGGACGGCGCAACAGCAGTTTCGCCAGCTCGATACGCATGCGCCAGCCGCCCGAGAATTCGCTCGTCGGGCGTCCGAAATCCCCGCGTTTGAACCCGAGCCCCAGCAGCGTCTTTTCGATATCCGCTTCGCGGGTCTCGCCGCCGAGGATATGGTAGTGATCCTGCGCATCGTTCAGGCGGTGCAACAGCTGCGCATAACCGTCGCTTTCGTAGTCGGTACGCTCTGCGATCTCGTGCGTCAGGTGCTCGATCTCGGCCTCGAGGCGCAGCACCTCCTCGAACGCCTTGGCAGTCTCCTCGGCGAGCGTCGTCGTATCGGCCACTCGCATGGTCTGCGGCAGGTAGCCGATCGTACAGTCGCCGTTCAGGGTCACGCTGCCCGAGGTCGGTTGCTGCTCGCCCGTAATGATGCGCAGCAGCGTGGTTTTACCCGCCCCGTTCCGGCCGACGAGGCCGATGCGGTCTTTGGGGTTTATCAGGAACGATATGTTGTCGAAGAGCGTCCAGCCCCCGTAACTTACAGTAAGATTGTCAAGAGATATCATGGTCTGTCTAAAATCACGGCAAAGTTAGTGATTTAATCCGACATATCGTATCTTTGGACTCCGAAACGAACATTGTTATAGTATGGAGAAGTTGGAACGCTACCTGCGGTTCATCCGCGAGGCCGAACGGCTGAAAGACGTCCTGCGCACGGCACACACCTCGACCGGGAGGCACGAAAGCACGGCCGAGCACTCTTGGCGGCTGGCCCTGCTGGCCGCCGTCCTCACCGGCGAACGCCCCCGGCTGGACATGCAACGGGTATTGTTGATGTGCCTCGTCCACGACCTCGGCGAAGCGTACGACGGGGATATCCCGGCCGTGGCACAGATGGCCGACGGTACCAAGGAGGCTTCGGAGCTGGTCGCAATCGACAAACTGACGCGCATGCTCCCGCCCGCGGCCGGGACGGCGATCCGGAAGATATGGGAGGAATACGAAGCATGCCAGACGCCCGAGGCGCGGTGGGTGAAAGCCCTCGACAAGGCCGAGACCATCATCCAGCATAACCAGGGTGCCAATCCCGCCGATTTCGATTACGCGTTCAACCTGACCTACGGCTCCGGCTATTTCCGCGACGACGACCTGCTGCGCGACCTGCGCCGCCTGCTGGACGACGAGACCCGACGGCACATCGTCCCCTAAGCCGCTGCGGAATGCAATACGGGCGCGACACCCCGGCAAAACCCGGAACACGAGACGTCCGGAACCCCTGAAAACCCTGGCCGCTCCGCCCCGAAATATCCGGCGCGCCGAATGGTCAGGCGTTGAGCATCCGCACGATCTCGGCCTGCGGGTCTTCGGCGCCGAAAACGGCATTCCCGGCAACCAGCACGTCGGCCCCTGCCTCGTAGACCTCGCGGGAGTTGTGCGACGAGATGCCGCCGTCGACCTCGATGATGGTCTGCAACCCCAACTCCCGGGCCATGGCCCGCAGAGCCCGGATCTTCCCGGTCGAAGCCGGGATGAACGACTGCCCGCCGAAACCGGGTTCGACGCTCATCACCAGCACCAGGTCGACCAGCGGGAGGATATCGCGCAGCACCTCGACCGAAGTCGCCGGCTTGATCGACACCCCGGCCTTCGCACCGGCCTTGCGGATCATTTCTATGCACCCCCTGGGATCGTACGTGGCTTCGTAGTGGAAGGTCACGATGTCGGCGCCCGCCTCGGCGAAACGCGCTACGTAACGCTCCGGCTCGACGATCATCAGGTGCACGTCGAGGCACTTTGCGGTCACCTTGCGGATGGCCTTCAGCACCGGAAACCCGAAGGAGATATTGGGGACGAACACGCCGTCCATCACGTCGATATGTACCCACTCGGCCGCACTGCGGTCGACCATCTGCGTGTCGCGTTCCAGGTGGCCGAAATCGGCCGAAAGCATCGAAGGTGCTACGATTCTGTTCATGGTTCGAATATTACTTACGACAAATATAGTCATTTCCGGGCAGTTTTCCACGCTTCGGAGCGGGATTCCGTCCCCGCAAACCCGGGTTTTGGGGTTCGGGGTTGCAGTTCGGGATTCCGAATGCCGGTTCCCTGTCGCACGGTCTTTCCGGGGATTCCGTCCCGAAAGAGCTGCCGGTCAGGATCTTTTCCGGTTCAGGGTGTCGATCCTCCGGCGTATCGCAATGCCGTTGAACAGCGAAAGCAGCAATGCAAGCCCTATGCCGCATACCCATGTAACGCCGGCCCCGGCCGGGGCGTACCCCTCCTGCAATGCCGCCAGTTCGGGCAGGTACCACATACGCACCAGCCACGACAAAACCACGGCCACGACGAGGACACCCAGGTTGAGCCACAAGGTCAGCAACCAATACGGCCGTGCTACACGTCCCGGTGCATAACCCAGCAGGAGCAGATTTTCCAGTTTCGCGCTGTTCTTCTGCAAGAGCAGGAAAATGCTCAGCATCAGAATGTAGAAAGACATCACGCTGAACACCAGTCCCACCCCTCCGAGCCCTCCGGCCGCAAGTTGCAGGAAATAGGCAGCCTTCCCGCTGTCACGGCGGTCGCCTTCTGCCTCATAGCCCTTGCCGTCGAGGTAAGCCGAAATCGCGGCATCGACAGGGCGGTCGGTCTCGACGATGACCCGCGACGCCTGTTTCTCCCCGCCCTGGCCGAACCGCCCGTTCGACCAGCGGATGAAAGACTCCGGGACGAGGATCGTATTGAGGCGGTTCGACAACCCGACGATACGGCCCCGGAACTGTTCCGTGCGCCCGTTGCCGGCGACCTCGATGCCGAGCGAAACCCGCTGGAATATCCCCTCCGAAATCTGCGGCAGCCCCTGCGACTTGGCAAACCCGTAATTGTAGAGGTTCAGGTAATTGCGCGGGATGATGATGGGGATATCCCCGTCGCCGGGTTCGTATTTCCACTTCCCGGAGGCGACATCGAGAAAACGGTCGGGCACCGCCTCAAAAAAGAGGTAGGTAGAGAGCTGTACGCCGCCCATGCCCACCGTCCCCTTCACCCGGTAGTCCGCCGGCGTGAAAGCCCCGACGTCCCGGACGAAAGGCTGTTCCTTCAACTCCTCCAGCTCCGCGGGGGTAAAGTCGCTGCTCCCCAGCCCGATCGTCTGGAGTGCGCCGACCCGTTTCGAAAGCACCAAATAATCGCCCCGCATGAACGAATCGGGGGCATCGAAGACCGGCATGACATCGCGGTAAGCCTGCACCGAGGTGAGCACGATGGTCATGCCCACGACCCCGGCGAGGGCGAAACCTACGGTCTGCGCGACGCTCAGATGGCTGCGCAACAATTTCCAAAGCAGCGTCATAGCGTAAGGGTTTTATGGTAGGGAAGCCCGAGCCGGCTGCCCACCGAGGTGACGACGATGCCCGCCCCCTGCGCCTGCACCTCTTCCAGCAGCATCCCGCTGAGCAACTCCCCGTTAGCGGCATCGAGGTGGCTGACAGGCTCGTCGAGCAGGATGAAATCGAACGGCTGGCACATGCAGCGGATGAAGGCCACGCGCTGCTGCTGTCCGAAGGAGAGCTTTTCGACCGGGGCATCCCGCTTATCGGCGATACCCGCAGCCTCGAGCATTCGCCCGATCTGCTCCTGCGTCTTGAAATGCGTGAGCTCGTTTTTCAGGGCGATATTCTCCGCGACGGTCAGTTCGCCGAAAAGACGCAGATCCTGGAAAAGCATACTCAGCGACCTGCGGCGCAGGGCACTCCACGCCGCGGCGGAAAAGCCGCGGCAATCCGCCCCGTCGAAGAGTATCCGCCCCGCGTAATCCTCCCGGATGCCGTAGAGAAAGTGGCACAGCGAAGTTTTCCCCGTTCCCGAAGCAGCCTCGAGCAGGCAGTACTCCCCCTTGCGGAAGGTCACCTCCTGCAACCAGACCCCCGAATCCCGCGGAGCCGCTTCCCCCGCGAACACGCAGGGCAGCACCCGTTGCAAAGTTATCGATTCCATACCTTCTTTATTTCAAGGTAAACGGCCGTTCGAATCCCGGACGGCCGTTTACCATAAACCCCGAAGGTTATTACAAATTGGCCTCCGGTACGTACCGGCGGATCAGTTCGCCAATTTTGTCGCAGACAGTCTTAAAGGAATTCTGCTCCTTGTCCGTCATATTGACTACGGCAGTCCCGCCCTTCATCGTACCATAGGCTTCCAGGTCTTCGAACATGGCCAGCACGGAGAGCGCGGCCTCGACCTGCGGGTCGACATTACCGCCGACAAGCTGCGCGGTCAGCGCGGTCACACCCTCGAAATCGACGTAGAAGCTTCCCGACTGGCCCTTGAATATCTTGCTCATCGAAGCCAGCGATTCGATGTCCGCACCGTCGAGCGCCGATTTCACGACCGCATCGGTCGTACAGTAAAGCACATCGCCCTTCACGCCGAACAGCACCGTGACACCGCCCATGCTGATCGTATATTCGCCTTCGCCCGCCTTCTGGATGGGCATACCGGAGAGGTTGGAGACGATCGTCTGCAACACGGCGGGATCCTTCACCTGGGCCAGCAGCGACGCTACGGGATACTGACCGTCGGCTGTCATCCCCGAGAACGAGATCACGCAGTCGCCGCTGAAAGCATCCATCACCTGCTTGACCATCGGGTTGGCCATCAGCATCCCGTAACCGGGCATTGCGGAGAATACCGAATACATCTTCTCGCCGTCGAGGCCGTAGGCCATCGCACCGATCGTATTCCGGGGTACGTAGCGCAACAGGGCGCCTGTCTGGGGCTTCACGTAGGCGTAGAAATCCATCATCTTCTGTTCGCTCTCCTTGTCCTTGTACGACACGGCGGCATCGCAAACGATCCGTCCCTTCTCGAAATTGACGGAACTTGCCAGCGTGGCACCCTTGAGGGCTTCCATCATCGGCATCGAACTCATCATCGGGTTGCTATCCATTATCGACACCAGTGCCGAATAGACCATCACCATGTTGATGTCGTTCTTCTCGGAGAGCTGCCCGGCAACGACTTTGTCACCCATCAGGCTCTCGCCGCTCTTCTGGGCAAAGAGTTTCTTAACGGCATCGAGTCCGCTTTGCGACGAACCCTGCGCGAAATAGAGCATGACAGCCACATCGTTGTAGGCGCACAACCCGCTCACGGAGCTGTCCTCGCCCAATGCGATGACCGAGATACCGCCCTCGTTCCGGGGTGCAATGCCGCTTTTCTCGTTGATACGGGCGAGCAGCGCGTCCAGTTTCGCCTTATCGCCGATAGGCAGCAACACACCGCCCCGGACATTCGGGGACTGCATCGCGCCATCCATCGAGATGAAGAAGAACAGGTCTTTTTTCAGGTCGATACCCGATTCACAGGGGTTCTTCAGCAGGGCCAGCAGGTATTCCTTCTCTTCGGCAGTGATGCCATCGGCCTTGTCGAGCTCGGCCTTGAGCCGGATGAAGAGCGGATGCTGCTCGATATCGCCGGCATCGCTCTTCTGCAGAAGCGAAGCGGGGTTGACCGACATCGTCATAAAGGAATCGGCAGGCAGGAAGTTGCGGTAATCGGCACTTCCGCCGCAGGAAACAACCAGCATGGACACTGCAGCGAGGCAGGCCAGCTTCAGGGATCGTAACGTTTTTTTCATATTCGAAATTATTTGAATCCGTATTTGGAACAAACAAAGCTATAAAAAAATACGTAACAACCTGCGACATCGGGACTAAAAATTGCGTTGCGGGGCTAAATTAACGCACATGCCCCGGTACGGGGTGTTTTTCCGGGAATAAATTGCTATTTTTGCATGGAAACAGACACAAAAACACACGATGACTCCTACCACCCTTTTCATATTGGCCGCTACGTGCAGCCTGGCAGTGCCCGTCGCCCTGTTCCTCGTACTCTGGCGCAGGGACACCCGGCGGCTTGCCGCTGATAACCAAGCCTCCGAAGCCCGCGAGCGCGATGCCACGTCACGGCTGGCGGCGGCCGAAGCCCGGCTGGCCGCCGCGGAACAAGCCTTGTCCGCGGAAAAAGAGTTGCGGCAGCGCTACGAAGGACAGGTGCAGGCGCTGACCGAGCAGCGGACGCGTACCGAAGCGGAACTGGCGGCACTCCGCGCCTCGTCCGAGGCCGAGATCGCATCGCTGCGCGCGAAAAACGCCGAGGATCGCGCGGCCGAAAAAGCCGAGCGCGAAAAACTGGAGGAGACCTTCCGGGCCCAGTTCCGCAACCTTGCGACCGAGATACTGGGCGAGCAGTCCAAACATTTCAAGGAGACCAACAAGGAGTCGCTCGACGTGCTGCTCAAACCCTTCCGCGACAACATCGCCGAATTCCGCAAGCGCGTCGAGGACATCTACACCACGCAGACGGCACAGCGCGGCGAACTGAAGGCCGAACTGAAAAACCTGATGGAGCTCAACCGGCGCATCACGACCGAGACCACGAACCTGACGAACGCACTGAAAGGCAATTCGAAAGTGCAGGGCGACTGGGGAGAAATGCTGCTGGAAACGATCCTGGACAGTTCGGCGCTCATCAAGGGCATCCACTACGAAACGCAATACAACATCAAGGACGCCGAGGGACACAACCTGCGCCCCGACGTCGTGCTGCACCTGCCCGAGAAGAAAGACATCGTCATCGACTCGAAGGTTTCGCTCACGGCTTTCGTAGGCTACACCTCGGCCGAGACCGAAGAGGAGCGCCGCCGCTGCCTCGCAGCGCACACGGCCTCCGTCCGCCAGCACGTCAACGAACTGGGACGCAAGGAGTACCAGCGCCTGCTCAACTCGCCCGACTTCGTCATCATGTTCATCCCCAACGAACCGGCCTTCCTCGCCGCATTGCAGAACGACGCGGCCATCTGGTCGGACGCCTACGACAAGAAGGTCATCATCTCGTCGCCGACGAACCTTTTCGCCCTGCTCAAACTGGTCGCCGACCTGTGGAAATACAACGACCAGGACAAGAACACCAGGGACATCGCCGCATGCGGGCTGAAACTCTATGAACAACTGGTGGCCTTCACCGGTTCGCTCGAAGGGGTCGGCACGGCGCTGGACAAGGCACGCGACGCCTATGACGACGCCTACAAACGGCTCTGCACGGGCAACGACAACATCATCCGCGTCGGGGAACGGCTGCGCAGGACGGCGCGCCTGCAAACCAAGAAACAGCACTCCGCGCGCACGCTCGAAACCGCCGGGGAGGACGACCTCCCGGGCATCCCCGCCGCCGAAACCGGGGGCGGGAATCCGGTTCCCGGAGCCGGAGGCGAAGAATAACCGAAATGCCCGGCGCGCCAGCCCGGATACCCGGGCACAGAGGAACACGGGAGGAGGCAAAGCCCCCTGTAACATGCAAAAGCCCGCCGATGTTCGGCGGACTTTTACTTATTCCGGCAGGATGATATTTCCCATGTCGTGCACAAAATCCGGCTCACGGTCTGCGGGGTTCCCTCCAGTTTTTGCGCATCCGCACTTCGATCCCGGGCGTTGCGTCGTGCGCCATCGTCTCCACGATGTCGTCCCACACCTCCTGAACCCAGCCGACACGTCGCCGGCAATGCTTCAGCACCTCGACCGCCCAAATCTTCACGGCGACCTTCGCCCCCGGCTCGACCGCCCATCGGGCGGCAGCCTCGGCAATCCGCTCCAGATCCCGCACCTCGGGCGTGTAACGCCCCAGCAGGTCGGCCATGACCTTTGCGAAGTGACGCCGGGCGCTGGGATCGGCGCAGGCCGGGAAATCCGTCCCGCAAAACTTACCGGCATAGGGCAAGAACGAATCCGGGGCGTCGAAATAGATCTTTTCGAGCACATACGCACCCCGGAAAGCCACCTTGTGCCTCACGGCACGCGGCAACCCCTCGCAGCGGGAGGTCACCACCTCATACAGCAACCCCACGGCATCCGCATCGCGCACGCGCCGGGCCACCGTGTCGGCAAAATCGGAATAAAACCGCTCCGACAGGCATTTTATCAACTCCGCTTCCGTCATACCGATACACTCCCGCCGAAACCCCGATTCTGTGGGTTCGCCGTACAGCAACCCCGAAAAGCCCCGGGTCTTACGGCCATGCCGGACGCCACAGCATGAAAAACACCGTCAAAACAACTTTTTCTTCGACGTCGTAACGACAAAATCCTTCAGGTAGAAAGGTTCGAAATAGGCGATATCTTCCGTGCATCCCGCATCGAGCGCACGCTGGGCCAGCCGCGCAAGCCCGCGTGCGGAAGGGGCTACCTCGACAAGCACGGCGTCGGGCAGTATCCCGGCGCATTTGCGGGCCCCGCTGCCGAAGATCACGAACGGCCTCCCCTGCGAACGGAAGTGCGCAAAACTCTCCCCGTCGACGACCTCGGCCGAAACCTCGTTAAGGGGCTTTCCGGCCGTATCGAATACCTGCGCATAGACCTCCATGCGGCGGGCATCGACCATCGGGCAGAGGCAGGCATGTTCCCAGTCGGGGACGGAAAGAATCCCGGCTTCGTAATCTTCGAGCGCCACTTCGGCCAGCGCATCGAGCGACCCGACGGCCACCAGCGGCTTACGCACCCCGTAGCACAGCCCCTTGGCGAACGAAACGCCGATCCGCAGCCCCGTATAGGAGCCGGGGCCCTTGCCCACGGCCACGGCATCCAGTTCATCGGGCGCAATGCCCGTTTCGCGCAAAAGCTCGTCGACGAACACGCCGACCTTGCGGGCATGGTCGCGCCCCTCGTCGCTCTCGCGCAGCGAAAGCAGCTCCCCGTCCTTTGCAATACCGACCGAACAAACGTCCGTACCGGTCTCGATACATAGAATCAAGCTCATATCTTCGATAAATTCAAACTCAATCGTCCAAAATACCCAGGTGCTCCAGCGCCCGGGCAATGCCGTCGTCGTCGACCGTAGCGGTCACGTAGTCGGCGGCGTTCAGCGCCTCGTCGCAGGCATTGCCCATGGCAATCCCCACCCCCGCGGCAGACAACATCGCCACGTCGTTGCCGCCGTCGCCGAAGGCCGCGACCTCCGAAGCCCGTAATCCGCAGGCGGACATAAATTCCCTCATACCCGTGGCCTTGTCGATGCCTGCGACATTGATGTCGGCGAAAATCGGACACCATCGGCTCGCCGCAAGCCCGGGTAACTGCGCCATGACGCGCCGTTCGGCCTCCGTATCCAGATAGAAACACATCTGGCAGCACTCGCTCCGCTCGAAAAGCGCACGGAGGTCGGTCTGCTCGGGCACGGGATGCGCGACCATATGCGCCAGCCGTTCCACCTCGGGGGTCACTCGGTTGACGAATACGCCGCTCTCCAGTTCCAGCGCCAGCGGGAATCCCATCTGCGAGGAGAGTTCCATGGCGCGTTCGAAATCGGCCCGCGGAATCGGATGCTGGCTTACCACACGCCCGTCGGCAGCCACACACCGTGCGCCGTTGAGCGACACCACGCCGTCGTAGGGAATCCCCTCGAGCGGAGCGAGGTCGTTCGCCGCACGCCCCGTAGCGATAAAGAGCCGGATGCCCCGCGCATGCGCCCGCACCAGCGCATCGCGTGCCGAGGCGGGTATTTCATGGGTCTCGAAACTGATCAGCGTACCGTCTACATCGAGGAAAATAGCTCGTATCATCGTTTGTAATTTTTCATCGCCTTGTCGATCTCACGCTTGGCATCGTTTTCCTTCAGGTATTCGCGCTTGTCATAGGTCTTCCGGCCCCGGGCCAGCCCGACCACGACCTTGGCCAGTCCCCGTTCGTTCAGGAACAGGCGCAGCCCCACGATCGTGAGGCCCTTGTCCTGCCCCGCGCGCTGGAGCTTGTCCAGCTCGCGGCGGTTGAGCAGCAGTTTCCGGTCGCGGCGCGGCGCATGGTTGTTGCAGGTGCCCCACCCGTATTCGGCGATGTTGACACCCCGTATCCACAGCTCACCCTTGTCGAAATAACAGAACGAATCGGTCAGCGAAGCCTTGCCCGCACGGATGGACTTGATCTCGGTACCGACGAGCACGATGCCCGCAACGTACTCTTCCAGAATCTCATAGTCGAACGTCGCGCGCTTGTTACGGATATTTATCTTTTTCTGTTCACTCATATATTCGGAATCGGCACAATAATTGCCTATTTATTCGCAGGGGTGGGAATCGGTCAAGGTAACTAATTCTTTTATCTTTGATATGTTTTACACATCTTTCTGTTTATTTTCTGTTTGCACACGGTATGCGTAGTGATACGTGTACGACCCGAGACCCGCCCCTTTTTTCTTTTAAAATTCGAACCCCGGCATATCCCCGCCCGGCACTCCGCCGGGCGCGGTCATAATATCAACCGCTGCAATTTCTTTGCAATCGTCACTTTCACCTTGTTGAACCCGGCCAGCCGCTGGATCACCTCGCCGACCTGCTCGTCCGTGAGGCTCTCGTCCGCGAGCTTGGCCTGCCACTCCTTGATATAGCTTTCGATCACCTTCGACTTGTAGAGCGTCACAGCCTTCGGCACCCCTACGGCCAGCATCTCGGCATCGCTCTCGACATGGATATCCTTGCGCCGCCACAGCTGGCTGGCCACGTAATTGTCGTCCGACGTAAGGATGTCGACCGAGGCGTTGCACACCTCCGGGTCGGGATGGTTCAGGAAAAAGTGCGCCGGGACTTCCACCCCAGTGCCGAGTATCTTCCACTGCTCACGGTAAGTTGCCAAAATACTGTTGTATAGCGGATTGCGAAACGTAAGCCCGTCGCTGTCCAGTTCCAGGAAGATCACCTCCGCGACGTTGCAGGGCACCATCGTGCGCCCCTCCTTGAATTCGAACGAACAATGGCCGTATTTAAGCAGGTATTTCACCAGTTCGCGTTCGAGCGCCTCACTGCTGCTCCCGGCCTCGACCTGCTTTACGAATTCCACCTCGGGCTGCGGAGCCTCTGCATGCCGCAATGCCGTCTGGCGGCGTACGAACTCGTCGGCCTCGCGGTCGCCGGTCGTCGCCATGCGCTTGCGCGCCACCTCCGAGATCAGGATGTTCTCGTCGATGTCCATGATCCGCGCGCACTCCTTGATGTAGACCGACCGCTGGATCGGATCGGGAATCTGCGCGATCGACTGCACCATGTCGGCGATCAGCGCCGCCTTCCGGATCGGGTCGCCCTGGGCGGCCTCCAACAGCAATTTTGCTTTGAAGGCCAGGAAATCCTGCTCGTTGGCCCGGATATATTCCTGCACCTCGGCCGCAGTGTGCGCCCGGGCGAAGGAGTCGGGATCCTCGGGTTCGGGCAGCAGCACCACGCGCACGTTCATCCCCTCCCGGAGGATCATGTCGATCCCGCGCAGCGAAGCGTGGATACCCGCCGAGTCTCCGTCGTAAATGACCGTGATGTTTTTCGTAAAACGGTTCAGCAGGCGTATCTGCTCGGTCGTGAGCGATGTCCCGGACGACGACACGACGTTCTCGACACCCGCCTGGTGCATCGAAATGACATCGGTATAGCCTTCGACCATGATGGCGAAATCGAGCTGCTGGATCGCCTTCTTGGCGAAATAGAGTCCGTACAGTTCCCGTTTCTTGCTGTATATCTCGCTCTCGGGCGAATTCTGGTATTTGGCAACGGTCTTGTCGGTACGCAGCGTACGGCCGCCGAAAGCGACGATGCGCCCCGAAATGTTATGTACGGGGAAAATCACCCGGTCGCGGAAGCGGTCGTAGAGCGAACCGTCGCTCTCGCGTTCGAGCGAAAGGCCGGTAGAGACCAAGAACTCCTTTTTATATCCCGCCGCCAGCGCATCCTTCGACATCCGGTCGCCGCGCGCGGGGCAGAACCCGAGGCCGAACTTCTTGATCGTGGCGTCGGTCATGCCGCGTTTCTGGCGGAAGTAAGCCATACCCACGCTCATCCCCTCGGTCTCGTGATGGAGGTAGTTGGCAAAATAATCGGCCGCCCAGCCGTTGAGCGCGAACATCGATTCACGGTCGTCGTTGCGGCGTACCTCTTCCTCGGACATCTCCTTCTCCTTGACCTCGATGCCGTATCGTTTGGCCACCATCTTCAGCGCTTCGGGATAGGTGATGTTCTCATGCTCCATCAGGAAGGTGACGGCATTGCCGCCTTTGCCGCAGCCGAAGCATTTATATACCCCCTTCGAGGGCGACACGACGAACGACGGGGTTTTCTCGTTGTGGAACGGGCAGCAGGCCTGATAGTTCACGCCCTTGCGCTTGAGCGTGACGTACTCGCCGATAATATCCACGATATTGGCGGCTGCATAAATGCGGTCTACTGTTTCCCTGTCGATCATGTCTGCAAAGATAGCAATAATTCCCCAACCCTTAGCGGGGTGCAAAAAGTTTTTGCCGGGCGGAGAAGATCAGTACCCAACCGTCCTGATGTCTTCCAGCTCGGCGCGGATGGCCTCGTTCAATCCGCAGGCAGGCACCGAGCCACGGGTGATGAACCCGGAACCGAGCGTGTCATCCATCTGGCAGCGGAAGCAGCACTCCTGATTTTCCCGTGCACGGAGAAAAACGAGCTCAGGGCGCAGCGGAGCGTATCTTCGTGCACCTTGTCCAACTCCCCGCGGCCGGATGCGGCGGCACATTGCCGCATGGCATACATCTCGGTCGTAAAATCGGCGATCACCCCTTCCGACATATCGAGGTGGCGCAGCACATCGGACTTGAACAGCCCGACGATCTCCCGGGCATCCTGCCGTTTCTGGCAGTTCGTAATAAGCCGCCCGCCCCCGAACGTGATGACGACACCCAGGATCACGGCCAGGGAATTGAGCCGGAACGACTTCCAGCCTTCGCTTTCGAACAGCTTCATACGTTGCACACGATCTATCGGCACAAAGCTATACATTATTACCAGGGATATGGCGTGGCGGGACAATTTTAACTGTCCCCGGCACGTTTCCGAAACAGACGCGCCGTCCCCGGCCAAACCGGGGCGGCATTTCACCATACCGTTTTTTTTACCTATTTTTGCACCATGGATTTCAAGTTGGTATCGGATTACGCCCCGATGGGCGACCAACCGGAAGCGATCGCACAGCTCGTCGGCTCGATCCGGCACGGCTCCAAACATAACACCCTGCTGGGGGTGACAGGCTCGGGAAAGACCTTCACCGTGGCCAACGTCATCGCGCAGCTGAACCGCCCGACGCTCGTCCTGAGCCACAACAAGACGCTCGCGGCGCAGCTTTACGGCGAGTTCCACAATTTCTTCCCGGAGAACGCCGTGGAGTATTTCGTCTCCTACTACGACTATTACCAGCCGGAGGCCTACCTCCCCTCGACGGACACCTTCATCGAAAAAGACCTTTCGATCAACGCCGAGATCGAGAAACTGCGCCTGCGCACCGTAGCCACGCTGCTGTCGGGGCGCCGCGACGTGATCGTCGTATCGAGCGTATCGTGCCTCTACGGCGCCGGCAACCCGGCGGATTTCCATGCCACGGCCATCAACATCCGGGTCGGGCAGGTCGTCAGCTACAAGCATTTCCTCTACAAGCTGGTCGAAGCGCTCTATACCCGCACCGAACGCGACCTGGAACCGGCGACGTTCCGTGTCAACGGCGACACGGTGGACATCATGGCGGCCTTCGGCGAGTTCGGCAGCCAGTGCTTCCGCGTAATGTTCTACGACAACGAGGTCGAGGCCATCCAGACCATCGACCCCGCGACGGGGCAGCGTATCCACTCGCTCGACAACCTGACGCTCTACCCCACGAGCCTCTTCGTAACCACCAAGGAGCGCATCAACTGCGCCGTACAACAGATATACCTGGATCTGGGCAGGCAGATCGAATTCTTCGAGCGTGCCGGACGCACGACGGAGGCGCAGCGCATCAAACAGCGCGTGGAATACGACGTCGAGATGATCAAGGAGCTGGGGTACTGCCCCGGCATCGAAAACTACTCGCGTTATTTCGACGGCCGCGCCGAGGGCACGCGCCCCTTCTGCCTGATCGACTATTTCCCGAAAGATTACATGCTCATCGTAGACGAAAGCCACGTCACGCTGCCGCAGGTACATGCCATGTACGGCGGCGACCGCGCCCGCAAGGAAAACCTCGTGGAGTACGGATTCCGTCTCCCGGCGGCCAAGGACAACCGTCCGGTGACCTTCGCCGAGTTCGAGCAGTTGCAGGGCACGTCGATCTACGTGAGCGCCACGCCCGCCGACTACGAACTGATGAAGAGCGAAGGCGTGATCGTCGAGCAGCTGATCCGCCCCACGGGGCTGGTCGACCCGCCGCTCGAGGTGCGCGTTACGGCCAACCAGATCGACGACCTGCTGGAGGAGATCGACAAGCGCGTGAAAGACGACGACAAGGTGCTCGTGACGACCATCACCAAACGCATGGCCGAGGAACTTTCGAAATACTTCGACCGGGTGGGCGTACGCAACCGTTACATCCACTCGGACGTGGATACGCTGGAACGCATCCAGATTCTGGAAGACCTGCGGGCCGGAATGTTCGACGTGCTGGTGGGCGTGAACCTGCTGCGCGAAGGGCTCGACCTGCCCGAAGTGGCGCTGGTGGCGATCCTCGACGCCGACAAGGAGGGATTCCTGCGCAACGTGCGGTCGCTGACGCAGATCGCGGGACGCGCCGCGCGCCATTCGCAGGGCAACGTGATCCTCTATGCCGACACCTGCACCGACTCCATGCGCTTCGCCATCGAGCAGAGCAACCGCCGGCGCGAGAAACAGGTGCGCTACAACATGGAACACGGCATGCTGCCGCGCCGGGCGCAGAAGAGCGGCACGGGGCAAAGCACCCTGCTCTCCGCACGCACCGACATCCCGGAGATAGCGGCGGCCTACCCGCTCGCCGAAGACCACTACATGGCCGCCGCGGACGTACAGAGAACCTACGCCGCCAGCGAGAATATCGACACACTGATCGACAAGGCGCGCGAGGACATGGAACGTGCGGCCAAATCGCTCGACTTCCTCGCCGCCGCGAAATTCCGCGACAGGATGTACGAACTGCAGAAACTCAAGGAGGAGAATCGGAAAGGCTGACACGCCCGGCCCCGCGGTTATTCGCGGACGGCGTTACGGAAGGTGAAATACTTGGCGGCCAGATAGCTGTACACCATCGTCCCCAGCGAGGCCATCATTTGCGAAGGCGTCGCCCAAAACCCGCACATCTCGACGAAGAATTTCAGGAAGAGATAATTGACTACCACCGAGCCGGCGACGGAGAGGAGGTAGCGGAAAAGCTGCGTCCCCGTGGCGAGCGGCGAACGGCGGAACGCCACGTGGCGGTTCAGCCAGAACCCCGTGAAGAAGGTCAGCGGAAAAACGATCAGCATCGCCGCGACATGCGGGGAAACCGCGATGAACCCGAGGTCGAGCAGCTCCTTGTCGAGCACGAAATTATAGAGCAGGAAATAGCACCCCCAGCCGAAAACCACGTTCGCGCCGCCGCATACGGCATAACGGAACGTCTGGCGCGGCAATAGCGCAGAAACAGGCCGGCGGTAGAACCAGTCGATGAAACGGATTATCAGCTCGGAAAGACGCATCAACGGGCAGTGTAAGTCCACAGCCCGGGGAAACGGTCGCTATAATTACGGATGAACAACGTACATGCCTCCGCATCGGGCGCCTCGAAAGGTGAAACCATGAATTTATCGCCGAAACGGTAGACCCCGCAATGTACCGAAGCCTCCCTGGCCTCGGCATCCGCGGCGGCACGGGCCGCATTTTCCGGCGTACTGAAAACCCCCAGCACGACATACCGGTGTCCCGAAACGAGCGATGCAGGCTCCGCGGAGGCCCTTGCCGCCGGCCCCGGACGCTGTCCGGAAGGTCTGGCATCCGCACGGGTTACAGCTGCATCCGTACGGTCACCGGCGCTATCCGCCGTCCCGGCCGCCCCCGCAGCACTGCTCCCGGCAACGTCGGTTTCCGCAGCCTTCGTTCCCGCAACTGCCGTCGCAGTCCCGTCGTCCGTCACACCGGCCGTCGCGGACGAAGCGGCGGGAATCCCCGCATCCGCGGCGGGCAAGGTGCGCGCAACTTCGGCGGCCGCACCGGGTTCCGGAATATCGGAAGAATTGATGCGCAGGAATTCGGCACCGCCGAAACCCGCCGCAATCACGATCGCCGCGATGCCGACCCACAGCGCCCAGTCCAACCGGCGGGCAGGCTTGATCCGCACGGGCTCGTGTCCCTGCGGGTTCAGCAGCCTGTCGAACGCGGGTGCAAGCGTAAAATTCTTGAATTTGAGCACGCCGACGCCCTCTATGGTCAGCACGTCGCCCTCGCGCGTGCGGGAAAGCCAGCGGTCGTAAACATCCTGTGCTCCGGCAGCGTCCCAGTGCAGCGTACGCGCCAGTTCATCGGCAAGCGATACCCCCTGCTGCTGCGAAGAGAAGGATACCACGCGGCAGGGAGGAAGGACTGTACGTTTGGAAAGCCGCCTGGCACCGCGCCGCTCGACAAAGAGCGACCCTACACCGGGCAGGAACACCCCGCTACCGGCGGCAAGCAGGTTGCCGACAAGGCGGTTCACTTCATCGACCATCGGGTAATTGCTCATCGTTTCTTCTTTTTTGGAGTCGCTGCCGGGGCTTTCGGCACCGGAGCGGGGGAAACTTCGGGCCCGGACACACCCCGGTAAATCATGTAAATACCCAGCACGATAAACGGAATGCTCAGCCATTGCCCCATATCGAGCACCCATCCCTGTTCGAACGCCTCCTGCTCGGTCTTGATGAACTCGATGAAGAAGCGCGTCAGGAAAATCCCGAGCAGCCCGATGCCGAACAGGATGCCCGGACGGCGCCGCGCGATGTCCTTCGCATAATAGAGCCAGCAAAGGATGCCGAAGGTGATCAGGTAGCAGAGCGCCTCGTAAATCTGGGTCGGGTGTACCGCCGCGGGGGCGAACTCGTTCACCCACTTGGCCGAGCGGACGAATTCGAATCCCCACGGCAGGGTCGTGGCCATGCCGAAGATCTCCGAATTGAAAAGGTTGCCCAGCCGTACGACGGCACCGCCGATGCCCACCGCGATCATGATGCGGTCGAGCGACCAGATATAGGGCAGCTTGTTCTTGCGCGAAAAAAGCCAAAGGCCGATTAAGAGGCCGATGGCGGCGCCGTGGCTGGCCATGCCGCCGTCCCGGAAACCCGTGATGATCGTCCACGGCTTGCTGAGGTATTCCATCGGGTCGTAGAAGAGGCAGTGCCCCAGCCGCGCCCCGATGATCGTCGCCAGCGTACCATAGATAAAAATCGACTCGGAGACCTTCGACGGAAGCCCCTCGCGCTTGCAGAAATTATCGAAAAACTTGGCGCCGATCAGGATTGCCAGCGCCCACATCAATCCGTAATAGCGGATGTCGAGCGACCCGATGGAGAAGAACACCGGATCGAAATTCCAAACGATGCTTAACGGTCGTATCATTTATTCAGTTCTTGCAGGTTGACTTTTTTGAGCGTAAACGAGAAGGTACTCCCCACGCCCGGTTCGCTGCGCACGCTGATGCGTTCGCCGTGCGCTTCGATGATATGCTTCACGATCGCCAGGCCGAGCCCCGTACCGCCCTGTTCGCGCGAGCGGCCCTTGTCGGTGCGGTAGAATCGCTCGAAGACGCGGGGCAGATCCTCCTTGCTGATTCCCAATCCGTTATCCTCCACCTCGACGAGTATCTTATCGAGCATGTCGCGGAAATGGACGCGCGTCAGGCCGCCCTCCTTCCCGTAGCGGATCGAGTTGATGACGAGGTTCACGATGACCTGGCCGATGTAATGTTTGTCGGCCAGCACCCAGAACGGCGAGGGAAGGTTGTCGGCACCCTTGATCGAAATCCGGATGCCTTTTTTGTCGGCCTCCATCTCGGCCTGCTCGGCGATCTCCTTCGTCAGCGCCACGATGTCGAACTTCTCCATTTCGAGGCGGTTCATGTTGCTCTCCAGCTTGGAGATGGTATCCAGGTCGTTGACAATATTGATCAGGCGGTCGATGCTCTTCTCGGCCCGTTCGAGGTATTTGCGGTTGATGAGCTCGTCCTCCAGGCCGCCGTCGAGCAGTGTCGAGATATACCCTTGTATATTGAAGATCGGGGTCTTGAGTTCGTGCGCCACATTGCCCAGGTACTGCTTGCGGAACTGCTCCGTCTCCTTGAGGCGGGCGATCTCCTTGTCGTTCGTATCCGCCCACGCCGTGAGTTCCTCACCGATATTCTCGACGTGCTTGTCCTTCAGCTCGGAAAAAATCTCGTGCGTATGCACGTCGCGCGAAAGCACGATGGAATAGATCGGCTTGAGCTTGTAAGCCACGTATTTGCGGATGATGAACAGCGCCACGAGCGCCACGACGACAAAGACGGCGCCGCAGACGCACAGCGTCACCCACCACACCGCATCGAGCAGCGTCATCGTCCCGGCCACAATGGCCGTTGCGAGGAGCGCGATCCACAGCGATGCGCCCTCTTTTGTTTTGATGTACACCATAGGCTTACTTCGTATAATTTTGCATGAGGCGGGCAATGTACTTGCCCACGATGTCGAATTCGAGGTTCACGACCGAACCCACGCCTATGCGGCAGAAATTCGTATGCTCGAACGTATAGGGAATGATCGCCACGCGGAACGACGACTCCTTCGAGTCGCAGACCGTCAGGCTCACGCCGTTGACCGTCACCGACCCCTTCTCCACGGTACAGAGCCCACCGCCCTGCGGTTCGTAGGCGAACGTATAGTACCAGCTGCCGTCGGCGTCCTCGCGGGCCGTGCATACGGCCGTCTGGTCGACATGCCCCTGGACAATATGCCCGTCGAGCAGCGCATCGGGTTTCATCGAGCGTTCAAGGTTCACCAGATCGCCCACAGCCAGCAGGCCGAGGTTGCTCCTGTCGAGCGTCTCCTTCATCGCCGTGACCGTATACGTATCATCGCGGATGTCCACAACTGTCAAACATACGCCGTTATGTGCTATACTCTGGTCGATTTTCAACTCGCGGCAAAAGTCCGCGCGCAGCGTAAAATCCTTATTCTGACGGTCGGTACGGATGTCCACGACCTCCGCCATGCGTTCCACGATCCCTGAAAACATATTCTCAACTGTTAATTATCAATTTGCCTTTAACTTTATACACCGAGCTTATATCACTGACATTCAGAATTATGTCGTCATAATTTTCCCGATCGCCGGCCACCAGGCGGAGTTTGTCCTCCCCGTCGGCGAGCCGAACTATCCGCAAAGTTACAATTTTTCGGCTGACAATCACATATTCCCCCCCGGGAATAATTGCATCCCGGTCGACGGCCTTCAGCAAGACCACCGCACCCGGCGGCAAGGCGTCCCCCATGGCACGTCCCATGTAACACATGGCAAGGTCGCACTCACCCGCCTGCGGGATGACCAGGCTGCTCTCGGCCTCGAGGTGGGTGACGTGCGCGATGGCCTGTTCGACGTCCACATTATAAAAAGGTATCTGGGCGCCGCGCAGTTTCCCGTCCGCGAACATCTGCCCCTCCCCCGTCAGCAGCCACAATTTATCCACCTGCGGGAATTTGGAGACGATGCGGTCGGCCACGTCGAGCGAAATGCCGTTGTTACCGCGTTTAATCTGGTAGAGGTTTTCGCCGCGTGCAAGCCCGATATGGCGGGCGAAGTAGTTGGTTGACATGTTCGCCCATTTGATTACGGCTTCGATCCTCTGCCAATTATTCTGCTTTTCTCGCATTTTATTAGTAAAAATTAAAAAAAATTTGCATCTTTGCACTCCCGGTCCCGTAGTTCAATGGATAGAATATAAGATTCCGGTTCTTACGATATGGGTTCGATTCCCGTCGGGACTACAATTTCAAAATAGCAATCATCTGACAATCTGATGGTTGCTATTTTTATTATTCATGTTTTTGGCTTATTTTTGGCGATATAATACAGGTTTTCACTTCATTTTCCCAAACTTCGTGTGCGTCCTCGTGCTTTGAATGCGTCCACTTCATTACGCAAATATAGCACTTTTCGTCCTATTCTTACCGGGATTAGACACTTTTCTTTCTCCCACCGATGCAATGTCGGATAGGACACTCCTAAAATCTCGGACGCCTCTCCACGGGTACAATACTTTATCTTATCACCCATAGCTGCTTTCACGGCACTGAACGTTTTTTCAGCAACGCTATCCCCTGTCTCCTGAATGAGCACATTTGCAAAGGTACGCAAATCTGAAGCGCTAATCAATAGCATCGCGTCGGATTGGCGATCCCGCATAACTTGCATGAGCAAACTATCCATATTCTATAAAAATAGTGGCAACTCCTGCTGCCGTCCGTCAATATGATTTCTTTCCTTTGTTTTAAACCTCCGCCACGAAATAGGCGGATTCGGTTCCCTATATTTACCCCGCGTGGCTCGGCGCCTGTCACGCTGCGCCCGCAAAAACTGGAGCTTTCTCTTCGCTTGGTTGATCCGATGATTACATATGCCATGTATAATTATCATCAGTTCTTCCCGGCTCAGTTCATTTGTCCATACCGTATAGTCGGCGATAGTTGGCCGCCCTTCCGCCCTTCTCCCCATTTGCTTTTATCGAAATAAGTTGCTACCTTTGGAGTGACGTGTCAAAGGTGGGGCTTGAGAGCGCCACAAACGCAAAGGGCTCCGGATCAGGGAGCCCTTTACATTGCCGGCTTGATTCCGGTAAAGGCGATCATAACTATTATTGCCAGTATTACGACCAGCCAAACTATTATGGTTGTTGGCCTTTCATTATATTGCTTTTTCATAATTTCTTCTCCGTTTTCTCCAGCTCTTCAAGGAGGGCATCGGCGAGGGCGATAGCAGAACGAGCAACCGCCACTTCAGCGGGCATGCCTTTGTACTCGTCTTTGATCTTCGCATGAGTTGTAATAGCCGCAGACAATACGACAGGCATTATTTCCCCGACATACACCCTCCGCCAGTACTCCCGGTCAACTGTTAAGTTTTCCTTAATAGTTGGATCAACCTTTTCGAACTTATCCTCGATATGGTTCCCGTACTCTCCCCGCGCCAGCTTCTCGGCGTAGTCGTCGTCGCGCATCATCAGGTCGTCGGCCGATTCATATTTATACCCATATTGACCATTTGCCGAGAACGACCTCACGCGAACCGAAGAACCGACGTATGCGAGTATCGGGAATTTGCCTACTCTTCCGTTCGTGGTTATGATTTCTACTGGTTTTTTACTCCTCGTACACACCGCCGCGCCTGCTTTGGCGGCCGCTAAGTCAAAAGGTTTCATCATGTAAAATTCTTTAAGATTTTTTTAAATGTTTAATGATTTCATCTGCCGTAGCCTTTCGGCAATAATACAAGGCGTTACGCCAATCTTCAAAGACGTAAATCATATCAATCCCGCTGATAACATGCCCGCGATGGTAGTATACATCCTCTTCTCCGAAATAGTAATCAGCTGCGAATACATACCATTGGTTGACATCATCCCTATCATCAGTCATCGCCGCCAGCGCCTTGAATAGCTCAATGTTTTCGCCACAGTCTATGTCGGTTTTTCGCACTTGTTTACACGGATAGCCAACCGCCTTACTGACGCCCTTAGGCGTATTCCAGCATCGTATAATCCGGATGCATCTTCCCCAATACCAATCATAGATATTATAGCCGAGTTGGTTTAACCAAGCTATCAATTCTTTTCGCTTTTCCATATCCTCGACACGGACATAGCACGGGGTTGTAAACTTCATAAATGTTATTCTGTTTTAATTTACCACCAAAATAAACCTCCCCACAAAAGGGTAAACACCAACGTTACATTTAGCCATGAAATTGATAAAAGTAAGCCGTCAACGTCGTAATCGCGCCACGGCCGATCATAGATATTTTTGGCCCAAAGCAATAGAAGGATATATACCACTACTGCCACGGTATTATACCAAGTCATTGTTATCATGGTTATTTCAGTTTATCGAGATTTTGCGAGAATCTCGCTATTTTTTTCAAAACGGAGCGTCGCAATCTTTGCACGCCCCTCTGTATTTGAATAATACATAGAAGTGTCCAAATAGCCATACCTCCAAATATCTATGGCCTGCGGCGTGCTCGTGGCACCAGCATTTCCCCATGCGTATCTTAAATATATTCATACTCATTGCTATTTTACAAGTTCGAATTCGTAAGCCGCCACCCACGGGTTTCGATCCCATGTTCCACGGCCGGACACCTTGTCGATAAGCGCGGCGAAGGCTCGCCTGGGTGTATTGAAGGTTTCCTCGTACTCATGCCCCGGTAAAGCAAATAATTCGTATGGACGTCCCCCGGTCTTGAAGTAGGTCACATCCACCACCCCTTCTTTCATACAGTCCTCGTCTGAAATATCCTGCAAGCGCTCGCAACGGATTCCGGTGATGCGAATTTGGTGGGGCATCAGGTCGGCGCTAACGTACATTTTATTGCGCCAACCTTTGTGTTTGGAAATAATCTGATAGCCGTCAATATCGGGGCGGGATATGTAATGTTGCGGGGGTACGCCGATCCGCTCATAGCTCTGCGCCACGGCCACGACCTCGCCGCCCTTGTAGCGCAATTTCACGATAATATTCTCCCCATTGGCAACTGCATATATTTTCCCATCTTTGTCGGGGAGGACGCGCCCCATAACCATGTTGACCGGAAAGTCGATCCCGGCCATAATTTGCCTCGCCATGGTCTTGCGCCCCTCGATAACCGCGTCTGTCTGCTGGTATCGGTCGTTAAAAAATGCCTTCTGCATGGTTATTCAGTTTTAAAGTGTACACTTACCTATTATGTTACATTCAGCCCACCCCTCTATTTCGTAAAAATCACCTTCCATATCATAGTACCAAAGTCCGTGTCGTTGAAACATTCTCCTAATTGTCATTACAAAAAGTTCATGAGATTGTGACGAATCCGTTCGTGCCCAAAAACATACAGTGTCGCCGATGTGATATTTAGGTAGTCTAATTTGGTTCATGTCTTCGGCAAATGATCTCCGCAGTAATCCGAGCAGTGATAAATCGCGTCGTCTTTGTCACACCAACCGTCGCCGTCGACATCCTCGTCCTTGAAGTGGCTGCACGTGCCGCATACTTTCGCTCCGTTTTCGGTCTGCTTATTCCATTCGGCCAAAATATCCGCGCTACATTCCGAACACAACAGCACATCGTCGCGAGTGATGGTATATCCATCGCAATTCGGACAGCCTACATTTTCGCAGTTATCACACACTTGAAGTTCCATCCCACATTTGGGGCATAGTTTTTCATTCATAGTTTTATTGTTTTAAGCAGCTCTGTTAGTATTTCTTGCCGTGCATCTTTGGCCGCATGGCATTATACGCCATTTTCAGTCGGACATGGGTGCCGATGTCTATGTTATTCGCCGCGCACAGGTCGAGAATGCGGATGAGCGCATCGGCAATTTCATCCTCCACCGTGTCTTTAATGTGAGTTTCGAACTTATCCTTGAAAGGGTCGACCCCTGTTCGTGGAGTCACCTGTCGTTTACTATTGAAGCTCGCCAAAGAAGCGAACCTATTCATCCGGTCTGCTTCCAACGCCTCCGATAGCTCCGAATGAATCAGCGCTACCCGTTGGCCAAATACTAAATGTTGTAGGATTTCGTGCTTGGATATGTCGCGACCCGCCGTATTGACCATCTCCTGTTCTGCCTCATAAAATCCGTGGTCTACTGCATTCTGGTAAACCTCACGGGAAAGTTTGTTGAGTGCTTGAAATTTATCCATTATGCTATTCTTGTTTGAGGTTGTTGATTCTGTCGATATCTGCGGCGATCTCAATTCCGAAGAGGTGAACCGACAATTTATAGCTACTTGGGCCGAACCAAAATTTACTCAGGCCGAGCAGTATAAAATGACCGCAGCCCGGATTCCGCCATCTGTTTACGACATATATTCGCAGTCGTACATGCTGTGCTTTCATTTATACAAATTGTTTATCCTGTCTATTTCGGCGGCGATAAGGGCGCCGGCCTCAGCTAAACACCGGAGGGCATGATCGTACCTTTCGTCTGTAAAGTGTTCATAAGCCCACCCCAGAACACTTCGAATCAAATGCACCCTTGAATCAGCACCTTCCCATGTGCATATATCGGCTCGCTTATCTGCGATCATCTCAAGTCCTGTTTTCATGGGATTCTATTTCTTTTTTGAGTTCCTCGATTGATTTTCTGAGCCGCTCGTGTATTTCCACGGCGCGATACATAAGCCAAACGGCGACGATTCCAAGAATCGCAAGGATAGTCCATGCTATAATTTCGTCCATATCATTCATCTGTTATTAAAACAAAACTCTTTGACTACTGTATGTTTTTAGGCTATTTACCCCTGATTCGTAGTATTCTGGGTCTATTTCAAAGCAGATGTAATTTCGGCTGGTGTTAACACATGCCTTTGCAGTTGAGCAACTCCCGGCAAATGGATCAACAACCAAATCGCCATGTTGTGTTACAAGGTTTAAAAGCCGCTCAAGTAGACGAACAGGTTTTTGAGTAGGATGGATGATTGAATAGTGATCTCGGGGTTGTTTAATGATTGTTTTTTCGTTTTGGCCGTATTCTATCGATTGCATGACATTACAGGCGCGATCACCTGTTTTTCTATCTCCGAAAAATCTATGTCCGTTGAGTGCATCCGAATGCTCCATGTCGGTGCGAATAATAGACTTTTCATTACAACCATTTTTAATCGATTGCATGACATTACAGGCCCGTTCGCCGACACGGATATTAGGTCTCACAATGCTATGTACCTCTTTTTCGTATATTTGCCTATCACGACGGTCGTTATGCTCTAAAAAATCCTGTATTGACTTCAATGATTTCGGGTTATGAAAAGTAGTACATAAACGCTTGATGTCGGTAATAATTGAGTCAATATTATGTTTTTTCATTTCCAGATAAGGCACCTTACAACGGTTAATCACTCCTTTGCCTTTTGTGAATATCGATATGGTTTCATGGACGCGTGAAATCGCCATGAGAGGTGATGTACAATAAGATTTATCCCACACGATTTCTTCTTTGAACTGAAATCCCATGTTTGCCAGCTTTGTATTCCAGCGATAGAATGAAGTCCCCCGGCCGAACATCACCACAAACCCTTTAGGCTTTAGGATTCGTTTAAATTCCGAGAAAACTAAATCTTCATCGAAGGGATTATCCAGTTTCTGATTTTTGAGATACATGTACGGCGGATCGGTTAATACACAATCAACGCTTTCGTCCAGTATTCGCTTCAAGCCAGTTTCGCATTTTTCGTTATATACTACATTTAAAGTCATTCTTCTCCTGTTATGCCCGAAGGCGGGTTGATAATCAAATAATTCAAGTAGTCCTGCTGCAAGCAAGAACTCAAATCAAAATTTAATACCTTCTGAGATTTCGACACCTGTTTTCATGGGATTCTATTTCTTTTTTGAGTTCCTCGATTGATTTTATGAGCCGCTCGTGTATTTCCACGGCGCGATACATAAGCCAAACAGTAACGATTCCGAGGATTGAAAGCAACGCCCACGCTATAATTTCATTCTTCATTTCTTTTTGCTTTCTTTGAGTTTCACCGCAAGCCGGGTGCATTCTTGGATGAATTCCTCAAAATCGTCAAGTGATAGCCATACATCAGAATCGCCCATCTCCAGCCTAATATCCTTTTTATGGATAATTTCTACTGATATTTTGTTATCATCAAAACTATCTTTGAATGTTACTTTTGTTTTCATCTTCTCTTCTGTTTTAGTTCCGCAACACGGCGGAGGTCATCGCCTTATTTTTTTGGCAAATTGCTATATCCGTTGCTGAACATCCAAATTCCCGCAACAGTAAAAATAACGTGCAGCGCAAACCTCCACCAATTCGCCACCGAGTAGTCGTGTTGCGCTAAGTTTCCCGCAACAAAGGCGATCAACAGTCCGCCTATTGTGTCAAAGGATGCTTTTGTCATGGCTCGTCCTTGTATTTAATTTCCACGCTGTCCATCTGTTCATCCGTGATATTGATTTGGTGCTTATCCTGAAAGACACATATCCTCCTCCCTATCTTGTTGTATTCGTCTATCGTCAGCATATCGTGACAGTATAGATAGCCTCGGCAAATCCACATGATTGCCAATTCCTCTCGCCTTTCGGCCGCTGTTTTCTCTTTTCCCATATTTCTGTCTTATTCGTGAATCTCCCGCCAGCCGATGATATTCGCATCTGGAATCATATAATTTGTACGGCTTACATTCCAAAAACGGTGACCCAGCTCATCTAAATCCATGTTGCAAACCGACACCTTTCCTTTATCCGTTTTGACTTCAACATCTCTATGTTCTTCCGGCAGCTCCTCTTTCGGGTCGTGCCAGCGCGTCAGCTCTGCATGTTCGGATTTTCCGAATTGGATAAGCCATTCAAGGGCTGAGAAGGTAGGAATACAGCATCCCACACACCCCCGGTCGCAATTCTTTCGATCTCCGCAATCTACGCAGATGTTTTTTTCGCAAAAGGCTTTTGCTCTTTCCTCAATCGTTTTCATACCCGTCTATTTCTATGTCTATCAACTTCTTTGTGTTTTTTAGCGAAAATGAGTGGGCAAATCCACCCCCATTTTCGTCGACAGCTTCCCATGCCACCTTTTGTTCAGGAGGGTAATAGCCAACGCAAATCACCTTGAAGCCCCGATACTCATAGTGTCCAGCACTTAGCCGTTTAGCACGGTGTTTAGTCTTCCCCATTTTCATTCAGTTTTTGGATGAAAAGTGATTTTGTGGCACATTTATCGGGGCCTAATGCGCAGACCCCCGTTTCATAACAGATGCATCCGATGCAATACGCCTCAATCGCTTTCGCCCGCATCCGCTCCTCGGCCTCCTGCTCGGCAAGTTCAACAGCTTCGATGGCCGCTTTTCGGTCGATACCGATATTGCTGTTGAATGTAAATGATTCATATAGCCTTTGTTTTGCTTTTTCGCTTTTCATAGGTTCAATTCATATCCGTTAGACACTATCCACTCAATACGGTTGCACAGAAGTTCTATCAGGTTATCGCCCATTTCATCCCCAATATTATCGGCTTCTAATTGGGTAAGTACGGGGGTGTAACAGAATCTCCATCCACCGCCAACCACTGCTTTCAGTGTCAGTTCGTAAGTGTTGTGGGTGTCCTGAATCACATTCGGAAGCACCTTTTCCAGCTGGTCGGCGACAGTAAAGGCGGGGATATATCCATCGGGAAACTTTTGATGTAGAATAGCTTTTGTTTCAGCATCAGTTTTCCATATCTTGAGATTGTAGGTACTTCTCCCTGTTGCAATCCATGCCATGCTCGCCTTCTCCGCGGGCACTCCCATCTCGATCAGCCGCTTCGACTGCTCGATGCTCGTTACTTGGTCTGTCATAATTTTTGCTGTTTTATTTCGTTTTGTTTGTGACTATGAAAACCGATTCTTTGCGAATTGGCAATTACGTTCTTCACGCCGGGAAAGTAATTGCCGTGATCAGCGTATTCCCCAAGGGGATCAACGCCCATACCGACCGGATCACCGGCAAGGTGTCGTACATCCCCGCCGACCGGATCGAACCGATACCCCTGTCCACCGACATGCTCCAGCGGCTCGGGATGCGCCGAAATGCGGTGCGGTGGGTAAAATACGGCGTCGATAACCTTTATGTCGACCGAGCCGTGGATAAGTTTTACATATCCATCGGCAGGCTTGGCGAGCGGGTATGTCAGGTGCGGTTCGTTCATCAGCTTCAAAATATACTCTCCGACGGCTGGGGCGTGGAACTTAAATTACGGCGATAAGTTGTTCATATTCGTTGAAAAGCGTGCGTCATGAGTTGTTGATTTTCATAAAACACATCCACTGCGTTTTGGAGTTCTTGCCACTCTTGTGGCCGAACAGCGGCTCCACTCCGAAAATTTCGATGATTCGGCTTGCGGGTATTTGCTCTTCGCACCACTTGAATATTAAAACCCCTTCCGGTTTCAACACTCGCATACATTCGTCGAACCCCTGCTTTAGATCGGTTTCCCATGTGGGGAACAATCTGCCGTATTTGTGCGCCATGTAGCTATTGTCGCCAAGACGGACAAGGTGTGGAGGATCGAACACAACAAGCCGAAATGTTGCATCCTCGAACGGTATACGTCGAAAGTCTCCGATTACATCCGGATGCACCTCTAAACTCCGGCCATCGCAGAGTATATGCTCTTCGTCCCGAATATCCATGAACACAGCCTGCGGGTTCCGCTTGTCGAACCACATCATACGTGGGCCGCAGCAGGCATCCAAGATCAGTTTGTCCGTTTTCATATTCATTCGCATAATCCGTAATAACTCATGCAGCTGTCCTTGCCTCCCGAAAAGGTGACTATGACTTTCATTTTATCGTTCGTTAAAGGTTAACTGAGGGGACTGGGGCTTTCAAGCGCCACAAATACACCCCATTCACATGCTCAAGAGTGAAATTATCTTTAAGAGAGCCGCCCAAACGACGGAATCGAATGTAGGCCATTGCTTCATCCCGTGTGTAATACTTTTCCCCGGATTGCACACTTGGCGGCCCGCCATCCTTAAGCGCCTTGTCGAGTTTTGCGTAACTGACAAAAGCCGTATAGGCATTCGTGTGTTTGAGGTATGCCTGCTTGCTTTGCATGGTGGCTATCAATCGGCGAATATCTTTCACGTTGTAGCCCTGCAACAGCCACACGACCTGTGCTGCAGTTATGGGCTCAGGCATCGAAGCAATACATGGCGCGTTCGTGGCGATCCATTCTATGAGTTCCACGGCCTCCGCCTCTTTTCCCCCTACAACCCCCTTTTTAGTATCTACCAGTGTGTGTGTATATTCTTCTATTCTTTCTTTCTTATATTCTTTAGTTGTGGTTATTTGTTGGTTATCTGTTGGTTGTTTGCTGGTTATTTGTTGGTTATCTGTTGGTTGACAACCATTATCAAAACCATCCTGTGCTTGTTGGTATAAATCATAATTACAGACAGTTATGATGGTATATTTGCGCGTTCCCGACTTGGTTATAAACCCGCAATTATCCAACTTGTCTATCGCGGTGCGTATTTGCATCTCCGAAAGTCCTGTCTCTTCGGACAGCTGTCCTCTGCTGGTTACCAATTGTCCGCGGTCGATGATTAAACCCTTCCACTTCTTGGCCCGGTAATTGGCCTTCAAAATGAAATGCAATGCCAGCCGTACGCAGTTCGTATCCGGATACCACTCCCAATCGAGGAAGCTGCGGTACATCTTAATCCAACTGTTATTTGAAGTGTTACACATTGCGAATTAATCGTTTGTAATAATTGATCTTATCGGACATCTCCGACCTCGACATTTTGAATACGCTGTGCTTACTGCGTTCAAGTTCTTCAACGGCAGGCAATCCATACTTTTGAACCAAAGCAGCTCTATATGCAGCTAAATTACCATGTTTCAACCTATTGCAAATTATGCATTGCGAATGACAGTTAAGTTCGTTCCATCGCGTAGCTGTATGTGTCCGCGGGATGTAGTGCCCGGCGTCGCATGTCGTAAAGGTGATCGGCCGACCGCAACTGATGCACCGTCCTGTTCCGTCCCGACAATCACGTCGTCGGATGTAGATGCTGAACACCCGGTCGAGTATTTCCCTTGCCCGGCTCATGCTTCCGGCAAATATTGCGGCAACAACTCCGATTTGATATAATCGGGCAACTTGCACTGGATAATCCCGTGAGCGCCCCCTTCGGCTTTGGCATCGAAGCCCGGCCAGCAATTCGCGTCCCGGCACTGTTTGACAATATCCATCGCCTGTGCGTACTTGTACTTTCCGACCTGCAAATCTTCGGCATCCCAGTAGAACACCGCGACCTGAAACGGGATCGTCGTCTGCGCCATAATCATCAGCGTTGCTGTAAATTTGCGGCCTGCGACCTCGCTGGCGACCTTTAGGTACATTCCTTCGGCCAGCTCGTAGCGGAACTTCGCGCAGTCGCGCATGAACGCCTCGACAGAGGTAGCACAGGTCGTCTTTACCGACAGGATCGCATTCAGGCCGAAGTTCTCATCCAGGAGCAGGCCGTCGGGACGTATTTTCACCTTCAAGCCCGTGGACGGGTCGGTACCGTACATCGACGTCTCGGTTTTAACATAGGGCATGATATGCGGCAGAATACCCCCTCCGTAGGTCTTATAGGAAGTCTTTATCACACGAATGATGTTATAGTGCTCCTCGCCGATCATCGTATAACCCGTCTTTTCGGCCTGACCTTCCAAATCCGCCACAATGTCTTTCAGGGCCTGGAGTTTTAGCGTGGAAAGAATCGTGTACTGCGGAATGCAGAGCAGATCGCAGTAAAAGTTGATAAGCGCACAGTTCCCCTCGATAGTTCCTTGGTTCACCTTGGGCGCCACGACGACCTTCTCGAACTTCGACGGCTCCAGGATTGCCTGATGGCAGAATGTTCCCAACTCGAAATGGTCGGTGTTGCGGGGTTTGACTTCCTCATTCCGGGCAATCAGGTAGTGGCGCGGGGATTTCAAAGCCTCTTTGAGAAGCGACGAACTTTCCCCCGGGTGTGCGAGGTACTTTTCCATTCTGTCGTTCACCACCCTGCCGTTCACGCCGAGCGCATAGTTATGTACTTTCTTCGGCTTCTCGGGCAGCATGGCGATACGGTGCAGGAACTCCTCGAAGGGCGTGTAATCCTCCCGGTCGAACTGGAGCGGGGAAAGCTCCTCCGCAACAGTCGCACCGGTCAGGTCGGATATGTCAAATCCGTAGTCCATAGCTATTTCTTGATGATAAGCCTTTTTACGCTCCAGTTGTCCGACTTGTAGCTGTTCGAGACGTTTTTCTTTTTTCCGAGGTAAGTGATCTCGAAAGCATCGCCCGGCTTGATCGAAGCCTGGAACGATTCGAAGATTCCCACCAGGCGACGCGATCCGTTGCGAACCGCGCGAAGTTGGCCGTTGATATTCTCCGCGAATTGAGCGACCAGCAGTTCGCGGGATTCGCCCGATTCCATTTCGACAACGTTCTCCATATTCAGGCCTACGAAGAACAGGCGCCGCGTCTCGCCCTCTTTCTCGGGCGTCCAGTATTCACCAGACATTTCAACCGGTTCGGCTTCCGCTTTCGAAAGATCGGGGAGGTTGCGAAAATCAACCGTCGTAACAGCATTCACATTTTCCATAATCATAATTTTATTGGTTAAACAATCGGTGTGGGGAGGGCGGGAATCGAACCCGCACACGCAGCCTATCTGCGTCACCTGTCGCCCTCGGCGGTTTTTTTTGTGGATAAGAAAGAACGTCGGCAATAGTGTGTATGTCTACCGTTTCACCACCTCCCCGATTGCCCCGTATCGTGGGGCGGACGGCCTGGGCGGCCCTCACGGGCGGCTTGCGCACCGAGTACCCGTTCGTACTCCCGATGTTGTAAAAGGTTTATGTCAGATGTTGTGTAATTTCGTTTTATGGGTATTGTAAAATTCATTGAGCAGCACCCGCAATGCCGGCAGGTCGGTTTCATACTCGGCATCATAAGCCGACACGACTTCGTAACTCTCAACAAGTTTCCCGTAAGATTCGCAATACCCTTGAAAACTGTCTCCGCCGGTCTTTTCCACCCAGCGGTAGTGGTGACAAATCTTCACATCCCACGGGCCGAGGCATACACCTAAGTCATCGCTCGTGAAAATCGCCCCGTCGACATCGCCGCGCGAATCGCGCTCTACGGCTGCGATCACCTCGCGCCAGAAGGATTCGAGGCTCGAATCGCGCATGCAGGTTTCGGCCGCCGCACGTGATCGCAAATGCTTACCGTTGATAAACCGGCTTTTATAATAGCCCAAGGCTTCGGGTTGGTTTGTAGAACTGGGGATGTCCTGATACTCTTCCAGTGCAAGCACAGGGGTTGACGTGGTTGTCGTGTAATATTGTGTGTCCATTGGCTATCGTATTTCAACCCGGTAAATACGGGGCTTGTTCTCGTTCTTCAATGCTCGGTAGATGGCCTTGGATTGTATCCGGACAGCCTTTGACCGCAGGCGGTATTGGGCTCGCCAAATGCGCCCCTTTATCATCGTCCACACGCATTTAACCGTGATTTCCGTAAACTCATTCATGGCTTTCGAATATTAAGGTTAGCAATTTTCCAATCTCCTTTGCGCGGTGCTGATTGGATAGCACCCAGCCGAATACCACGGCAATCGGCGCAATGAACGCCAACAAGGTGATAAGATGTGCCATAGCGGCCTGTTTTAACGGTTGGACTTGGAGGGGAATACCCGGCTTACGAGTATGGTGCCGACAACGACAGCATACGCGGGATAGAGCACGCGGAACTGAGCAAGGAAACAGCCTAAAGCATGCTCCTCGCACGTGGCGCGGATAACGTTGGTGTAATCGACTTTGTCCGAAGAGAACATCGGACGATTGGCTTTCAGATGACACCTGTAAAAGCAGGTGCGATGCGTTGCACGGGTACTTTTATTCCCCGTTTTGCAACTCGTGTTGGTCTTTGGCATATTGAACACAAGTTTGTTATACACTATGATAAAAAGAGAGACGCGCCCCCTAATCTCGCCAAAGACCCACGACTACGCGAAGTAGAAGTGCAACAGGGACACGTCTCAGAAAACGTTCGTATGTACTTGTAATCGCGTTACCGCGAGTCTTTGGCAAAGGCAAATATACGAATTCATTTCGAATCTGCAAAATTATTTCGTATAATCAATGCCATCCGTAACATGGGTTGTGTTATCAAAGCCCTTAGATGCTAATTCTCTGATTTCAATGCATGCTTTATTTTCTTTGTTAAAAGAGTGTATATCCATCTGCAGGCGCGCTCTATCATGTTCTAATCGGAGCAATTTGGATATTTCATTAGAGGTCTTAACAATAGCCATCGCCTGATCAGTAGAATATTCACCACTCATAGTTTTATCCATCACTTCACACAGCGCGTGGAATAATGATTTTTCATTAACAGGTCTCATAATTGTATAATTTTTTAAGTTGAATTATTGACTTTATATATCTTATGGAAAACCTCAATTTGTCCCTATCATTAGCTTTTTGAATTGTATGCTTAATATTCTTTTTATTCTTTCTTGTAAAACATCTATTTTGAAATACAACACTAACCTGTTCATTTTGAAATACAGCATTAAACCGTTTTTTGTCGTAATCGTCAAACTCGTCAAAATGCTCAAAGACATAATTAGGATGAATAATTCGATACCCAGCATCATACATGCGTCTGTTATGAGAATTTTGCCAAACAATCTCTGTAAAAAAAGAATGTTTAATAAGGTCTTCGTACGTCGTATCAATGCTGTATATTTCATTGTCTCCGACAATTTGCTTAATAATACCACATTTATCTTGCGGTAATATTTGAGTAAATGCTATTACAGCATATTCTTGTTGCTTATATTTATATGTAATCGTCCATAATTCTATATCATAAAGTCGACGCCCATTCAATATTAAAACAGGATTATAAATGTCGTCGCGAAAGCGTACATGATTAAAGAATTTACTTTCCACGCGAACTGTTGTGTCTGGAATACATTCTTTATCAGCATAAGCTCCGAATACATTATACCCTTCAAAAGCTGGCATTGGAATTATTGTATATTTCATGACAAGTTGATTAGCAATTCGGGATTATCGTGGATGTTGCCGATAAACCACATTTGGTACGACTCGTCGAAACAATCCGCTATTTGGAAAATGTCTACATCTCCGAAGTTGACTACAAATCCAGCATTCCACCAATCTACTGTGCCAATACTTTCGTATTTGTCGGTCAAAATATCCCCCTCGTAAATCTCCCGGTCGTTCTTGTCTTTCAGCCCAGTATACTCGCCGACGGTAGTGGGATCAACTTCATATAATCCTGTAAAGGTCTTGATAAATATCCGGCCTGCGTCTGCGCCGTAGCAATGAATCAGGTCTCCATAAACCCACTTGTCGTTATCTATACGCTTGCCTCTGAATTTACTCTCTCGCATAGTTTTTCAGTATTTATTATCTTAAATTAAGCGCCATCCTCCGCGACCTCTCGGCATTCTTGAGGTAGCGTGTTTTGTACTTCTCATTGGCCTTGTCGGGTGTAACCCAAAGCACCGTGTTGTTGTCGAGCCGTAAAGGCACCAGTCCTTTGTCTTTGAGCTCTTGAAGATATTTATTCATGGTCGTTTGATTGTATCCAAAAGAAGCGGGGGCTTCTGACTGCCCCGCGGTGGCGGCGTTACTGTGCTTCGCGCCGCCGATTTGCGTTCTTTATCTCCCGTTTCGTGGGCTTAGCCCGCCTCGGCCTTGCTGCTTCCTTCACGCAGCCTCGGATTGTCGAGGGATATACCCTCTGTCAGCTTCCGTTGTGACAGACGCCCAAGCGCCCGATCAAACTCACAACATTAGGGTTAGAACCCCGTTGAGCTACCCGGATTCGAACCGGGAGTACCGCCTCCAAAGGGCGGTGTGTTAACCATTACACCATAGCTCAATAATATGCGTTCCCTTGTTCGGACATATCCTAAACACAGATAACTGGATGTAAAACAATCCGACAAAGACGGTCGTAAATATCAAGGACGAACCATTTGTCTGTTATTCCCGTCACCAAGGTACTTGCATGTAGTCTCAAACTGCTACTCCGAGGCCGACCACACCCCGATATACGAATATCAACGCCCAATAGATAGGTTCTTAGGCTCCATCCATCGCTTCATGCCTCATACTTTAATCACAAAGGCAAGCAATTCAATATTTATCAGCTCCCTATCACTTTCATGGCTGATACGGCTACAACATTCTGTTGCAGGCGTGCGGAGGGTGAGAGATTCGAACTCCCGAAGCGTCGCCGCTTGCCGGATTAGTAAACCGGAGCCTTAAACCACTCGGCCAACCCTCCATAAAATACCGCCGACATCTCCACTCGCCCACGCCACCGCGCAGGGCTTCGATCTCGGCGGCGCACCATCCGCGGGCTTCACAGCTGGCCAATGGCAAATACCAAACTTAAAATGCGATTTGCGGATTATTGGCAGGAATCCGCGACCTGTGGCATATAGTACTCGTTAAACTGTGTCGGCCGCCCGTCTTCCGTAACGGCCTTCTGTTTGTTCGAGCAAATGGAATATCCCATTTTCCGGAGCCGACTGATGATCCGGCGCAGCTCCGTTGTGTGGTACAGCCTCTCAGCCTTGCGAACAGTCAGCCTGCCGCCGGCCTTGAGATAGGCCAGAATTTTATTTTGAGGATCGTGTTTCATGGCCTTTGATGTATTTGCCGCTTTTCCCACGGGTACGGTCGAATTTCCTGAGCCTGCCTTCCAGTTCGTCGATGCGCTTGTACAGGGTATCACGTGCTTGAGTGAGCGCCAATACCTCGTGTTCCCGCTCGATAAGGCGTCCATCCGCTTCATTGCGCTCGCAAAGGCATGTAGCAAGCCCTACCTCCAGGTCTTCGATCCGGTTCCACATTTTCCACCTGGGCGTCAGGTCGAAGCATAGAAATCCTCTCTTTCTCAAAGTGTTCTTCTCCATAGTATAATTGTTTTAAGGTGTTGCAAATCAGCCCGCGCGCACTGTAACTTTAAACTCCATTTCAAAACTGCGCCACCGAAAAGCGCACGCGGGCAAGATGCAGACCTCGCGCCTAAAATGAAATAACCCACTGCTGAAAGAACGGTGCGCAAGGCCTGCCATAGAGCCTGGATAGGCGGTCAAGCCACACCAGGCGTAATAATCAATACGGCTCTCCGGATTACTCCGGGTCATCGCTCGTTCATTGGTATTTATCTGTTGCCAGCCCTTCTGCGCCAAGTCGCTCGCCGGGTTTTACATCCGCTCGGATGGTTCTCGTGTATCAATGTGTCAAAGAACACAGAAATTGCTTTTGCCTTGCGGCGGGGTTAGTGCCAGCAATCAAACCCCTCACCTATGCGGTGGCTTAGGTTCCGCGTTGCCGATCAAAGCAGCACGGAAATATTTTTATAGCATACTCTGAATGCGCTCTTTGTCCCATCCTGAGATGCGGCCATACTCATCAATATTCATTATGATGTAATCTCCATAACCAGATTCTTCAGGACAAAGGACGTTAGGGACATACTCATTGGCAAAATGCCTAATTACATTACCTTTTGAATCAATTAGACTATAAACTCCATCATCACATACTTTATAATGTACGCGTGCTTTTACGCCTTGCGGCCAATCGACAATAATTCCCTTGTCAATATCAATATTGATGATCCAGCGGCCGCTTTTGGAAAATGGCATTGCAGGGTAGTTTGGATTATCGGTTACGCCCTTGACAGACCCATCATCCCAATATCGCACTCCAGCGTTTACTTTGAGAATCTTTACATCAACCTCTTGCTGCTGTTTAATAATAACCTTCATGACTTTTAATTTTGGTTTAGTTCTCTATTAACTCTTCCACCCGGAACTCCCGGCCACGGCGTGGGCTTAATCTGCGGCACCTGCCTTCCACGTCTTGTGCATGGTAGCGATCAGGTTTATATACCCTTTGTATTCCTCCATCTGCTCGGGACTATAGCCTTTGGCCTCGCCAATTTTTCGGAAATGCTTCTGCCATTCGGAAATGGTGTAGCGTTTGCATCCTATTTGAATAACATCCTCACCCCAATAGGATACTGTATGACGAGATGCGCTTATAAATAGCGATTTCGGAACATCGCACCTGTTGCCCAGTTCGCACCAGTTGCCCAGTTCGCACTCGTCGCCCAGTTTGCACCAGTTGCCCAGTTTGCACCAGTCGCCCAGTTTGCACCTGTTGCCCAGTTTGCACCCGTTGCCCAGTTCGCACCTGTTGCCCAGTTCGCACCTGTTGCCCAGTTCGCACTCGTCGCCCAGTTTGCACCAGTTGCCCAGTTCGCACCCGTTGCCCAGTTCGCACTCGTTGCCCAGTTCGCACAAGTTGCCCAGTTTGCACTCGTAGCCCAGTTTGCACCCGTAGCCCAGTTTGATATTGCGCGCCTCAAATTCGGAGGATAATTCAGAAAGTTCATTGTACTGAAAGGGTGTCCAGCCTTTGTCTGAAACCCAGAGATAAAGTGTTTTCATGGTGGGTATGTTTTGTGTTTAAAGTCCGTGGTTAATCCTCAATTACCGTAAGTAGCTCTATATCGTCAGCTCTACGCCTTACTCGGCGCATCATGCGACACTCAAAGCTGGAGCCCAGTAATTCAACCGAGAACAGACAGAGAAGAATCGCCGCTCCGACCCGCCGGGTCATTTCCGATATGTTAAGCGTGATGCCGAAGTTCTGCGTGAAATACCAGGTGACAAGTGCATGCAATGTTCGCTTGCAGCCCGTCTTGTCGTAGATGCTTTGCAGATGATTCGCCACACACTGGTAGATGACGTTAAGCCGCTCTGCGATCTCCCGAGCTGAGTAGCCCAATACTACGAGGTTTATCACCTCACGCTCGCGCTTACTAAGTATGGTGTCGGTTTTCATTGTCCTATGCCAAACCCCAAGGGCTATCTACACCCCACTTCATGAAAATCTGCTCTATCTTCTCCCGCTCCGTGGGGGTGTGGTTCACATAGCCGTACTTGCGGTTGTGAAATGCCTTGTTCGACAGCCCGCCATCTTTTAATGCCTGACTGATTTCGTCCATTGCAATGCTGGCAAGATCGCGGCCCTTTCTTCGAGCACGGATGATATTGTAGCCTTTTACAAAGGCACAGCGTTCGATGTCGTTCTTTTGAGTATTCATAGATTTGTTTATTTATCCAAGAGCGCCATTATTCGTTCGATGCAGGCGGCTTGCTCCTCAAGCAGTGTAGCCAGGCGGTCAGTAGTTTTGATTAATTCATTCATGGTATGGTTATTTTTTTAGTCTCCATAGTACATTCCGCGGACGCCATAGAAATCTGACGGCACCGTCAACAGCTCGGGGCGGTACTCCGTGGCCTTCGGCTGCTCCGTCGGGCGGTTCTCGATCCTCGCCGTCATGATCGCCAACTTCTCATTGCGCCATGCTTTTTTCAGGCAGGCCGAAAAGGTCATCGACGATTGCATCCGTTTCAGGTACCACGCATTCTTCATAATCTTGCTTTTGTCGTAAGTTTTCATGGCGCTACGCTTGGTTATTTCAAAAACTTTTGTATATCTTTACATTGTTTATTGGTGTAGAACACTCTACCTTTGCGGTGTAGTTTAGTTCTACATTGCAAATATATGGTAAATATATTTACTACGCAAGTAATTTTAGTAAACTATTTACCTATAAATTGGTAAATTAATATAGACAAAAATTATAATGGGTACCGACATAATAAACACTGCCCTGCAATTACTTAAAAATGAAAGCATTAGCAATTATGCCATAGCTAAGGCTACTGGCATAAGCAAACCTACCATTGCTAAATACAGATCAGGAGAAACGGTACCCAACGAGGTTTACGCTGAAAAAATAGTAAATTATATTACCAACGCAAACGAAACTGGGGAAACCCAAAAAGATAACTCTATTACTAACTCAACAAACACGCAGGAGATGGATCCACTTGCAATGGCATTGGACTACATCAGCACGCTGAAACAGCAACTCGTGGAAAAAGACGAATTGATTCGTCGTCTTACCGCAGGGCAGCAAACGGCGGCCGATGAAGTCCTCTCTCGAAGAGTGGGTGCAGTCGAAAAAAAAGCAAGATGAATTAACGGAAAGCCTGTGACGCGTCATCGTGCAGATTGCACCCGAAAGGAGGCGAACACCCTCCTTTCAAAATGGGCAATTTTGCGATGGGCTAAAAAATGTTCTTTATAGTTATAGAAGTGGTGCGTGCATAAGCATGTTATGCCGCAAAAAGTCGTGGGGGGGGGTTGGACCGAGGATAGCAGATACGGACATTCACCTTCACAATTAAAGTATATAACGCTCATGCCAGAAAAAAATCGGAGATAAGGAGGAGTGTCAACGAAAATTAAATTTAAATAGTTATGAAGAAACTTTTACTCACTCTTATTGTTGTCTTAATTTCATTTGAGACAATTAACGCCCAAGAAGATCATTTCCAATTTCAGGGAATTCCTATTGACGGAAGCGTAGACGGTGTCCGAGCCGCTTTAGAGCAAAAGGGGTTTCAATATAAAGATTCTGATGACGATATCGTTACGATGGAAGGAGAATTTACGGGTAAAAAATGTGAAATAGCTCTGTTGGTAACTCCTAAATCAAAAACAGTATGGAGGATTGCGGTATCGACACCGGAATATTTCAGTTGGCACGATATCCGATATGATTTTAACAATTTAAAACGGATATATATTAAAAAATATGGCAATCCGGAAAAGGATTATCACTTTTTCTCGGAACCATATGATGAAGGCGATGGATACGAAATGACGGGGCTGAAAAATGACAAATGTCATTATGCAACTTATTTTGAGACAGAGTCGGGATCTATAATGATTCAAATGACAAGATTTGCTAAAATCCTTATACTATACGATGACAATAAAAATACCATTATACATACAACGGAAAAAGAAGAGAAAGCGCTTGATGATATTTAACTCGAGTTCCCCAAAAAACATCTAAATGCTATCCACTCGCCCGCCCCGACTTTCGCCAGGGCTTTTTTATACGCTGGGACAATAATCGCATCATCGACTGCGTTTTCATTGTGCAACTAAAAAGTTGGTGAAAAATTTGCACGTTTAAAAGTGAATGTGTAAATTTGCATACACAATTACGCTTCTGGCTTCCGTATATTCCCTCTTTGATAATGAATATGCCGACCCAGAAGCCTTTTTTATTAAATATATGCCAACTAATAACTCGCCCAAAAAGCGCACAGATGTTCCCTGTGTATCAACGCCCGTAAAAGTAGCTGTACTTATTGACGGAGGATTTTTCATTAAACGATACAACGCGATGTACAATAAATCCGGTCGTAAATTGCCTCAAACGGTCGCGGATGATATTTACAGGTTGGCGCATTCTCATGTAGGTAATGAAAATTACTTGTATCGGATATTTTATTACGACTGTATTCCGTTGGACAAGAGGGTTCATAATCCTATATCTCATAAATGTATTAACTTCGGAGGCTCCCCGCAAGCTAAATTTAAAAGAGAACTTATTGAGGCCCTGAAAAAGAAACGAAAGGTTGCTCTACGATTAGGCACTCTTAAAACAAACTCGTGGCAGTTTCGCCCTCGTGTAGTTAACGACATAATAGCAGGTACAAAAAATACTTCCAATTTCGTAGAGGATGATGTGTGCTTTGAGATAAGGCAAAAAGGCATTGATATGAAAATTGGGGTTGACATTGCGTCTATTGCCCTCAAAAAGTTTGTAGACAAGATTGTGCTTATCTCCGGCGATTCTGATTTTGTCCCCGCTGCAAAATTAGCACGCCGAGAAGGTATCGATTTCGTTCTTGATGCAATGTATGCTCAGCATATAGACAATGGGCTGTACGAACACATAGACGGGCTGAAAAGTATGCCTTTATATGGCAATACTAAACGTAATGCAAAATCTGCGGACGCCAAAACCACTATGTCACAAAAAAAACAGGATACATCTGTCGTAAGCGGAAAAATTATCGTATCCCGAAAACAATAAGGGCGCTTAATGCCATCGACCTGTTAATCTGGTATGCTTACTATCAGCCCCAGCTACACAGTCGGGGCTTTTTTGTACCTTTAGAACAATAAACACCACCAAAGTAAGGTTCCCTTATAGAGAAAACACAAACCTTTAGAACAATCCGTCCAAAGATAAAAGCCTCAAAAATTAGGGGCGGAATCCATTGTTATTAAAATGCCTGCTCCCATCTTTGCCTTGAGAGATTGTTTTTCATGGCAGAAGGGAAGCTGACGATAAAGCAGGAGAAGTTCTGCAACAAGTACCTCGAGTGCGGCAACGCATCCGAGGCGTACCGTTTTGCCTATGACTGCTCGAAAATGAGCGATGATACGGTACGTAATAACGCATATATGCTATTACAAAACAGCGAGATTACAGCGAGGGTCAAAGAATTACAAGACGAATTGCAGAAGGCAAGCAACATATCCAAAGAGCGGGTATTGGAAGAACTCGGCGCAATACTGGAAGCCCGCATAACCGACTATGTAAATCTGGTTACAGAACGGGTTCCCCTCCCTCAAAACAAGAAAGAGAAGAAAGCAGGAGCACCAATTCAATATATGGATGTCCAAAAGCTCGTCTTTAAAAATTTCGATCAACTCACTGACAAACAGGTAAGGGCTATCGAAAGCATAAAGGAGGGGAGAAATGGTATTGAGCTCAAATTGCACGGCAAGTCGTGGACAATAGAACGCATATCCAAGATGCTCGGCTATGATGCTCCGGAAAAGCATGAACACGCAGGTAAAAACGGCAAAGACCTATTCCCGAATATTCAAGTTGAGATCATAGACCGCCGCGAGCAGGTGGATACCTCAGATGAAGATACAGACCACTAATATCTATGCTCGTATCGAGAAGGCGATACGCTACGGATACACAATAATATCCGCTCAGGGTTCATCACGATCCAGCAAAACGTACAATATCCTAATATGGATTATAATTTACTGTCTACAGCATCCGGGGGTTTCTGTGTCTATTGTCCGCGCAACACTTCCCGCCATCAAAGGATCGGTATTCCGAGACTTTAAAGAGATACTATACAAAATGATGGTATTCGACGAAAAGAACCTGAATAAGTCGGAAATGATATATACATTCACTAACGGATCCTTCGTCGAATTTTTCTCTACGGATTCCGAGCAAAAACTACGCGGACGCAAAAGGCATATTCTATATGTTAATGAGGCCAACGAACTGCGATTTATCGAGTGGCAGCAATTGAAAATGCGCACTACCCTATTTTCCATTGTCGACTACAATCCATCCTTTTCTGATGAACACTGGCTGTGCGACCTCAATCGTGATCCTCGGACATATCATTTTATATCTACCTATAAGGACAATCCCTTTCTTGAACAGACGATAATTGACGAAATCGAATCTTTGCAATACAAGAATCAATCGCTTTGGCAGGTATATGGCCTCGGGCAACAAGCTATTGTCGAAGGACTGATTTTTCCCAACATAGAAATTATTGACGAGTTCCCCGAATACGCAAAAAAACAGGCTGTCGGGCTGGATTTTGGCTACACAAACGATCCGACTGCGGCTATTAAATGCGGAATATTGGATGATGCGCTACACCTCGATGAACTTGTGTATCGGACACACATGTTGTCCTCAGATATCATCCACGAACTGAAGCCACACAAACTGCATGTTTTCCCGGATAGCGCCGACCCCCGGCTGATCCAGGAGATAGCAAATGCAGGCATCATAATTTACCCTGTACAGAAGTATAAAGGCTCCATCATGGCAGGCCTATCCAAGATGCTCGAGTACAAGATCAAGATAACAAAACGCTCCGTAAACTTGATTAAGGAATTTCGCAATTATACGTATTTACAGGACAAAGACGGCAAATGGCTAAATGAGCCTATTGACGCCTACAATCACGGGATAGATGCTGTCCGGTATTATATCCTTGGAAATATCATTGGCAGGATCATGTCCGCCAAAACATATGACAAAAAGGCATTAGGCATTTGGTAAAGAATAAACTATTATCATACAACATAATAAGGCTTAACAATATATGGCATCAATAATTAAAGGGGTCTACTCTCTTGTCAGAAACTTGCTTCTTAATTCCGTGGGTGTCGAACGGGAGTTCATACAATTAATCAACGATAGGGACATTGGGAAAGTTCAATCGCTCATGCAAAACAGGGATGAAATAGTGAATGAATCCATATGCGAATATGATCCCCTAAAGCACAAAGTTACGAAGCGCATGGATAAAGATCGGCTTGGAGACGATCCGTACTTTTCCGAGAAATTGCCTCGTGCCCGGCAACGATACATTAATGAAGTAGAGCTTTTCTTCCTGCTTGGGAATCCTATAAAATGGAAGTTATCAACCAACGAGGGCAATGACGATGCCTTCCAGGAATTCAATAACTTTCTTCGAGACATACGCTTCAATACAGTGCTTAGGCAAGCGAAAAGGTTGGCAGGGGCAGAAACCGAAAGCGCTATCCTTTTCCACATCTATCGGGATGATGTAACCTTTACACCCTCGGTAAAGGCTTTAGTACTATCGTACTCCAAAGGATATACATTACGTCCCTTATTCGACCAGTACGGCAACTTGCTTGCATTCGGATATGGCTACAATCTGCGGGAAAACAATAAAACCATACAACATTTTGACATCCAAACAGCATCCACAATTTACAGAACAAAAAAAACATCAGTTGGATGGGAGGTAGATGCGAATCCAAATCCTACCGGCAAAATCAATATCATATACATTCAGCAAGATAAAGCGTGGAATGGGCTTCAATCCCGTATTGACCGGGAAGAGGACATCGATTCAAAAGTTGCCGATACCAATAATTACTTTGCCGATCCAATTGCCGCCGCGACAGCGGATGTAGTAGATAAACTTTCCGGGCCCGACATACCTGGCAGACTTATTCAATATACTGGAGCCAATTCCAAATTTGAATACATCAATCCACCCATAGCGTCTGAATTACAGGCAAACGAAAAGAAAGACCTGAATGCCTCAATATTATTCGACACGTTTACTCCTGACCTGTCATTTGAGAACATGAAAGGCATGGGTACCCTATCTGGCGAAGCCATGAAACGCGCAATGGCGCTCGGATACATGAAAAGGGACAATCTAAAGGAAATATATGACATCGCAGTCGATAGGGCAAAAAACGTCATTCTTGCAATAATGATGAATGTAACTCATATCGGCATAAAATCTAAGCTCGCAGTTTTAAATATTGAACATGAATTCGCGGAACCATTCAGCGAAGATGTGACCGCCCGATGGACAGCTATTGCAAAAATGTATCGCGATAAAGTAATATCACTTGAGCAAGCAGTAAAGATGCTGGGCGTAGCTGAAAATCAGGAAGAGGAGGTGTCGCGCATAAAAAATGACACGCAAACTTCAAACCTTTTGACCAAAATCGACGAGAATTCAAAGGTTGACACCCCGACCGAATAAAACCTTTAGGACAATGAAGGCTATTATACATCAATTTGACCCACAAATTTATCCTCGGTTAATTTGGGTGGTGATAGGTGAAAAAAGCGCATCTGCAATAAGCGATAGGTTTGAAAATATAACAGATATGGACGACACATCTGCGGCGGATACGCAGAGTGCATACGACATCACAAATAAAAGGGGTGGAGTTCTTATCAGGTTCGCCACAAAGGCGAACGCTCAAAATATCCAGTACGTTTGCCACGAATCTACACATGCGGCTATGGAGATATTCGATTATATCGGCGGACGCATTGATTGCAGTAACCAAGAGCCATTCTGTTATTTGGTCGGCTGGATATCTGAATGCATAAAAGAGGCTTTGAATTACCGTACAAAAAAAGTATAAATTTCCGTCCTGCCCATTGTTATTAAAATGCCCGTCGAAATCTTTGCAACAGAGATTAATTAAAATAATATGAAAGAAAAACTTTTAGCACTGCTCCAAACCAAATTTGCGGGGGTGGACAATGCGATCCTCGACCGAATCGCAACGAAGAAGTCAGAGAATGTAACGGACGAAGCGCAATTACCTACGATAGCAGAGGGGATTGGCTTTCAGGACGTGTTAACCAGCTACGGCGACTACCGTGCAGGGGATGCGCAGCAGACCGCAGTCAAGAACTACGAGAAGCGGCATAACCTCAAAGACGGGAAGCCTATCGAGCAACCTGCCACAGGGGAGCGGCAGGCGAATACTACTCCCAGTAGCGAAGAGCCCGAATGGTTCAAAGCCTACAAACGCCAGCAGGAAGAGCGTGAAAATGCTGTAAAAGCAAAGTACGATGCCTTGGAAGCAGCGCGTGTAAAGGCCGAACGGGATTCATTGCTGCGCACAGCGGCCAAGGCGGCAAATATCAACGAATCGGCATTGGATGATATCCTAAACCTCGCTTCTGCGATGAACGAGGAAAATCCGGACGAAGCGAAGCTCAAAGAGAAGTTCGCAGCACTCCAGACGCGATTCGTTGCCGCAGGGCTTGAGGGGCAGGAAACGGCATTCCCCATCTCCACATCTGAGGCTCAAAGCAAAGAGGAGGCCAAAATGTGGGCTGAAAATCTGCCGGATGTAAAATAAAAACAACAACAAACATGGCTATTACAACTGAAGAAGTACAAGTTAAGGGCGGGTTCCCGGTATTCTGGCGCGGAGAGCGCGAAGTGCTGCCGGGTGATTTCGCCGTGAAGGGCACCTATCCGGAAGGCACGATACTCAAAGAGGGGACGCCTATCAAACTCGATTTCGAGAGCATGGAGTGCACCATCTGCAAATCGGCACGAATCGTAGAGGGCGGTACCACAACCAAACCGCATGTCATCAAGGGCTCTATGTTCCAGATCAACGATACCGTCAAAGTAGGCGCTTCCTCCGGAACCATCAAGAGCATAAGCACCGCCAACGAATCATACGACGAGATCACACTAAGCGCAGCAATGACAGAAGCAGTAGCAGGCGCTGATCTGCTCGGAGGGGATGAAATTCCGGACGCCGTCATCGAAACGACAAAGGAATATACCAAGACCAATGGATTTCCGACTGTCTCGGCAGCTTATAAGGCGCGAATCCTCAAGGATGTAGCATACCCCGTCCCCGAGACTTGGCTGCAAGGCTACAGTATGAAAAATAACCCTGAAATCAAGTACATCAGACAGTAAAAGACAGGTAAACAATGAGCGAAGTATATTATTCTTCTATTTTCAGCGAGCTGACCAAGCAGGTGCAAGCTCGCATCGACGCAGCATCTGAACTGCGCAAGCGCTTGTTCGACCAAAATGTCTACGAGCGTTTTCTGGAGTGGGACACCCCCTCGGTAGGGCTCAATTTCGAAGAGATCATCGGATCGTATAATCTGAGCGTAGCTGCCGCCACCTTGGATTCGAAAGGCAAGGAACCCATTATGGGATCTGAAGGCCTGGCTACAATAGCCAAGAAAGTCCTCATTCACCAAATGACCCTACCGATGCCCATTGAAGACTATCGGAAGGTGCTCCAGCTGTTGGATTCACGCATGATCTCGGATCAGGCAAAGAAACAGCAGCTCGTAAACCTCATGTGGGGCGGCGTTGAACGGGTCGTAGAATCCGTACAGGCCAAAATAGACATCATCTTCTTGGGTGCCCTCTCGAACAAAGGGGTATTTTCATTCACTCGGGAAAACAATCCCGAAGGAGGTGTGCGAGGCAATATCGACTATGGCATGCCGCAAGAAAACATCGCCACCGCAGATACACAGTGGACGGAGGGCAACATCAACACGGTCGATGTATTCGAGGATATCCAAGGCGTTGTCGATGCAGCTCAGGAGAAGGTGACCTTCGACCGCATCCTTCTGGATCAAAAGCGGCTTTCGTACATCCTGCGCAGCAAGAAGATGAAGCAGGTCATCTTCGGCACGGACAAATCATCGTCACCACTTCTGCTGGCCAACCTAAACGAGTTTATGCGATCGAACGGCCTGCCCGTATTCGAGGTGATCCGACGGATGACGCGCATTCAGGACAACGGCAAGATCCGCGAATACAAACCATGGAACGACAAGAGCCTCGTATTCGTGCCGGAGGGTCGTCTCGGTGTTATCAAAAACGCCTACGCAGACAACGAGCTTCGCCCCGAGCCGGGAGTTGCCTACTCCAACTACGGACGCATCCGCATCTCGCAGTGGGGCAAAGGCGAGACGGATAACTCGAACGGCGTGGAGTTCACGAAGGCGCAATCCATCTCTTTGCCCGTCATTACCGAAATCAACGGTATTTACTCGCTGAGTGTAGAATCGTAGGAGTGCATGACGGTCGCAGAATGCATACATCAGGAGTTCAGCATGGTCGGAACCATCTCCGACTATGGCGTTCGCCGCTTCGCCAGGGAATGGGGTTACGATCCCAACTCCCTGGCGGGTAGCGACCATCAGCAACAACTAATCGCCAAGCGCGTATCCGAATTCATCGACAGCCTGATAATGCACCCTCTGTCGGTAAGCGAAAACGGGCATTCGGCGTCCTGGTCTGAAAGCGCCATGAAGCAACGGGCACAACTGATGCTTCGGCAATATGGCATCACGCCCGGCGAAGAATTGAGCAGCTCTATTGGACTGTCCTCGATAAAGGATGCTTCGAACTTGTGGTAATATGTATTTCGCGCCCCACATACTCTATTTGAGGATCGATCCTCCCAAACAATACGACGAACTGGGACGTCCGATAGCTATGTCCGAAAGTGATGCGTGGCAGGAAATAGGTGATTGTCGTTGCGACGACGACACAACCATCCGCCTTGTATCAGAGAACGGAGAGGTACGCCAATCGAAATACCACATCGTCTACGAAGGGAGAGGAGTACCCAAAGGAGGTTACGTGAAATGCATTGACAAGGCAACCGGCACAGTACGGGGCGAAGGTACAGTGGCAATAGCCAAGGTAAACAACTATTTCAACGCTTCAGACCTTTGGATATGATTACAACGGGAGACGCGCGTAACATACTGTTCTCGGCGTGTAAGGGGGTTGGGATAAAAGACATGCACACTTCATGGGCGATCCCCGAGGGGAAAGTCGATAGAGAGCGTATCGTCGTCATCACACCACCCGAGCAGACGCCGGACACGTATTGGGAAAATTGCTTTGTTGCTGTAAACCTGTGCGTCCCCGACATCAAAGGGGAAGCGAACCTAAAACGGCTGGACGAACTCGAACGGGCAGCCAAGGCGAGGTTCAAGGAATGGACGTACGGCACTTACGACGGATCCGCATACAGGTACAGGTATGAGAATATCGGCCGCGAAGAAGATGTGAACCTCGGATGCCACTATATCTACATCAGAGTACTATTCAGAGTATTAAACATTAAAAACAACTAAAACAATGGCAAAAGTAATAGCAGTAGGAATCAAGAAGCTGTATTATGCAGACCCCGCGAAGGTCACAGGAGATCTTACGGGTACCCTTCTGGCAACCATCATTAAAGATGTCAGCACGAAACAGGTGGAGAACATCCACCAAGACACATGGAGCATCGAAGAGGAGGAGCCGTCTACCACGGAGTACAGGAACCAACTCACCAATGGCGTATATCGCCAAGACACCGAAATGGGTAACATCCAGATGTCGTTTACCATCGGGCAATACGACTATGAAACCAAGGCGGCTTTCATGGGCGGCACGGGGTCGGAGACGTCATGGAAGCGTGCGCGAGGCGTCACGCGCATTGAAAAATGCATGATCGCCCTAACGGAGGACAACCAGTATTGCGTCTTTCCGAAGGCCTCGGTTATCGCCCGCAACACCAACAATGAGGGCGCCGTAGGTATCGGTGTAGCAGCTGCTGCCCTGGAACCCGACAACACGGCGGTCTCGTCGGAATATTGGTTCGATTCTTCGGAGGTGGACGTCGAATAAAAACCTCCAAGCCATCAGCAGTCCAGGGGTGGGAGGCGTGTGCCCCTCACCCCTATTTCTTAAAATCAATCTTATGAAATTGGAGTTTATCAGTATCCGTATCGCATCGAAGGGATACACTGTATACAAGATGTCCCCCATGACGGCAACGCGCATCATGACGGCGCGGGATGTCAACAAAGATCCGGACGAGAGTAAGGCATGTATATCGGCGATGGCGCATAGTATAGCCTTGGCGGTTGTCGGCAGCCGCAACATATTCGCGGGTGTCAGGGTGTGGTTTTTACGCCGAAGATTCATGAGGCGGGGCACATTCAACGAGTTGTTCGACTGTTACCAGAAAATACTGCTGATGATACCCCTTGAGGATATTGCCTCGGTTGCAGCCGTAATGGAGGGATTGTCCGCAACAATATCCAAAGACCATGAGTAAATCGGCGGATATTGTCGCCAGGTCATTGCTGAATACGCATCATGCGTCGGTAAAGCTCGGGGTACTGAAATTCCGGGTATACCAGCCGTTCGTGAAAGATTTGGCAAGGGCATTTGCCGGAGGGAAAATAGACGTTTCGATCTCCGGAAGGCAAAAATATTCCATGGAAACAATATCCAAGCTGCTTTTTCGGCGCTCATGGTGCCAAAAACTATTCCTGTGGTACGCCAAGCGGTATGCCACCTGTGAAGAGATTTCCGCCGCGACCATGAAAATAGCCGACATCGTATCGGGCAAAGACTTGTTCGATTCGGTGAAGATCGACAAAACACGCCGGAAAACAGTGTCTGAAACCGTCGGGAATAATACGATAACGGGCATTATTGCAACGATGATGGATCAATTGAACATTTCCTACAACGAAGCCTTCCAAGGCATAAACTACCCTACCATGCTACTCATGATGACCGACAAGGTGCGCACGCTCGTAGGGGACGAGGAAAAAATAGTGCGGGGATCGGGCGCCGATATGGCCCGGAGAAGAAACAATAAGAAAAGAGGCAATAAAGAGCAGCAATGAGCGCATTATCATTCAAAATAAACGCGGGAACCGATAAACTCAAGAGTTTTATTACCATGCTTGAGCGGTTGCGGCAGGTACTGGCCGAGATTCCGGAGAGCACAAAGGAATTCGACGTCATAAACCGCAAAATTGGCGAGATGGAGGCTCGTGTCGAGCAGACAATGCGCAAAATCGCCCAGATGGAGCAGCAGGCAATGGATGCGGCGTCCAAGGCTACCACCTCGGCCACGACCGGAACTGCTGGCGGCGGTTCTACGGTAGGAACAGCGGCTACCCAGGCCGAAACTGCGGCATACCATGACCTGCTTGGTGAGCTAAAAGCCGCTAACGACGAAAAAACAAAGGCAATAGCCCAAATTAGACTGTATTCAAATGAGATCGCACGATTAAAAGCGGATGTAACCGCGCTCAATAAGGAAGAGCAGCAGAACGGGCAATTGTCTGCAAAGAAAAGGGCGCAAGTATTGGACGCTGCCGTATCTATCGAGGAATACAAGCAGGAAATATCCCAATTGAGGCGGGAGCTTGCCAACCAAATCAAATTGGAGCAGACCGCCATCGGCTCTATCAACGAAATGTCTCAGGCGCTTACCCGTATGCGTGCGGTGTATAAAAACCTGAGCACCGCGGATCGTGAGGGGGCGCAAGGGCAAACGATGCTTAAAAACATCGAATCGCTCGACACGAAGATCAAAGAACTGGACGCGTCGATGGGCGTCCATACTCGCAATGTCGGCAATTATGCCTCGGGATTCAATATGCTGGGATTCCAAATTCAGCAAGTTGCCCGCGAGTTGCCGTCACTGGCATATGGCCCGCAAATATTCTTTTCCGCCATATCCAACAACCTGCCGATGCTGGCCGATGAAATAGCACGGGCGAAGAAATCGGTTGATGAATTGAAGAAAGCCGGGCAAACCTTCACGCCCGTATGGAAACAGATAGCATCGTCGATCTTCTCCTGGCAAACCCTGCTTGTGGCAGGCGTAACCGTGCTTACCCTTTACGGCAAGGAGATAACCAACTGGGTAGCGTCGCTGTTTAAAGGTAAAACGACAATAGACGCCTCTGCCGCTGCACTCGAACGCTTTAATTCCGCTATGGCTCAAGGTTCGGTGTCGGCTCAATCCGAATTAACCAAATTGAATCTGCTGTATAGGGCTGCGACAGACCTTTCCAGGCCCTATGAAGAAAGAGCCGAAGCGGTCAAAAAACTGCAAGACATATACCCCGCTTACTTCGGCAATATGGCTGCGGAGCAGGTTATGGTCGGAAATGCTGTCGGTGCTTATGAAAACCTGCGCGATGCAATTATCGAGGTCGCAGAGGCGAAGGCTGCCCAAGAACTTATTACAGAGGACAAAAAGAGTATAGCACGCATCAAAAAAACAGGGAATGCCTATACCAATTATTCTAATGCACTGAAAGAGTACAGAAAAGAATATGATAAGGCAATACAGACATACATGGATTTGGGTCAGGGTGGCCAAAGCGCTATTTGGGGTGCTAAAACTTTTGCAGAGGCTAAAACAAACATAACCCAATTCCGGAAAGAATTTATTAGCGCACTATCGAAGCTTGGTGAGGAAGGGAATACTATATGGAAGCGCATTAATGAAGATTATGAAGGTGATGTCGATGCATTTATTGCGGCGATAAATGCCGGCATCGAAAAATTGTCCCCCGCAGCAGAAAAGCTGTACACCGCCTTAACGCCGGATGAACTTAATGCAAAGGCGGAAAAAGCCCGCCAAGAGGCCGAAAACGCAGCAAAAAAAGCCGCATCCGATCAAGAGCGCAATCTAAAGGAGCTCACCAAGCAATTGCAAAAGCTCCGGGATGATGCATTGCAGGCCGAAGTAGATTCTATGAAGGAGGGCACGGCCAAGAAACTCGCGCAAATAGACCTTGACTACCAGAAACGCGCCCGTGCCATACAAGAAGCCGAAAAAAAGCTACTTGAGTTACAAGAAAAGGAAATTGATGCCCAATATAAAAATGACACTTCGTCTGAACGATTCCTCGCCGGACAGCAGATGATTGCGCAGTACAAAGGGAATGTAAATCATTTGGCGCGCCCACTTGTTGAAGCGGCGGAATTGGTAAAAAAAGGCTGGGAAGATGCCGGAGAGGGTATTGCCACCGTTTTCAGCAGCCAATATGGTATTTTGGATGCCAAGGGAAAGGTGACTGAGATTTTAGTCACCCCAATCCTGCCTAATGGGGACATTTTGTCTCCACAGGAATTGGAAGATTATATATACACTCAACTCGAAGGGGCACAAAACATTCTTGCCGCAGACACCAAAGGTTTAGTTATCGCCACCAATGTAGCTGCCGATGGGTCTGCTGGCGAAAAATATCATGAACTTCAAGAGGTATATTATGCTGACAATATCAAAGCGGCAGAAGGTGTTAGAATATACACGGAGGCCTTGAAAGAGTTCAATAAAGAACAACGAAATGAAGATTGGGATGCCGCGTTCCTATCCGAAGCTGGCATCGAAAACACAGAGGAATATCTCAACAAGCAACTGCAAGCATGGAATGAATACTACATGAAATATGGGACGCTCCTCGAAAAAATACAGGCTACAAAGTCCTATTATGACAAGAAGATCAGCGAAACCGAAGATGCGGGTGCAGTTGCAGCTTTGGAGGCAGAAAAGAACGCCGCCCTGGCCACGCTCGAAGTCGAAGGAGGTACTTTTGTGGATGATCTTGTCGGTAAAACCGAGGAATACATAACAAGGATTAAAGATGAAATAAAAGCTGCTATTAGCGCCCTGGAAGGCGAATATAATAAGTTGCCGTCGTCCGATTCCAAACAGGGAGAACAAATACGGAATCAAATAAACGTCCTACGGGCACAGTTATCGGCGCTTCAAAGGATGGATCCAGTGAGCGATGATGAACACAGCGAATCATTTAAGGAATGGCAAAAGCTATATAATACTCTCACCAAAATTGAGAGGCAATTTAACGATATAGGCGAAGCTGCTGGCGGAGCAATGGGGGAAGTAATATCCACGGCGAGCAAAATTACTACCAGCTCGTTGCAAATGATTAACAGCATTAAAACACTTGCGGAAAGTTCGGCGGAAGGTATTGAAGCAACGGGAGAAGTGGCCGCTACCACTATTCAGAAAGTAGAGCGGGCATCTGTAATTCTTGCCATTATCCAGGCAGCACTACAAATCATACAAAGCATCGCAAGTCTTTTCGGAGATACAGAAACCTCGATGGAGCGAAATATCCGGGAGGCGCAAGAACTGAACGAGGAGTTGCGGGTAATGAATGAGCGCGCACGCCTGAACGCCGATATATTCTCAACTATTTTCGGCGAAGATGCTTTTGGAAGCTATACCAACAATGTCAAAGCCCTAAGCGATGCCATGAGGGACTATCAGGCCACGATGGATAAAATAAAGAATCGCGGCATAGAAAAGACAATCGGCGGCATAGGCAGTAATACAGGACTGGCAAATCTCTATAATTATGATTTTGTGTGGGAAAGCATATCGGAATCTATAGCCAACATGATGAACCAAGTGCGGCATTCTACATGGTTCAGGGATGCAAAATATAAAAAGTTAAAAGATGTTGTCCCCGAACTGTTTGAAGAAAGTGGAATGATAAATATGCAAGCCCTTAAAGAATTCGTAGAAGGGAATAGCGATACTTTCAAACACCTCTCCAAAGAAAATCAGACCTATCTTAAAGAGTTGGTTAATAATTGGGAAACCTATGAAGAAGCCGTAAAAGCAGCAAACGACTATCTTAACGGTCTGTTCGGCGATTTAGGATCTACAATCACAGATGCCTTGGTTGATTCCTTTGAAAAAGGAATAAATGCTGCTGACGCTTTCGGAGAAGCCGCGGGGGATATGTTAAAAAACCTGGCAAAACAGGTGTTATACACCGCGACAATCGCACCTGTGATTGAAGACGCGCAAAAGAAAATAGATGAGATAAACAGGGATGCAGGGCTTAGCGATGAACAACGATTCGATGCCTTGGCAGGCGTTGTGGGCGATCTTTTGGACGATGTTGTGGCACAACAGCAATTGGGCCAAGAGCTATGGGATCGACTTCAACAGGCCGCAGAAGAGCGCGGGATAGACTGGGACGAAGGAGCCGCCAGCCAACAAGCAACATCCCGAGGCTTTCAAACGATGTCGCAAGACACTGGAGACGAGCTAAACGGCCGCTTCACCGACATTCAAGGCAAAGTAACCGACATCCGCGGCTATGTAATGGCGCAGACGCAATCAATAATCGGTCTTTTGACATCTATGGCCAATATTGAAACAGCCATGTACGCAAGCGTACAGGTAAATAATGAACTGCTCCGATATGCTGTGATGACCTACATGGAAATTGTGGAAATAAACGGAAGTACCAAAAATATAGATAAAACACTGGTACGCATTGAAGAGGGAATAAACAGCATAAAGAAAAACACGGAAAACATATAATGTCTTAAATATTAATGAGAATAAAAAAAGACATATCAGACCTAAGCAAGTTCATCGACGGCATTCAAGGTGAGGTCGTGGATTTCATGGATGAGAAGGCGCGAGAGGCCGTAAAACTCCAACAGGTCGAAGCCAATTATCGGAACCATACATGGAATCTTCGCAGTTCCCTCGGATATGTTGTAACCTACGACGGCAAGGAGAAGCGGCGGTACATAAGCGGAATGAATTACGGTGATGAAGCTGCTGAGGCGATCAAAAAGTGGCTCGATGAAGTCAACAAGTCGGGAACCAGCATTGTATTTGCCGATGGCATGTTTTACGCTTCTTTCGTCAGCTCAAAAGGCTACGATGTCCTGAACACCGCACAATCTTATTTAGTCAAAGCATTAAACGGAAGAAAATGAAAAGGGATTTACTCATAAACGGCTACGATGCCTATGCAATGGGTATCACAATGGGATCGGGTTTCATTGCAAGCCTGAGAACGCCGGCAAGCCTCAAAGATTTTGTAGAGAATGATGACCCCAAAAAGAATGGCAAGCAGGTAATTTACCCCGAAGAACCGAAAGTTGCCGCCCGCGATCTGACGCTAACATTCGTGATCTTCGGTGACACGCTCGCAGAGCACACGGCGAACTACAACAGTTTTATAGAACTACTAAAAAGAGGCAAAATGGACATCAGCGTCCCTTCAATATCTGCGGATATTTACCACTTGACCTACATGGGCAATTCAGGCAGCTACATGATGTCCGCAGACCTTACCACCTCACAACTGACAGTAAAATTCAATGAACCCAACCCAGCAAACAGGGTCGCAGAAACAGAAAATATATGACAACCCAACACAATAAGAGTGTAGATGCCATACGGGCGATGGCACTACAAACGGGCGCTTGTAAAAAGATAAACCGCGTCCAAGACTTCCCCGAGCTAATCAAACTGATGTTTACCCCACAAGGGATCGAGTTCTGCCAAGACCACAACTTCCCCTCGGTCGAAGTGTTCAGGGAAAACCGAAGCAATCTTCAAGGATTGGAAGTATATGTCGACGCTGGCGACATCACGCTAAAGGGCAAAGAATATGTATGCCTGGTCGGTGATACGAAGGCCACTATCGAGGCTTCCGGGGCTAAATTCACACATACAATCATATTGATGCACGGCGCACGAGCCCAGATCAATGCAAAAGACTATGCCGTGCTGAATATCGTAAATATCAGCGGGGAATACCAGATTAATAAAGACGAAACGGTAATTGTTCTGTAAATATAAAGCCGGCTCTTACGAACCGGCTTTATATTTACCATTCATTAGATGAATTATTCAGACCCTTCTTTACGCCATCTTCAACTGCTTTTATTAAAGCTAACGAACTACTGTATACATATCTTAAATTATCAAAGCTAACTTGCTTAAACTTTGTTTCTTCTTAAAGTATATTCTGTTCCATCAAAAGGATGACGCAAATCTGCATCCTGCTCTCTTTCTACCCCGCTAACAGTAACGGTAACCCTAAATTTGTTATCTTTTATTTCGATCTTAATTATGTGCCAGCATCTATTTCGGCAAATTGTAGTCCAATTTATAGTGCGAATGTCGGAATCAGAAAACCCCTTTCCAACAATCAATCCTGATTCTTTATCTTTAATTTGAATAACTTCCTTCGCGTCTTTGTATAGAGAAACAAGCACTTCTAATGCTTTAGTAAAAATATCATCTTTTGATTGATTTTCAGCATCAAATACTTTAACAAAGACCCATTCGTTATCATTTTCAGTAAAATCAGCTTTCATTCGCTCAAATTCTGCAAGTATTTCACTGCTAATGGCTTTGTCGTCTCTTTTTTGTGCATCGGCACCTGCGCATAATAATAGCAAAACTAATATGCAAACAATTTTCTTCATATAGCACTAATTTGTATTGAACCGGAATCACAATAATATTTAACACAAGAAATAATTGAAGCCAATTTGTTTCAAAATCTAAATCCCGCTTGTATTAAGAATGCGCCCATATTAGATGGGCCGTAAGTGCCGTTTTCTTGGATATTGTCGGCGATACCCAAAGATTGATAGCCGATATTTATAAAAACACCTAATGTGGGGGCCACAGAAAAATCAACACCCAAACCGCCGGCTCCATAAAATCCTTTTTCATCGCCAAAACCATATCCGAGATTAGCAAATATATACGGTGCTATTTTGCTTTTAGTTAGGTATCCTTTTATATCTGCAAATACGGGAATTGTTGCGTGCCCATTATCTAATAATGCCAATCCAGCGCCTGCACCTAAAAAAAGATTAGGAATAATTCGGGCACCATGTATAGTTTCAATATAAAATCTATCCATTTGATAATCACCCATCCCGAAACCATAACCAATGTTCACCTCGCCTTGGTATCGCGGCGAGTTTTGTGCTTTGGCATAAGCGCATAAAACAGCGAATAATAACAGTAGTAAATACTTCTTCATACAATAAATTTTAGTGAGTTAGTAAATCAAATTTACAATTTCAAATTGGAATATCCAAAAAAAGCGAGGAGTGATTTTCGCCACCCCTCGCCTCATGTTTTAATGTTGCCTCTCCTTTGTCGCACGTTATGCGCGTATTTGTGCCAAATCACGGCCTATCTGCCGCAAGGCATCTAATATTTCCTCCGTGCGTTTCTCAGATGGTTTTTTGGTGCCGTAAATATATTTCGACAACAAACTTTTGTGAATACCTATCGTGCGGGCAATCTCCGACACATTCAACTGCGGGAATCGACGGAATACATCCCCTATCACATTATTTGTGTCCGGTTCATCCGTGGCGTAGAAACTCGACAGGTGTATATCTTCGTCGATCTCCTCCCAACGGATGGCATCCCCAAACTTGTTTATTTTCCACGCCTCGCGCTGGTCGTCGGTAGCTTCTTTGAGTATGGGGAAATACTCCAGCGGGCGGCTGTATGTTTTGCCGTCATTAGTGGCTATGTATATTCGGCCACCCTCGAACCAAACTTTTGTAATCTTCGCCATAATCATAATGTTTTGTACTTTGCAGTTTATTCCTCTTCTCCGAAATACTCGTGCCACTTGGCGATGATCTCCGCCTCATACAACTCGATCACTTCGAGCGCGCGGCGCATATCGTTCGCTTTTATCCCCCGGTTGTACTTTATTTCTCGTGTAGCGATTTCTACCTTTGCGTCGTTGTCGCCGTACTCGATATGAACATGTATTGGCAAATGTTCGTCAGAGTAGAAATAAAATCGCAATCCAAAAAGGTTTAAAATTGTAGGCATCTTTATTCGTTTTTATCTACTGCAAATATAAGTCCAAAAATTTAGACCCGCAAATAAAAGCGTGAATATTTTACCGTTTGGTCTAATGACCATGCTGGACAAATAAAAAAACCGAGGAAGATACCTCGGCTGTAAAAAATTGATACCTATTATCTATTTTGTTTTGATTTGAAAAATATGAAGACACCAGCAACTGCAGCAATAGATCCCACTGCAATAGATCCTGCAACCGTATCGAATCCCTTATACAAGGCATAAAGTACTGACCCGGAGAGAACCAATACCGATAAGAAAGCAAATGTGATACCTAAATAAGTCGTACGAATGGCATTCTTGGTCATTGCATTTTCTGTATCGTGTCGATGCACCATTTCTTTTTCAGCCATCGTTATAATGCGCTCCGCAGCTCCCGGAACAATCTGATCGTATTTGGCCAACGTTTCGGGGTGCGGAAGAGGCCCTGAATAATGATGCTGCAACTGAACGTGCTGAACGTTGTCAGCAGGACTTATATTTTTCATATGCTCTCCGGATGTCGTTGCCCACATTATACCAATCCTGCGTCATATTCTCAAGGTCAGTTTTTGCCTGACGTTGTTTGCGGCACCTCTCTATCGGATTGGATTCCAACGAAAAGAAATGCAAAACGCTGTCTATAAATATAATCAAAAGGCTTTTCATAATAAACATCTTTTCTATGCAAATATACTTTTTTATTAATAAACTGCAAAAAGCGTACTGTTATTGTATCTGCACTAACGAAGTGGGAGAAATAAAAACCGAGGCATTTGCCTCGGCTCTATTATTCAAAAGAAAGTTTATTTCATCTTTTCTTGCATTTAATTTCAACGCTATCGCCGTCCATTGTCATTGTCATCTCTGCGACATTATCCGATAGACTATGAATATTGTATCGCGCATATTCAGTGTTTTCTATATAACAAATAATCGTCGTTCCTTTAGCCTTATAAGTTCCGCTCCCATTGCCGAAATACCCACTTCCATAATAGGTACCATCTGAATTAAATGTAGCTGATGCATGGAACTGATCGAATATAGACGATGTAATATCCAGCCAGCTACCATCCTTCTGCTTCAGATGGGTAATATCCCACGTTCCGTATATGGCGTCGCCATATTTGAAATTGGGTTCGTCATCATCCGAACACCCTACAAAAGCAACCGAGGCAATAGCCACACACAAGAGTAAAAACTTTTTCATATTTCTAATTGTATTGGTTAGTGCCGCAAAATTACAAAATTCCCCCCCCCACCAAATTTTATTCAATAAAAATGAATTAAAGCAAGAAAAAGGCGAGAAATGGCTTTTACCACTCCTCGTCTTTATATTTATATGTTTATAATACTTCCTACTCCCTCTCTTTTACCTCCAGCACCGTCCCACATTTCGGGCAAATTATCGTGTTGGACTTAGGGGCGAATAGCTCAGTAATATTCACTTCAAGAGCAGAGGCAATGCGCTCTAAGGTTTCTACAGTAGGATTTCCCGTCATAGCCCTACTTATTGCAGGCTGTTGCATTTTAGCTTTTTCAGCCAAATCAGCCATTGTCATTCCTTTTTCTGCTAATATTTCCTTTATCCTCATAACATTTAAATTATGTCACAAATATAGGCTATTAATAACACTTATGCAAATAAGCAGCCCAAATTATAATATATGTGTTAAAATATTTTGAAATTAATTGCTCAAAAACTTGCTTATATATATCCTATATGTTATATTTGCACTATAAAAATAACATAACTGATATAACCGCCATGAAAGCAACCTACAACAAATCGAAGATTATGCGCAACGCATGGTATCTAAAACGCGCCAACGTCTCATTGTCGTTCTCGACCTGCCTCAAGAAGGCTTGGCGCAATGAGAAGTTGGCGATCATGACGGCGAAGATAGAGAACCGCCCGACGGAGCAGCCGAAGGCCACGGAGTACCGCCCCAAGCTGTTGATAGTGCCCGCGGACTATTACGGCAACAGCAGAACGTACTACGGCGACTAAAAAATAGCGAGATTCAACCAAAATCACTATAAAATTATGAAAGAGAACGTAAACACGACGAGTTCCCCGGAGATAGATTGGCGGGCGGAGTATTGGAAAGGTGTACGCGATTACATCGAACAGGGTGATCGCCTTATCAAGGCACACCAGCGAATAGTCGAACTAACAAAAGAGCTTATAGAATGCCGTGATATTTTGGCCGGCAGGCGCACAATCAATCAATACCAATGCAAAACCAGCAAACTAAGTTAATACCATGACCACAGCATACGACCATGAACGACATAATTGAATCAGCGGATCGTCTTGCAACCTTACTCGCAGAGCAAAACGCTTGTATAGAACGCATATTGGCAATACTGGACAAATAATCACATTTAAATATCAATGCCTATGAAAAAACAATCGCTTCCGGAAACGGATTATCAAACTCGCTGCATCGAAGCCGAGCGAAAAGCGCAAGATTTCGAAAGCGCCTACTTCAAGGCCGAAGAGCGCTATTCCAACCTAATGGACGCCTATATCAAACTACAAGGTTACTATCTTGAATTGCTGGGCGCTGAAAAATCACCCCGCAACAAAATCAAAGATATCGACCCCTTCATCCTTATGAAAATGGGCGGCAACTCTGATGTCGCACAATGTAAATAGCCGAGCCATGAAGAAAAAGAATTCAGAACCCGACTACAAAGCATTGTATGCACATGCTATGTTGCGGCTTAACGATTCCATGCGTGAAACGCTCCAACTGCGAAAGTACATCCACGCTCTTGAAACGGATGCGCTGAATGCTTATTTAAACAAGTCCAAGTATTTCCAATCGACAACAACCAAATACTGTTAGTCATGAACAATCTGCAAATATTTAATAACGAGCAATTCGGACAAATTAGAGCGCTTGAAATAAATGGCGCGCCATATTTTGTGGGCAATGATGTAGCGACTGCTCTTGGCTATGATAAACCACGTAATGCAGTTGCCAGATATGTTGATAAAGATGACGCCCTAAAACGGGGCGTCACCGATGAACTTGGTAGAAATCAAGAAACCGTAGTTATCAGCGAAAGTGGCATGTATGCTTTGGTTTTCGGATCAAAATTACCCGCGGCCAGAGCATTCAAACATTGGGTTACTGCCGAAGTTCTCCCCACGATCCGCAAGACTGGCGGATACATGTCGGCCAAAGAGACGGACACGCCCGAAATGATAATGGCACGTGCCGTGCTGGTAGCCAATGACACTATAGCCCGCCAGAAGCAACAGTTGGAGCAGGCACACAAGCAGGTCGCAGCGCTCGCCCCCAAAGCCGAACTAATGGATAAAGTACTGGACACAGACCAGAAGATCGACGTCGGGCAGGCGGCAAAGATTTTGAACCTTCCCTTCGGCCGCAACACGCTCTTTCAACGGCTCCGTGAACGCGGCATATTCTTCTGCAATCGCAATGAGCCTAAGCAAGAGTATATTAACCGTGGTTATTTCGAGTTAAAGGAGAAGTTAATAGATCGCAACAACCACGAATCGTTCACGGTTATAAAAGTCCTCGTGACGCAGAAAGGGTTGGATTTCCTCGCAAGACAATTCGAAGTAGTCCAAACGCCAAAGAAGATGGCACCGATAAAGTAACCCCCGTATACCACTATTTCCACACCACGTTGGGGACGCCTCGCAGAAATGCGGGGCGTTTTTATGTGGTGCCACATGCAATATAAACAGCACGAAGTGCGTTTTCGTATATAAATTGGGCTATTGTAAAAAATATTGCGTAATTTTGCAATGTGGCACATATTTTTATATATTTGTATAATATAAGGAGGTTCGGCTATGGCGACACCGGTTTTTAATTCTGAAAAATCTTTACAGGCTGTCCTGTATATTGCGAACAGGGTGGAGCGTAAAGATTTCCATAAAATTTTTAAAGTGCTCTACTTTGCAGATCGGGAGCACTTGATAAAGTATGGCCGTCCGATTACTGGTGACACCTATATTGCGATGAAAGACGGGCCGGTTCCGTCAAAGATTGATGATATATTCAAAGCTGTACGCGGAGATAGCTATTTTGCCAAGTATGCAGATATAGCGAAGTTTTCTGAATTATTCAGTGTCCACGATTGGTATTTTATTTTACCAAAAAAAGAAGCTAATTTATATTATCTTTCAAAGACAGACATTGCCGAACTTGACGATTCAATAGCCAAATATGGCTCAATGGCATGGGAAGAATTGCGTGAAAAATCGCATGATTACGCATGGCATGCCACTGCGAAAGATCGTCCGATTGCCGTTGCTGATATTATGCGAGAAGATGGGGCTGATGAAGAATTTATCAACCATGTTACTTCATTAATGGACTTCCAAAAGGCTTGTTTGTAATATGGATATTTCCCCATTGGCCCGTGCTGTTATAAAAAGAGGTACTATACTCCATTCTGATGAATTCGACTACGTAGATCATGGAAAGATGTTTGTTGTAATGGGAGAGGATGATACGCAACTATACGGCTTCTTTTTTATAAACTCCGACATCAATCCTAAAATTTGGAAAGACGAGAAAGCATTGAGTATGCAAATGCAACTCAAGAAGAGCAACTATCCTGATATACTCAAATACGATTCGTTTCTCGGCTGCCAATCTCTACTCCATATTTCGAAATCTGAACTTATAAATCAATTTTCGGACGGCAGAGCGCAATATATCGGTGATTTAGTAGAAGATGATATTAATATGGCGCTCGAAGCGGTTCGACGGTCTGATTTGTATTCTGACTACGAGAAAGATACATTCTTTAAATAAATTGTGATGGACATGGGTGTAGACGCCTAAAATAATGGATCATTTTGTTATAGACGTACGGGTCTATCCGTATAATGTGTAAATGAAAACAACTGTATAGAGCCCTAAATAGTTATTTTAGGGCTCAATTTTATTTTACGATTAATTTTAAGTCCCAAAACATATGTTCGGGCAGGGAGAAATCCCTGCTTTTTTATTGATATTTTTACAGCTCCCCATTGTTATTAAAATGCACAGTCACACATTTGCACAGAGGCTTGAGGAATCGCCGAGCCCTTGATGCAAATGATTATTTACTCTCCGACAGGAACAGAAATATTGGACGCGCCGGTCACCAAAGAGGCTATCATCAAATATGTCCTCATGGGAGACTACTATATCGAGCTGCCCTTTAATCTCCTTGAACCAACGACATTTGCTCGTGGTTCCTACATCACATATAAAGGCCGCAAGTTCGAGATTATGTCCACGGTGCGCCCGGAGTTCGACAACAAGACCGGCGGCTATAAATACACTCTCAAATTCGAGGCTCAGCAAAACCACATGAAGCGTTTCGTGTGCTTCTGGCTGGGTGGGGACAATCCCGAAGCCGTATTTCACAACACCACAGACCTCGAATCCTTCGCGGCGTTGATCGTCGCCAACATGAACAAGCAGCTCGGAGGCGAAAACTGGCAGGTAGGCACGATCACCGTTGACAATCCTAAAGCTACGAAGCTCGTATCGTTCAATGGCGATAAGTGCTGGGACATCCTCAATACGATTGCCGAGACCTTTGAGACGGAATGGTGGACAGAGGAAAACGGCGACCTCGTATCGTTATGCTTTGGCAAACTGGACTTCGGATCTCCCGAAGAGTTCAGACAGGGGAATGTAGTGAAAAACATTCCCGCAAAGAAAGGGGATGATTCGAGCTACGGCACCCGGTTCTACGTCTTTGGCTCTACTCGCAATCTCACAAGCGACTATGGGCAAGCTCCGCAAGGAGGTGAAACGAATCATGTATCTGAAATTCGGCTTCGCCTGCCGGACGGACAGCGGTATATCGACGCAATACCCGGTATTTCGGGAAGCGACATTGTAGAGCAGGTCGTGTTCTTCGATGACATATACCCCAAGAATACGGAGACGGTCACCAGCATTGAGACCGTAGACCGGGAGATCATCGAAGGGCAAACAGATAAGGCGTATGTCATGTACTGCAAAGACACGCCGTTCCTGCCTTCGGACATGATCGAAGGCGAAACCCTGGGCGCAACTTTTACGAGCGGCAGTCTTATGGGACGGGATTTTGAGCTAAGTATAAACTACAAACCGGAGACGTGGAAACCCGAGGATGGATTCGACAAGAAGTTCGAGATCATCGCGCAAGTAGAGACATCCGGTGAAAGCCAGCTTATCATCCCCAACGAAAGCCTGCATCCCGAGCCTGGAGATACGTTTGTCATCACGGGCGTAAAACTACCTAAAGAAAGGATCGAGGAGGCTGAAAAGGAGCTTCTGAAGGCCGGAGAATCATATGCCGCGAAACACAGCAGCGACACGGACGTATACGACTGCGAAACCAATCCCGTATACTGTCAGGAAAACAAAAAGAATTACGATGCAGGACAGGCGGTTCGCCTTGTGGATCCACGCTTCGGAGAAAGCGGCCGCTTATCACGCATCCAGGGATACGAAAAGAAACTCTATAATGAGTATATCGCCACATATACGGTAGGCGACAATACGGCATATTCCCGTATCGGCAACATTGAATCGGAGGTGAAGGCAAACCTGTACGCACAGCGCATAGGCGTTACCGAATCGGGAGCTTCAATTTATCTTATCACCCGCTACGATTCCACTGCCGCCGCAGACTACAATGCCTATTCCGCCAAGCGTGCGCTATGGGAATTCGCCAGCAAACAGTTCCCGGACACATTCAAAGGTAAAATGACCTTTGACGACGGTGCCCTGTTCGGGAACTTCGCATCCGGGATGACAGGCTTGGGCGGCATGATTGACAAGAAAGGGAACGCAGAGATGCAGAGCCTGAAACTTCGGGGATTCCTGGAGGTGCCGGAACTCCGCTACAACCGTGTCGAAATATCCATGGGCGATACGTGGTATGCTCCAAGTGCCGGGATCATCGAAAGCGTCGACACCACGGCCCAAACCATCACCCTCAAGCTCGAAGAAGGCGAAATCGGAAGTCCTCGGGTCGGGGATATATGCATGGGCATCTTCCACAATTTGAACACTTCGGAGAATGCAACCGCGGATTATGACGACGGACGTGGCAACAGGCGCTTTGCCGGGTTCGCCACCTGCTATTTCCGCATCACCGAGGAGCTGGACACTACAACTTACAAGACATTCAAGTATCAACTACGCCCGGTATCGGGAGCTTACCCCACCCAATATCATCCGGCGGCGGCGATGACCTTCGTGGGCTATGGCTCCTTCTCGAATGAGGATCGGCAGACCTCCCGCTACTCGACGCGCACCTATCAGCGTTACCTGCGCGGCGTGGACGACTGGGAGTTCAGGGTTGACAACATCGCCGCGCAATATGGCGACCTGTCAAACCTGTCCGTATTCGGGATAAACATGACGGGATATTCGGCATACCTGAACAACATCTATATGTCGGGCGTCATCCAGCAATTCACGCCCGGCGGCGAAGAGGTGCCCACGATCATAGACCGCGGAGTGTGGAGCGCCACGGAAACATACAACCGCAACGACGACGTATATTGGAACAACGGACATTGGCGCTGTCTGGTCGACGGCACCACGACAGAGCCCGGCAAGGATGCCGAGGAGTGGGTATACTTAGGCGGATACGGGGTGCTCGAAACGGTCAGCATATTCAAAAAATCGGAGAGCGAACCGGCGAAGCCTACGGAGCTTAAAATACCGCCCGAAGGCTGGACGACGGAGACGCTCCCGATGTCAGATCAACGTCCTACATGGATGTGTACCGGCACCGTTGTCGACGGGGAGGTCAAATCATGGTCTGCCCCTCAGCGCGTATCGGGGGAACCGGGATCCGATGGGAAGGACGGCAAGGATTACGAGTGGATCTTCGCACGCACATCGGAATACAAAGCCCCTGCACAACCGCCCACCTCACAGCAGGACGATTACGTTCCCTCGCCCTCCGAAACCTCGGACGGGCAGGTGTGGACGGACGATGCCGTCGGGCCCGATAGCGACAACCCTTATGAGTGGGCCAGCAAGCGCGTGAAGGTAAATGACACGTGGGGCGAGTTCACACACCCTGCGCTTTGGGCAAAATTTTCGTTCGACGGAGCGCCGGGTGTCGACGGAACCGATGTAGAATGGATATTCAAACGCACAAGTTCCAACACGGCCCCGAATACGCCGTCTGGCAGCGACGAAGACGGATATGTACCGAGCGGTTGGACGAACAACCCCACGGGCCCGAATTCCGAGCGCCCCTACGAATGGACTTGCGTACGCTATAAGACAGGCGGACACTGGAGCGGATATTCAGCAGCGTCCTTATGGGCGAAGTGGTCATTCGACGGCGCGGATGGTGTGGATGGTGAAGGTGTAGAATACATATTCACGCGTACGGAAACCGAGGATCCGGGCACCGTTCCGGATGTTCCCGATGTTGCGGAATACGATAATCCCCCGGCACCATGGACGGATGACCCCATGGGAGTAGATGCCACATATCGCTATGAATGGGTGTCGAAACGCAACAAGGTAGAGGGCACTTGGGGCGCATTCTCCGCACCTGCGATTTGGGCGCGGTATTCTTACGACGGACAACCGGGAAACTGGACATCCTATGTATTTAAAAATAGCGATACGGAGCCCGCAAAGCCGACATCCTCCGGCCCCATTCCGTCCGGATGGAATGACGCGCCCACTGGTGTCGGTATATGGTGGATGTCCAAGGCTACGATAGACGCATCGACCGGAAAGGCCGGATCGTGGTCGACGCCTATCCGCGTAACAGGCGAAGATGGAGCGCCGGGGCCGTATACGGATTTCAAATACGCCAAGAACAACAGCGACACGACGGCGCCGGCACTGGTAAAAACAGATCGCAACCCCGCAGGTTGGAGCGACACCCCGCCGTCGCTCTCTTCGGGTGAATATCTGTGGATGACCCAGGCAGAAATAGACGCCGACGACAATCTGTTGCACCCGACGGTAGGCTGGGCAACTCCGGTACGCATATCGGGAGAGCAGGGCCCTAAAGGTGATGACGGCGCCCCCGGCGAAGACGGTGCCCCCGGCAAGGATGGCTTGCAGGGCTGCATAACCCGCCTAACGGAATGGGCATCGGGAGTGGAATACCGCAATGACCTCGACCTTGTCTCCAATGGCCCCAGATACATAGACGTAGTTACGATCTATGCGAACAATAAGCAGCTGAAATTCCAGTGCAGCCAGACGCACACTTCGTCCGCTTCCAACAAGCCGGCGACAGGATCCGCGTCGGCATATTGGCAACAACTCAACGACATGGTGCCGATATATACGCCCCTGTTGTTCGCAGAGAATGCCGTCATCAACTTCCTCCAAGGTATGGAGTTCGTGGTGCACAACTCCAAGACGGACATTTCCGAGAATACCATCATCGCAGGGCTCGTGGGCGGCGATATTCCCCTGTTCGTCGGGAGCAACACGCCGTCGAATGCGCCGTTCAGGGTTGCTAAGGACGGGGCATTCGTGGCCACCAAAGCCGATATTACAGGGACTATCAACGCATCGAGCGGAACAATAGGCGGATTTAAAATTGACGAATCATCATTAACAGCCACAGACAGCTTCGGTGAGATGCTTCTATCTTCCAATCTGATTAGGTTTACCAACGATAATACCAAGCTTTATCTTGGAGGCAACACCTGGCCGGAATCAACGGGTGGTGCCCTATATGGGCCTATAAGAGCAGAAGTAAGCCGCAGCGCAGCCAGCGGCACGGCAGGCAATGTCGGAGTGTATATAAATGTCACCGGAGCAGCATTATCGGATGGAACCACTACCGCTGCACGTCAGTCCGGAAACCATGCCTTATATATCCCAGAGGGGTTCATAACGGGTTTCAGGCTGAGGAATGTGCGAACCTCTTCCAATAGAACCCTGACCGACATGGACAGCGTGGTGTTCAGTACGGCTACGAGCGAGATTACGCTGACTTTACCGTCTTCACCAAAACAAGGGCAGATTTATTTCATCCGAAAGGTCGGCAGCGGCAATGTCAAGTTGACGCGCGGGAATACCCAGCACAGGATATGCACCAATTCCAACTCTCAAAACAACACTGAAATTACCTTGGATTGGGGTAAGCTGTGGATCATATTGTGGGATCATATGAACAGTATGTGGACGGCCAACTGGTGCCAATATTAACACAAAAACAGGATATATGAAAACATTGAATTTAAAAGAGTTCAAACTGTTCACCGACATTTCCCGCGCCGGGCATATTGTCGTCGATGCAAGGAAAGAGTTTGCCAACGCCATATACATGGGCATGAACGGCATCGTAGCGCATGACCTGGCATTCCGCATCCTCCACAGCGAAGGCGGCATCGAAGTTTCCGACGAGGAGGAATTGATTATCGTTGATACCGCAAAGATGTGCAAGGCGGTATTCTATGACAGTATAATGTCCGCCCTCAAGAAAGAATAAACACTCGAAAGGAATATGAAACGCATCCGGATAGGCAAGGACATAGAGATACATTGGCCGATACTCACCAATGGGCAGCAGGTAGCACTCGAAGGGCGCGACCTGAGACTCTTCGTCCATTTGCCTTCGCATATGGACATTCCCGTCGATTTCACCACCGAAGGCAACACCGCGATTTTCACCATCAGCGGAGCAATGCAAAAATCCATCGGGGTGTACCGTCTCACCATGTGGGAGAATTTGCAGAAGAGAGGGCAAACGGCGGTCGACTACTGCAAGGCCTTCGAATTGGTTCCTACGACACTCTTGGAAGGTGGCGAAGACGAAAGCAACCTTACAACGGAAACTGTCAACCTTGAGGCGTCAAGCCTTGTTGTTGGATTGCCCGGCGAGAGTGCTTACGAGGCATTCAAGAAATACAACCCGAATTCCGAACTTACGGAGGAAGAATATGCCGAAGCCCCTATCGACGCTGCAAACGCCGCGAACGAGGCGGCAAAAGCGGCAAATGACGCCGCAGGTGAAATTGGGGATATTGACAAACTCCTTGCCGAAAAGGTCGACAAGGAAGAAGGGAAAGGGCTTTCGACGAACGACTACACCGACCAGGAGAAGGAGAAGCTGGCCGGGCTCTCCAACTACGACGACACGGAGATAAGGAAGGAGTTGTCCGACAAGGCATCCAAGCAGGAACTGACGGAAGCTGCGGCGGACACGCTGACTGAGGCAAAGTCGTACACGAACACCGAGGTTGAGAAAGCGAAAGATGTAATAGGTGAAGGTATCGGTCAGTTGCTGCCCTTAATTGGTAATGACATAACCGCTGGAGACGCGGATACGCTCAAAGAGAGCAAGTCGTACACGGACGCAAAGACAGCAGAACTATGGAATAATGTCGGTGATACGTTTGACGCTATGTCCGAGGAGCTCAATAGCAGCATATCCGGCGGGGATGCGCGGACTCTGACCGAAGCCAACAGCTATACGGACAAAGCGATCTCTGAAATTCCCACCCCGGACGTAAGCGGGCAGATCGAGCGGCACAACACCTCCCCCACGGCGCATCCTGACATCCGGGAGCTGCTCAACACCTGCGTAGGACTGCCGGAGTTCAACGACAAAACCTACGAGCTGACCTTCACGACAAAGGGCGGTGCGAAGTTCATCATCGACCTGCCTATCGAGATGATGGGGCTGCATTACAACGAGGATACCCAATCTATCGAGTTCGTAAATGCCGACGGCTCCATATCCTCCATCCCGGTTTCTGACTTCGTGAAAGTGTATGTCGGCTCTATCGGCTCCGAGATACAGGTTACGGTCGAAGGCTCCGAGATCCGCGCCTCCCTGCTCAACAACACCGTATCCTGGGACAAGTTGACACTTGCATTGCAGGAGATGATCCAGGGCAAGGCCGACCGCGCGGAGCTTCCCTCGAAACTGTCCGAACTGGAAAATGATTCCGGATATGTGACTTCGGAAGAATTGAATACTGAATTAGGCTACAAAGACCACGTAGCCTACATCCTCAAGGACTTTACGAAGAGCTATTATAATAATACGGGCTCGGACATCACGGATCGGAGCATGGTCGTTACGCCTACGCAGTCAGGCGTGACGTCGAACTTCTCCCTGACCAGCCGCATCCCGGTCGCAGCTTCGGACTTTATTTTCGTGCGCATGAAGCTGCGCGTGGACAAAGAGTGCTCTTTGCGGATCATCACCTATTCGGACAATCTCGACCAGCGGGGCCGCTGGTTCGTCCTCAAGGCAGACCGCACCTACGAAATCTACTACCGCGGCAAGGCGGCATCGGTAGCGGGACGGCTGAATGTGGGTATCAGCATATCCGCAGCCACCAATATCGGCCAAAAGGTCACCATCGAGGATTTGATCGTCACGCTCAACAACTATGACGCATGGTGCGACGCCGAGAGCCGGGCCACGCTGAAAAACTTCGACACGGACTCCTTCACTGTAGACGAGGGCGGGACGGGGCATTTCTTCTCGGTCGCGCAGGCGTGCGATTTTGCAAGGGACGCCTTCGATGTCGTGAACAACGCGGTCACGGTGTTTATCCGCAACGGCCTTTACGATCACGAGGCTCCGAAGAATGTGGCGATGGGTTACCCGTATGCGATCATCAACAAGGGGGCGAACCGCATATCGCTTATCGGCGAGAGCCGCGACGGCGTCATCGTCTCGTATGAGAACAACTCCGTGAACCGCGCCAAGATCATCGAGGCGGGCGGCGAATGCACCGTCGCCAACATGACCGTCAACAGCCTGAACGACGAGAGTTATACGGACGCCAGCGCCGGCGGCCACCAAGCCTGCTACTGCGTACATGTCGATTCGACATTTGCCGCCACCGAGCGATATTTCACGACGATTCGGAACTGCAAACTCTTCAGTACGTGCCATTCACCCGTCGGCGCGGGCCTTGCCGACAACCAGACCATTCGGTTAGACGGCTGCGAGTGCGTCAGCGACACGCACGTAGGCACTTCGACGGGCGCGGCCACCATCCACGCAAGCACCGATGCTGCGGCGAAAAATATGGCCGTCGAGATCATCGGCTGCCGCCTGCTGTCGCTCGACGGAACCAAAGCGCTCTACATGCCCGATGTGGCTGGCGGTGCTCCCTTCACGCAGGTCGACGTCACGCTGCTGGGCAACACCTACTATACCACGGGGCCGGAGATCACCGATGCCGACTTCTTGTCCAGGCACAAGCTCACGCCGTGGTCGGATGCTTCGTTCAGCGAAATTTCGGTTATCGCGCACTCGGACTGCACGCTCGAAGCGCGCGTGACGCACCTCGAAGGGCTGCTCGTGGAAGTGCTCTCGGGCAAAGTGCTGATCCCGGAGTTGCAGGTGAAAAAACTGGGCGTGTGGGACGACAACAACCTCGTCGTCACGGGCGAGGGTGCGCCGACGAAAGCCCCCGACCGCGCGGGGCAGTTCTATGTCGATACGAAGAACAACGCGGTCTACCACTCCGTAGGTAACGGTGCGGTGTCGGACTGGAAGAACGCTTAAACTACATACAACATGTCACAAGTCAACAAATACGCCGACAAGGCGGGTTACACGGCCGACAAGAATCGCAAGGGCACGCAGTCGGCAGTATCATACATCGAGGACGACGGGGCGCTCATCTACGACGGCGTGAACGTCGTGGTGGACAAGCCGGCTGCCGGGGTTGGTGACCTCGCGGTCTTCGACAAGACCACGGGAACTATCCGCTTCGTCAAGGGTGCGACGCTTGTTGCAGAGCAGTTGCCGCCGCAGCTTGTCCCCGTGGCCGTGGTCTACGCCCGGCAGGGCGGGCGGGTGCTGATCGTGTCGCTCCGCAACGCGGCATCCGAAGTTAGATGGGCATATAGCTATGAGGTGGCATTGTCGGGCTTCAACCTCGCCGCGGGCGGTGAATTCACGCTGAACATCTATACCAGCGAATTCTCGTTTACGTACCCTGCGGGTTCGACATTGGCAGACATTGCCGCACTTATAAATTCTAAACCGGAACTCAAAGCTACATACTCCTGGGTGGCCTCGGCCTCCGAAGAGCGTTCCGCGGTTGTCATGACATGTGATGCATGGTCTACGATAGAGGGGCACAAAAAGATTTCGGCAACAGGCTGCACGTTGACGCGCCGCGCCGTGGATGTGGATTACCAAAGTATCCTAATCTTGGACACGGGTGAAGCGGAGTATTACATCCGCCGCAAGAATGGTGTGAAAGGGACTGCGGCGGGTGGTGTCCTCGACCAGTTCGCGGAATATTATTCGGAGAGAGGTCAGGCAGCCACAGGACAAAAGCCGGGAAGCGGCATAGTCATTCGGGAGAGCGTTTTCACCGAGGCCGACAACCCCGATCTGGTTGCCGTGTATCCCACCTACAAGGACTACCTGTTCGCCGAGCACATGGCACAATATCCTACGGAGTTCGGGACGATGTTGCAGGATGGCAAGACCAACACGAACCTGATCGGGCGGCTTACCTTCGAGGATATTTACGGCAAAACACAGTACCGCTACCCGGCTGCCGCCGCAGCCCTCGACTTCGGCATCACCGTGGACGGAATGACGACGGGGCTGGAGGCGGGGGCATGGTGGCTGCCGTCGTCGGAAGAGGTCTACCTGCTGATGCACGACAGGGTGTGTTTCGCCGCTGACGTGGAAAAAGACCCTGTAAACCGTACGCTCTTACGCTTGAAAGCTACCACGTGCTATGGTTATTATTATTATGTCCATACTTCATGCGAGATGCAGGAGAGTTACATCTACATTTATAACGGAAGGACCGGCTCTCTGGGCTATACAGGCAAGTGTTATAAATTCTCGTCCCGCCCGGTCTGCGCCTTATAATTATCTGAACCATGGAAACACAACGACAGATCGACACCCTCGAATCACGGCAGCTCGAATTACGGGCAGTCATGGCCAAGTCCGACGATAGGGCGGCCAAATGCAGTAAGTCCGGCCTTGACTTCCGGGCTACCTATCCTCTGGATTATGAGGAGTACGAAGCGGCCAACGCGGAGTACAACGCGAATGAAAAGACCCTTGCGGAGCTGAGGGCCCGGCGTGCCGAAGAGCTGGCCGCCGAAGAAACGGTTATGGACTTTCAAAATATTGAGCAATGAAGATGTATATGACCAACAAGCCCAACGGCGAGCCGTTCTATCCCGTAACCGTAGCCGAGGCCGTGCTTGTTTCCGAAGGAGAAACATTAGCCGCGGTGCTGAAACGGCTCGAACAGAGGATCGCAGAATTGGAGAAGTCGGAAGCGGCGCCCCAGGCGCAGACAAACGTGTTGCCCGAACAATAGAATACACCCTATGGAAGCATTGTGGAGATTTATAGAAAGGCTCTGCGAAAAAGTATGGCAGGTGTTGATCGGTGCCCTGGTGTACATGTTCAACGCCATAGCCCCCATACACGACATACTGACGGCCTGCATGATTATATTCGCCGCGAACTTTTTCACGGGCCTGTTCGCCGGCGTGCTCGTACAGCACGAAGGATTCATATTCCGCAAGGCTTTCAAGTGCATATCCGAGGCTGCGGTAATATCGGGACTGATGGCTATGATACTGCTCGTCGGGGACAACATCGACAACCACGACGGGGCGATGTCGGCGATCTCGCTCGCAGTATATGCCCTGATATATTTCTACGGGGTCAACATCCTCAAGAACCTGAACCGCATATTCCCGAAGAACCGATACATCGACTTCCTGTACTATGTGCTCTCGTTCGAGATGATTAAGAAGATTCCCTATTTGGAAAACTACAAACAAAAACAAAAGGACAAATGAAAAAGAAATGGATCGTATGGAGCATCGTTGCGGCCGTGGCCGTAGTGCTCGGAATCGTATTCCCGCGTTACATCCTCGTGGGGGTTGTTTGTGCTATGGCCGGATGGGTCGGGCATATCCTGTACACTAAACACATCGCGCAATGACACGAGGGCTCAGAAACAACAACCCGCTCAACATCGAGAAGACACGGGGCGGCAATCCCTGGCAGGGCGAGGTCGTGCCGTCGAAAGACAAGCGTTTCGCGCAGTTTACGACGGTGGCATACGGCTATCGAGCTGCCTTCAAGCTGTTGAACAACTACCAGCGTAACTACGGGCTGGACACGATCCGCAAGATGATCGGCCGCTGGGCCCCGTCGGAGGAGAACCACACGGACGCCTATGTCCGCACCGTGGCGGAAAGATCGGGGGTGCCCGCCGACAGCCGGATCACCACGACCAACCGCGACGTGATGGTTCCCATCGTTGCGGCCATGTCGTTCGTAGAGAACGGCGTCGAGGCCAAGATGCTCGACGTGCAGGCCGGGTGGGAGTTGTTTGTAAAAGCATGAAACGCCTGATTCTCTACCTGCTCGCCACCCTTTCGGCCGGGGCCCTGCTCTTCGGCTGGGGATACCGCAGGGGCGCCGCGTCGGTGGTTGTCGAAGAAACGACGCGTATCGACACGGTGTTCTACCCGAGACCGGAACCGCTGCCCGGCACGTACCGCTTCGCCGACATCTCGGTGCCGGTGCTGCTCTTCGCGCCGCCCGACACGGTAACGGAGACCGTCGTTGTGAAAGTCGGGGCAGACAGCGTGCAGATGAAGGTGGCAATGGAAACACGCCCCTACTCGGACAGCACCTACCGGGCACAGGTCAGCGGGCCGCGGATCGGCAACCTGCGACCGACGCTCGACTGGATAGAAACATACGACCGCACTACCACCCGACAGCAGGTAGTCACCCGGCGAAGCCGATTCGCCCTGACCGCCGGGGTCGGGGCGGCGTACACGCCGCAAGGGTTCCAGCCTACGGTCGGCGTAGGAGTAGGTATTATTTTATGGCAATTCTGACAGGTACTTACGACATCATCATTCCTGTGCAATGGAAGAGCTGATTTACATATACTGGGATGACTTCCCATCGGTTGTAACCGAATAACGGGCCTTGGGGTACGGGCATAAAAAAGTCCCCAACGCTTTCCCGCATATACCACTATACGATTGTGCCAACGCACCACATTGAGGACTTATTCCTTGAATCGGTGTGTTGGCTTTTTGTATAGTGGTATAACAAATTTATAATAAAAAATCGGGAAAGCATATGCGTAAATCGGAGCTTTTTGCACAAATACTCGAATGTGTTGCATTTGAAACTGAAATAGCCAAAGAACAAATCCTTTCGAAGGATAAATTTCAAGATGTAGTCGATGCGCGTTACATGCTCGTGCACTTCTGCCATAAAAACGGCATGTACATCACCGACATCGCCCGGATGATGCGCTTCTCCCGCCGGGCCATAGAGAAGATGGTCTCCGGGTTCGATGAACGCAGGCAATACAGCCACCCCATATTCGAAATGCAGTGCGAACTTATTGCGAAAAGCTGCCTCCCATCTGCGCCCCAATGAATTGATATAACCACCGCCCGCAGCCACTTTTGTATCGTTCGAACAGGTCATTGGCCCACCTATAACGGGCCCAACTTTTAACGGTACAAATTTATGGAATCTCAGAAAATCTATTTGGCGGGTAACGGTGGTACGGATACTTCCGCGCTGCTCGCTTCCGCCCTGCAAAATCGCGGGCTCGATCCCGCAAGCGTAATGGCCATGATGGGTAATCGGAATGGTGGGTTCGGCGGCGACGGCGATCTATTCGGCATACTGCTCCTCTTTATCCTCATGGGAGCTTTCAACGGCAACGGATGGGGCGGCGGCTTTGGAGGCGGCAACAACGGAGGCCTCCCGCTCAACATGTTAGCAAACGATTCATCCCGTGAGCTTATCATGTCCGCAATTCAACGCAACGGCCTGGATGTATCGCAATTGGCATCAACGCTCAACTGCTCAATAGGCCAGGTAACGGCGGGTATCAATGCCCTGGCGACCCAGATAAGCACACTGGCAGGACAGCAGGGGATGAGCGCCCAGCAGATCATCAACGCTATTCAGGCTGGCAATATGAGCATCACCAACCAATTGTGCAACTGCTGCTGCGAAATCAACGGCAACATTACACGGATGGGATACGAAAACCAGCTCTCGATCTGCAACCAGACGAATTCGTTGACAACGACGATGAACCAGAACGCACTTTCATTGCGAGACGGTGCAACCGCGAACACCAACGCGATCCTCGGGAAACTCGATGCCATGCAGACGCAGGCATTATACGACAAGATCGACGCCCTGCGTGAGGCGAAGAGCGCGCTGCAGTCCCAACTCTCCAACGAGCATCAAACCGCAGCTATCCAGGCGTTCCAGGCTCAGAGCATCGCACCGGTTAACGCAGCACTCGGCGATTTGAGCACTCGGCTTGCGGCTATCGAATGTCGTCAACCGCCTACGTTCCCGATGCCTTACGTCCCGGCGGCAGGCAGTTATGTACCCGTCAATTACGGCGTTAACGTGAATCCGTTCGCAGCAAGTGCCGCGTGCGCATGCTAATAGGAAAGGAGGACGATATGTTTGGAAATCCTTTTATGCCCTATTGGTGGATGCCGCCAATTCCGATTGTTCCGCAACAGGCTCTCCGCCGCATTGACATAGGAGGCATATACGAGCTCAATGTTACGGACGCTACGCTGTCTACCGCTGCTACCCCCACGCTTGACTTAGGACTCAGCCAGTGCCAATACAACGCACTCCCATGCGAAAGCGTAGTCCTGCTCAAGGTTTATACCAATTTGCCCGAAGGTAGCGATGCGGCGCCGGTCAACGTGAATTCCGGAGGCGGAGTACGCAGCACCAGCGGAACGAATGCAATTCAGAAGGCGGCATTAGTCGATTCGCAGGGTGCACAGGTAACAGGTGCCGACCTGACGGCAAGTACGGAAAGACTGGCGTATATCAACAAGCGAACCGGGGTTTTCCGACTGCTTGAATATACGGCACAGACGACAGCCGCAGCGACGGCAGACAATGCGACATCGGCCGCAAAGAGTAAATAACAATAAAAAGCTAAGAAGATGTTCAAAGACTTAAAAAATGGCTTCCAGGTATCCATACTTGATAAAAGCCAAAAAACACCTACCTATAAAGTAGGAAGTGTAATAAGTGTGTCTGCACCTCGCGTAGATACGCGACAGGTGTCTCCGGGACAACTCCCGAATCCGGCAATGTTCGCTGAACGGGTAATTGATTTGACCGTTGAATGCGACGGACAGACAAATACATTTGTCGTCCCGGAGAATGCCAATGTCGCATCTATGGCGACATTGACGCTCGCATGCAGTCAAGACCCAATACTTAACGAAGTGCGGGCAATGCACAAAACGAGCTCTGACATCATCGCAAGTGTAGACCGGCACAAGGAAGTCGTAACTAAGTGCGAGAGCATCATCAAGGAGTTGAACCCGGCGTTTGCGGAATCCAAAGCCCAGAATGAACGAATCGACAAAATCGAGGAGGCTATTTCCGGGGTGGCGGATTCCGTGCGCCAGATTCAACAACTCCTTCAAGCAACAACAAACAAGAAAAAAGAATAAAATTATGGGTTGGAACGAAATGGAAAGAGGTCGCCGCTTCATGGAAGACGACTTCGAACAAGATGAAGTAGAACGGGCCTATCGCAAAGGATGCGAGAGGGGATACCAGAAAGCCATGGAAGAGATGGGCGAGGAAATGGGAGGCTATGGCGAACGCGGAGGATATTCCGGAGGCAGCTATGGCGGTGGCTATGGTGAACGATACGGCGGAGACGGCGGATACGGAGAGCGCCGTGGCGTAAGGGGTACAGGCCCCTATTCGCGGTCTCGCAGGCGGTAAACCGGAGGGAGGGGGCCGCAGTGCCCTCTCCTATTTTTAAATCGAAAAATATGGACAGGTTAGATACACATGAAAACTTCCCGGCAGGGTTCCGGGAATATCTCGAAAATTACGGTTGGCACTTTTCAAAGAAGATGTGCGAATTCGCCGTTTCCCGCATGAAGGACAGGAATGGCAAGAAGATCGAGCCCTATTCTAAGGATAAGGTGGATGCGCTGCTCAAGCAGTACGGCATCGAACTCAAAAAGGACAAGGGCTATGACTGCGTGTACGTCTGCAACATGGCATTGGCGGACTATTTCGGGTCGTCGATACCCAATCCACAATACCTGGCGATGTTCATACGTGACTATATCAATGACGAGGACGGCTACGACGGCTTGCCATTTACACGTTACTATGCCGATACCATCGGCTCGGGAACACCCATCCTGTGGGAAGAGATGATGTAGCCATGGAAGAATATCCCCAGATCAGCGAATTCACAAACGACAACGACGAAATCGATGAAAAATATCGCAACGCTCGTCCGTAACCTGCCTGCCGACAAGTACCAGGAACTGGCCGGGGCGGTGAACGACGTATTCGAGAACAAGCGCTTCAACCGGGCACAACGCAGAAGGCTGGCGCGAAACTGGCGCAAGTACGGAAAAAGGGAGGAAAAATGAAGATTCGGGACTTGAGTATTCACAAGTATGGTTGGACGTTACGCATATATTATGCCGTGACGTGCTACTATACGGGCGAAATACTCAAGTCCCTTACCGACATCGGATGCCCTGATACGGTTCTTCATCGCGTACAGGGGAATATGGTGAAGTGCGAAATGGATACGGGATTCACCTACTCCAACAAGGAGCATCGGCAAAGTGTCATCGTAATAGGGATGCACTCCTCGCCGTGGGAATTTCTCAACAGCTTTGAGCACGAACTGCGGCACCTCGTGGACGATATAGCCCTTACCCTCGGCCTGCCGATGGCCGGGGAAGAGGTAGCATACCTTACCGGCGAAATAAACCAGGCGCTATGGGAAGATGTGCACCAATTCACCTGTTGTAAATGTAATGGACATGGAAAAAGATGACACCCAATACTGGATGGCGATGCTCGAAGTGAGCGAATGCTGCGCACCCATATTCGCTGCCGTCGTATGCGAGTTGATGAATACGATTTGATTATTCCAGAAGTTTCACCAGGTCGGTTTTCATCTCCTCGTCTATGTCGCGGTAGCGGGCAAATGCTTTGCTGCCTTCGGTATGCCCCGACAAAGATCCCACAAGGTTAGGGTCTTTGACCTGTTTATACAGATTCCCGATGAAAGTACGGCGCGCCATATGAGATGACGCAACTTGGTAGAGCGGTTTTTGCTCAGGCTCCCTGGTGACGGGGTTGAGTACACTTACCATGCGTTTCAATCCGGCAGCAAGGAAGCATTTTTTAATTGCCTCGTTATATTTTTGCTCCGAGATAAAGGGCAGCAGTACTGCATTGTCAGGGGATGCGTATTTATTGATTATCTCCTTTGCAAGATTGTTCAACGGGACACGCACCGTCACCGGATGTCCTTCCTTCGTTTTGCGCGGGATATACTCAACAGCACCTTTTACTATATTGCTCCGTTTCAAGGCTATCAAGTCCCCCACGCGACACCCTATGAGACATTGGAATACGAATATATCCCGCTGTACCGCCAGTCGTGGATGCCTGGATAGGTTTGTATGGTATAGCTTGTTCCGCTCGGCGATTGTGATATAGATCGGGGAACCATATACAGCTTGTTTTATCTCCTTCTTCCGGAAAGGATTAGTTTGGATCAGGTCATTGTTTGCGGCCCAATTCAGGAAAGCCCGCAAGAGAATCATCTTGCTGACAACCGTATTGTGGCCACGCTGATGTGGTATCCTCGAATCCTGCACCAAAGCATAGATATGCGGATATTCCTCGCATATATCGTGCTCCCGGCGATAAAAGTCCTCAAAGTCATCCAATACCTCGGGCGTTAGCATCCCCAGCGAAAGGGTGAAGGTGCGGTCGAAAATCCTTTTGTACAACTCGTAGCGCTTGAGAGCCCTCATAAGAACATTGAATGCCATCTTACGGCGCTCAGAAAACCCCTTCTTTGATACGTAACTTTCAAAGTGTGCCCATATATCCCTATCTTGCGACAATCCTACAGAATAAGGCGTAATAACATCCCTGAGCCAACTCGGAGGCAAACTAACCTTACCTGCGCCTGCCTCTATAAACGATTGCATGACAAAAGATGTCAATGCCGAGATTTTAGAATGTGCCTCGTTTGCCTGTTCGACGATCTCTTGTTGGGCAGGAGACATCATCCTGTAACGGGGAACAGAAACCGATTGTGTCTTGGCGCTCCAATATTCAGGCAGCACGAAAATACCGGTCTTGGCACGCTGGTTAAGGCGTCCGTGAGTAAACCGAATCAGCACCTCGTGTAAACCGCATGTATTCTCCTTGGCAGAGAGTGAATAGTAAATTGTCGCCATAATTGTTATATTTGCACGGATACAAATATAAACAACCATATATTACTTCAATAATTTTTGGCGACTTTTTGGCGACTTATACTTTATCTGGTGATATTTCGGTCGTTTCATGACATCCGTAAAGATGCCGATACACACCATTGCAGCCAATTTTTGTTGCTTTATGCAATCCCCAAAATTTCATGAGATAACATTACCTATAGTCCCGTCGGGACTACAAAGGCACAAGTGCACAGATTGCTGCACTTGTGCTTTTTTGTTAGCGTCAATTCACAATCTTTTATTCAACAAAAATAAGAACAAATTTTCATTAGTCAATAAAAAATAGCATAATTAAGCCATAAAATAGCACATTCGGACAGATCACGAAAAAGTCCGTATCGCTTCGGGTACGGACTTCTCCAAGTCGTATTTCACGTCCCAGGGACGTGCAAACAGGATATATCAGTTGAATGTCAGAATGAAAGGCGCACTCCGAGACGGAGGGTCAGCGACAGGGAAGAATCGGTGCGTGATGTACGCAGGGTGGTTTCCGTAAAGTAGTGCGATACCTCGGGCTCGAAGTAAAGCCCGACATAATTGCCGAGGCGGTACTGGGCCCCGACGGCCCCGGCCACCGACCACTGGACTTTGGGTTCGTCGACGGATTTGGAGCCGAACTTGGCGGACACGCATTTCTCGAGCATACCGCCTGCACCCACGTACATCGAGAAACGCCCGGTTTCGAGGAACTGCCAGTTAAGGCGCAGGGGAACCCCGATGAAGTGGAGCTTCTGGCTGATATCCTCGCGGCCGGACTGCATACGTACGTCCGACCATAACAACGTATAGTTCACACCGCTTTCGAGCGACAACCCGTGCGCGAATTCCTTGCGCACCGTAAGGCCGAAGCTGAGCGGCTGGTGGTGGCGGAACGAATAATCCCTGTAATTGTATTTCAATTGCGCCATCGTGCCGTTGGTACCGCCTACAAATATGTCGGACATCACCAGATTGGGGCCGACACCGCCCGACGCCCCCGATGATCCGGTCACACCGCCTGCGGCGAAGAGCGAAACCGAAGTCTTGCGCCGGGGACGCCTGTATTCCTGCACGCCATCGGCCAGGTAATCGTACGTGCCCGGGTATTTGCGGGGCTGAACGGCCTGCCCGGCAGCCTCTTCTCCCGGGTTCCCGTCCGTGGCGGACGCCTGCCCGGCGACTGCCGCACGCACGGCCGGCCGCGTGCCG
>UMIC01031657.1_pt1 | contig 80237 bp, 55 predicted proteins | sample 1965681 | NCBI WGS metagenome assembly UMIC01 (sample SAMEA4836114, study PRJEB28245) | human gut metagenome | biome: gut microbiome; material: fecal sample | place: Denmark | collected 2008
GGAAGAACCGGCCCCGGCGACAGAAGAACCGGCCCCGACGGCAGTACAGGCAGCCGGAGAAGAAGATTCTGCAGTAACAGGAGAAGATGATGTAGATACATCACTTCCTGAAGAAATAAAAGAAGGCAGTGCTCAGATTGCAGAACAGATTACAGGTGGCACGAATATAGCAGGACAGGAAGTTTTCAAAAATGATGCTCCGGCATCAGAAGAGAACAAAGACAGCAGAAATGCTATTCAGAAGGCTGTTGATGTAGCACTCAAATCAGCAAAGGAAAAAGCTGGCATTACAGATATTACGATTGTTGTGGATGACGGCGAATATGATGGAGATATCAATATCTCCTGGGGATCGGACAAAACTCCGGGTTTATTTAAAACTCTTTATATCCTCGCGAAAAATTCTTTCAAAGAACCATCGGTCGGTGATGTGATCGACAAATCAACCATTAACAGTGGCGCAGGCGGCGGAGCGAAAGTAAACGGCAATATCATTATTGATGGAATCAATGTAGTACTTTCCGGTTTATATTATTCGCTGAATACAACGATCACATCAAAGAAAGCAACAACAACTGTTTACGGTACAGCAAAAGATGATAACATTCAGGTTGAACTGGAAGACTCGAGTCTGGAAGTAATATCCGGTGATGGTCAGGACAATATCCGCGTTAAAGGAAAAGGCGGAGAAAATCAGAAAGTTGATCTGGACGGCGGAGGCGGCAGTGATGTCTATACAGTAGATGTTTCTACGGGAACTACAGTAAATATCAATGATCAGGATGGAGGAAGAATTCATCTTACAGGTGATCTTAAGAAGAACAGCAATCCGACAGGAAATTATGACAGTGCGAAGCAGGAAGCTTCTTTTACGCTGACAAACAGTGCCGGAAAACTTTTGAAGATATTTACAAAAGGCATTACCGCATTTACAGATGAACTGACAAACAAGAAACAGATCGAGATCAAAAAATCAGATCTGAAATCCGGTATCTATGATGCAGGAAATATAAGCTTCAGTGATTTTGTATATAATCCTCAGAATGATGAAGCTGTTTCACTTATTATTAAAGGTAAAGGATTTATGGACTCTCTTATCGTCAGCAGTAAAAATCTGATGATCCAGAAAATCCAGGCAGCAGAAATGAATGTCCGACTGAAAGGACAGGTTATTACTGTAAAAGATAGTATAGAAGCTGTGAATGTTATGATCGAGGCAGGCGATGATGATACGCTTGTCAGCACAGACAATCCGCTTCCGGGAAGTATCTCAGACAAAATCTCTCTCGGAGATGAAATGGATGCTTCTGTTATGGATATTGTAACAAATGCAAAAATCATCCTTGAAAAAGGAAGTAACATAAAAGCTGGTGGCTCTGTAGTAATGAAAGCAGTCAGCAGCCAGAAAAATAATCTGGTTCCTTTTGTAGAAGGAGCGAATATCATTAATGTCAAGATCGGAAATGCTGTAATCAGTATTCTCGGCAACATAGAAGCAGGCGGCGCTGTAGAAGCAACAGCTTCTTCCACAGTAAATGTTGCAGCTTCTAACGAAACTCTTGCAAAATATTACATCCCACTGGCAGCAGGTATCCTTGTATCAGAAGCCAGAGTGGAAACAGGTAAAGACTCAGTCATCACAGCAGGAGGAGATGTAAAGCTTTCTTCCATAAGTGATGTCACACTCACTACTCTTTCGACTGTAGGCGCACTGCCTATATCACTTGCTTTATCTGTAGTAGTGAACGATTCTCATGTTCAGGTCCTTGGTAAGATCATTTCCGGAAATGGAAATATCGGTCTGGATGCAAAAGGCAGTTCAACAGTGACTACAAAGTCGACGAACAAGACACCAGAGACCTCAGGCAGTGCGGTAAATCCGAAAAGCGGCAGCAGTACTCCTACCGGAAGTGGCAGCCTTTCCAATAAATATGGCGGATTTTTCGCAGCGTCAGTAGTAATTCAGGATGTAGATGCATCTCTGACAGGAAACGGAAGTCTGAGTGCGGTGAACGGTAACATCACCATTAATTCTCAGTCATCCGAAAAAGTAGATACACAGGCAGTTTCCGTTGGTGGCTCCAAAGAACAGAATTCTCAGGAAAGTCAGACAGTAGGAGGAGTCAAAGATAAGATCACAGCTCTGCTTAAGGGCGTTACCACAAAGCTTTCAGCAAACGCAGAGGAAACAAAAAATTCAGCAATCGGGAAATTAAACAGTGCGCTTGGCAGAATTGAAGGAAGCAGCGGAAATACCATCACTTCACAGGAAAATGAACACGGCACAGTTTCTGCACCGTCAAGAGCAGAAGTAGGACAGAAAGTCACAGTAAAGGCAGTACCTAATACAGGTTATAAACTTAAAGGCCTGACTTATACCTATCTTCCGGCAGGATCATCTTCTTATGTTACCAAAACTGTTGATATATCATCTGGAACCTATACTTTTGAGATGCCTGCATCAGAAGTAATTCTCGTTGCGGTATTCGAAAAAGATGAGCAGAGCGGATCAGAAAATACAAATGTAGGCGATCTGTTTGATGAGGACGATGATGATGATCTGGGATTGGGCGATCTTTTTGACGAAGGAACAGGCGGTGCAAGGGAAGACACACCGACATCGGCACAGCCGACCAGAATCGGACAGTTCGATATTAAGAATTATGAGAAAAAATCCCTTACAGGAAACCTGGAAGGTGCCATTCTTTCAGACCATGTGAAAGCAAACACAGGCGATACAATTAAACTGACTGTAAATCCGGCAGAGGGTATGAAGCTGAAAGACGGAAGTCTGAAAGCAATCTATACCAATGCAGCAGGAAAGAAAATTACTTATACAGTACCGAAGAACAGCGCAGGGGCATATATATTTACGATGCCTGAACTGAAGGTCGGAACAGTGCTGGAATTTAAAGCGGATTTTGAAAAAGGTACAGCAGACACAACCGGAAAAGGCAGCACCTCTTCTTCACAGGCAACCGGAGCACTTGCCATTAACATCGTCTTCAACAGAAATGATGCATTCATTGATACAGATGGTGATGTGACAGCCGGCGGTGAACTGAGCGTAACAGCAACTGCAGATACATATGCACATTCAAATGCAGATGGTTCCAATTTTGATGAATCTTCCGCAGGACAGATTACTCCTACAAACCCGGCAACAGGAGAAACAGAAGATAATGACGGAGAAATCACCGGTGAACAGAGACATGGAAATGTTCGCATAGCGGCAACAACAAACGGAACAATCTCATTCAAATCTAATAACCAGACACCTCAGTCAGGAGATAAAGTGGCTGTAGCAGTAACTGCAAGAGAAGGCTATAAGCTTACAGACAGCTCCCTTGTATTTACTTATCAGAAGGTAATGAAAGATGCACAGGGAAATGTAATAACTGATAATAAGGGAAATCCGCGCATGACATCAGAAACAGGAAGTCTGAGTTATGACGGAAAGACAGGAAATTATTATTTTACAATTCCGGAGGATATGGCCGAGGGAACAGAACTGGTAATCAGAGCAGCTTTTGAAGGCGATGTACACAATATTACAATTGCAGGTACAGATTCTTCCAAAGGAACGCTTATCACTTCTTCTTCCGCACCGAAGACCGGTGATACTGTTGTACTCAACATAACAGCAGCCAACGGTTATAAGGTTTCAAAAGTATATTACTTTGATACAACCGAAAACGGAACAGAAGAAAATAACACCGTAGAACTGAAAGCCAATGCAGATGGAACCTGGACACTGAAAATGCCTGGAAGGAATATTACCCTGAAGGCTGTTTTCATCGAAAAAGGATATGCCATCGTGATCAACGGCAGCGCAGCTGCAGACAAACAAAGAGCGGATGCAGGAGAAACTGTTAAAATTACAAGTTCCATAGCAGGACAGAATCCGGGAAACGTAAAAGTTGAATACGGATATGAATCTCTGTTCAGCGAACAGGACGACCGTTCTCTGGATTATTCTGATACATATGGTGAACTTAGCTATGATGCTGCAACAGGTACTTTCGTACTTCCGGAAGGAGTAACCCTGAAAGATGGTATGATCATTCTCGTAACTGTAGACGGCACAACACAGAAAAAATACGGAGTAAAAGTTGATGTGACAAAAGCTTCCTCAACGAAAGCCGGCGGAACAGTTTCAGTTCCGGGCAGAGTTGATCAGGGCGATGTGATCACAGTCAATGTAACACCGGACGCAGGTTATTCACTTGTTGCAAATTCACTGAAAGCAATGATTACCAAAAAGTCCGGAGCAGAAGAAGTCAATGAACTGGTTGACCTTATTGCAGATGAAAACGGTGCTTACCGTTTTACAGTTCCAACTGATCTGGGCAATGATGCAGTGATCACCATTCTTGCAAAATTCACAGAGGGTACTGTAGAACAGCCGAAGAAGGCTCTGTCACTTGGTGTGGGTGTCAATGTATCTTATACAAAGCACAGCAACAATGCTTACATCAAAAAAGGAAATATCACGGCAGGTTCTCTGAATGTTTCAGCAGTATCCGGAAGTAAGAATTCACCGATCACATCGATCGCAGAATCCTATGGAGGATATTCTGAAGGATCGATCGGACTCGGCGGATCAGTCACAGTTCATGTTGTATCAGCCAGAACGACAGCTCTTATTCTGAAAGGTGCAGTCGTTACCCTGAAAGACGATGCAAAATTAAATGTAACTGCATCTTCAGCAGAACGTTTCCATACAATAGCAGATGCATCCAAAAATGACAAGGCAGGCAAAGTCGGCATAGGTGCAGGAATTGCAGTTGCTGTTACAGGTGTGGATGTTATTTCTGGAATGGAAGACAATACAACAGTAAGAGGTACAGACTCTATTGTTGCAGATCCTGTTACAGGTGAAGGAAAACCTTCCTATATTAAAGACACTGTAAAACTGGATTCCGTAACAGTCAAATCAGATCATTCTGCGGAAGAACGTGTTACTGCAAAAGCAGGAAGCGCAGGTGGAATATCAGTAAGTCCGGTACTGGCACTGAACATATCAGGAATGCGTTCAGAAGCGTACATTGGAAATGCAGATTTGGAAAACGGTTCTCAATGGCAGATAAGAAATGATCTGACAGTTTCTTCAGACAGCGTGATCGATCGTCAGGTTGCAGCCGATGCGGCAGCAGCAGGAGGGTCAGTCGGCATCGGAGCTGCTCCGGTGATCACTGTCTATAATGACAGTTCCAGATCAGGTCTCAGAAGAAGCGTAAAAGCAAATAACATAAAAGTTTTTGCAGAAGGTATCAGTAAATTGAAATCAACTGCAAGAGCCGGCTCAAATGGAGCACAGTCCAATTCATCCGACAAGGGTTCCGGTGGGGAATCGGGCGGATCTTCCGGCGATGACTCCGGGGAGAGTGCCTCGCAAAAAGGAGAAACGGACAAACAGGCAGACAAGAGTATTGGCGGAGCATCTAAGATTGCAGGAAAAACCGGCAACAGTAATCTGAAACCGGGTATGATCAGCAATCTGACAGAAAACCGTCAGACTTCACAGACCAGTGAAGGTAATGTACAGATAGCAGCCGCTTTCAACCTCAATATTATGAAGAACAGCAGTATTGCAGCAATCGAGGGTAATATTGCAGTAGAAGCAGAAAATGAGCTGGAAGTATCTTCTATCGGTCAGACGACAGCAGAAATTTATGCAAATGCATCAGCTACTCAGGCCAAAATCGGCATCGGAGCAGCTGTGGCATTAAATATCGTTTCCTATATTAATGAAGCTTATATTGATCAGGCAGCAATAAAGGCCGGAACCCTTAAAGTTCTCGCACAGATGCCTGAAAAGGAAAGTAAAGAAGATAAAGAAACAGAAAATGAAGAAACAGAAGATAAATGGGTTAAGAATCTTGTAACAGGTCTTGTAACAGAGGCAGCAGACAAGATGGGACTCAAAGATCTGATCGGTGAAGAAAATACAGAAAAACTTACAGGTCTTCTGGCAGGAACCGCAGATCAGGTAGTCACGGTTGCAAAGACAACCATGTTAAAAGGAACTCCTCTGGAAGGAATGAAACTGGAGGATATCCGAAACAACCCGGAAAATCTTCTCAAATTCAGAGAACTGATTGGTTCAAATATCACTGAAACTCTGAAGACCAATGCAAAGACAACATTAAGTGAGCTTGGCAGAGTACTGACAACAGCCGCACTTGATGGACTCTTTACCTGGCTGGATGTAGATGTGAAGGAAATTGAAAGAAATCCTTCCAATGTATTTGTTACAGAAGCGGTTTCCGGTGCAGGTGCATCAAATGTCGGTGTGGCAGGCAGCGTGGCAATCGCGGTGATCAACGGTACAACAAAAGCTTACATCGGTGATTCTGCAAATGTAATTACAGCAACCGGTGATATCATTATAAATGCAGATGCAAGACAGAGCGAATCTACAACTGGCAGTGCAGCAGTAGGAAACGATGGAAAGGCAGACAAAAACCTTTCCGGAGGCAATTCCGGGACAGAGAGTGATTCCACAGTGGAAGAGGATCCGTCAAAGCTTCACGATATCGTGATCCGTCCGCTGAATCCGTCCGGAAACGTAAACGGTGCAGTCGGAAGTCTTTTTGTGACAACACCATCCAAAAACGGAGAAAGCAAAGATTTCTCCAAAGCAAAATTTGAAGACAAAGTACTTGTCCGCGTAGTTCCGGCAGATGGAATGCAGCTGAAGGAAGGCTCACTTGTATTTGTCTATACATCAGATGGAAAGAAAGTTATCAAAAAGATCGTAACCTTTGAAAACAGAGGCAACAATGTGTATGCATTCTATATGCCGGATTTTGATGTCTCAATCGAAGCGACATTTGAACCGGTACCGGCAGGAACCGTTACAGCACCGGCGAAGACCGGAAACGGAAAGACCATCGGTGTGGGTGCTTCATTTGCACTCGATGTAATTAATGTAACAGTAGAAGCCGGAATTGGCTCATCACGCAAAGTAACCGGAAAATCTGTAGAGGTAAAAGCAGGTGCAGAGCATGATCGTACAACCGCATCTGTATCCGGTACAGATCCGATCAGTGGTGACAAAGCCAATGATACGAAGACAAAGGATGTTTCAGTAGATGCATCTGTAGCAATCGGACTGACAGATATTAATGTTAAGTCCTATGTGAAAAAAGATACAGTCCTTAAAGCACTTGGAGATTTTATCCTGGAAGCAGCTTCAAAAGGTAAATCTCTTACTCAGGCCAGCGGATTTGCAGCAGGTAATGAGACTGCAGTCGGTGCAGCAGTTGCGATCAACATCGCTGATTCTGATGTAAAGGCACTTTTTGAAGGAACAGGAATTATTTCCGGAAATGCATCACTTAAGAGCTATACTTACAATGAAGATGACAGTAAGGCTCTGGCAACAGCCATCGGTGCAGATATTTCCCGTTATCTGGCAAAATTCAAAAATGCAAAAGAAGTGACAGAAGAAAATGCCAATAAGATCATGAGCGGGGATTACGAAGGACTTGAAGCAGAAAAAGACAACACAGACAACCAGACAGCCAGCAAAATCAACGGCAAACTGGATGCAAACAGCAACAGCAGTAATCAGAGTGGAGCAACTGCCGGAAAGACCAACAATAATCTGTCACTTTCTGCAAATGCACTGAGATCTCAGGGCGTTGCAACAGAAGATACAGGTTCCGGTTCCAAGGTAGGGGATGCTTCAAAAGAAGCAAATGATCAGGCACAGGCAAACACTTCCGGTAAGGGTGGAAGTACCATGAACATGAATGCTCCTGGTAAAAAATCCATCCAGGCAGCGGCAGCAGTCGGACTGAATATTACCGGACATATGGCACAGACTTCTGTAAGCGGAAATATCACAGCAGGCAGGGTACTTGAAATGCTTGCAGACAATGATGGCAATTTCCGCACACTTGGAAGTGGTGCAACCATGACTCTGGGCCGGGCAAAATTCTCTCTTGCAATGGGAGTAGCTGTTTCTGTAAATAACAATAAGGCAATCGTCACAGCAGGCGAGACAACTCCTGTTACTGTAGAAGGCAAAGATAAAGTGATCATTGCATCTGAACTTTCTCAGAACATGGATGGCAAATATAAAGGATATCTTGGTGCGCAGGCTCTTGCAGGTTCTGTAACAGGAACGGCCGATGCAGCAATTGCAGGAGCAGTATCTGTTCTTGTTTCAAGAGCAGAAACAAGATCTACTGTAGGAAACAGCTCTGAGATCAGAGGCGGTGATGTAGAGATCACAGCAAAAGACAAGAGCAAACTTGCAGTACGTGCAGGTGGATATTCCGTTGCAACAAGAGGTGCCAAAGTTGGTGTGGGTGCATCTTATGCATTCATCTACGGCTATAATCAGATCCTTGCTCAGATAATGGACAATGTGAAGATTACAGCTGCATCACTTAAAGTACAGGCATTGAAAGAAAAAGTATCTGATTCCGATTACGAACTTCCGGTGGGACTTGAAAGTCTTATCACGAGAAGTGAAGGCGATGCAAAGATTCCGGATTCACAGAAAGGAATTATTCATCTTACCAGAAATGGTAATAAATCAGAATCTTCTTATTCTGTAGAAATCAATCTCAGTACAGATACGATCCTTGAAGGAATCGACCTTCTGAATTTCTTAAGCTCTGTGAACTATTATGCAGAAGCAATTTCCGGCGCTGTATCAGGCGGAAAAGGAAGTTTCTCAGGAGCCGGCTCTCTTGCCATGGTATTTTTCTTTAATGATACACAGGCCATTATCGGAAAGAATGTACAGATCATTCTGACTGGTGATGCACTTGTAGAAGCTGTCAACAAATCAAATGTCCGAATCATTGCAGGTTCACTTTCTGCCAGCCAGTCCAACGTCGGAGCAGGCCTGACATTAAGCTTCCTGTATAACGAGGACAAAGTAAACACAGATGTTTCTGACGGAACAGTTATCCGTACTACAGGCGGAAACTATACACAGAGAGCTGAATCTTCAGCAAATGTACTGGTAATCACAGTTGCAGCTGCAGGAAGCAGCAGCAATGCAATTGGCGGAAATCTTGGTGCAATTGTCATGAAGAACAGAAGCAATGCACTTATCGGAAAGCAGGTATCAATTACTGCTGATGGTAATGTAACTGTAAAAGCTCTGCAGAACAGTGAACTTTACCTGATCGCAGCCAGCGCAGCCGTATCCGGAAGCAGGACAGCAGCAGGTGGAACACTGAATGTAACAGTAAACGGAACAGAAGCAAATGTAACTGTAAATGACGGAACAACAATTCGCAGTGAAAAAGGTTCTGTTGTCCTGAATGCAGATACAAAAGAAAAACTGATCAGTGTACTGGCAAGTGCAAGCGCTGCTCTTGGCGGCACCGGTGCTGCAGGCGTACTCAGTGTTCTGGTATCTGGTTCAAAAACAGTTGCAGATATCGGTAAAGTAACAATTTACGCAAAGAAAGATGTACAGATTCTGGCAACAGCAGTATCAAAACTTTTCCAGATCAATGCTTCCGTAAGCGGAGCATCCCAGAATGCAGTAGGTGCAACAGTGAGCGTAAATGTCCTGAACAGAAAAGTTCTGGCAACTGTAGCTGCTCCTTCCAGTATCACGGCAGAAGAGGGAAGCGTACTGGTTCAGGCAACCGGTGACGAAGCAGTTCTTCTCGTGATCATGGCAGCAGGTGCGGCAGGAAGTAATGCACTGACAGGTGTGGTTCCTGTGATCGTAAACAACAGCACTATCCTTGCAGAAGTGGAAAATGGAACAAAAACTTCTCATTCCAGAATCACAGCAGGTGACAGTATCGGAATCATTGCAGCAGCAGATTCTGATATCTATATCATCGCAGGCGGTCTTGCAGCCGCAGGAGCAAATGCAGCAGGCGCTTCCATTAATACAGCAATCCTGAAAAATGATATTCAGGCTCATGCAGGAACATGGACAGAGCTCATGACAACTGCAACACCGGCAGTACAGACTTCCTCAAATGGCATCAGGATTCCGAACCGTAATGAACGCAGACGCGGTATCATCATTTTTGCAAATGGAAATGAGGATGTAGTTATGGTATCTGTATCAGCAGGTGCGGGCGGAAGCAATGCCATAACCGGTGTAATTAATACACTGGTTGTAAGAAACACAGTAAAAGCAACATCAAGAGAACATGTGACCATTTCTGTAAAAAAAGCTGCCGGTTCGTCCACAAACGATACCGACCCTCTCCCCGGAGTCTATATTGAGGCTCATGATGATACGGAACTTCTGAATCTGGCAGGTGCACTGTCAGCAGCAGGAAGTGTAGGTGTGGGTGCAACAGTAGTGGCACTGGTATTCAACAAAAATGTAACGGCTGAAACAGCAAAAGAACATAAGATCCTGGCACCTGGAAAAGTACAGGTGATCGCAGATGCAAAAGATAATCTCTGGCTTCTGGCTGTGAACTTTGCAGCAGGAGGAAGTGTAGGTGTGGCAGGCGGTGCCAATGCACTGGTATTCCAGAATTATGTAACTTCTGCTCTTGGCGGAACTACAGGAGATATAAATAATCCTGTACAGTCCGTGAAAGTATCTGCAAACTCCGACAGCAGCCTCTACAATCTTGCAGCGGCAGCAGGAATTGGCGGAACCGCAGGTGTGACAGCAGTTGCAGTTATTACTTACTTCTATAATGAAACGTTAGCTTATGTAAAAGAAAACAGCAGAATCTATGCAGCAGGTGCTGTAGATATTCTGGCAGATTCAAAGGAATTTGTCACAGCAGATGCAGCAGGTGCAGCAGGCAGCGGAACCGTATCTGTAGGAGGAACACTGGATGTGGTCGTAACAAAGGTTGTTACGAAGGCATACACAGAGAAAAATGTTCTGATCCATGCAAAAGGAACTACAGCAGACGTTTCCGTAAAAGCAGATGATGATTACAAACTGATCGCAGTAGTGGGAACAATTTCCGCTTCCGGTGTGGCAGCAGTGGCAGTCAGTGTACTGACAACAGTTTCCTATAATACAGTCAGTGCCGAGATCGGAGAAGGAAATACCATAAACGCAGGAAGAGATATCATCATTCAGGCGAAATCAGACCGTCTGGTTCAGGGCTATGTATTTACAGCAGGTGCAGGTCAGGCCGGTGTATCCGGTTCTGTTATGGTGATCGTGGCAGGAAGCCTTCTTACAGATGATGCGCACAATGCCATTTATGTTACCAATAACAAAGACGGAAAAGAATACGGATCCATGAATCCGCAGACTCAGACAGATGCTGTTTTTGCACAGGCTCACAAAGAAGCTCTTTCATCAAAACCGGAAGATAATCTCGATGATTTTCTGAAAGGGGACGGATCTTCCGCAGAAAATACCGCAAACGGAAATGGAGCTCTTGACTATGATAAGTATGGTCAGGATACCTCCAAAAAGGATAATGATGAGAGCAGCAGCTCCAACATGAATGATAAAGCATACGACAGCGCAGCAGATACGATCAGGAAAGAAGGCACAAAAGGTGCCGTTGTAAACGGAACAGAGCTGAAAGATTCCACAACAGCTGTTGTCCGTGGTGGAACAGAGGGAACAACTCTGACAGCCGGACGTAATGTGGAAGTAGTTTCCGGTGACAGCTTAAGTGCTTATATGGCAAGCGGTACACTGGCAGCCGGTCTTTATGCAGGCGTTGGCGCAGGCGTTTCCGTAGCAGTTCTTTACTCCAATGTTCAGGCTGTTGTGGAAGACAATGTTATCATCTCAGCAGGAAAAGATGTTATTGTCAAAGCAGTTTCCGGTTCTTCCGAGCAGACCAAAGCCGAACTGAAATATGACGCGGCAAAAGGCACAGACGGAAGCAAAGTGCTGAATGACAAAGTAAAAGAATCTGATCCTGACAATGCAGCAGCAACAGGTGACAAATCTACAATCCTTGTGATCGGTGTAACAGGAAGCGGCGGTATTGCAGGTGTATCTGTAACAGTAGCTTCACTGAACCTGATGAATAAGACCTATGCCAGAATGGCAGGTAACATTGTAAAAGCAGAAAATGTAACCGTAACAGCAGAAACTCAGTACGGAACCGTGCTCACCATTACTCTGGCAGCAGCAGGCGGTATTGCAGGTGTAAGCGGATCAGTTGCAGTTACAGATTTTGAATCAAAAACAGAAGCTTCCATAAGCGGAAGAGCAAAACTGGAAAATATTTCAGGAATTATTAATGTCAGTACAGACGGAACCACAAATGCAACAGCAGCAGCAACTGCGGCAAGTGCCGGTGCAGTGGGCGCTTCTACAACTACAGCAGTAGCAGTTAACCGCAGCAGATTTGATGCATTTATAGGTCAGGGAGTCAGCATCAATGCTCCGTCCGCAAAGATTGACATGAAAGGTTATCTGAAAGCAGATGCAAAGGCAATCATAGTCAGTGCAGCCGGTGGACTCGCAGGTGTGGGAGTATCTGTGGCAGTAGCAGTTAACCGTCCGGTATCCATGACATATATCGGAATCACTCCGAATGGAGATATCATTGAAAATTCAAAATCTGATGTACTTGGTCAGATTACGGTATCTTCCGCAGATGTCAGAAACACAGTTGACGGTTCGACAAAAGTGACCAGCCTTGGTCTTGCAGCAGGTGGGATTGCGGTAAATGGTGCAGTAGCACTCGGATTTAACCGTGCGAAGAGCTATGCGGCAGTAAATAAGGCAAACGTGACAGCAACAGGTGACCTGACTGTAGAAGCAGCCATGAATGGAAACACCACCGTATACATTACTTCAGTAGTTGCAGGTTCTGTAGCTGTTGGTGCTTCAGTGGCAGTAGCACAGATAAAGAGCGAAAACATTGCGCTTATTGATGTAACAGGCGGAACTGTGAAAGCAGCAAATATCTCTGTACTTGCAGGAACCGAAGCAAATCCGTATGACACAGAAGCACTTGCAACTGTGATTACAGGTGCAGCAGGCGGAACAGCAGTGGCACTGAATTTTGCAGTAGCTCTCAACAGTTCTGTAAACAGAGCACAGGCGGGCGGCACATCCGGCAGTCTTATCGCAGAAAAAGAACTGAAGGTTCGTGCAGATGGCAGAACGAAGGCTTACGGAATTGTATTAAATGCGGCGGTTGCCGGTATTGCGGCAAACGTATCCATGGCATGGGCAACTCTGTCAAGCATTCAGGAAGCACTTCTTGACGGAAACATTTCCGTAAGTGCAGGAAGCCTTACTGTAGAATCTGTGCAGAATAACAGTGAGACTACGAAGCGCAAAGATCCTGTTACTGTAGTGATCGACACAGCAAAGAAATTCACGAAGACAATCACTACGGATTCTATGGCACAGGCATTTATCTTCAGTGCGTCCGCAGCAGCAGTAAGTATTACAGCAAATGCAGCTGTTGCAACAGCAGATGCAGTATCAAGAGCGAAAGTAGATGTAAATAACCTCAGAGTATCCGGAAATATCAAAGTAAACAACAAAGCAGATTCTGTGGCAACAGTGACCGTAAACAATCTGGATCCGGTAAACTTTATCAGTGCAGGTCTTATGACCGGATACGCTTATGCAAAAGGCACATTTGAATCAATCTTAAGTGGAAACGGAACTGTCCGTGCAGACGGTAATGTAGATGTTACCAATACATGGAAGGGAAATTCCAAAGTGAAACTTGTACCTGCAGCAGGCGGAATCACAGTAGCTTACTATAAAGCCGGTGTAAATGTTGCAATTGCAGAAACAAGCACAAAGGCATACGCTTACATCAGCGGAAAACTGAATATTTCGGCAAAAGGCAATGTAAATGTAAAAGTAACGGGAAATGCAGACTCCAGTGCAAGAATCGACGGAGCTGTGATCGAGATCAGCAAAGTGGCAGTGGCAGTCAATGTTGTAACTTCCGAAGTAAAAGCAGAACAGAAAGCTTATATCGAAGGCGCAGGCAAAAATTCAGCCGGTTATACAGGAATTGTTTCCGAAAATGGAAGCATTACTGTAGAATCAGTACTGAATGTAAATGCATCAGGTGTGATCGGTGGAAACAGTGCCAAAAAAGGTATCAGTGTTTCCGGTATTGACGGAAAGGCATCTGCAGCAACTGCAAAGGCAGAATCCGTAAATATCGCTTATGTGAATAATGGAGTTCTGGAAGCAGCAAGAGGAAAAGCTTCCATCAGTGCAAATACCTCATCAAAGACAGATGCACAGGCACTTGCCCCGAACTTCAGCCTTTCACTGGCAGAAATGAACATTGTAAATGTTTACACTGATTCTAATGACAGCGTAGAAGCTTATGTGACAGGCGCAAGCATTGTCAGAGCACTTAAGGTTGATATCCTTGCAAATGGAACAGCAGAAGTAACAGCAACAGGAGCAGTTCCGGGAGTGACGGTCAGCCTTGTAAACGGAAATGCAGTGATTGTTACAGCTACAGCAGCCAAAGGCACAAACGGCAAAGTAACAAAAGCATATGTTGGCAGAGATTCAGAAGTATATGCCAACGGAGTAACTGAAAACGAAAATACAGTGCACAGTTTGAAAGTCTCTGCAGAGTCAAATCTGACAATTACGGCAAAGGTTCCGGAAACAAAGAGCATCGGAGCACTGAAGCTTGGTGTATTTCTTGTAAAAACTATTGCCGGAAAGACAGATACCTGGGCAGCAATCCTTGGCAAAGCAGAATCCACAAATGATATTTTTGTTCTTGCAACAGATAAGATCACTGAAACCTCAAATGTGGAACTGTTTAGTGCGGGACTGGTTGCAGGTGGAGCATCCAGAGCAGAAAATACTGTGGAAAGCCAGAATTCATCTGTACAGATCGGTGACGGTGCAGTGCTGAAAGCCTGGGGTAACATTCAGGCGCAGGCTGTTACAAAAACAAATGCACAGACACAGATACAGGATGCGGCCTATGGCGGAGGAACTAACTGTTCTGTAGAAAGTAAAAACAATATAACAAGAAAAACATCTCTTGTAATAGGTAATAATGTAAATATTACCTCTGTGATCGGAAATATTGAACTTCTCGCAGAAGAAGACAAAACAAGCCACATTGAAAGCATTGCAACCGGTTCTTCCGGATCTGTGTATGCAGGCGGCGGACCGAAAGCAGAGATCAATTACAATTCCACAGTAACTGCAACTGTAGGAAACGGTGGAAACATTGATGCCAGATATGGAACACTTGATATCAAAGCCATTGCAAATACCGATCTTTATGCGGATGCTTACAGAAAAGCAGCAGCGGCGGCAGGTTCCAACAAGAGTGAAGCAAACATTAACAGCAATGTGACAGTAGTTACAAACATCAGTAAAAACGGGGCAAAAACCAGAATCCTCGGTGAAGTGACCACAATTGGTGCTTATATTGAGAATCAGGTAATCCTGGCAAAAGCAAAATCCTATACTGCATCTGCAGGTTCCAAAACAGAGGCTTATGCAACTTCAAATGTAAACAACAATGTTTCAACGGGAGTTGATAATGCATGGATCGGCGGAACAGAAAATCTGAATGTTGAGGCACTTGTAGTAGCTCAGAATATCAGAAGTGAATCTTATGCAGAAGTAGTTGGATTTACCGGACACGTATATGCAACATCAACAGTGACCGGAGGTAATAATGTAAATGTAAATGTAACTTCCAACGCAGAACTTGCCGGAAAGAATATTTCTGTAAGAGCAGACGCTCCGGAACTTACCACACAGGTCATCAGCCGCAACGCAACAGCAGTTGCAAATACCGTGGTCAATTATGTATGGACCAAGGTAAAGACAGTTGTAACAAAGATCATAAATAAGATCTGTAAGATCCCGCTGATCGGAAAACTGATCAAAAAGATTGTGAAAAAAGTTGTTGAATGGGTTGACAAACTTGTAGAAGTTATTCTTTATTCGGATGCAGAAGCAAAAGAAGCCGGTGAATTCAAAAATGCAGGAAATATCATCTTTAACGGAACTGTTCATGTAGGCGGTGGTGCAGCAGGAATGTTTGTAGATATTTTTGACGGACTGATCGCATATACAGGACTTGATAATGACCTTACAGACAGTTTGAAAAAGCCTGATAAGTTCCTGGAAACTGATGGAAATACAATTACTGTTAAGAAACTTTATAACAATGATGTGGGAAGTCTCAGACTGGAAGCAGGTGTCGGTAATATTTCCGGCAAAGGAACGGTCATTACAAATTCCTATCTTCCAAATGTACAGATTACAAACCACACTGACAAAAATCTGATTCTGAAAAACATCCAGATGTCAAATTCCAATGCTCTTGCACCGGATATTGATACATCAGCAGAAGGAAATGACGGATTCAGTTATCAGGTCAGCGAAGACACACCAAATCTTATCATCCGGACAGAAGGAAAAGGAAATATTACATTTGCAGACAGCTCTTCTGAAGCGGATGGAAAAGGTTCTATAGAAACAGATCTGGGCGAAGGCGTTCTTACCATCGAGATGAATGGCGGAACACTTAAGACTTCCGGAAAGGCATTTGTAGTAGCCAACAAGCTGTATATCAGCGGAGCAGGAAAAATCGGAGATGGTGTTAAGAATCCGTTCCGTGCCTATATCTTTGATATCAGCAGTTATCCTGGAATCTCTGGTATGGTATCTGCAAAATCGGCAAGTCCGAATGAAGTCAAAGTAAAAGCCGGCGGAGATATCTATCTCAGCCTTACTCTGGTAAGAGAGTGGATGACCCAGAAGCAGATGAATGATGCAAAGAAAGGCATCGGAGAAAAAGCAGCCCTCAATCTCAAAGAGATCATCGGAGGTCAGAACAGCACTGTTTATGTAAGTGTTGAGGCACCGAAGGTGGTTTGCGCAGGAAAACCGGATTCAGCAGATGATTACTTCATTTCTGTTCCGAGAACTGCAATGGACTTTGTGACACTGCCGGGCGCAAAGGGCAAAACCTTCCAGAAAGTACAGCTCAAAGATGCAAACGGCAACAATACAGATTTCTGGCTGACAGATGACGGAATGCTCGTAAATATGAGCGAAGATATCACTTTTGTTTCAGATGCATACCTTGTATCTCAGACATCGAAGTATGACACTTATCTTCTTCCAAATGGTGCAACTGTTGTAGTAGACAGAGTGTCAAAGAAACTTGTAAGAATCATAGGCAGGCTTCATGATGAAAAATCTGAAGATTACAGCGGCGGAATCTATGATCTCTCCAATATGAAGGTGGAAACAGATTCCAATGGAAATCTGACCATTACCATTAATGAGAACGGAAACACATTTAACCAGAAGATCACTTTCAGAAACGGCACAGCCTATATGGAAATTGGTCAGAATGGTGCGACAACCTATATTGAGTCATCAGGTCTGGAAGAAGGACTTGGCTGGCGGCTTCCGAATGGAATCGTTGTTTTCTACAAGCAGGTATTCCTGGACGAAAGAACAAATACAGTTGTCAATGGTACACCGATCATGGAGACAAAAGACGGACGCTGGATTCTTCTTGAAAGTATCACGGAAGCAGGAAGAACAAAATACCATGTGGTACATGTAACCGGAACTGACGGTCATTATGAATTCAAGGAAGGATACATTTATGACAGAGCAGATCTGGAAGCAAAAACAATATCACTGAATCAGTCACTGAAAGAAGCAAAGAAAGCTGTCAAAAATGCACTTGGAAACAAAAATGCCATCACCAGTATGGTAGAAACGGCACTGAAAGGAGCCGGTGTACAGACAGAACTTTCCGGATATGCAGATGCCATTCGCAATGCGATCATGGCTAAGCTGAAAGGAAAAGTTACACCGAATATCATTGTTGATGTGCTTGTAACCCTTTCTAAGACAACAAAGACAGAGAAATATAATTACACAGGCGAAACTCTGGAATATACAACGTATAACACACCGTGGAAGTTTGTGGTTTCTCTGAAAACAAATAACGGCGACAAAGAAGTAAGTGAAACTGTTTATAATGAGAAGGGTTCTGTTTCTGAGAAAATCAATGCAGGCAGCAGTGACAAAGCACTGGAAATCGGCAGTGAGGTAACATCTTCGACAGCCGGAAACAGTCAGAACGGTACGAAAGCAGCAGATTCCTACACAGTTTACCAGGAAAGCGCTGATTCAGATATCTATTACAGATATGATGATGATACAAAGACCTGGACAATAAACGTAAAAGGAAAAGACCTGCTGGGTAATGACTACTGGTTCACATTTGATCTGAAACAGACTAACGGTGAATGGTATCAGGCAGAGGAAGGCATTTGGCTTTTGAAGAGACATGCAGCTTATGAAACAGTGAAGAACCTGTTTATCCGCATTTTATCTGCACCTGTAACGGTACTGAAAAATCAGACAAAAGGTGGTTATAAGACTACTGATAAAACTGTAACTTTCCTGGATAATGACGGAGATGAAAAAGGTATTCTGCTGATAACTGACCGTGTGCTTGCCCTGTTCCCGGATGGGACTTACAGTTTTGTTGCAGTCCGCAAGGACGAAAATGCGACAGATACCGGAAGTACTCCTGGAATGAATGAAACAGTGGCGATCGCACCTGGAATGCAGCAGAAAAAAGATGAGAACGGAGATCTGGTTTACTCCAGGGTATTCCTTTCTCTTCAGAAAAATGACGGATCAGGAAGCTGGCTTACCGGAGATGATGTGACAGCTGCATTCAGTTCCACACTTGCAGGAATGATCAGAAGTCACATTCAGAACGGTGTTGTCATTCTGAATCCACAGGTCGATAAAGACCTTATTGCAGCCATTAATGAAGAATTGAGCGGAAGATATGATATCAGTCTTATTTCTTATTACACAATGGCTGGCGGCAAAAAACATTATGCATATGACACTTCCAGTGACAGAGTATATGTACTCGAAACAGATGTGACAGATGCAGAAGGAAGAAAGCGGTACAGAGTTGACGGATTTACTGACGGAAGTCTGTATTACAGAAAGAAATCCGGATTATTTATCGGAGCAAGTGATGATATCGGTACTGTAGAGGTAGTAAACGGATATGTTTATCTTACTGATGAAGAAGCGGAACGTCTGGCAAGAGGTGCTTACACCAGCAAGCGGGACGCAAGATTTGAAACAAGGGTAAACCGTTCGATCTCCTTTACAAAAGTAACCGGTTATATACCGGGAACGATCATCATCAGCCCGATCGAGAAATCAGATACTGACAGCAGTAACAGTGCATATCTTTACTTCAAGAATGCGACAGAACAGTTTGCTGCTTCACGTGACAGCAACGGATATGCAATCATTGACCGTTACCTGAGGGTTGTAGATAAAGCAATGGAAAATGCTTCCGGTCTTCCGATAGGAACAATTCTTTTCCTGGATGAATCCGGTCAGATCGCAGCATATCTGAAACCAGACGGAACTTTCCGCGTATATGAGATTTCTTCCGGAAAATCCGAAAACGGATCCACACAGTATGTGGAAGTAACTAAGGACGGCACAACAGAACGTGCATATTCAGAATATACTGTTGACAGCAACGGAAAACTGAATACAACAATCTCAAAAGGAACTGCAACTTATCTGATGGAGCTTTCACAGGACGTTTACACAAGTATTTACGGACTTCATCAGGATCCACCTGCAGACAGTCTGTATAACTATGACAGTGCACACTACTTCGGTTACAGCGAAGACGGTACACTGGTGGAGCTTACAAAGACAGATGAGAAGTATAAATATGTTGGAGCAGATGGTGATTATCTGCTGGCACGTGATGATGCAAACGGAACAGAAAAAGGTTTTGGTTTAAGCAACGGAAAACAGAAACTTCTTTCTATTCTGAATAACACAGTGAAACACCCACTGTCAGTCAGAAATAATAAAGCAATTTATATTATGACAGATAACAGCACCATTGATTCTGATGGTAATCTGTCCAGCCTGACAGCAGATACAGCAAGAATCTATGCTGATCTTGAAGATGACACAGACCTCATTCTGGGCAAAGTTGAGGGCGGAGAAGTGATCATTGAGATCACCAGTCCGAAGAACGGAACTGTTAAGGTAAAAGGTGATCAGGAAACAATCAAAATCGTTTCCGACCTGCTTGTTCTTCTGAGCAAAGGTGAAGGAACCACCAGATATGGTGACTCTGAAAAACCGATGGAAGTGACACCTTCAAAAGAAAACGGAACCACAAATGTGATCTTCCGCAGAGAAGCAGTTGAGGATGCTGAAGGAAATATTTCTTATGAAGGCGAATTCACAGGAACCGCATATGTGAACTTCAATGGAAATGTATTATTCAAAGATTCTGTACTCAAAGACAACGCACTGGCAGACATAAAAGTCAGCACAGGCAATGTGGAATTTTCCAATATGGAATTCAGAGACAATGCAAATATGACTCTGAAAATTCTGAACAAAGGTAATGTAAGCTTTGACAGTATCTTTGTAAATGGAACCCACAGTACAGATAAGCCGAAACTTGATGTCAGCACAGTTGACGGAGATATTGTTTCCGGAGATGTCAGTGCAAATGCACAGTCAGAAATTCTGCTGACAACGAAAAAGGGAAATATCCGGACGGGAAATGTCAGTGCAAGTGAACAGTCAAAAATTCTGCTGACAACGAAAAAGGGAAATATTCAGACGGGAAATGTCAGTGCAAATGCACAGTCGGAAATTCTGCTGAAAGCAGAAAACGGAGACATCCGTACGGATGATGTAAGCCTCAAAGATAATGCTGTATTAGAAGTAAATGCCACAGACGGCAACGTAACTGTCAAAAAAGCAGATGTTTCCTCTTCGGGCAGCAGTCATGCATCACTGTTTGTTACAACAAGAGACAAAAACCAGAAGAAAGGAAACCTGACTATTGGCGAAACATTAAATGCACAGGGCAAAGTTGTTCTTGATCTTTCAGGAAGTCTTCTCGGAGAAATCCAGAAAGACGGAAAAGAAAAGACCAGTACAATTATTCTTGGCGAAGATGTTTATCATAATGATTCTTCCTTCTCCTTCGGAGGAGACATCGGATCCAGAGAAATTCCTCTGGTGATTGATGTAACAGAATCAAATGTACCATTTAAGATCGTTACTGTAAGAAATGCCTTTATCAGAGGTGCAGAGCATTACAGACTGACAGAAGATTACAATTCTGAACCAAAAGACAAAGACGGACAGATTAATATCAGAGTTGATCTGGATACAGAAGAGATCAGTGATGCACTTGAGGCATACAAAAAACTTCTGGAGTCTGAGGACAGTTCAGAAGAAGAACTGGAAGCAGCGAGAGCGGCTGTTGAAGAGGCACTTGCGAAGCTTGCAGAAGAAAAGAAAGCAGAAATTCTGGAACAGCTGAAAAAAGCGGCTGAATCGGGACGCCCGACAGGCATACCGAAAGATCCGGTTTCCATGGTTGTTGAAATCGGTACTTCTACAGGAACTACTGATGGAATCAATATCAGCAATTACGGAGATATTACAGTAATCCAGAAAGCCGGCGATCTTTATATCGGACGTATTGAGACCAACCGCAGTGACCTTACCCCTGGAAACATTGCACTTGGCAATGTAACAGTGAAAGCACTCGGCGGAAGCATCATAGGTCTTAACCAGAATGGTACAGAGACTGAAGAAATTGCCAATATAACTGCAAACAACATTACACTGGAAGCAAAGAAAAATATCAGCGGCCTCCTGACAGACCTGATCCAGAAAGAATATCAGGTATCTGATAAAATTCTGACAGGAAAAGACGGAGAAGAACTTGAAGATCCGAAACTTTCATTCAGCATGGTGAAGAAAAATAGCGAAACTGTAGATGAAAACGGAAATCCGATCACAGTTACTGTATGGGAACCGGAATTTACCGTATCCGGCTATGTGGACTATACCGGAAACTGGGTATTTGATGCAAAGAAAGAAGGCATTCTGAATGCATCTTCCGAAGAAGGAAATATCCAGATAAAGGAAAAAGAAGGAAACATCGGTCTCGGCGTGATCACAGCACCAAAAGGAACTGTAGAGATCGCGACAGATATGGATTCCGATATTCTTGACAGAAGATCAGAGGATCAGAAAGAAGCAGGACTGGTAAATATCACAGCAGGTAACGGAAACAGCAGCCTTACAGGTAAGCGTATCGGTACAGAAACAGATCCGATCACAGTTGATATCAGAGGAAAGCTTCTTGTAGATGCGATCGAAGATATCAGACTGGAGGCAAAGAACAGCCTGGATGCACAGACTGACAGCCAGACCGGAAAGGTTTATGCTTCAGCCGAAAAAGACCTCACACTGTCCAGCAGTAAGAAGTCTTACGGCGGAACCGGTGACCTGTATGTAGAGAAACCGAAAGCTGGAAGAGATCTTACTCTTGCAGCAGCAGGAAACCTTTACACAGATGAGCTTACCGCTCCTGGAAATGTAACTGCGAAAGCAGGTGGAAACATTACTGTTGATACAGTAAAAGCCGGAAAAGATGCTGCTCTTGAAGCTGGTGGAGATGTACTGGCCGAAACAGTGAAAGCCGGAGAAAATGCTTCCATAACAGCAGGTGGTTCCATTCTTGAAGGCGACCGTGGTGATGAACCGGCAGCAGTAACTGCAAAGAACATCACACTGATCGCAGGAAATGAAGTCGGAACAAGAGAGAATCCATATGAAGTGGATACCTCCACAGATGGAACTCTCACTGTAAAATCAGACAGTGCAGTGATCCGTGAAATCAGCGGAGATCTTACACTGAAACAGATAGAAACAAAGAAAGATTTTGTTCTGGACGCAGACGGAAGTGTATACGACGGAAACGGAAACCTGGCTGATAAAGCAGCAGATGCAAAAGCAGATGTTGATAAAGCACAGGTGAAGAAAGATGCCGCAGAAACAGATGAACGTGTCCATGAAGAACTGATTCTTCCACCTCTTCGTGATAAGAAAGATCAGGCAGAATCTGCAGAATCCGAAGCTGAAAAAGCAAAAGATGAAGCGCAGAATAAGTCTGCTGAACTGGAACAGAAAATCCGGGATATGGAAAATCTTCAGAAAGACCGTGAAGAACTGATTCAGAAAGCTGTTGATGCAGCAAGAGATCAGCTTAAACAAGAACTTGAAAAGAAACTTTCAGACACGGATCAGACGCTTCAGGATATCGAAGCGGAAATAAGTGAGCTGGAAGCAAAAGAAGATCCTACACCTGAAGAAACGAAACGGCTTGAAGAACTGAAAAATTCCAGAGACGAACTGAACGGACAGAAATCTGAACTGAGCGATCAGCTTCAGAATCTGAATGATACAGAAGGTTCTGTGGAAGAAATGCTGAACAGAATCCAGGATATTCAGGACAAACTGGAAAAAGGTGAGCTGACAGAAGCGGAAGCAGAAGAACTTCTGAAAGAACTCCTGCCGGCAAAAGAACTTCTGGAAAGCGGAGACATTGAGAAGCTTGCAAAAGATCTTGAATCGGCACGGGAAGAATTTGAAAAAGCAGAAGAAGCCCGTAAAGAGGCAGAAGAAAACTATGCAAAAGCTCATGAGGAAGCAGAAAAAGCCAGACAGGAATATGCAGCAAGTGAAGAAGAACTGAATCAACTGAAAGAGAAATTGAGAAAAGCTGAGGAAGAACTTAAGGAAGCAAAAGCTGCATACGAAGAGGCTAAGAAGAAAGCGGAAGAGGAAACTGCAACGGTTATCGCCGGTGGAAATCTTGATATCAGATCCAACGGTGAAGTAGGAAAAGAAGACCATGGACTCTCTGTTAAAGTTGGTGGAACGGTTGAAATAAAAGCAGAAGGAGATGTTTCTCTTACATCACCGTCTGATCTTACCGTAGACAACATCAACAGCAGTAACGGAACCGGAGATGTTACGATCCGGGTAGATGGAAATCTGAAAGATGTTCCGGGAAAAGCTCCGGCAGTTAAAGCAAAAAGAGCAGATTTGTCCGCGGCGGATGGCGACATCGGAACAACGGATAATCCATTCAGTGTCAGTGTTTCAGAAGTCAAAGCAAGCGCAGATAATGTTTATCTCGAAAATGACAGAGATCTTATTGTGGATGAAATCCACGGAAAGAAAGAAGACGGTACTGTACAGATCAGAGTTGACGGTGATCTGACCGGTAAAACGGCAGATTCCATAATCAGCGGCGGACATTTGGAAGCAGAGATCAATGGCAGTCTGGGTACACCGGAAAACAGAATGAACACAGATGTGGACAGTATCAAAGCAAAAGCTGATGATATTTATCTGAATAATATTTCAGACAAAATGGAAATCAGAGGAATGACAGCAGAGAACATTGACATTATCGCAAGAGGTGATATCTTTGGAAAAGATGTAAGATCCGGCAATCTGGTGATCCGTTCCAATGGTCATACAGGTTACAGTGACAATCCACTTCTGATCCATGTCAGTGGCAATGTAGATATAGGTTCGACATATGGTGAAGTTCATTATGTAAACAGCTACCGGGCTGAAAAGCCATCTGAAGAAAAACCGGGACAGAAGCAGAATCATGATTCTGAAGAAAAGCCTGAAAGAAAGCCTTCTTCACAGAATGAGAAAGAACCGGGACTCTCAGAGTCTGAGCACGGGGCTGCAGAAATTTCCGGAGCTGTAAAGACAGGAGATTCTGCACCGACAGAAGCCAACCTGTATCTGGCATTACTTTCCATGGCAGCAGTAATTCTTCTGCTTAAGGAAAAAAGAAGAAAGAACAGATAAAAAATATCTGAAATAAGACTGACGGGGCTGTTGCACTTAGTGCGGCAGCCCCTTTTTCTGTGCAGAAAATACAGGGAACCCATTATTGAAGATATATTCATGAAATGGTACAATAAAATCAAGTTGTGTCTGAAATGCTATATGATTGTAAAGATATATGAAAGTTCTGAAGAGGAGATAAGATGAAACAGAAGAAAATAATTGCAGTACTGACCGGAGGTGCAATGCTTGCAGGAATGCTTACAGGATGTGGGGTGGGGACCGGAAAATCAGATGAACCTGTGAACCTGACGGTATGGACTTATTATAACGGAGAACAGTTGGATGCATTTAATGCTCTGGTAGATTCTTTTAATGAGAGCGTAGGTAAAGAAAAGAATATTATTGTAGAAAGTTCCAGTCTGGGAAGTGTTAATGACCTGGAATCAAATGTAATGGATGCTGCCGAAGAAAAAGTCGGTGCGGCCGATATGCCGAATATTTTTTCTGCATATGCAGATACTGCATATAAATTAGATCAGGCAGGTCAGGTGGTCGATCTCAGTGATTATCTGACTGATGAAGAAAAAAGTGAATATATAGATGCTTATTTAAAAGAAGGTGATTTCTCCGGTGACGGCAGTATTAAGATATTTCCGGTTGCAAAATCTACAGAACTTCTTTTTCTGAATAAAACGGACTGGGACAAATTTGCTGAAGCAACCGGTGCAGACGAGTCAGATCTGGAGACCGTAGAGGGGTTGGTAGAGACTTCAGAGAAATATTATAACTGGACAGATGAACAGACAGAAGAACCAGATGACGGTAAGGCACTGTTTGGAAGAGATGCAATGGCAAATTATATGTTTGTAGGTGCGAGACAGCTTGGAGGAAATCTTTTTGAAGTGAAAGACGGTAAGATGACGTTGAATTTTGACAAAGAGATTGTCCGTAAACTCTGGGACAATTATTATGTTCCATATGTAAAAGGATATTTTGCGGCATCCGGTCGTTTTCGCAGTGATGATATTAAAACAGGAAATATTCTGGCATATGTGGGTGCAACTTCAAGTGCCACATTTTTCCCGACACAGGTAATGACCAGTGACACAGAATCACATGATATTGAACTGGAAGTACTTACACCGCCTGAGTTTGAGGGAGGAAAAAAGGTTGCAGTACAGCAGGGAGCCGGAATGGTTGTAACGAAAGGCTCTGATGAAGAAATCGAAGCGAGCGTTGAATTTTTGAAATATATTACAGAACCGGAGAACAATACCAACTTTTCTATTGGGTCGGGATATCTTCCGGTAAACAAAAAAGCAAACGATATGGTTGAGATCAGAAAGAGTGGAACAGATCTTTCAAAATCTATGGATAAGGTTCTGACAAAAGCTGTTGAAACAGTAAATAACAATGAATTATATACAACACCGGCATTTGAAGGCGGGCAGGATGCCCGTTCAGTACTGGAATATTCGATGAGTGATCTTGCAGATGCGGACAGAAAGGCTGTTCAGGAAAGAATTGATGCCGGACAGACGATGGAAGCGGCAACCGAAGAATTTCTGACAGAAGAATATTTTGACAGATGGTATGAAGATACGCTGACAAAACTACAGGCATATGAAGGGTAACAGACTTTGAAACTGGAGAAGGAGGATTTTTCCGGATGCATCAACAGAGGAAAAAAGAAAAATCGATTTTTCAGTCAATATTTAAGGCAATGCTGATTGTATTGATAATAGAATTGTTCCTTTTAGTGGCTACGTTGTACTTTGGAAATGTAGGAAAACAGCTTAACCAGAATGCCGTGGATATTCTGAAAAAACAGGTGGAAAACAGACAGAATTATCTGGAAACCACTATGGTAGAAAATCAAAATCTGTCGTCTATATCCGGTATATTGAATAATGCTGTAGAAAGTAGGATTGCATCAGGACTGGATATTGAAAAACTTGATTCTGATGAAAAAGCCTGTGCATCTCTGATGGAAGAAACCAGTGACAGTCTTATCAATGTGCTGCGCCACAGGTCGGTCAATGGTATTTTTGTGATATTTAATACACATGATCTTGATGAACGTGAGACAGATTCTGTATTGCAGGGAATTTATATCAGAGATCTGGATCCGATGACAGCCGCTTCCGAAAGAAATCATGATCTTCTGCTTGAGCGTTCGCCGGTGCAGCTTGTTAAGTCTCTTGGGATTTCTACGGACAAGGGCTGGACACCGGGAATAAAATTCAAAAATAACAAAACCGAGGGAATTCTTTATCCTGTTTTTCAGGCAGCATATAAGGATGGTGGACAGCTAAATGCAGTGGATTACGGACGCTGGACAAGTACACCGTATACTCTGCCGGGAGATGACCGTTCAGTGGTGGCATATTCTGTTCCGCTGATTCTGGACGATGGAACAGTATATGGTGTCATAGGTGTGGAAATGCTTACGACTTATCTGGAGACGATGATTCCATATACGGAACTTCAGAATAATAATACAGGTACGTATATTCTGGCTGAGACAGGAGAAGATCTGGACTCAGATACTGTAAATGTAAAATCTGTAGATGTATCGTCAAAAGAAGGAACACTGAAAGGTACAGTGGGTGAAGACATTACGTTGAACCGGCTTTCCAGAAATATTTATGAAATGAATGCCGGCAAAAAGAAATACATGGTATCGGCATATCCGCTGGAACTGTACAACAAAAATGCGCCATTTTCAAAAGAACAGTGGATGCTGATTGGTGCAGTAGAGCAAAAAAATCTCTATGCATTTGGAAATCAGGTTTTTGCAATGCTGAATCTGACAATTTTGATTACGCTGCTGGTTGGTGTGGTATGCAGTTATATTATCAGTCGGCGTCTGGCAAGCCCGATTGCAAAACTTTCAGAGGAAGTGGCGGAAGCACAGGGAAGCAGAGATAAGATTCCGAAACTTTCCGGCACAGGAATCCGTGAACTTGATCAGTTTTCTGATGCGATCACACAGCTCAGTCAGGATGTCCTGAACACTTCTACGAAATTCCTGCGTATTATGGAAATGGCGAGTGTGGAGATTGGTGGATATGAGATTCGGTTTGATACAGGAAGTGTATTTTTTACAGAAAATTTCTTCACCGTGATAGGAGCGCCTTTTAGTGCAGATGCTGTTTTGAATCTTGACGAGTTTCGAAAGATACTTAGAGATTTTACAGAAAATTATTTCTTTAAATCAGAATCAGGTGATACAAATATTTACTGTGTCCGGCTTCCGAAGAGAGGTCTTCGTTATGTGCGAATGGAAGTGAAAATGGAAGGCTGGGTACAGGTTGGACTGGTGGAAGACGTGACAACTGCTATGATGGAACGTCTCCGAATCGAACATGAAAGAGATTATGATGCACTGACCGGTCTGCATAACCGTCGTGCATTTAAACGGGAAAGTGAAAAGATATTCAGCCATCCGGACAAGATCGGCCATGCTGCTCTGGTTATGATGGATCTGGATAACCTCAAGTATACAAATGATACATTTGGTCATGACTGGGGAGATGAATATATCCGTCAGGCAGGACGTTGTCTGGAAGAGGGCACACCGAAAGGAACGTTAAGTGCGCATATTTCCGGCGATGAGTTTAATCTTTTATTCCATGGATATAAGAGCCAGGATGAGATTCGTTACCAGCTTGATAAGTTGAGAAAAGCAATCGAAGGAAAGATCATTCACCTGCCGAATGGTCAGAAACTGCATTTAAGTATTTCAGGTGGTGTGGCATGGTATCCGGAGGACAGCAACAGTCTGGGAGTTATGAGAAAACATGCGGATTTTGCCATGTATCAGGTCAAAAAGACAGAAAAAGGCAAAATTGCAGAGTTTGATCAGGATGTTTACGAAGAAGAATTTCGTGACAGTCAGATTCGGTGTGAATTTCATCGTTTTGTGAAAGAAGAACTGGTTACGTACTACTTCCAGCCGATCGTTTCCGCAAAAACCGGTGAGATTGAAGCTTATGAGGCTCTGATGCGCTCAGATCTTCCGACATTGAAGCGACCGGATGTGGTGATGAAAATTGCCCGGGAAGAAGGTGCACTGCGTGAAATTGAGCGTATGACATTATTCCACGCGACACAGGAATTCAAAGAACTGAAAGAAAAGAATCTGATAAAGGGAGATGCACTCCTCTTTGTAAATTCCATTGCGAGCCAGCATATGGACAGAGAAGACGAGGAAGAATTTGCAAGGCGTTTTAAAGATCTTGCAAAGCAGATTGTCATCGAGATCACAGAGGAAGAATCACTGGATTATCACGCACTGCAGCACAAGAAAAATGCGTCGGCATTCAGTGGTGTCTTTGCACTGGATGACTATGGAAGCGGTTACAGTAATGAAAAAAGCCTTCTCGATCTGGCACCGGGTTATATTAAAGTCGATCTTTCGATCATTCGTGACATTGATACGGATCCGGACAAGCAGCAGATCGTGGAAAATATTGTTGCGTATGCGCATAAGCGTGACATGAAGATTGTTGCGGAAGGGCTGGAAACACCGGAAGAGATCAACAAAGTTCTGGAACTTGGTGTGGATCTGCTTCAGGGATTTTATATTGCAAAACCACAGCCTGTTCCGGAAGATATCAGTCCGGTAGCCTTAAAAACGATTTCCGAATTTTACACATAATTCTCCTGTTTTTCCATATAATAACGGTACAGCAAACGACACTTGTGAAGATATAAATATGGAAAAACAACAGGAGGAACATAAAAAATATGAAGGCAACAGGAATCGTCCGCCGTATCGATGATCTCGGAAGAGTTGTGATTCCGAAAGAAATTCGTCGCACATTGCGGATAAAGGAAGGTACGCCGCTTGAGATTTTTACGGATAAAGAAGGCGAAATCATCCTGAAAAAGTATTCGCCTATCGGAGAATTGAATCTTTTCGCCAAAGAATATGCCGAGGCACTGGCACAAGCGACAGGAATGATCGCATGTATCACAGACCACGATCAGGTGGTGGCGGCAGCAGGACAGAGGAGCAGGGAATTTGCCGGTAAGGAGATCAGCAGGGAACTGGACAGAGTAATCTCAGACAGAGAAATGCGTTGTTTTCATTCCGGGGAACGCGGGAAAATATCTTTGGTCGAGAACCAGAAAGAAAATGCGGGAGCAGTGATCGTACAGCCGATCATCTGCGACGGAGATGCGATTGGTTCAGTATCACTGATCGGAAAAGGCAATGGAGAAAAGTTCGGAAACCCGGAGAAGATGCTCGTACAGACGGCAGCAGGGTTTCTCGGACGACAGATGGAATCATAAAATAATAAAAGCTAAAATGGAAGATTTTCGGAGAACCGAAAGTCTTCCATTTTTGGTAACAGGGAGTTTATTACAAATAAGTTAACATTTCTCAGCAATTTCGTAAATGAGACGTTCCGTATCTTCCCATCCGAGGCACGGATCGGTGATGGAGCAGCCCGGAGTCATGTGGTCACTGATATCCTGTCTGCCTTCAAGCAGATAGCTTTCGATCATAACACCTTTGATCAGTTTGCGGAGATCCGGATTGTAGTTGCGGCTGTGAAGTACTTCGCTTACGATACGAATCTGTTCTTTGAACTGCTTGCCGGAGTTGGAATGGTTTACATCTACGATGGCAGCTGGATTTTTGAGATTTTTTTTGCCATACAGGTCATAAAGACGCATCAGATCTTCATAATGATAGTTAGGGATGGTCTGACCGTATTTGTTGACACCACCACGGAGAATCGTATGTGCAAGTTCGTTTCCGCTGGTTTCTACATCACAGCCACGGTAGATGAAGTGATGTGGGTGCTGTGCGGCAATTACAGAATTAAGCATAACGGACAGGTCACCACTTGTCGGATTCTTCATGCCGACCGGAATGTCCATGCCGCTTGCAGTCAGACGGTGCTGCTGGTTTTCGACGGAACGTGCACCGATTGCTTCATAGGAAAGCACATCGTCCAGATAGCTTCGGTTTTCCGGGTAAAGCATTTCATCTGCTGAGGAAAGACCGGTTTCTTCAAGCACACGGATGTGCATTTTGCGGATTGCGATGATGCCGGCAAGAAGATCCGGGGCTTTATCCGGATCCGGCTGATGAAGCATGCCCTTGTAGCCGTCACCTGTAGTACGTGGTTTGTTGGTATAGACTCTTGGAATGATCATTAACTTGTCAGATACTTTGTCAGCGACTTTTTTGAGACGATTGACGTATTCGCAGACCGTGTCTTCGTTGTCTGCGGAACAAGGACCGACCAGAACGACGAATTTATCTGATTCGCCGGTAAAAATACGACGGATCTCCTGATCGCGAAGCAGCTTGGCTTTCTGCAGCTCTTCGCTGAGTGGATATTCTTGCTTCAACACTTCCGGAAGCGGAAGCTGGTGATTGGTTTTCATAGACATAATCGTTTCCTCCATGGATATTTTCACACAAATATCGTGTTTTTTTCAGCTTTGAACAGTAGTATAACACGTTATTTCCAAAAAATAAAGTAAATTAACGCGTTAAACTGTCATAGCACGGTCCTTTTTTTGAATAGTATAGTATTCATCCAGTGTCATGCCTGTTTTTGTAAGGTAGATGGCAAGGGTTCGGGTGACAAAACGGATATGCCAGGGTTCATAAGGATACCTGGTAATGTCTTCTTTTCCGAAAGGATAGCGCAGGATAAACCCATAAAAAGGTGCGTGGGAGGCAAGCCAGCGTCCCTCCGGAGCATCTCCGAATTTTTCTGTAAGCTTCATCTGTACGGATGGACTGGAAAGATCAATGGCGAGACCGCTCTGATGTTCGCTGGTACCGGGAGCTGCGACGTAGGAACTGCCACGGAAAAGCTCCTTCTGACGGTCATAGGAGCGGTAACCGGAGACACAGCACAGACTGATTCCCTCGTTCTGACCGCGACAGATCAGTTCTCTGGCAGCATATGCAGCTCTTTTTTCGAGAAGTCTTTTGGGATTGCCGGGAGCACAGTCAAATGGAAGCCCGATGTCGATCAGATCCGGTGGCACATAGTCCGGTGGAAGTGGATACTCTTTATTGATCAGACGTGTGTAATCAGTAATCATAAAAATCCCCCCTCATTTTCCAGTATATGAAAGGTGAGAGGGGAGTATGAAGCCTTTTTAATCGAGCGCTTTTTCGCTCATTTCTTCAAGAAGGTTTTTCTTAAGATCGAACAGCTTCTGAGAAAGGTCTACGTAAACTTTCTGCGGATTTACGAGACGGCGGGATTCATCCCACAGAGTATTCTGTTCTTTCTGGCAGTATGCACGCAGATCCATGACTTCAGGAGAAGTATAGACACGTTTGCCCTCACGGATGACTGGAACCAGAAGTTCACGGAGTTCATAGGTGCCGCCGAGGACTTTGGTCTTTTTCCATGTATCAGTCGGATCAAAAATGATCATAGTTTCCTCCGGATCAAAGACTTCGTCTGCGAGACAGATAAGATCAGCTTTGATCTTGCCGGTGGATTTGCTGTAAATACGATAAACGGTCTTGTTACCAGGATTGGTGACTTTCTCAGTGTTTTCGGAAAGTTTGATCTTTGGAGTGAAGGAACTGCTTCCGTCATCTTTGACTGCGGCGAGCTTATATACACCACCGAAAGCCGGGTTATCTTTGCTGGTGATCAGGTTGGTGCCGACACCCCAGGAATTGATTTTTGCATCCTGAGTCTTCAGGCTGTCAATCAGGTATTCGTCAAGGTCACTTGATGCAGAAATTGTTGCATCGTCAAAACCGGCAGCAGCCAGCATTTTGTAAGCTTCTTTGGAAAGGTAGGCAAGGTCACCACTGTCGATACGGATACCGTAGTGAGTGAGCTGGATGCCCTCCTCACGCATTTCTTCGAATACACGGATCGCGTTTGGTACACCGGATTTCAGGACATCGTAGGTATCAACAAGCAAGGTACAGGAATTCGGGTACATTTTTGCATAGGTTTTGAATGCGGTATATTCATCCGGGAAACTCATGATCCAGCTGTGGGCATGCGTTCCGAGAACAGGCACATTGAACATCTGGCCGGTGAGGACATTGGATGTTCCGGCGCATCCGCCGATTACTGCAGCACGTGCACCGTAGATGCCGGCATCCGGTCCCTGAGCACGGCGAAGACCGAATTCCATGATTCCGTCACCACGGGCTGCATAGCATACTCTGGCTGCTTTTGTGGCAATCAGACTCTGATGGTTAATAATATTCAAGATTGCAGTCTCGACAAGCTGTGCTTCCATGATCGGCGCGATCACTTTAACAAGAGGTTCGCGTGGGAAGACAACTGTTCCTTCCGGGATTGCATAAATATCGCCGGTAAAATGAAATGATCTCAGATATTCCAGGAAGTCATCTTCAAAAATATGAAGGCTGCGGAGATATTCAATATCTTTATCACTGAAATGAAGGTTTTCAATATATTCAATCATCTGCTCCAGACCTGCTGTAATAGCAAAACTGCCGCCACAAGGATTCACACGATAGAACATATCGAAAATTACAGTCTGATTGGTCGGGTTCTTAAAATAGCCCTGCATCATGGTTAATTCATATAAATCGGTGAGCAGGGTCAGATTCATTGCTCTCATCTGTTATCTCCTTTTCTTTAAGGTTAATCTATTATACCATTATTCCCACAGAACGGCACGAAATATTTTTTTGAAAAAAATTTAAAAAAGGGGTTGATTTTTTCGGAAGGCTGTAATATAATAACATTCGTCGCGAGCGATGAGCAAGCGAAAAACAATAAAGGGCTATCGCCAAACGGTAAGGCAACGGACTCTGACTCCGTCAGTTCAAGGTTCGAATCCTTGTAGCCCTGCTAAGTGGAGCACCTCGGAAGAGGTGCTTTTTTCGTATTTGTTACAGGAAATTACTTCATAAATTTCCTGTAACAGATGTCGGATTCTATATCCCTGAATTTTCGGATCTCAGGCTGATCTGTCAGATGCTCTCCAATCTGTTTTTCCATCCAGACCATGTTGTACCACGTGCGGAATTTGTATCCGCACTGATAAAATTCACCAACGAGACGATAGCCCATGTGTGTATGGAATTCGACGCTGTTGTTATTGAGGTGAGGGTCTTCTGTTGGTGTGCAGGCAATACATGCATTCATATTGAGAATGCCCTGTTTTTTTAAGACATTTTCCAGTGTATCATAGAGAAGCCTGCCGATACCGGAATGTTTCTGATTCCGGTCTACATAGATGGAGGTTTCAACAGCCCAGTCATATGCAGCACGCTCATGGAACGGACCTGCATATGCGTAGCCGAGAATCGAATGGTCTTTTTCTGCTACAAGATATGGATATTTTTCCAGTGTGTGTGTGATCCGCCGGACAAATTCCTCTGTGGATGGAACATCATATTCAAAGGTGATGGCGGTTTCGCGGACATAAGGTGCATAGATTGCAAGGAGTGCAGCGGCATCGTCCGGGGAGGCGGTGCGGATGTGAATGTTTGAACTGGATGATGACATGATAATACCTCCGTTGAAATGAACAAATTTTGATGTTACGGTGGATGGTAACATTTTAATCCAGAATATTTTCCGCATTCAGCATACCACAATTGACCTTAAGATAAAAGACATGGTAAAATATGACATAATATAAAGAAATACATTGAAAGAGAGCGAAAATTATGATATATAGTTTTGATGGAAGAGTACGATACAGTGAGACTGGTGAAAATGGTCTGCTTACTCTGCCGGGGATTCTGAACTATTTCCAGGATTGCAGCACATTTCAGTCAGAAGAAGTCGGACTTGGTCTTAAAGTACTGAAGGAATGGAACCGTTTTTGGGTATTGTCTGCATGGCAGGTGATTGTTGAACGTTATCCGGCGATGGGAGAACAGATCAGAACTTCCACATGGGCTTATGGTTTTCGAGGTTTTATGGGTTTTCGTAATTTTACTATGGATACAGCAAATGGCGAACGACTGGCTTATGCAAATACTTTCTGGACGTATATTAACAGAGAGAATGGATTTCCCGTCAAGTTGACCGAAAGAGATACGGAGGGGTATGGTCTGGAAGAAAAACTGGAAATGGATTATGCCCCTCGGAAAATCGTTTTACCGGAGGAATATATAAAAGAAGATGTATTTTATGTCCAGAAACATCACCTGGATACGAATCATCATGTAAACAATTGCCAGTATGTACAGATGGCAATGGATTATCTTCCGGCGAACTATAAGATTTATCAGATGCGTGCAGAATACAAGCAGCAGGCACGGTTGAATGATCAGATTTGCCCGGGAAAAGCAGAAGCAGATGGTGTGACTAAAATTTTATTAAATGACCGGAATAATGAACCATATGCCGTTGTTGAATTTATGGAAAACAAAAATGTGAGATAAACAGACAGGAGGTATATGTATGAGGGGAAAGTATCAGAGACAGCTGGTAGGCGTTTTCGGTGATCCAGTAGATGATAATCCTACAGTAATTATGGAACAGGCTGCTTTTGATTCAGAGCAGATACCGATGGACTATCTGACAATCCAGGTAAAGTGCGGTGAGCTTGAAAATGCGATGAAGGGGCTACGCGCAATGAACTTTACCGGGATTAATATTACAATGCCACATAAGGGAGAAGTTCTTCAGTATCTGGATGAAGTCTCAGAGAGCGCACAGATCATGGGTGCCGTAAACACAATCTACTGGAAAGACGGAAAACTGGCCGGGGAAAATACAGATGGCAAAGGTTTCCTGAAAAGTCTGAACGACGGAAATGTCGCTACGGAAGGGAAAAACGCAGTGATTTTGGGCGCCGGAGGTGCTGCCAGAGCTATTGCTGTGGAACTGGCCGAGGCAGGAATGCGTAATATTATGGTGATCAACCGAAACAGAGACCATGCACAGCTACTTGTGGATATTATAAACAAAAAGACACCTGCAGCAGGAAATTTTATGCCGTGGGATGGCTGTGTACAGATTCCGGAAGATACAGATATTCTGGTGAATGCAACATCAATCGGTTTTCTGGATGATGCAAAACCGGATATTCAGTATGAAAAACTGCCGAAGGATCTGGTAGTATGTGATGTAATTCCAAATAAATTAAGAACTTCATTTTTACAGGAGGCAGAGAGACATAATTTAAGAACTTTTAATGGTTTGGAAATGCTGGTAAATCAGGGTGCATTGGCTTATGAGTTGTGGACAGGACGAAAAGCACCTGTGGAAGTAATGAAGCAGGCAATGAAAAAAGAATATGGAGAGTGCTGAGAAAAATATATGAGTGGAATTAAGGATGTTGCAAAAAAAGCAGGAGTGTCCATTTCAACGGTGTCCAATGTCCTGAACAAATCAAAATATGTAAGCCCGGATCTGGTGATGCGTGTAGAAAAAGCTGTAGAAGAGCTTTCTTATGAGGCTAATCCGATAGCAAGAAGCATGAAAAATAATAAAACGGGAACGATCGGAGTGATCACAGAAGATATGTGCGGAGTGTTTTATCCGTACGTAGTAAAGGGAATCAATTCGGTAGCAGTAGAAAAAGGATATCAGATCATCATTTGTGATACACAGGCAACCTATGGTGACAAGGATGCAATCAAAAGAGAAAAAGAGTTGTTTCGAAGACTGATAGCGAACCGGGTAGACGGAATTATTTTTGCTTCTTCAATACCAAATGAGAGCGCAGAAAAATATTTTTCACAGTTGAGAAAACAGGCAAATAAACATAAAAAAATCCCGCTGGTAAGTATGGAACGTGACATGACGGACTTTGGGATTGATTCTGTGTATTTTGACGGATACACAAATGCACAGAAGGCAGTGCAGCATCTGATCGACTGTGGATGCAAAAAAATATGTCATATTACGGGAGCCACAGAACTGCAGATCGCGCTGGAGCGTACAAGAGGCTACGAAGACTGTCTGAAGAAAAATGACATGTATTATGACAGAGGAAAAATGCTGGTCTACGGTGATTACAGCCATCAGAGCGGTTACACATGTATGAAACAGCTACTGGAACAGGTTCCGGATCTGGACGGTGTATTCTGTGGAAACGACCAGATGGCGATTGGTGCGCTGAAAGTCCTGAAAGAATATGGAAAGAGAATACCGGAAGACATCAAACTTATGGGATATGATGATGTTTTCCTGTCGAGTGTGGTAGAACCGTCACTTTCAACAATCCATATTCGGAAAAGGCATGCCGGGATCGAAGCGGCGAAGATACTGTTTCAGAGAATAGAAGAACAGGATGAGAAATATCATGATGCAATAGGTGTCAAAATGAATGCAAGACTTGTTGTACGAAAATCAACAGTAGAAGATGCACCGGAAGATTGGAATCTGGTCGACTGGTAAAAGGATATTCCCGATATCATCTGATGATGGTGATGTCGGGGATTTTTTTGTAGATAAATTTGAAAAAAATATAAAAAATTGTATAATCAAAACAAATGGAAAAACGTTTTTACAAAACGGGAAGGGGTGAAACTTGAAAAATATTGTGCAATTTTAACGAAAACACACTAGAAAAACGTTTCACTATTTACAAATATTAAATTGTGTACAAAAATCAATTGACAAATACGATACAAGAGGATATGATAAATCTATCTTGAGATGGCAAAAGCACTTAAAACATATGCATATTATGTAAAAAATGGTGCAAAAAGCACAATAATCGACAAGCTTATTTTTTTTAACCACTAGAAAAACGTTTTACCAAAAAGGAGAGGATCATATGCAAAATAAAAAAAGACTTGCTGAAAAAGCTCTGGAACAGGGAAATGGAATTTTAAGACTTGCTCCTACCTGGGTACCGCGATCATTTTGCAGACCGGGAAAAAGAATCAAACTTCACCCAGATGATTATTTTGTTCTGGGGCAGAGAGGCGGTATTGATGAGAGATGGTTTTCATCTACCACATGGGCTGAGAATGGACCGGATACACCGGAGGATGAAGGCCTCAGCTACGTTGTAGTTGATGATGAAGGAAAAGAAAAAGTCCTGCTCAGAGATGTTGTGGAACTTCTGGGAGCAGAGGTTATCGGTGAAACACTCTGGAACAAATATCACAGATGGCCGATGTTTTCCAAATTCTTTGATAATGCAGGCCCGTTACCGCATCACATTCATCACAGAGACCAGCATGCGAACAGAGTCGGTGCTTCCGGAAAACCAGAGATGTATTTCTTTCCGTCACAGCTGAATAATCATGGTGGAGAATTTCCGTTTACTTTCTTCGGACTGAATCCAGAGACTACCAAAGAAGAAGTCCTTGAATCTCTGAAGAACTTTACAAAAGGAGATAACAGAATTACTTCTCTTGCAATGGCATATAAGCTGGATCTTGATACTGGCTGGGATGTACCTCCGGGAGTATTACATGCACCTGGAAGCCTTTGTACTTATGAACCGCAGTTTGCATCCGATGTATACGCAATGTATCAGTCAGTCCTTCTGAACGGACAGATCGTAGGAGAAGATCTTCTCTGGAAAAACACACCGGAAGAAGAACTTGGAAATTATGAATACCTGCTGGATGTTATCGACTGGGATAAGAACGTAGATCCTGATTTCCATAAGAACCGTTTTATGGCACCGAAGCCGGTGAGACCGATGGAAGACATGATCGCAGATGGATACATTGAAGAGTGGATCTGCTATAAGTGCGAAACAGTCTGTGCAAAACGGTTGACAGTTCTTCCGGGACAGACCGTCACGATCAAAGACAGTGCACCATATGGTCTGATCTGTCTGGAAGGTCACGGAACATTCGGAAAATGGGAAATCGAATCTCCTGCACTGATCCATTACGGGCAGCTGACACACGACGAATACTTTGTAACTGAAAAAGCAGCAAAAGAAGGTGTTGTGATCACAAATCCATCCACCACAGATCCAATCGTGATTCTGAAACATTTCTCGGAAAACCCGGATTTGGTTATTGAATAGAAAATTGAAGGAGGAGAAAAGTCTTGGGAGGCAAATACATACTGGAAGCCACAGGAATTGATAAAGCTTTCTCCGGAGTAACTGTACTAAAAGGAGCAGAACTCTGTATTGAACCAGGTGAGCTCCATGCACTGATGGGTGAAAATGGTGCAGGAAAATCTACTCTTATGAAAATTATCATGGGTATTTATACAAAAGACGCAGGAAAGGTCATTCTTGACGGTAAAGAAGTTGAATTCAAGTCGGCAAGAGAAGCACTTGATGCTGGAATATCCATGATCCATCAGGAATTAAGCCCTATTCCGGAAATGACAGTCGCAGAGAATGTTTTTCTTGGAAGAGAACAGAAAAAAATCAAAGGGCTGCCTTTTGTAGATAAAAAACAGTTAAATCAGAAAACACAGGAGCTTCTTGTTGAATATGAACTGGACCAGTACATAAAACCAACAATGAAAATGAAGAATCTGAATATTGCTCAGATTCAGATGATGGAGATCATCAAAGCGGTTTCATACAATTCCAAAGTTATCATTATGGATGAGCCTACCTCTTCCTTATCAGAAAAAGAGACAGAGACACTCTTCCATATTATTGATAATCTGAGAGCAAAAAAAGTTGGAATTATTTACATCTCCCATCGAATGGAAGAAGTTTTTGAACTTGCCGACAGAGTTTCCGTACTTCGAGATGGACAGTTTATAGGTTGCATGAAAGTTGCTGATGCATCCAGAGAACAGCTGATTAACATGATGGTAGGCCGTGAGTTGGAAGGTGGTTATCCGACCAACACGGCGAAAAAAGGAGAAGTAGTTCTTGAACTTAAGAATTTCACCAGAAAAGGTGTTTTTGAAGATGTAAATCTTAAAGTAAGAGCCGGTGAGATTCTTGGACTGGCGGGACTGGTAGGTGCCGGAAGAAGTGAAGTAATGAGAGCACTTGTGGGTTATGACAAACTGGATTCCGGAGAAATTTATCTGGAAGGAAAACAGATTACAATCAGACATCCACAGGATGCAATCAAACATCACATTGTAATGGCATCAGAAGACCGAAAAGAACTGGGGTTGGTGCTTTGCAGAAATATTAAAGAAAACGTATCTTTACAGAACTTTGATAAATTATCTGGGGCATCATTCATTCAGAAGCCGAAGGAAAGAAAACTTGCAAAAGAATATACAGAAAAAATGGCAACTAAGATGAACGGAATCGATGATCTGGTATCCAGTCTTTCGGGAGGTAATCAGCAGAAGGTTGTTTTAGCAAAATGTCTGATGTCAGAGCCTAAGGTGCTGATCATGGATGAGCCTACACGTGGTATTGACGTAGGTGCAAAAGCCGCAATTTATAACATTATGATCGATCTGGCAAAACAGGGTATTGCGATCATTATGATTTCCTCTGAAATGCCTGAGCTGATCGGAATGAGTAACCGTATTATGGTTATGGCAAACGGCAGAGTAAAAGGAGAGCTGGAAGGCGAAGAAACAGCTTCTCAGCAGGCTATTATGAATTTAGCATTTGGAGGAAATGAACAATGACACAGAAAAAAGATATAGGAAAGATCCTGAGACAATTTGGACTTGTATTTGTTGCTCTTTTTATCATTGTCTTTATGAGCATCAAATCAGATGTATTTCTGACAAGTCAGAACATCATTAATATCCTGAGACAGATTTCCATAAATGGTATTCTGGCAGTTGGTATGACATTCGTAATTCTTACTGGTGGTATCGACCTTTCAGTCGGATCTGTAGTTGCTATCACAGGTGTTATAGTTGGTTCACTGCTTCAGAGCGGTACAAACTGGTTCCTTGCAAGTCTTGCAGCACTGGTAGTTTCCGCTATCTGTGGAGTATTTAACGGATGGCTCATCTCCTATGTAGGATTCCAGCCATTTATTGCAACACTGTCAACAATGACTATCGGACGTGGTTTTGCACAGGTTTATTCCAACGGTAAACCGTACACGATCTCCGATCCGAGCTTTAAGGTAATCGGCCAGGGATACTTTCTGGGAATCCCGGTTCCGATCATTCTTCTGGTAATCTTCTGTATCATTGGCCTGGTCATTCTTACAATGACAACCTTTGGACGTTACGTATTTGCAATTGGTGGTAATATGAATGCCGCAAAGCTTTCCGGTGTACGTACACAGAGAGTACAGCTTATGGTTTATGTAATGTCTTCCATCTGTGCATGGATGGTTGGTCTGATTCTTGCAGCACGTATCAGTTCCGGTCAGCCGACAGCCGGTGAATCCTATGAAATGGATGCAATCGCCGCAACAGCAATCGGTGGAACAAGTATGAGTGGTGGTATCGGTTCTCTGTCAGGAACTATCATTGGTTTTGTAATTCTGGGCCTGTTACAGAACTCCATGAATCTGATGAACATCAACTCTTTCTGGCAGCAAATCGTAAAAGGTTTACTGATTATCATCGCAGTATTCCTGGATATGAGAACAAAAGGTAAAAAGGCATAATTAAGCAATACAAAAATAAAAACTGAATAATGGGGAATTTAATATCACAGTGATATTAAAAATATAACAATTTCTTTTAAGGAGGAAGCAAATATGAAGAAAAAAGTTTTGGGTGGGTTACTTGCAGTTTCTATGATCGCAACAATGGGTGCATTTAATGTATCAGTATCAGCAGCAGAGAAGGACAATGCTGATATCAAGATCGGTTTCTCATCAAAAGACAACTCTGACACATTCGTAGCAGCTATCGCAGATGCAGCTGAAGCAGAAGCAAAAGAACTTGGCGTAGAGCTTCTTATGTATGATGCAGGCGGCGATGTAAATAAACAGATCAGTGACTGCGAAACTCTTCTGGCAGCAGGAGTAGATGCTCTTGTTGTAATTCCACAGAGTGTAGAAGGAAGTGCTCCTGTTGTTTCCATGGCAAATGACGCAGGTGTTCCGATCATCGTTGACAATGGCGACATCGGTGATAAGAATTACACAGCATTTGTAGGTTGTACAGATCAGGAATCCGGTGAACTTCTCGGTAAATGGTTCATGGAAGAATCCGGACTTGAAAAAGGATCCAAAGTAGCGATCATTGAAGGACCTATGGGACAGTCAGGACAGGTTGGACGTATGGCAGGATTCGAAGAAGTCGGAATGCTTGACTATTTCGATGTAGTAGCTACTCAGACAGCTAACTGGAAACGTGATGAAGCTATGGCACTTGCAGAAGACTGGATCACAACTTATGGTGATGATCTGAAAGCTATCATCTGCGAGAACGATGATATGGGTATGGGTGCTCTTTCCGCAGCACAGGCAGCAGGCAGAGACGATATCATCATCGGTGGTGTAGATGGTCTTGATGATGCAGTTGCAGCAGTTAAAGATGGTTCCTATGGTGTATCCGTTCTTCAGGACTCCGCAGGACAGGGACGTGTTGGTGTTGATGTTGCAGTTGCAGCAGCTAAAGGCGAAGAAGTTGAGCCTGATACAAGAATTCCATTCCGCCCGATCACAAAAGACAACGTAGATGCATATCTTGAAGGTGGTGTAGACGCTATCTCCGGTGATGACGCAGCAGAAGATACAACTGAAGAAAAAACAGACGAAGCAGCTGATGATACAGCAGCAGAAGATACAACTGAAGAAGAAGCAAAATAATTTCTGATTCAGAGTAACTGGTCACACGAGTTTATAAAACATAATGAGATCTGGATAATAAAGCAAGGCACCGCTGGCAAGGAATGGACTTTGCAGCGGTGCTTTTTGCGCCCAAAAACAGAGAAAAAATTAGAAAGGAAACACAAAATGCTGAGAAATATACCAAAAATTTTACCTCCGGAACTGGTAAAGACAATGATGGAAATGGGACATTCCGATGTATTGATTCTGGCAGATGCTAATTTCCCCGGAACCGCACATGCAAAAAAAATGATCCGTATGGACGGCATTATGATTCCAGAGCTTCTGGAAGCAATACTGCAGCTGTTTCCGCTGGACAACTTTATCGACAACCCAGTGAGACTTATGAGAAACCTTCCGACAGAGCCGGTTCCGGAGATTTGGGAAACATACAGAGAACTTTTAAACAAATACGACAAAGATGATGCATTCCATGATTTTGAATTTATAGATCGCCTTCCGTTCTACAAAACAGCAGAAAATGCATTTGTGATCGTTCAGACAGGAGACGAATCCCGTTATGGAAACATAATCCTTCAGAAAGGGGTTTGCTGAAAAATGAATTATCAGGAAGAGAAAAAGTACATCGGACATAAGGATCAGCTGATGAAAGTAAAGAAGATCCGTATGGAAGATGGAAAGGCATCCGGTGTGGAAATGGTGGATGTTCAGAATCGTTCGGGTATGCATTTTGATGTAAATATAAGCAGAGGAATGGATATTCCGTATCTTGATTTCTGCGGAGAAAACATTGGATTTATTTCACCATGTGGTGTGGTTGCACCGGAATATTTTGACGACAAGGGACTTGGATTCCTCAAAAGCTTTACCGCGGGATTCATGACCACATGTGGATTAAAAGTTGCAGGTGCCCCATGCGAGTATGAGGGAACTTCTTATGGACTTCATGGAAATCTTTCACATACACCGGCAGAAAATGTCAGTTATGTGATCGACGAAAGCGGCGCAACACCATGCGCAGTGATTAGAGGAACCGTCCGTGATGCGATTATTTTCGGAGACAAGATGTCACTGAACCGTGAAATCCGCTGCTATTACAAAGACAGAAAAATCACAGTCAGAGATAATGTAAAAAATGAAGGGTTCAAAAAAGTCCGCCAGATGATTCTTTATCACTGCAATATCGGCTATCCGATTCTTACACCGGACAGCGAAGTATATATACCGGCACTGGAAACAAAAGCAAGAAATGAACATGCGCAGGAAGGCATTGCAGACTGGATGCATCCTGAAGCGGCAGATCCGGATTATGAGGAGATGTGTTATTATCACAAACTGAAACCGGACGAAAACAATCATTCAAAAGTTGCCATATTCAATCCGGAACTTGATCTGGGTATTGCAATTGAAATCGACTTAAGTACTCTGGATCACCTTGTTCAGTGGAAGATGATGGGTGCAGGAGACTATGTTATGGGTCTGGAACCTGCAAACTCTACGATTGATGGAATCGAAGATGCGGTAAATAACGGCTCAATGAAATACCTCGAGCCAGGAGAAGTAAAAGAATACAATCTGACCTTTCACATTTTAAAAGGAAGAGACGAGTTCGAAGCTGTAAAAAATCTTTAAGAGTAAAAGGAGAAAAATCATGACAGAAAAAGATCTGATCAAAAAAGCCGGCGATGCACTGGATGCAAAGCTTGAAGAAGCCAAAAAAACAGGAAATCTTGTAGTGAAAGATGCAACGGAAGATGAAGCAGTTATCCGTTCCACATTCAAAAAAGGAGAAGGCGTTTTTCGTCTGTTCCCCGCATTCGTACCGAGAAGATTTGGTAAAGCAGGTCACAGATTAAAACTTCATCCGGATGATTATTTTGCATTTGGTATGGCACGAGGTTCCATCACTGAGAGATGGTTTGCGTCAACAATTGCAGCACAGAATGGTGAGACTGCAAAAGCCGATGAAGGTATGGCATATGTTTGTGTAGATTATGACAGTGACGAAAAATTCTCTCTGAGAAACGCTGTAAAAGTACTTGGAGAAGAGATTGTTGGTAAAGAATTAATGGAAAAATACAACGGATGGCCGATGTATTCCAAATTCTTTGATAATGAAAATCCACTGTTCCATCATCTGCATCTGGGATTTGAAGATGCTGCAAGAGTAGGCAAACTTGGAAAACCGGAAAACTATTATTTCCCGAAACAGTTAAATAACTATTTTGGTGAAGCAAACTACACATATTTCGGATTTGACCCGGATGTTGATCCGGAAGAGATTAAAGATAGAATTCGTCATTTTGCAGATGATGATACACGAATTACAGAACTTTCCAGAGCTTACAGAGTAGAGCTTGGAACCGGCTGGTATACACCGGCGGGCGTTATCCATGCACCGGCATCTGTACTGACATATGAGCCACAGTGGAACTCCGATGTAAACTCCGTATATGAAAATATCGTATCTGGTGAAGTTTATCCTCCGGAAATGTTGGATGAGGAACTGCCAGAAGACAAGAAAGATATTGAAGATGTATTCAAACTTCTTGACTGGGATAAGAACGTGGATCCTCACTACAGAAAACACTACTTCCGCAGACCAATCGTAGAGACAGAAACAGAACAGTATGTACAGAAATGGATTACATACGCAAATCCATACATTGCAGCAAAAGAGCTGACCGTATATCCGGGACAGACTGTAACAATTAAAGACGGCGCTGCATATGGCTGTATCTTCGTTCAGGGGCATGGAAAATTTGGTGTTTATGATGCTGAGGCCCCGACATTACTTCACTTTGGCCAGCAGAGTTCTGATGAATTCTTCGTATCAGAGCAGGCATCTGTAAAAGGAATCACAATTACAAATACCAGCAAGGTAGAACCGCTCGTAGTTCTGAAACATTTTGGACCGAACTGCCCGGGTGTACCGCAGGAAGTACCTGAAAACTAAGAAATGCTGTGAGAAGGTAAGCCTGAATAAAACGGGAATATCTTTGTGAAAATTTGCCCAGGATACCGGAAATTGGTGTGTCCTGGGCTGTTTTTGTATATAGGAGGATGGATATGAAGTATTTACTGGGAATTGATAATGGCGGAACATTTTCAAAAGCAGCGATTTTTGATGAAAATGGTGAACAGATTTCAGTGGCAAGTGTTCCGACAGAGACACTTACACCAAAACCGGGTTACACAGAAAAAAATCTGGATGATCTCTGGGACGTGAACGCACAGGCAATCAAAAATGCAATTGAGAAAAGCGGAATCGATTCGAAAGAAATCGCAGGAATTTCTTTTTCCGGAGCAGGAAAAGGCCTTTATATGGTTGGCTATGATGGAAAACCATCCTATAACGGGATTATGTCAACTGATACAAGAGCCTGGGAGCAGGTGGAAAAATGGTATGCAGATGGTACAAATAAAAAAGTTTATGAAAAAACATTTCAGGAAATTCTGGCTGTGCAGCCGGTGAGCCTGCTGGCTTGGTTCAGGGATAACAAACCGGAAATTCTGGAAAAAACAAAATATATTTTTGCGGTAAAAGATTATATCCGTTTCTGCCTCACCGGAGAAGCATACAGCGAATATACAGACTGCTCTGGCGGAAATCTGGTCAACATGGTTACGAAACAGCACGACCGGGAACTGATGGCACTGTATGGACTGGAAGATTGCTATGACAAACTGCCACCGCTGAAATATTCTGCTGACATATGCGGATATGTTACAAAAGAAGCAAGTGAAAAGACTCTGCTTCCAGAGGGAACACCGGTCGCAGCGGGAATGTTTGATGTGAATGCCTGCGGTATTGCATCCGGACTTTGCGGTGAAGAGGATATGTGTATGATCGCCGGTACATGGAGTATCAATGAATTTATCCGAAAGGAACCTGTATTAAACGGTACGGTAGCATTAAATTCCATGTTCTGTATGCCGGGATATTTTCTCATTGAGGAGAGCAGCCCGACTTCCGCAGGAAACATGGAATGGTTTATTAAAAACCTGATGAGCTATGAAAAGAAAGAAGCAAAAGAAAACGGAGGATCTGTTTATGACATTACAAATGAATGGGTAGCATCCATCGAGCCACAGGACAGTAATGTGATTTTCCTTCCGTTTCTGAACGGTTCCAATGAAGATCCGCTTGCAAAGGGAACTTTTGTGGGTCTCACTGCTTATCATTCTAAAAAACATATGCTGCGTGCAGTCTATGAGGGAATTGTTTTCTCACACATGACTCATGTGAAGAAACTGCTCCGAAACCGTGACGTTCCAAAGAGCATAAGACTCTCCGGTGGTGCGGCAAATTCTGATGTATGGGTACAGATTTTTGCGGATACACTCCAGATACCGATAGATGTAGTCGGTGACAAAGAACTTGGTGCACAGGGGGCTGCGATGGCGGCAGGTATTGCAGCCGGTGTTTACAAAGATTACAGAGAAGCAATCGAAAAGACTGTGAAGATTACAAAAACTATTTATCCGAGACCGGAATACAAAGAAATCTATGAAGAAAAATATGCAACATACCGTGCAGTGATCGACGGACTGAGCAGCGCATGGAAACGTTTCAAAAACTAACAACAGGAGGGACAGATTATGTTAAAAATGGCAATCATGGGAGCTGGTTCTATCGCAAATAAAATGGCGGATACCATTACAAAAATGAACGATGTAAAGGCATATGCCATTGCAGCCAGAGATACAGAAAGAGCAGCAGCATTTGCTAAGAAATATGGATTTACAAAATTTTATGGTTCTTATGAAGAAATGCTAAAAGATCCTGAAGTACAGCTTGTTTATATTGCAACACCACATTCACACCATTATAAATGCGCAAAAATGTGTCTGGAAGCAGGCAAACATGTACTCTGCGAAAAGGCGTTTACTGTAAATGCTGAGCAGGCAAAAGAAATCCTGAAACTGGCAGAGGAAAAGAAACTTCTGCTTACAGAAGCTATCTGGACAAGATATATGCCTTCAAGAAATATGATTAACAAGCTTATTGCTGACGGAACTATAGGAGAAGTTACCTCTCTGACTGCAAATCTGGGATATGAACTCAGCGAAGTAAAACGAATCTGGGATCCGCAGTTGGCAGGCGGTGCCCTGCTTGATGTAGGGGTTTATCTGGTAAACTTTGCAAGTATGATTTTCGGTGAAGATCTGGAGCATGTACAGTCAGAAGCTGTTTTTAAAAATGGTGTCGATATGATTGACAACATCAATATGACTTTTGCCGGCGGAAAAACAGCATCCATGCAGTGCAATGTTCATGCAGTACAGAACCGTCAGGGTACGATCTTTGGAACGAAAGGTTATATTGAGATCACAAATATCAATAATCCGGAAGAAATCAAAGTATTCAACGACCAGTATGAAAAAGTGCTGTCATGCACTCCGCCGAAACAGATCACAGGATATGAATACGAAGTGGAAGCATGCTGCAAAGCAATTGAAGAGGGCAGACTGGAATGTCCGGAGATGCCTCACAGAGAAACAATACGTGTGATGGAAATCATGGATGAAATGCGTAGGTCATGGGGATACGAAATTCCGATCATGAAATAAGAGGGAAAAAGATGAAAAAATATTCACTGGGGTTATATGAGAAAGCAATGCCGGGAACTCTGGACTGGAAAGAGAAACTGGAGGCTGCAAAAGAGGCCGGATATGATTTTGTAGAAATCAGTATTGACGCGACCGAAGAAAAAATCGCACGTCTGGATATGACAAAAGAAGATCGCTTTGAGCTTATCAAAGCCATGTATGAAGTCGGAATGCCGATCCGAACGATGTGTGTAAGTGCGCTCACAAAATATTCTCTTGGAAATGACAAGGAAGAATACTGTAAGCGTGGAATGGAAATCCTTGAGAAATCACTTCAGCTTGCAGATGATTTGGGAATCAGAGTAGTTATGATACCGGGTTATGATGTGTATTATGAGCCGTCAACTTTAGAAACAAAGAGGAGATTTCTCAAAAACCTGAAAAAAGCATCAGAACTGGCAGAGAAGGCCGGTGTTCAACTGGGCCTTGAAACAATGGAAAATGAGTTTATGAATACTGTTGAAAAGGCTATGAAATATGTAACTTTATGTGATTCTAATTATCTGAAAATATATCCGGATATCGGAAATCTGACAAATGCAGCTGTTACATATCAGTCAGATGTGTTGGAGGATATGGAGCTGGGAAGAGGAAATCTTACTTCATTACATTTGAAAGAAACACTTCCGGGAAGATTCCGGGAAGTGCCGTATGGTACGGGGCATGTAGATTTTGAAGCGGCAATCAGCAAAGCGTGGGATTTGGGAGTACGCAGGTTTGTCACAGAATTCTGGTACACCGGAAACGAAAACTGGAAAGCCGATCTTAATTCTGCAGCGGGAATGGCAAAACCAATTCTGGAGAAAATGAATTAAATTACGTATTAAAAAGGAGAACGAAATGTTAGAGAAATTAAAAGAAGAAGTATACAGAGCAAATATGGATCTGCCGAAATACGGACTGGTCACATTTACGTGGGGAAATGTTAGCGGTATTGACCGTGAAAAAGAACTTTTTGTTATTAAACCGAGTGGAGTAGAGTATGACAAATTAAGACCGGAAGATATGGTTGTTGTGGATCTTCAGGGAAATAAAGTAGAAGGTGAATATAATCCGTCTTCTGATACCCCGACACATGTGGTTCTGTACAACGAATTTCCAGATATCGGGGGAATCGTACATACACATTCTGAGTGGGCAACAAGCTGGGCACAGGCAGGAAGATCCATTCCGTGCTATGGAACGACTCATGCAGACTATATCTATGGAGAGGTTCCGTGCGTACGTAATCTGACAAAAGATGAGATTGAAGAGGCATACGAAAAAAATACGGGCGTGTTGATCGCAGAATATTTCAAAAACAGTGATTATAAAGCTGTTCCGGCAGTACTGTGCAAAAATCACGGACCATTTACATGGGGAAAAGATGCACATGAAGCTGTTCATAATGCAGTTGTTCTGGAAGAAGTGGCAAAGATGGCATGCCGCTGCGAACTGATAAATTTGCAGGTAAGACCGGCACCACAGGAACTTCAGGATAAGCATTACTATAGAAAACACGGAGCAAATGCTTATTATGGACAGATTAAGAAATAAAATCCGATAAAAAATACAAAGCGTGCTGTACGGTTTTATGTACAGCACGCTTTAATACTTCAAGAGCCAAATCATCAATACGAAATCCAGTCATTCCGGAAGTGTATAAGGAAAAGCTGGAGCATCCGGACAGTTCAGATATTCTTTCAGGCAGGAAATAATAAATTCATGGTCTGCAATATGATAAAGATTAGAAGCAATGACCGCACCGATTACGGTTTTGCTGCCTTTTATGCGGATAGGAAAACCGCCGCCGCATAATGCATAATCGTTGTTTGATAAAGCGTGTGTTTCTAGGGTGTCGTTGTCATGTTCAAAAGTAAATGTGGATAAAAGAGAACTGCGTTCCATCAGTTTTACGAAATTGAATTTTCGATCCATCCATTTCTGGTTTAAAAGATTGGTTCCGTCAGGGCAATGCTGGAACAAAATACAGCCATTGTTAAGACGGATAGATATGGCAATTGTGATGTTGTGCTTTCTGGCATAGGACACCATAAATGAGCCAAGTTCAAAGGCATCGTCGTTGCTGAAATGCTCGAACTGCAGAAGTTCTTCCTGCTTTTTCAGGATATTCAGATTTTTGCACATAATAAAACCTCCCAATATATTCATAGCATATTTGGAAAAACCTTTTTCTAAGAAATATTATACAGGATAAAGGGGAGAAACCACAAGAGAAATCTCAAGAAGATTTGGCTTTTTTATATCCATTCCTGTTTTTCTGTGTTACAATTAATCTCACAATTAGGTAAAGAAGAAAAACGGACATATATTTGTTTCAGTATCGGAGGAAAATATGATTGAATTAGGAAAGAAACAGACTTTATTTATCGTAAAATCTGTAGAATTTGGAGTATATCTGGCAGAAGATATGCATGCAGATACGAAGCATCAGGTGCTTTTGCCGGCAAAGCAGGTTCCGGCAGGCAAAAAGGATGGAGATAAGATCGAAGTATTTATTTACAAAGATTCACAGGATCGTCTGATCGCCACAACGAATGAGCCGAAGCTCACAGTAGGCGAGGTGGGTCTTCTTAAAGTAAAACAGGTGACAAAGATCGGAGCATTTCTTGACTGGGGACTGGAAAAAGACATTCTTCTTCCGTATCATGAGCAGACAACAAGGATTTTTGAAGGACAGGAATGTCTTGTTGCTGTTTATGTGGACAAGAGCAGTCGTCTCTGTGCAACCATGAAAGTTTATCCTTATCTTTCTAAGGAGACACCGTACAAGGAAGGTGATCAGGTAAAAGGCCGTGTATACCAGATCAGCGAAAACTTCGGCGTTTTTGTTGCGGTAGATAATAAATATACAGCACTGATCCCGGCAAGAGAGGCAAAGGGCAAATACCGTCCGGGTACTGTGCTGGATCTCCGTGTCACAAGAGTCAAAGAAGACGGCAAAATGGATGTCAGTGACCGTCAGGAGGCATATCTGCAGATCAGTGAGGATGCAGAGAGTGTACTTGGAATCATTGAGGAATTCGCAGGAGTTCTTCCGTTTGATGATAAGGCTTCCCCGGAAGTTATCCGCCGGGAATTCGGTTTGAGTAAAAATGCATTCAAGCGTGCTGTAGGACACCTTCTGAAAGAAGGAAAAATTCAGATTAAAGATCGCAGGATCTATCTGGTGAAATAACTGTACATTAAATCGGACACATAGAGCAAAGGACGAGATTATGAATTTTACACATCTTCATGTTCATACAGAATACAGTCTTCTGGATGGCTCCAACAAAATAAAAGAATATGTAGACCGTGTCAAGGCGCTTGGCATGGACAGTGCGGCCATTACAGATCATGGTGTCATGTATGGCGTGATAGATTTTTACCGCGCAGCACGGGCAGCAGGAATCAATCCAATCCTCGGCTGTGAGGTTTATGTGGCACCGGGTTCCCGGTTTGACCGTGAAGCGGGAAGCGGCGATGACCGTTATTATCATCTGGTGCTTCTGGCAGAAAACAATCAGGGTTACAGTAACCTGATGAAAATCGTATCAAAGGGATTTGTGGAAGGATTTTATTATAAACCACGAGTGGATCTTTCGCTTCTTGAGAAATATCATGAAGGAATCATTGCATTAAGTGCGTGCCTTGCCGGCGAAGTGGCGAGATTTCTCACAAGAGGGATGTATGAAGATGCCAAAAAAGCTGCTCTTCGTTATCAGGATATTTTCGGAAAAGGAAACTTCTTTCTGGAACTGCAGGATCATGGTATTCCGGAACAGCAGAATGTCAATCAGCAGCTTCTGAAAATGCATCGTGAGACAGGAATAGAACTTGTTGCGACCAATGATGTGCATTATACGCTTGCAGAGGATGCACAGCCGCATGATGTACTGCTTTGTCTTCAGACAGGTAAGAAACTGGCAGATGAAGACCGTATGCGTTATGAGGGCGGTCAGTATTATGTGAAATCTTCCGAAGAAATGGAACGTCTATTTCCATATGCGCCGGAGGCGCTTGAGAATACACACAAGATCGCACAGAGATGTCATGTGGAAATTGAATTCGGTGTGACAAAGCTTCCGAAATTCGATGTCCCGGAAGGTTACACTTCATGGGAATATCTGAATGAGCTTTGTTTCAGAGGATTGGAGGAGCGTTACCAGCCAGCCACTGAAGAACTGAAAGAGCGGTTAAATTATGAATTGTCCACGATCAGGAATATGGGCTATGTCGATTACTTCCTGATTGTATGGGACTTTATTAAATATGCGCGCGACCATGACATTATGGTAGGACCGGGACGAGGCTCCGCTGCAGGAAGTCTGGTTGCCTATACACTTGGGATCACACAGCTTGATCCGATTCGATATGATCTTCTGTTTGAGCGTTTCCTGAATCCGGAACGAGTATCCATGCCGGATATCGACGTTGACTTCTGTTTTGAACGAAGACAGGAAGTTATCGATTATGTAAGACGTAAATACGGGGATGACTGTGTCGTACAGATCGTTACATTTGGTACACTGGCGGCCCGTGGTGTTATCCGTGATGTTGGTCGTGTTATGGATCTTCCATATGCACAGGTGGATACTATTGCAAAAATGATTCCGCAGGAGCTGAATATCACGATTGACAAAGCGCTGCAGATGAACCCTGAACTCAAAAAAGTCTATGAGGATCAGAAAGAGATTCATGATCTGATCGATACGGCGAAGCGTCTTGAAGGACTTCCCAGGCATACATCCATGCATGCAGCAGGTGTCGTGATCAGTCAGAAGGATGTTTCAGAGTATGTACCGCTTTCTCGGGCATCCGACGGTTCGATTGTTACACAGTTTACGATGACGACACTTGAAGAACTCGGACTTCTGAAAATGGACTTTCTGGGTCTTCGTACGCTGACAGTTATTCAAAATGCCGTGCATCTGATCGAACAGGATGCCGGTGTGAAGCTGGATATGCAGCATATTGATTATAACGATAAAAAAGTACTGGATTCTCTCGGAACCGGCCGTTCTGACGGTGTGTTCCAGCTGGAAAGTGCGGGAATGAAGAACTTCATGAAGGAGCTGAAGCCGCAGAGTCTTGAGGACGTTATTGCGGGAATTTCTCTGTACCGTCCGGGTCCGATGGACTTTATTCCGCAGTATATCCGTGGCAAAAACCGCCCGGATACGATCAAATATGACTGTCCTCAGCTGGAGCCGATTCTGAAACCAACTTATGGCTGTATCGTATATCAGGAGCAGGTTATGCAGATCGTACGTAACCTGGCCGGCTATACGCTTGGAAGAAGCGATCTTGTGCGCCGTGCCATGTCAAAGAAAAAAGCCGCAGTCATGGAGAAAGAGCGCCAGAACTTTGTTTATGGTAATGAAGAAGAGGGAGTTCCGGGATGTATTGCAAACGGGATTTCCGAGCAGACGGCAAACAAGATATATGATGATATGATCGATTTTGCAAAGTATGCATTTAATAAATCCCATGCAGCAGCCTATGCGGTTGTTTCTTATCAGACGGCGTTTTTGAAATATTACTATCCGGTGGAATTTATGGCTGCGCTTATGACATCGGTGATTGAAATGCCGACAAAAGTGGCAGAATATATTCAGGTATGCCGACAGATGAATATTAAGATCCTTCCGCCGGATGTCAATAGAGGTGCATATGGATTTTCTGTGGATAATGGCGCGATTCGTTATGGGCTTTCTGCGATCAAGAGTGTGGGCCGCCCGGTCATCAATGCGCTGGTAGAAGAAAGAGAAGCAAACGGCGAGTATCGTTCTCTGAAAGATTTTATCGAGAGACTGACAGGAACGGTCAACAAGCGTGCAATAGAGAACTTTATCAAAGCCGGTGCGCTGGACTGTCTGGAAGGCAACCGCCGCCAGAAAATGCTTGTTTACGGTCAGATCGTGGACAGTATTGCACAGGAAAAGAAAAATTCTTTTGCCGGTCAGATGAGTCTGTTTGACCTGGTAAGTGATGAAGAAAAGAAAGAATATGAGATCCGGATGCCGGATGTGGAAGAATATGACAAAGAAATGATCCTCGCTTTCGAGAAAGATGTACTCGGAATCTATCTGAGCGGTCATCCGCTTGAAAGATACCGTAACATCATGGAAAAAATGATATCCGCGAAAACTACGGATTTCCAACCGGATGAAGAATCCGGTATACCGAAAGTGTATGATGGACAGAAGGTGATCATTGGTGGAATGATCACGGAGAAGACGATTAAATACACCAGGAACAATAAGGTAATGGCATTTCTTACTGTGGAGGATCTGCTTGGCACTGTCGAGATCGTGGTATTTCCGCGTGATTACGAGAAATGGCAGTCAATGCTTAATGAAGATGCACGTGTATTTGTGCAGGGACGTGTCAATGCAGAAGACGACAAGCCGAGTAAGCTGATCCTTGAAAAAGTCAGAGCTTTTGAGGATATGCCGCGGGAACTTTGGATTCAGTTTAAAGACAAAGCCGAGTATGCCGAAAAAGAGCAGGAACTTCTTGAGACGCTGAAAGGATATTCCGGTGTTTCGGCAGTTGTGATCTATCTGAAAGATGTAAATGCGATGAAGCGCCTTCCGGCAGGATATCACGCGCGGATCAGCGATTCCCTGACAGGTGAACTCAGGAAAAAATATGGAGAATCCAACGTTAAAGTTGTGGAAAGAGTATTGAAAAACTTCTGAAAATGCTTTACACTATACAACGAATATGTGTAAAAGATATAACTAAGATTTCCTATTATAATATGAAATTTAAGATACAGATTATAATTTGAGATCTGGAGATGGAGGAATGAATCATGGCAGAGAAACAGATAAAAACCATCGGTGTACTTACAAGTGGCGGTGACGCTCCGGGAATGAACGCTGCAATCCGTGCGGTTGTAAGACGAGGACTGAGCAGCGGACTGAATGTAAAGGGTATTTACAAGGGATACAACGGACTTCTGAATGAAGAAATCGTTGATATGTCTGCCAGAGATGTATCGGATACAATCGAACGTGGTGGAACAATCCTTTATACAGCAAGATGTGCAGAATTCCGTACACCGGAAGGTCAGCAGAGAGGTGCTGAGATCTGCAAAAAACATGGAATCGACGGACTGGTAGTTATTGGTGGTGACGGTTCTTTTGCAGGTGCACAGAAGCTTGCTAACCTTGGAATCAATACGATCGGTGTTCCGGGAACAATCGACCTGGATATTGCATGTACCGAGTATACGATCGGATTTGATACAGCTGTAAACACAGCAATGGAGGCTATTGATAAGGTTCGTGATACTTCCACATCTCATGAAAGATGCAGTATTATTGAAGTTATGGGACGTAACGCAGGATACCTTGCTATGTGGTGCGGTATTGCCAATGGTGCAGAGGATGTCCTGATTCCTGAGAAATATGATTACGATGAGCAGAAGCTGATCAACAATATCATCGCAAGCCGTAAGGCAGGAAAGAAACACCACATTATCGTAAATGCAGAGGGTATCGGCCATTCAGAAGCAATGGCAAGACGTATCGAAGCTGCAACCGGTATTGAGACACGTGCGACCATTCTTGGCCACATGCAGCGTGGTGGTAATCCGACATGTAAAGACCGTGTATATGCATCTATGATGGGTGCACTTGCAGTAGATCTTCTTGTACAGGGTAAATCCTGCAGAGTCGTTGGATATCGTCATGGCGAGTTCATGGACTTCGATATCAACGAAGCGCTTGCAATGCAGAAAGATGTTTCCCCATACATGTGGGAAGTTTGCAATTCTCTTTCTCATAATTATTCTAAATGATATCAGGTAGAATTGTGAGAGTGCATAGCACGAAACAATTCGCAGGTATCAAAAAACCAGCATAATATTTACATCGGAGGCAACCATCAGGTGGCCTCCGTTCTGGATTAAAGGAGCAATTATATGATTACCAGTGCACAGAATACACAGGTGAAAAATGTGATCAAACTCAATCAGAAGGCAAAAGCCCGCAGAGAGCAGGGGCTTTTTATCGCAGAAGGAAGAAAGATGTTTCTGGAAGCACCGGATGACTGGATCGAGAAGGTCTATGTGGCTGAATCCCTGCTTGACGATGAGGAAATCATGCAGAAAGCAAAGTGTTTTTCCTGGGATGCAGTTGAAAACAGTGTTTTTCGCCAGATGAGTGACACACAGACCCCGCAGGGAGTTCTGACTGTTCTCAGACAGCCGTCCTATCAGGTAGAGGATCTTTTGAAGCAGGAATCACCTCTTCTTATGGTGCTTGAGGACCTGCAGGATCCGGGAAATGCCGGAACGATCATCCGTACAGGGGAAGGTGCCGGCATCGGAGGCGTTTTTCTTACAAAAACCTGTGTGGATATCACAAATCCAAAAGTTATTCGTGCAACAATGGGATCTATTTACAGAATTCCTTTTTTCTACGTAGAAGATGTGGTATCATTAAAGCAGAAACTTCAAAATTGCGGAATCCGTTTTTTTGCAGCACACTTGCAGGGTAAAAATGCATACGACAGGGAATCCTATCAGGGTGGAACCGCTTTCCTTATCGGAAACGAAGGCAAAGGACTGACTGACCAGGCAGCAGATGCTGCGGACTGTCTGATCCGTATCCCGATGTGCGGTCATGTAGAATCCCTGAATGCAGCAATGGCAGGTGGCATACTGATGTATGAGGCTGCGAGACAGAGACGGAATTGATGCCGTGATCCGGAAGGAGGAATAAGATGGAACCGATAATGTGGCTTATACTTTTGGCCTGTTTTCTGGTAGTTGAGGCAATCACAGTAGGATTGACTACGATCTGGTTTGCGGGAGGTGCGCTTGTTGCGGCAATCGCTTCCGGGCTGGGAGCGGGAATCCTGATCCAGTGGGTTCTGTTTCTGGTCATTTCACTGGTACTTCTGATCTTTACACGTCCGCTTGCTGTGCGTTACATGAACAAAGGCGTACCAAAGACGAACGTTAACAGTCTGATCGGCGAAAGAGCAGTAGTGATCCAGGAAATCAACAATCTGGAACAGTCCGGACAGGTTCGGATCAATGACATCGAGTGGATGGCAAGGACATCTTCCGATGAAGTAACAATACCGGAACATGCAATTGTTACAATTGAAGATGTTCAGGGAGTAAAACTGATTGTAAAAGAAGAAACGGAGGGTAAGTAAAATGGCAGGAATTATTATTTTTATCGTGCTGGTAGTTCTCGCACTCTGGATACTGGCATCCTGTATCCGCATTGTGCCACAGGCATATGCAATCGTTGTAGAACGTCTTGGTGCTTACAAAGAAACATGGAACACAGGTATTCACTTCAAGACACCATTTATTGACCGTGTAGCGAGAAGAGTAAATCTGAAAGAGCAGGTAGTGGACTTCCCGCCACAGCCGGTTATCACAAAAGATAACGTAACCATGCAGATCGATACGGTTGTATTTTTCCAGATCACAGATCCGAAGCTTTTTGCATACGGAGTTGAGAATCCGATCATGGCAATCGAAAATCTGTCTGCGACAACACTGAGAAATATCATCGGTGATATGGAACTCGATGAAACACTGACTTCCCGTGAAGTAATCAACACAAAAATGCGTGCATCTCTGGATGTTGCCACAGATCCATGGGGAATCAAAGTCAACCGAGTAGAACTCAAAAACATCATTCCTCCGGCTGCTATTCAGGAAGCCATGGAAAAACAGATGAAAGCAGAGCGTGAAAGACGAGAAGCTATCCTTCGTGCAGAAGGTGAGAAGAAATCTACGATCCTTGTTGCAGAAGGTAAAAAAGAATCCGCAATTCTGGATGCAGAAGCTGAGAAACAGGCTGCAATCCTCAAAGCAGAGGCACAGAAAGAGCGTATGATCAAAGAGGCCGAAGGTCAGGCAGAGGCTGTACTGAAAGTACAGCATGCTAATGCAGAAGGTATCCGTATGATCCGTGAAGCAGGTGCAGATCAGGCTGTTCTGACTCTGAAGAGTCTGGAAGCATTTGGCAAGGCCGCAGACGGCAAAGCTACAAAGATCATTATCCCATCTGAGATTCAGGGACTTGCAGGTCTGGCTTCCTCTCTGAAAGAAATCGTTACAGATGACAACACAAATACCAGGGAGTAACTATTTGGCAGGCAGCATTCCGCGAGGCATTTTGGCTCGTAACTGTGAGAGTGCAGAGCACGCAACAATCCGTATGTACTGAGATAAGTTAAAAAGAGGAGATTTATTATGAACTTAAAGGGACGGAATTTTCTTACACTGAAAGACTTTACACCGGAAGAAATCACATACATGATCGATCTGGCAGCAGAATTAAAAGCAAAGAAAAAAGCCGGAGAACTTCATGAATATTACAAAGGCAAAAACATTGCCCTGATTTTTGAAAAAACAAGTACCAGAACACGTTGTGCATTTGAAGTAGCTGCTCATGACCTTGGAATGGGCAGTACATATCTGGATCCGACAGGTTCCCAGATCGGAAAGAAAGAGAGCATCGCTGATACAGCAAGAGTTCTCGGAAGAATGTACGAGGGAATCGAGTATAGAGGCTTTGGCCAGGATATCGTAGAAGAGCTTGCAAAATACGCAGGAGTTCCGGTATGGAACGGTCTGACAAACGAATATCATCCGACACAGATGCTGGCAGATATGCTGACGATCCGTGAACATTTCGGTGACCTGAAAGGCCGTCGGCTGGTTTACATGGGTGATGCCCGTTACAATATGGGTAATTCTCTGATGATTGCGTGCTCCAAACTTGGTATGCATTTCGTAGCATGCACAACAAAGAAATATTTCCCGAATCAGGAACTGGTTGACCTGTGCAAGACTTATGCAGAAGCTTCAGGCGGAAGTGTAACTCTGACAGAAGACGTAGAATCCGGAACAAAGAATGCCGACGTTATTTATACAGATGTATGGGTATCTATGGGCGAGCCGGACGAAGTATGGGAAGAGCGTATCAAAGACCTGACACCATACAAAGTAACATCTGCAGTTATGAAAAATGCAGGAGAAAAGGCAATCTTCCTTCACTGCCTGCCGGCATTCCATGATCTCAAGACAAAGATCGGCAAAGAAATGGGAGAGCGCTTCAACCTGACGGATATGGAAGTTACTGATGAAGTATTTGAATCTGCACAGTCACATGTATTTGATGAGGCAGAAAACCGTATGCACACGATCAAAGCAGTGATGGTAGCTACTCTTGGAGAGCCGGAGACAAAATGAGCGTAATACCTTATAATACCGATACAATTTCAAATGAAATACAGACAGAATGGGCGGGCAAAACCGTCCATTTTGCAAAAGAAATCGATTCTACGAATGAATGGTGCAAGCGCCTCTCGAAAGAAGATGCCGTACATGGGACACTGGCGGTTGCAGAATTCCAGTCTGCCGGTAAGGGAAGACTCGGACGCAGATGGGTTGTGCCGGAGGGGAATTCGATTATGATGTCGATCCTTCTGAGACCGGATTTTGAGCCGCGCTTTGCATCCATGCTGACACTTGTTATGGGATTGAGTGTGGCGCAGGCGGTCAAAGAACTGGAGGTTGATGTTTCTATCAAATGGCCGAATGATGTTGTAGTTTCAAGGAAGAAAATCTGTGGAATTCTGACAGAGATGGGCCTTGAAGATGGTAAGATCCGGGAAGTTGTGATCGGAGTCGGAATCAATGTCAATCTGGCAGAAATTCAGGAAGAACTCAAAGATAAAGCAACTTCTCTTTATCTGGAAACAGGGAAGACTTACGACAGAAATTTTCTGATCGGCCTTGTTATGGGCAAATTTGAAAAGAACTACGAGAAATTTGTACAGACCTGTGATCTTTCACTGATGATCGATGATTACAATATGATGCTTGCAAATAAATGCCAGCCGGTGAGAATTCTGGATAAACTGGATCCGTACGAGGGCGTGGCACTTGGTATTGACCGCGAGGGAGAACTTCTGGTGCGGGTAGCAGATGGCAGAATCCGCAAGGTGTGTTCCGGTGAGGTGTCTGTGCGTGGACTGTACAGTTATGTGTGAGCAATTATAATACAAGGAGTTATTTTTTATGTATCAGGAAAATGTTGTGCTCTGCGGTGCAAGCGCCTATGAGCAGAAATATTATTTTAATCAGGATTTTGATGCTCTGCCGGAATCTGTAAAGCAGGAACTGCACATTATGTGCGTGCTTTATACAGAAGAGATTGGAGGTATCCTGACGTTGGAGTTTGATGAGAACGGAAGCCTTCAGTTCAAGACAGAAGCTCTCGATGCTGATGCAATGTATGATGAAATCGGCAGTGTTCTCCGAATCAAAAAACTGCAGACTGAGAAGAGAGAACTTCTGGAATCTCTGGAAATGTATTATCGGGTATTTTTCCTCGGCGAAACCATTGAAGACGATGGGGAAAATGTGGATAAATGGAACTGATTTATGGAGATGAAGTGGAAAATCGGTTCAGTTGAGATGGAAAATCCGTTTATTCTTGCGCCGATGGCCGGTGTGACAGATCTTCCGTTTCGTATGCTTTGCAAAGAGCAGGGAGCAGGACTTCTCTGTACGGAGATGGTCAGTGCGAAGGCAATTTCTTTCCATAATAAAAATACGATTTCGCTGATGCAGATCGATCCTTCGGAGCATCCGGTGTCCATGCAGATTTTTGGAAGCGAACCGGATCTGATGGCAGAGGTGGCAAAGAGTATTGAAGAACAGCCGTTTGACATACTGGATATTAACATGGGCTGCCCGGTGCCGAAAGTAGTCAACAATGGCGAGGGCTCTGCGCTTCTCAAGAATCCGGAGCTGATTCGTGAGATTGTGACGCAGGTTTCTCATGCGGTAAAAAAGCCGGTGACAGCCAAAATCCGTATTGGTTTTGAGGGATATCCGGTGGATCCGGTAGAAATTGCGAAGATCATCGAGGATTCCGGCGCAGCAGCTGTAGCAGTCCATGGCAGGACACGGCAGCAGTACTATGCAGGGGAAGCAGACTGGGATACGATCCGCAGGATCAAAGCGGCAATTTCGATTCCGGTTATTGGAAACGGTGATGTGGATTCACCGAAAAAAGCAGAAAAACTTGTCAGAGAAACGGGTTGTGACGGCGTGATGATCGGACGTGCGGTAAGAGGAAATCCATGGATTTTCCGGGAAATGAACCATTATTTTACAACCGGGGAATTACTTCCGAGGCCGTCATGGGAAGAAATCAAAGAGATGATTCTTCGTCATACGAGAATGCAGATTGAACTGAAGGGAGAATTTACCGGAATTCGTGAGATGCGTAAGCACATTGCATGGTATACAGCCGGTATGAAACACAGTGCAGGATTGCGCCGGGACTCCAATCTCGTAAGCAGTTATGAAGAACTCGAAAAATTGCTGGATTTTCGCGGTTAATCGCGGATTTCCAGCCTTTTTTGTCCTTGACAAGGCATATAGATTTCGGTATAATACAGGAATTGTGAATATCCTAGAATAAGTCTGCCCTTTTTGCGGTATGATGATTCTGGGAGAGTATATCCAATGAGTATCCGGCTATTTTGAAAGGGTGTAAGGATTATGGAAGAAAAGAAGAATTTATTGACATATGCAGGTCTCAAAAGTCTCGAAGATGAACTGCATGATTTAAAAGTAGTAAAAAGAAAAGAAGTTGCAGAAAAAATCAAAGAAGCAAGAGAGCAGGGTGACCTGTCCGAGAATGCTGAGTATGATGCTGCAAAGGATGAGCAGAGAGATATCGAAGCAAGAATCGAAGAAATCGAGAAGATCCTTAAGAACGCAGAGGTTGTAGTTGAGGATGAAGTGGACCTTGACAGAATCAGCGTTGGCTGCAAAGTAAAAGTATATGATTACGAATTTGAAGAAGAGATGGAATTAAAACTTGTCGGTTCTACAGAGGCAAACAGCCTGGAAGGTAAGATTTCCAACGAATCTCCTGTAGGTAAAGCACTGATCGGTGCACACACAGGTGATGTTGTAGAAGTTGAGATGCCGATGGGTATTATGAAATATAAAGTTCTGGAAATCCAGAGAAACGTATAAATAATCAAAAGAACAGAAGGAGGCCAAAGAAGTGGCAGAGCAGAAGAAGCAGGATACAAACCAGCTGCTGAAGGTTCGTCGTGAAAAGCTTGCAGACCTGCAGGCAAATGGAAAGGACCCGTTTCAGATCACAAAATTTGACCAGACACATCATTCACTTGAGGTGAAGAATCTCTATGAAGCACATGAGGCAGAGATCTTAAAAGACCGCAAGACTCCGGATGTAGAAGGTCTTGATGAAGCACAGGCAAGAGAAGTTCTCAAGAAGGACTATGAAGAAAGAAGAGAAATCATGGATGCGAGCCCGATCCACGTTGCGATCGCTGGCCGTATGATGTTCAAGCGTGTCATGGGAAAAGCTTCTTTCTGTAATATTCAGGACCTGCAGGGAAATATCCAGGTCTATGTGGCAAGAGATGCTATCGGAGAAGAATCTTATGCAGATTTCAAGAAATCCGACATTGGAGATATCTTCGGTCTGGAAGGTTTTGCTTTCAGAACAAGAACAGGCGAGATCTCTATTCACGCTGAAAAAATGACTATGTTAACCAAGAGTTTACAGATCCTTCCGGAGAAATTCCACGGACTGACAGATACAGATACTCGTTATCGTCAGAGATATGTAGACCTTATCATGAATCAGGACAGCAAGAACGTATTTATCAAACGTTCTCAGATCCTCAAAGAAATCCGTAACTTCCTTGCAGGGCGTGACTTCATGGAAGTAGAAACACCTATGCTGGTTTCCAACGCAGGTGGAGCAGCTGCAAGACCGTTTGAAACACATTACAATGCACTGAACGAAGATGTTAAGCTTCGTATTTCACTGGAACTCTATCTGAAACGACTGATCGTCGGCGGACTTGAGAGAGTTTATGAAATCGGCCGTGTATTCCGTAATGAAGGTGTTGATACACGTCACAACCCGGAATTCACTCTGATGGAGCTTTACCAGGCATATACAGATTATGAAGGAATGATGGAACTGACAGAATCCATGTTCCGTTATCTTGCAGAGAAAGTATGTGGTTCCACAAAGATTTCTTATAATGGTGTAGAGATCGATCTTGGTAAGCCGTTTGCCAGAATGACAATGAATGAAGCAATCAAAAAATATGCAGGAATCGACTTTGATGAAGTAGCAGATGATGAGGCAGCCAAGAAACTTGCTGACGAGCATCATATTGAATATGAGGCACATCATAAGAAGGGTGATATCATTAACCTGTTCTTCGAAGAATACTGTGAGAAAGAACTGATCCAGCCTACATTTATCATGGATCATCCGATCGAAATCTCTCCGCTGACCAAGAAGAAACCTTCTGATCCAAGCAAGGTAGAGCGTTTTGAGCTCTTCTGTAATACATGGGAAATGTGTAACGCATATTCCGAGCTGAATGATCCGATCGATCAGAGAGAGCGTTTCAAAGCACAGGATGCTCTTGCTGACGCTGGTGATGAGGAAGCAAACCACACAGATGAAGACTTCCTGAATGCACTTGAGATCGGTATGCCGCCTACAGGTGGTATCGGATACGGAATTGACCGTCTGGTTATGCTACTGACAGACAGCCAGGCAATCAGAGACGTACTTCTGTTCCCGACAATGAAGTCCCTGGACGCTGACAAGAAGTCTGCGAAGTCAGAAAACAGCACTTCCACAGCAGCACCGGAGAAAGAAGAAGTTATCGACTTCTCCAAGGTAAAGGTAGAGCCTTTATTTGAGGAATTTGTTGATTTCGATACTTTCAGCAAGTCAGATTTCAGAGCTGTAAAGGTTAAAGCGTGTGAAGCTGTTAAGAAATCCAAGAAGCTGTTACAGTTCACTCTGGATGATGGAACAGGCACAAATCGTACGATTTTAAGCGGTATTCACGCTTATTACGAGCCGGAAGAGCTGGTTGGAAAGACCTTAATTGCGATCACTAACCTGCCACCGAGAGCCATGATGGGAATTGAATCCTGTGGAATGCTCCTCAGTGCAATCCATGAGGAAGAGGGAGAAGAAAAGCTCCATCTTCTGATGGTTGATAACCACATCCCGGCTGGTGCAAAGCTGTACTAAAATTAAATATAAAATGTCTAAAACCATGATGTCAGACCGCATTTGACAACAATTTGACAACAAAATTTGGGATAATAATGAATCGTTATGAAGCATGACGAATTTCAGGTGAAAGGACACAGGTTTGGCAATGAAGTAAGAGCACTTCTTAGAGTTAATCTAAGAGGTGCTTTTTTTCGTTCTTGGAAAGTCACATCCCAGCGGTCAGCTTCTGTAAAACAGTAAATCTAATTTTGGAGGAAAACATCATGGGTAAAAGTTATAAACCAATTACAAGTATGAAAGAAGTACCAGAGCAGCTTAGAAAATTACGCCGACAGTATCTGCGCTATCAACAGGCAGAAATCATTTACAGTATCTCCCATAAGAAACTTTTGGAACTTGCAAGTGATGCAGGTGCGATTTACAGAATAGATGGAACGGTACTGATTAACAAGGATATTTTTGATATTTATCTGGAACGATTCCATGAACCGGCGACAGGAAAAGACAGGGAGGAAATGATGGATGAGCGGTAATGTATGGATGTTTTCAAATGAGATTGACGACGAAGATCTGGAATTTATGAGCCATGACTATGTGACCTACAATATGGCATGTGAATATTACAGGCTGGGAATCAAACCAGTAGTCCGTATGGCACATGAAGCAGGGGCAGTATATAAGATTGGGAAGAAAGTACTGATTCGTAGAAGTATATTTGAAGCGTATCTGCGAGAGCAGAGGAAGATTTGATAGAGGAGAAGAACATGAGTGAACAGAGAAAAATAATACATGATGATAACAATGGATTGGATTATGTGCTGGTGGGAGATTATTACATACCGATATTAGCCTTGCCGGAGGAAACTAGACCGATTGGTTACTGGGGAATGCTTCGGAAAGAATATCTGAAAAATCATAAATCGGGAATGTATTCTTATCTTCTGTTGACCGGAAAACTGGACAGTTATCTGGCAGACCTTAATGAACAGTCGCAGAAACAGTATGAGATGGTTGAAGCACAAATGAGAAGTGCTGAAGGCGTGACAGAGAAATTAAAAGCACAGAATCCTATAGAGTGGGTGCGACAGTGTAATAATATCAGGAATCGTGTGCGGGAAATTGTGTTGAGTGAATTGGTATATGTATAGGAGGAGCGTATGAGATACAGAATTGAATATGCAGATGGAAGATGCTGCAATTTCGCAAACAGCAGAAAAGATTTACTGGATTGGTTGAAACTGTTGAAAGATGAACAGATTGTTGATATTCGTAAAATATATAAAAGTGGTGTTACCGATTCAGTTCTGGATAGTTACCGGAGTTATCTGAAACAGTGAGATAACATGGAAAGGGCAGGTATAAATCTATGAAATTGACAAAGGAGATTGAAGAATTTATCAGTCTAACAATAACAGAGCACATGGGGAAAGAGTATGCAGACTGGAAAACGAAACAGCAATCTGTGACAGAGCCAGATAAAGTTGAAGAAGAATATGAAAAGGTAATTGCTTCATTATCGCCAGAACAAGAAGAGGCAATTACAAAATACTGTGATGCCATATTCAGTAGTGGAGCAGATACAGAGGAATTTTTTTATCGTCTGGGACTGAAAGATGGATTGAAATTAAGGAAAGTAATAAAAGGCATATTGAAATCTCTTTCGTAAGTAAGAAAGTAATTTGAAGAAGCATTGGCTGCAATAGTGGTTGATGCTTCTTTTCCTTTTATCATAAAAAATGAAGTGATAAGTAGTTAAAATAACTGACTAGTCATTTACATTGAATGACTTTTAAGCTATAATAAATAAAATGCGGGATAGGAGGTAAACATATGGCAGTTCACTGCAATTTGTCCACTTTAATGGGACGAAAAAGATATTCGATTCAAGATGTGCATATACTTACAGGGCTTTCGAGAAGTACAGTATCAAGCCTGTATAATGATAAAGCTACTCGCATAGATTTTGACACGTTGGAAAAGCTTTGCCGGCTATTTGAATGTAGTGCTGGGGAATTGTTTGAAGTATGCGTGAATAGTAAAGTAAAATAAGAAACAGAGGTATAGTGTATGAAGATTATTTCGTTGTTTAGCGGAGCAGGCGGACTTGATTTAGGACTTATACAAGCAGGCAACGAAGTCATTTGGGCAAATGATATAGATAAAGATGCTGTTGCAACGTATAGGGAGAATATAGGTAACCATATTGTTTGTGATGATATAAAAAATATTAATATATATGATTTGCCAGAGGCGGATGTTGTGGTAGGTGGATTCCCTTGTCAAGGATTTTCTCTTGCAAATAGAAAGAGAACTTTGGAAGATGAACGTAATCAGTTATACAAGTTTTTTTATAGTACAATAAAGATAAAACAACCTAAATTCTTTATTGCTGAAAATGTTAGAGGAATACTTAGTCTCGGAAAAGGAGAAGTGATAAAGCAAATAGTTTCTGATTTTGAAGAGGCGGGATATATAACAACAGTAAACTTGGTAAATATGGCAAATTATGGTGTTCCACAGACAAGACAAAGGGTACTTATTATTGGTCAAAGAAAAGATTATGGGGAAGAAATGTTATTTCAATTTCCACAACCTACTTTTTCTAAAGATGGTAAAGATTTACCACGCTGGATTTCAATAAAGGATGCAATTGACCATTTTCCAGATCCGGATACTGAAAATAATGTGATTAATCATATTTATTCGGCGTATAAAGTGGAATATAGAAATTATACAGGACATAGAAAAACTGATCCGAATAAGCCATCGCCAACGATTTTAGCCAGAGGAAATGGTAAAGGAGGAGTATGTGCAATACCACATTATAATGGTAAACGTAGACTTAGTATTAGAGAAAGTGCAAGTGTGCAGACGTTTCCAGAAAAATTTCATTTTATTGGATCTATGAATTCTTGTTATAGACAAATTGGAAATGCAGTTCCTGTGAAATTTGCAAAATTATTGGGAGAAGAATTGATTAGACTGGAGCATAATGGAGTATGAAAGTTGTATCACTTTTTAGCGGAGCAGGTGGACTTGATTTAGGATTCAAAATGGCAGGGCATGATATTATTTGGGCGAATGATATGTATGCGGATGCTGTAGAAACATATAAAAAAAATATAGGCGATCATATTATATGCGAAGATATTTCAAAAATTAAAGCTGAAGATATTCCGGACTGCGATATAATTATTGGAGGATTTCCATGTCAGGGTTTTTCGGTAGCAAATACTAAAAGACATGAAGATGATGAAAGAAATGTATTGTATAAACAGTTGATTCGTATGATTGATGCAAAAAGACCTAAATTTTTTCTTGCAGAAAATGTAAAGGGAATAACAAATTTAGCAAAAGGCAAAGTTTTTCAAATGATTTTAAAAGACTTTACAGAATTGGGATATAAAGTTAAGCATAAGATTCTAAATGCAGCAGACTATGGAGTGCCACAGACGAGACAAAGAGTTATCATTATTGGTGTGCGTAATGATATAAATTTTGAATATATATATCCGTTACCAACAAACAGTAAAAATGGTAAGGATGGTCTTCCGGAGTGGATTAGTGTAAGTGAAGCTATGGCACATATTCCAGATCCAGATTTGCCAAATGATTTGCCTAATCATGTGTATTCAAAATATAAATTAAATTTTAATGGGTATTTGGGACATAGACCATTAGACCCAGATAAGCCTGCACCAACAGTTACAGCACGTGGGGATAATAAAGGTGGAGTAGTGATATTGCCTCATCCAAATGGAAAAAGAAGAATGTCATGTAGAGAACTGGCAACAGTTCAAAGTTTTCCATTGAATTATGAATTTTGTGGAAATAATTCATCTGTGTATCGCCAGATAGGAAATGCTGTTCCGCCGTTATTAGGACGAGCTGTTGCAGATGTGTTTAATCAGTACAAAGGAGAAAAGAAAAATGTTTGATAAAAAATTTGTTCCAGAAAAACCATTTTCGGATTTTAAATGGAAATGGGCATGTCTGCAATGTACAGAAGGATTAAACGATCCTGTTATTTTGCTGGGTGTGTTATTTAGAATGAGAAAATTGGAACTATTGAATAAAGGTATAAAATACAGTTCTGATGAATTTGCAAGAGAATTAATAGAACTTTCTAAAGATACAGAAGAATCGGTAGGAGTAGATTTGGCAAGAAGAACAGGTGAACGTAATCTGATACGAAACTCAGGACAGTATTGGCGTGCATTGAACCTTATTGTACCGGGAGGTCGTTCAGGAAAAATTGAATTAACAGATTTTGGACGAAGAGTTGCAGATAGAGACATTTCACAAACGGAATTTGCAGCAATAACAGTTCAGACATTTCGGTTGCCAAATCCGCAAGTTCAGTCGTCAGAAGAATGCGAATTATGGTTGAAACATGGTTTGATTATTTATCCATTAAAACTTATATTGGAAATTGTATGTGAGTTATTAAAACATGGAGAGGGGTATTTGACAACAGAAGAACTAGTCAAGATTGTGATACCGTTGTCTGGGTGTCATGCAGAATTACAAGATTATGTTAATTTTATACGATGGTACAGAGAAGGAAGTATTGATATTTCCCAATGGCCAAATTGTACACCAGGGGCTAACGATGTGAGGATTGCAAGAGAGTATTTTCTGTTTTTATCTAATTATGGATATATGGAAATGAAATCAAAACATGATCGTATGAGTGAACAATATTTTGTATGTGATTATCTGACAGATGAAATAACACAGATTTTAAATGAACAGGTAAAGCAAGATTCTATTCTGGATATTTTGAGTCGTATGAGATTAGAAAAATATACAGATGAAGTGGAACGCAAACGAGTGCAATCTAGTCGAGTATATCGACCAAATCAAGCAGCATTTAGAAAATCTGTATTACGGGCGTGCGAAAGATGTATTATTACTAATGTAACTATGCCAGAGGTTTTGGAAGCTGCACATATTAAGCCTTTTAAATACAAAGGTGAGGATACTGTTGCGAATGGATTTGCAATGAGAACAGATATTCATACATTGTTCGATACAGGACATTTACGAATTTCACCTGAAGGAGTTATAGAATTATCATCAAGAGCAAGAATGGATTATGGAGCTTCTATACCGCCAAGGATTGTTGTGCCAGATTTTACAAATAAGGATTTTCTTCGTTGGAGATATGAAAATTATAATGGTATTTAATATTGGAGGACAATATGAATATTATACAGTTCAATGAAATAATTGAGTTACTTCATTCGATATCAGATAATTCAACAGCTAATATAATTGCGTTGGTATCGGTTATCATTTCAGGTATAGCTGTATTGAGCAGTATATATTTTAGTGTTCAAACGAGAAAGCAGTATATAGATAGTTTAAGCCCATTGTTATCATTCAGATTATATGAAAAATCCGGATATTTATTTTTGAGGATTGAAAATACAGGACAGTCTGAGGCAACCGAAATATCTTTAACATTTAAGGAATTAAGTAATAATGGTGAGCAGAATAAATTTGAATTGGATGAAATCCTAAAAAGCAAATTAACATTATATCCTAATGAAACAGTTACAGGTGGAATTTGTCGTTCTGGTAGAAATATAGTAACTTCTATAGCACCAGTAATAAAAATTGAAGTTTCTTACATAAAAGGAAATACAAAAGAAAAAATTCAGTTCTTTCGGTGCATATGTTATACTGGTACTAATGATGAAAATGTATTTATGAAATGTGAATTGGAAGATATATCAAGAAAACTTAATGAAATTTCTTGCTCAAGTAATCGGATGGCAAATTATTTTGAAGGAAGATTTTTCTTGAAATCGGATGTAATAAATGCATATCCGTCTAGTAGTATGTACAAAGATCTTAAAGATGCCATTAATAAAACGGAACGTGAAGAGATAAAAGAAAATACTCGAGATGAATTGGGAAATTTGCATATAGAGTAAAATATTTTAATTGCGGGGCATTAACTTAAAAAGGTTAGTGCCTTTTGTTTTGACTAATACAAAAATTGTAATTGTTTTCAATCAAATTTTCTTAAATGGAAATATTTGTATAAGCTGTAATGCAAATTGATAAAATGCTTAGCAAATAAATAACAAAAAATATAATAGGATATAGGATGAACAGAAGACGAATGAAAGACGAAAAGAAAACATAGAAACAAATATAATTGAACAAAACAAATAAATATGATATAATCACATAGAAAACAGAAAGGAGGCGAGCAAAGTGATTGATTTATCGAATTTTAAGACGTTTGATTTCAGCGAAGGTGTACCATACATTTCAATTACAAGCAATGGTATTACATTTAACAAATCAGTAATTATGAAGATGAAATATCCGGCATATGTAAAATTGTTAATTAATGAGACTGAAAAGCAAATTGCTGTTCAGGCATGTGGAGAACATGATGATAAATCAGTGCAATTTTACAAAGAAAAGTCAAATGGTGTTTTGTCTGTTCGATGGAACGCAAAAGATTTGATTAATACGATTGCAAGAATATGCGATTGGGATTTGAGTCAATTGTCATATCGGGTAAATGGTGTGTTAGTACCAGAAATGAACTTGATGTTGTTTGATTTGAATGAAGCAGTCACTATGGTATAAGGCTTGCAACTTTTCTGATTCCAAAAAAAGAGTTCATTTGAGATTAGGGCCTCAAACGAACTCTATCGGAAATAGCAGAGACAAAAGATCATCTACTAAAACCATATCTTTCAAATGTATTTTAGTATTTGTTTCTGCCGATTTCCATACTTTCTCGGATTCGTCTGAGAAAAATCTTTTGGAAAGGAGGCAGATTGCATGGAAAAATGTGACCAGGCTGAAATGGTTTTTACAGCATACATTACTCTGAAAAATGGAAATCGCTTGTATGCTAAGCAGGTTGGGAAAAAAGCATTTTGCTTTCCACGTAAAGAAACCAAGGAAAAAACAAGTAAATAATTTATAAGTAACAAGGTGTCAGAGAATGTTTGATGGTCACATTCTCTCTAAAAGAAAGAGAGAAAAAAATGAATAAAAAATCAAGTGGACAAAAATTATCAACACAAGCTTCAAAAATTATGAGATCAAATAACAGTTCTCAAATTCAGAAGTCATTAGCTGCCAGTGTGTTATCACAAAGAAACACAGGAAAGATTACCGGTAAAGCTATGGAGGCAAAAGCATCTATGGTAATGAATAGTAATAAGTATTCCGGAACAACAAAGAGTTTAGCTGCCAGTGTTCTTTCACAATCTGATAAAAACAGATAATGAATAATAATTAACCCCAAAGGCATTAACTGTAAGAAGTTAGTGCCTTTTTTGCGTATAAAAACAGCATAGATTTTTCAGTATCTTTTTATAACTATCACGAACCGTCAATATATCCCTGTTTATAAGGGTTTGACGGTTTTTTTCTTCTCGCAGGTCTACCGTGGAACTGGTCGTAATCCCTTATATTTTCACTCGAAAACGTTGTATAAATCGTTGTAAATCATGCTACAAGGCTTCGCATTTCTCTGTTTGCTCCTGCCTCTGACGCATGAGCGTATAAGTCCAGCGTTATCGTTATGCTTGCATGTCCCATGATATACTGTAAATTCTTCGGGTTCATGTTCTTCTGTGCAAGCTGTGTGCAGAACGTATGTCTTAGGCTGTGGGGCGTTATCCTCGGCAACGGCGTTTTCTCATGACTCTTGTTATACTTCTTTACAACGCCATTCAGTACCGATTTATAATTGCTCTCCTGCATAGGCTTTCCACTAGGGCTGATGAACAGAAAATTGTGGTAGCCGTCTATCTCCTTGAGTGTCGGCTTCTGCTTCCTTTTCAGCACCCTCTTAAAGGCTTTCTCTGTTTCCTCGCTCATAGGCACGTTGCGGAAACCGCTCTTTGTCTTTGGCTCTGCTATGTAGAAACCGTCCTTGTCCCTAAGTAACTGATGATTGATACGGATTGCATGGTTCTTGAAATCAATATCGCTCCTTGTCAGTCCGCACAGCTCCGAGATACGCAAGCCTGTTTTCAGCAGGATAAGCACATCATCATGATACTTCTGATAGGTTCTGTCCTGCTCCATGAAGTCTAACAATCTTGCTTCCTGTTCCTCGCTCAATGCGACTTTCGGCTTGCTGTCGTCCTCTATGACCTCGCTTAGCTGGAAATTAAAAGGGTTCTTCCTTACATAATCGTCCTCTATTGCCATGTGGAATGACGCTTTCAGGGAACGCTTGTAGTTATTGATTGTCTTGTAGGAAAAACCGTTCTCTTTCATTCTGACCGCCCATTCCTTAGCGTCTGACGGCTTTATGCTGTCTATGCTCCTTGCTCCCAGTTTGTCCTGTTCCAACGCTTCCATGAGGTATTTACGCCCCTGTTGGGTGCTTTTCTTCACGTTCGGTCGTTGGGCGTTCTTTTTGGCGTATAGCTGGCACAAGGTCATCTTGCTTCCCTTTGTGTCGATACCGTCATATAAATCACGCTGTATGATACGCTCTTTTTCCCTTAGCGACAAGTCCTCACGCTTTCCTGCTGGTGTCTTGTCCGTAGGCAACAGCTTCCATGCGTAGACATACTTTGTTTTTCCCAGTGCGTCCACATATTTATAGGTGTACCTGCCGTCTTGTCTTTGGCTCTCTCCTCTGTATAAGATACGGTTTCTGTTATCCCGTCTTTTTGCTGATGACATTCTTTCTTAACTCCTTTCAAAGTAAGAAAGAGCCTTGCTGTAACGACTTATACACATCTTATCACACACAAGGCTCTTTTTCACTAGATTTGTTCCAATCGGTCTATGACTTTTTCAAATTTCTTTTTCTTGATGAGCATACGGTTTCCGTTCATCACAACACATTCCTCTTTGTATTCGTTGGCAAGCTGGCGGAGCTTGTTCTCCCCGATACGGAAATAACTGGACGCTTCCTCTATCGTCATGAGGTATCTTTCCCATAACGGCATACTTAAATCGTGCATAGATATGACACCTCCTTTCCTCGTAGTTTTGAAGCGGTCAGACGGCTTGTGTCAAAGCCCACAGGGATTGCACCTCTGCATGGTTCTCATGTAGCCGTACCCATTGCGTGCGACGCTCTGAACGCTCAAGCTGTGGCTGTACGGGAGTATCATTATCAGACGGGACAGGTCATGACTGGAAAAGGGGACAAGCCTTTTCTATGAACACAGACATTTCTCGCTCGCTTACAGGGCAGGAAATAAGGTCGTGGCGTGTCTGCTCCAACGGCTCGCTGTCCGTCTAACGTATCTGACCGCTTTATTCACTTATCAAAGAACGCTTGAAAGAAGAAATCTCCCCTACACCATTAATACAAATAGAAAGGTGCATTTTGGCAAAAATCGCTTTGCTTTCTTCCTTTCACACCATATAGGGACAGCAAAGTGCTGTTTGCTAAGTTGATTGATAAAAAAATTTCACTTTTTTCCTCTTTCACTCCATATCAGTCCGCTAAAAGACGATTTGTTGCAAAAATGCTTTGCTTTTTTCCCTTTCACTACATATAGGGACAGGAAACGGCGTTTTGCTTCCATTTTTGAAAAGAAATTTCTCTTTCTACTCCATATAGGGACAACAACATGCGATTTAATGACTAAATCCAGAAATTTTTTTATCTTTCTTCTTCCACACCATATCTGTCCAGCAAGTAGCTGTTTGTTAAGCTGGAAGCGAAAAAAATCAAGATTTCTTCTTTCTATCCCATATCTGTCCGCTGACCGCCCAAATAATGACTGTTTGCGGAAATTTCTTGAAAATATTTTCCAATCAAAAATACCACTATTCCTTAGAAACAGCGGTATCAGCCTATAATCACATCGGATATGTCGGTTGTCATTTGCTTGATTTTCAATTCTTGTTTGTCTGTCAATCTCGTCTGCCTGTCGATTGCTTCCAAGTAGTTCGCCCCCGTTTCCTTTTCAATCTCCTTTATCATCAGCAGAGAGGGCATGACCTGCCGTTCCAGCCAGCGTATCGTCTTATCCATGTTGACGGCAACAGGTGTCATGATGAACGGGAGGGAAGCGGTCATATTCTCAATGAATATATCCCACAGGATATAGTCGGGAAAGTCCACTTGCATGAGGACAAGGCTTGCAATGGTCTGTTCGGGATTTCTTGAAAAAATAAGTTCTTCCACCGCCTGTCCTGCCTTTTCATTTTTTAGTCGGATTTCAAGACGGTTCTTGATGTCGGTCTGTATGCCTTTGTTCCTCTGCTCTTTTTCTTTCTCGTACAGGCAGAAGTAGATAGGGCTGTTCTTTGAACCGATATAAAAGGTCTTTGCGGTATCTCCCTTTGCCCCCGACAGTTTTCCACTGTCCACGCCCTCATATTTCCTTGAGCGTTTCCATACCTTATCGGCGTAATAGCGTTCTCTTAGGATTTCTATATCCAGCAGTCCGCCCATATCATTGACAGCCAAGTCAAGACGCTTAAAGATACCCTCATAGTCCATACAACGGCTCAAAAAGTGATACCAGCCTGTTTTCCTTGCCTGTAGGACGTGTTCCAAGTGCCGACAGCCCATGCCCTTTAATTCCAGTAAAACGCCTATAGAAGCGTCTTTGGAAGCGGTAACAATAATCTCGCCATAGCGGTATAGTTCTTCATAGCCGAACAGCCCGTAATCTTCATGGATAAAGTATTCAGCTTTCATAGCTAGCACGTTTTTGATAATCTCCAATGCGTCCGTAGTAGGGAAGCGGACACGCAGATAATCAATATTCAGCGTAAAAGGCTGTGTGCATTTGCAGTAGTCCAGATAATGCAGGAGCGTATGCTTCATTTCTTTGCCGGCTCTTGTTTTCCCGTTCTCAATCTCATTCAGGTTTTGCCTGCTGATGTGCAGTTCCTTTGCCAGTCTGCTTTGGGAATAACCGCAGGCGTTCCGTTTTGTTTTCAATGCTTCGATAAATTCCATGTCATTCATGTTCATTCCTCCAATCAAAAAAGGCATACGCCCATAGGAGCATACACCTTGTATTTTTTGCTTCCGATATGCTGTTTTCGACCTGTCGGGTAGAAATGACAGGGTGTGAAGTGCAGTAAGTTCTTATAACTTCGTACATCGTTTCATATCGGGATTTTTGTAATTGTTTTGTGCCTTGTTTCTTGTAATAGTACCCCCCTGTTAGATAACGGGGGCTTTGTAAGGCTCGCAAGCTCGCCCAACCGCCGAAGTGAACCGTCCGCTCGCCAGCAAGCTGGCGTGGCGATATGTCTTACGACCGCCACCGCTGGCGGATCACTCCGTCGGTAGAAAGCTTTTTCCTGTAAAACTATAACCTTGACATATCTATAACTTTACTACATTCATTTACCAATCTATCATCATGTGTAGCTAAAATGACTATTGCTCCATTTAAAGCACATTCTTTAAGTAACTTAATTACTATTTGTCTATTTTCGCTATCAAGAGAAGCCGTAGGCTCATCAGCATAAATTATAGAAGCGTTTTTCAAAATTGCTCTTGCTATACCTATTCTTTGCTTTTCTCCGCCAGATAAAACTACAGCTTGTTCATTAGCTCTACCGCTTAGCCCCACTTTTTTTAAAATTGTTTCCACTTCTGATTTACGGATTTTAGATTTATCCAGTGTTATATTATAAGCAACACTTTCATCCTCGATGATACCATAATCTTGATAAATAAATGTAGCATATTTATGCCAAAAGTTAGTTTTCTCTTTATCATTCCATTTGGTGGCATTCTTTTGGTCAATTAAAATAGTTCCACTCTCAATTGGTTGTATTAAACCTAAACAGTTTAGCAATGTCGTTTTTCCACAACCCGAAGCACCTGTTAAAGCTATCATATCGCCACTATTCATAATATAACTTAAATTTGAAAAAATTAGGTTTCCATTAATCTTAACACTAATATTACTTATTTTTATTTCCATTTTTTTACTCCGTTCTTTATGTTTTTAGTCATTTCTTGTCGCTACTCTATAAAATGCTTGTCTAGTACATATATGATATGCAATGAAACTGCTTAAACTATACAAGATTAAAATAGCTATACTTACAATAATTACTGTAATAATATCCGGTCGCCTTATAACAAACGAAATTATTGCTCCTACAAATATTGTAAGTATTGCAACACAACATTCTTTTATAAAATTAGGCATAATGATTTCCTTATATGATTTCCCAAATGTATGTAATGTGAATATGCGTTTTTTATTTTCGTTTACCCATAATTGAGCAGTAAGAATACCAGCAAAAACCATAGATATAAAAATCAATATACAAGCTACAATGTAGAATATTGCTTCTTTTTCAAATTTTTGAGCTTGTGCTAAAGCAACATCAGCAATAGTGTCGATAGATATAACAAACTCTTTTATCGGTGATTTATTCAATTCGGTTCTTAATAATTGTTCATTTGGAAAAACGACATTTCCGCTGGAACAAGCTGGCAAAGTAAAGCCTAAAATATCTAATATTTCCGATGGACTATCAATTAGAATAATCAAAGGATTGGTAGCTTGAACGGTACTTCCACCAGAGCCAACATTAGGAGGTAATCCCAAAAAATTTTTTCCTATAAATTCGTAAAACTCTACTCCTTTAGGCTGTACTTCTTGTGTTTTTGTCCACAATGGCATTTGTGCCGTTAGAAAATCTTGTAACGGTTTGTCTAACGCATTTAACTCTATTTTTGTTAATTTACCACCCTTACCGTTTTTTTCTATTCCTATGTTGAAAGAGTTTATCCAACTTCTATCTGTAATAATAATATGGTCGTATCCACCATATTCCTCTTTGTTTAATTCAATAGATTTATCAATTACTAAAGATAAAGAGAGATTATTATTTTTTTCCATAGTTTTAAAAAACTTCTCTACATGTTGTCGCATCTTTTCTGTTTCTAATGAGTCTAAATCTCCGAAAGATAAACTTACATTACTTTGCATATTTTCCCACAAAGAATATTCATGAGATAATTGTTGAAGAACGTAAGCTGATGTAATGGTACTTGGTACTATCAAAAGTGCTAATATAATTGATATAATTCTAGTGCCTACACTTAATTGTTTGAATCTTTTTAGTGGTATTATTCTTTTTGCTATATGTTCACTTTTAGGCTTCACTATAATTGACATTCCATATGTTACTACTAATGATATAACCGTCAGAACAACTAATATAATTAAACTATTTGTAACAACTAACGGAATTTGTCTAATTCCTCTTGAAACTCCTATATATAGTAAGAATATAAAAAGTGCGGTAATATAACTTGGTATAAATAATTTTGATATTGCCAACGTATCTTCTTTGTAAATTTTATTTAATTCTACTCCGCCCAATAATCTAATACTACGCCCCTTTGCTCTTAAAACAAACCACGCAATCATAGAAGAAATAAATAATAAAAATGCCGTCAAAATTACGTTTCCTACTCCGTTATGCACCAAATTATAATAAATATCTTTTAGCAGTGAGGGAGTAGCCGTCCATTCAATATCAATACCATTTTCTATCGCCCATTGTTCAATGTCATGTTTAAAATCTGCATTGTTATCTGTTGCGTATGTTCCATATAATGGACGACTTCCTATATTTTTTGATGAAATCAATTCCCCTGTCAATTTTGCGTCAAGCCAATTTATTTTATTGCCTGTAACAACTAAATCATTACTAATAGGTTTCTTACTACCAAAGTAAATAATATCTTTTTTATTTTCATAATCATTAGTTGGTGTTGCTATTTTAATCAGTGTTGCATTATTAGTATCAACTATTTTATCCAATTCTAATGCCAATTCTTCTTTAGTTATCAATGTATTTGCAATATTTATTTCAAACTGTTCATTGGTATTAAGTGGTATTTGTTCTTGATTGGATACTATATTTTGAAAAATTAAAACATAACTAAAAATTGCCAACAAAAAACTTGTTAATCTTATACTAATTTTATTCATTTTAATTTATTACCTCCCTATTTCCTCGAGTTATTATACCATATTTAATGGTACGATTTTATTAAATTTTGTCAAAGAATTATTTTTTGATATTCCATAGTATCGAGCATTGATAATTCTATATTATTTCTGCTTATGAACAGATTACTTATCAGCCTATGGTTGTAAAGAGTGCTAACGCATTGCATACGCAACAAGCTCTTGACAAACCATAGTCTAATAAGTCTTAAGATAATCAAGCAGAAATGATATAGTATGCTGTTTCACGACATAGAAAAGGACGCTCTGTTTCAAGCGTCGATTTCTTATAACTCTGTATTTCTCTTTATAAGTCGTTACATAGGGCTCTTTCATTTGTTGTAATTTCGTTGTAAATTTCCTTATTTCCCTCTTGCTATTTTGCTGATAAACACTGTATTTATGCGGTTTTTCTTAATTTAGTATCTGTTTTTATTATAAAAAAATAGATTGCATGATGCGGTCGAGAAAATAACGACTAATTACTGAATAAAAATTTCTTGATGAAACAGGGCGTCCATAGAAAGTTTTGAATTAATATAATTGAACGACAAGCACTGACTATAATGGTTAGTGCTTCTTTTTTGCCTTTTTTCAAAAGCATCTGACATTGTACACTCTGCCACATGTGATTAGTGGAAAAATAAATTTTCTTAGAAAAGCACCGTCCAAATGCCCTCTGAAACTTGCAATTAGTGAAGAAATATTTCGTTTACGCATAAAAAACTTGCAAAAAGGGGTTGGTAAATACCATTTCCAACGCTTTATAGGTAGAGGAATAATTATTTTTCAAAAATCCCTCAAATCATGTCCGCTTTTGCTTGTCCCAGTACAGAGTATGTGAAGGGACTAACAAAAGTAAAAGAAAAAATGATAAAAATGCAAAAAAATATCACGAATCTTTTGCATCTTGCCAAGTCATTTGACTTTAGTAATTAGAGGACGTTTTGGAACGTTCCTTCGTTGAACCTTGACAACCGATAAGTGCACCCTGAAAGCCTACCAGGAGTTCTGCCATGACCTTTCTTTTTTGGAAGCGAGCGGAATCATAATGACACTCCCGATGATGGGCGGCTGACCAGAGCCTTATGGTCAGTGACCTGTTTATACAGGCAGAGGCAGTCTGAGACGACTGCAGGTGACAGGGAAAAGCACGACAGACCACTGCAAAAAAGTAACTGAAAAATGTTTACAGGGCAAAATGCCCGGAAAGGATGTAACGACTATGAATAAAGTGATTTTAATGGGAAGACTGACAAAGAATCCGGAGATTAAGTATGCCGGGAAAGATAATGATATGGCAGTAGCCAGATATACTCTGGCAGTGAACAGAAGATATAAACGTGACGGAGAACAGGAAGCAGATTTTATTTCCTGCGTAACATTTGGCAAGAGTGCAGAGTTTGCACAGAAATATCTTTACAAGGGAATGCGGATTGTGATCGGTGGACGCATCAGCACTGGCAGTTATAAGGATAAGGATGGAAAGACGATTTATACCACAGATGTGATTGTGGAAGAACATGAATTTGCTCAGAATAAGGACAGCGGTGCTGGAGCAGATTCATCAGAAACCCCGAAAACAGATAAAGACGGTTTTATGGAAGCGAAGGACGGAGAAATTCCGTTTGACTAATAAAAGCAGAAATCTGTCTAATAAAAATGTGGAGGTTATTTATGAGTGTAAGTTATAACAGATTATGGAAACAGCTCATTGATAAAAATATGAAGCGGATAGAAATGCAACACCTCACCGGGATTAGCGGAAATATTCTTGCCCGGATGGGAAAAAATCAATATGTATCAATGGAAACAATCGAGAAAATTTGTAAGAAAATGAATTGTACTATTGACGAGATGATGGAATTTACAGATTAAAGATAGCAAGCCGGATACGGCATAAATCTCTTAGCAAAGCTAAGAGCGCACTTCTATACAGGCAATTATATCTGCCTGTATCGTGCGACCTGCGGTGCCATTCTCGATTTTGAGAGATTTTAATTCGGGAATATAGCGAAATCATAGATTTCGGACAAGGGGATAATTTCCCCTTGCGGCACAAGGCCTATCTTGTTGCATTAATTAAAGATTTTTAAGATTACAGAGGTTAGTATTTCCTTTTGAGAAACAACGACCTCATTTTTTATACCCAGGAATCGGAATTTGTGAGAAGATCGATTCTTTTTATTTACAGAAAGAGTAGGAGGTTGAAAACTTGAGCAGAGCGAAAAATCCAAAATATGAATCTATGTCACTGGAAGAACTGAAAGTCAACATGGAAAAAAGTAAAAAAGAACTGGAACATGCGATCCATAATAAAAATCTTCTGGAGCAGAGAAAGAAGTTGGTAGAGCGAAAGGAACGTTCCCACAGATTGATTGTTAAAGGAGCAGAGTTTGAAAAAGCATTTC
>UMIC01030785.1_pt1 | contig 79269 bp, 58 predicted proteins | sample 1965681 | NCBI WGS metagenome assembly UMIC01 (sample SAMEA4836114, study PRJEB28245) | human gut metagenome | biome: gut microbiome; material: fecal sample | place: Denmark | collected 2008
TGACGGGTGAAAGGCGCAAAGCCAAGAAAGAACAGACGGACGGCAAGCGCAAGTACCGCAAGAAAACAAATTCCGCCCGTTTGTGTGCCGATGACCTGTTCAACCGCCAGACCTTGATTGCCTACCACGACAATTACGCAAGGGTGATGACGAAATACGGATTGCAACGTGGGGTACGGGGCTCGGAAGCACGGCACACTACCACCATGCAGTATTATCGGGACTTGAAAAAGAAAAATGAAACCCTTGAAACCGAAACCAGACTGTTACAGGAGAAGAAAGCCGAGGCGCAGGAGGAACTGAAACAGGTAAAAGCGGAAATCCGCACCGACAAGCTCAAAAGCGCAGCCACCGATACTGCAACCGCCCTTGCGAGCAGTGTGGGTTCTCTTTTCGGAAGTGGAAAAATGAAATCGTTGGAACGCAGGAACGAGGACTTGCAAGACCGCATCCTTGAACTTGAAAACGAAGCCCGACAACGGGAACGGCAACAAACCAAGCAGATACAGGAAATAAGAAACGCTTACGAGCAACAGCACCGCAAGTTGTCGGAGTTTACAGATTTTGTTAGACGCTACTTTCCGTATGTGGAGAAGCTAATGCCCGTGATAAGTTTCCTGCGTGAACGTTTGGGCTTTAATGACGGGATAATCAGAAGACTGTGCGAGTTCAAGGAGGTCGGGATAAAAGGTGAACTCTATTCTTCCGAGTTTAACCGAAGTTTTGATACCCGACATTCCGTCTGCTCCATCAAACAGGATGAAAACGGTAAATTCGATTTCAAGATAGACGGGGTTTCTCACGTGAACTGGTTCAGAAAGAAGATGAATGAGTTTAGAGAAGCCATCGGAATACCGAAGCCAAGACAGAATAGAAGTATGAAACTGTAAATCAAAAAAATCCGTGATAGTAGAATGGTATATCACGGATTTTTCATACTTTTGTATTGGATTGAGGCAACTCTTTCCAAGACATACGAAAAAAAGAAGAAGCGTTATGCTTATCTTGTACTTGAAAACGTAGGAAATTTTCAATTAGATGCAAGGATAGCATAGTGGTTCTCACGCATATAGCGTGGGCTGCTATTGTTACATCTGCATCTATGGTTTCCTACGACCTTCAAGTAAAGAATGTGGCATACAGTTCCACGCTTCTTTAATAGGTTAAATTCCTTTGGGAACTGGAGATTAAAAAATGTAGTGTATGAGCGTAATAAAAAAATGGTTATTAGCTATTTGTGCCATTATATTAATGAATGGATGTGCACCACTTCGAATGCCTGTAATAGTGAGGAATGCTCCTATTGAAATGTATAAATACGCATACATTTCCCCAACAAAGGAATTGACATCAAGCACAGGAGGTACATATGGTGGGCAATACGGTATCTATGGTTCTTCAACCACCAAAAGTGTTAATCCAAGTGATGTAATAGCAGGAATACTAATAAAAGAAGGATATATCATATTACCCGAACTTAAACCCGAATTATCTAATGAAACTCTAATCGTCAATTATGGTGAGAGTGGCAGGCGTAATAGAGGTTTAGGTTACACAATAGAAGTAACTATACAGTTTAGCTCTGCAAAAACTAATGAAATGATATGTTCTTGTACAGCAGAAGGACAAGGCGAAACAGAAGCTGATGATATCCGTCAAGCCATCAGAAGAGCCTTAACAAGTTTATTCCCTGAGAAATAACCCAATAATACGACAGATTATGAAAAAGTTTTTAGTATTATCCGCTTTAGTTATAACTTCTTGTACACTCTCTAACGAGGAAAAAGCTGAGAAATTGGTTAAAGAGACGCTTAAAGACTATCTCTATCACCCTGATTCTTATGAGCCAATATCAACAAGAGTTGATAGTATGTTTATTGATGTAACTACTATCGAGCCTATTATGAAAATTAGCGATGAAATCAAGAATTTGATATCTAAAATAAATCGCTGTGAGAGAAAAATTGAATCAGCAGAATCTTCTATGGATATTTTTGCCCCCAATGGTTATTCTTCTCAATACTCTCGTGGAGAGTATTCACGAGCAAAAAAAGAAAAGGAAGAAGCCAAATCTGATTTGAACAAATACACCAAGAAACTTTCAGAACAACTTGCTTTTCTAAAAGAAAATGTCGCTAAATATCACAAAGGAGAATTTACAGGTTGGGCAGTAAGCCATAGATTTAGGAGTCTTAATGGAGCAGGCTCAATGACCATTCCGGGAGAAATGATTTTCTTTTGCGATGAAGAATTTACAACTTGTGGGGGTTATGAAATAGATAAGTTTGAGGACTTCGTAAAAATTTTAAACGCAGTAGATGAAGCAACTTCGGATGAAGATGTAATAGATTATTTTAAAGAAAATAATTTTTTGCTATAAATTCCGTATTTCCGTAGTACGCTAATTTTTATGTAAAGCAAATATTATCAACTGCTATTTTTTTAATATGCAATGGGCGTTTATTTTGGTTATTTGTATAATTGCTATTTCGGTTATTGTAATAGCGATGGTACGAACACGCCTAAAAAACAAATCCAAAGAGCTTGCAGAAAAGCTAAACCATATATCTGCATATAGCGAGAAATCAAATTATGAGCAAGCAAGAGAGAGATTATCGGCTCTTAATGAGGGGGTGTTTATAGATATTCCCTCAGACTTGAATAATGGCTTTTATGGCAGGGGAATCTCCGCAACGCAAGAAAAAGATTTCATCAATCATTATAAGGTACATTTCCAAGAGGCATATTCACTTCTGAAGAAACTTGAAGCCTTTAACATCACTCCATCAGAAACCATATCCAAATTCATTAACGACTTTGGAAGAATCAACAAACTTGTAAAACAACATAATGATGGTGTTATAACCTTTCTACTTGACACGCACAGGGACTTTTTCGACCATTGCCTAAAATACCCATTAGACAAGCAACAAAGACGCTCAATTGTTTCAGAAGAGGATAATTGTTTAGTAGTCAGCAGTGCAGGTAGTGGTAAAACCTCTTCAATTGTCGGTAAGGTTAAATATCTCACCGAAATCAAGGGTATAGCACCTGAAAGAATTTTACTTATCAGTTATACCAACAAAGCAGCAGCCGAACTAACCGAAAGAATGGCGACCAATGGATTGAAAGGTTACACATTCCATAAGTTAGCCATTGATATTATAGGCAAAACAACAGGCACAAAACCATCGATTTGCGACAATACAGATTCATTGTTTGTTGATATATATCACAAATTGTTAGATAAATCGTCTTTCAAGAAAAGTATAGTGGAATACTTTGTTGATTACCAAACGAATGAAGCCGATTGGGAACAACGCAAGAATGAAAGACGAGAGCAATTATCAGAGCAAAAGAATGTGCAGCTAAAGGCGATGTTCCCCGATATGGACGGCAGAGCCATATATGTGAGAAGTGAACAAGAACAAAAAATATGTTTTGCTTTGTCCTCGCTGGGAGTGAAATTCAGATATGAAGAACCATACGAACATCAATTAGCAGATGAGATGCACTCACAATATCGTCCCGACTTCTCAATATATTTTAAGCAAGGAGGAGTAACCAAACGCATCTATCTTGAACATTTCGGAGTTGATGAACACGGGCTTGTTCCTGCTTGGTTCGCAAAAGACAAGGGTATAACCTACGAAGAAGCCAATCAGAAATACAATGATGGTATAACTTGGAAAAAAGCGGCTCACGAGAAATTTGGTACACAACTTTTAGTGACATCAAGTGCAGATTTCCATTATTCTGATATTAGGGATAAACTCCGTAAACTATTAGCTGAAGCAGGTGTACCAATTCAAGAAAAGACCGATGAGGAGTTATACGATTTAGTACTACCCAAAGGCAGCAAGCAGGAAAAGGCGTTTATACGACTTGTTGTTACTTTCGTTACATTGGTAAAATCAAGTTGTAAATCAGTTAAAGAGGTTTTGAAACAAGCCAAAAATGCAGATGATGAACGAAGTGTGTTTATCATCAAGAATATATTTCAACCTGTATATGAACACTACATAAATGCGTTAAGCGATAGTAACCAAATTGATTTTACCGATGCTATTCTTCAAGCCACTGAGATATGTCGTACTTCACACCCTGTTGAATATGATTATATCATAGTGGATGAGTTTCAAGATATTTCTGTTGACCGTTACAACTTCTTGAAAGTATTGCGAGAGGGTAATCCTCCTGCAAAGTTGTATTGTGTGGGTGATGATTGGCAGTCTATTTATCGTTTTTCGGGAAGTGATATGGCTCTATTCAATCAATTCCCCGAATATTTTGGAGCAACGGAGATAAACAAGATTGAAACTACATACAGGTTTGGAGAGCCTTTGGTTTCTTTATCGTCGAACTTTATACAACGCAATAAAGCCCAAATACAAAAGAATATCCATTCGTTCAGCTCAGAAATGAGAACCGAGTTGGAATTCTATGCTTATGATAGACGAGATTACTGCAATACGATAGGGCAACTTGTGGCTTCTATTCCATCGGATAAATCAATATTCCTATTGGGGCGTTACTCTTTTGATGATTACTACCTCTCTTTTATGTACCAATCAATTAAAGAGGGTAATAGATTCTACTATGTGATAGGAGGACGAAAAATAGAGTTTTTAACCGTACATAAGTCAAAAGGTCTTGAAGCGAATTATGTAATACTCTTACAATGCAATAAAGATACATACGGTTTCCCATCACAGGTGAGTGACGACCCTGTGCTTAACTATGTGCTCACTAAGAGCGACCAATTCCCATACGGAGAAGAAAGAAGATTATTCTATGTTGCAATAACAAGGGCTAAGATAAAAACGCTTGTATTATACGATAAGCGTTTCCCGTCTGTATTTGTGGATGAATTCTTGCACCCCGAAAAGGTGTCAGAAGAAAGCTATGTAAAGCACCCTAACGCCAATAAAAGATGGACAAGAAGAGCAGACCAATTTTTATTGAAACTGCACAATGAAGGTAAGAGTGTCAAATATATTGCAAACAAAATGGGTAGAAGTCAAACTTCGATTGTAATGCGATTAAACAAACTAAACAAATAGTCGAACTTTTTCTTTGATGTACCTTGTGTGCATCGGACTATTCTATTATTTTTGTACACGGAAACGAGTTACTTGAAAGCAATTCAAGGTAGAACGCAGCAGATTGTACCGTTGCCAAGTCATTACCTCAAAAACGGGTAATTATCCCAAAGTCCTTTGTATAAGGTACTAACAGAAGTTTTCCAGAATTACACAAAAATCTTGCACCCGCCGCTCCGGCACGGACAGCCCAGGCACGGAAAAGGGCGGAAACCGTACAAGTTTCCGCCCTATCCGTGTTTTCGGCCGGGCTCTCGCCCGCACCGGATTATTTCTCGGCAGGATCGACCTGACAGGCTTTCGAACCGTCGTAGGCCCACTTCACATAGATGGCACCCCACGTATACCCGCCGCCGAATGCCGACAGGATCAGGTTGTCGCCCGGCTTCAGCTCCTTCTCGTAGTCGTAGAGGCACGAGGGGATCGTCGCCGCCGTGGTATTGCCGTTGCGGTCGATATTGATCATGCACTTGTCATGGTCGAGCCCCATGCGGCGGGCCGTAGCGTCGATGATGCGCAGGTTGGCCTGATGGGGAACCAGATAACGGATGTCGTCCGAGGTAAGGTTGTTGCGCTCCATGATCTCCACCGACACGTCGGCCATCTTCGAAACGGCAGCCTTGAATACGGCATGTCCGTCCCACATGATCGTGTGCCAGTTGTTCTGCACGGTCTCGATCGAAGCCGGATAGCGCGATCCGCCGGCCTTCATGTAAAGCTGCAACTCGCCCGAGCCGTCCGAACGCAGGATTTCGTCCAGTACGCCGTAACCCTCCGTATTGGGTTCCAGCAGCACGGCTGCGGCGCCGTCGCCGAAGATCGGACAGGTCGAACGGTCGGTATAGTCGACGATGGTCGACATCTTGTCGGCACCGACCACGACCACCTTCTTGCACGATCCCGACTCGATGAACTTGGCACCTGTCGTCAGTGCGAAGAGAAAACCGCTGCAAGCAGCCGAAACGTCATACGCGAAAGCGTTTTTGCAACCCGCCTGGTCGGCGATCAGATTACCCGTCGAAGGGAAGAACATATCGGGGGTCACCGTGGCGCAGATCACCAGATCCACCTCCATCGGGTCTACGCCCGCCTTGTCCAGCAGGTTGATGACCGCGCGGGCACCCATATAGGAAGAGCCGACGCCTTCGCCCTTGAGGATATGGCGCGTCTTGACGCCGATATGCGACATGATCCACTCGTCGGACGTGTCGACCATGGTGCTTAATTCTTCGTTGGTGAGGATATAATCGGGGAGATATAGACCCACACCGGTAATTGCTGCTGTTATCTTGCCCATTAACTTTTCTTTACCTAATGATTATTAATTTTTGAAAGCGCGCTGCAACTTGGCGGTCAGATCCGCCGTAATGCACCGCTCGGCCGAAAGGATCATGCTCCTGATCGCCTTGGGCGATGAGATACCATGGCCGATGACCACAGGCGCATTGACGCCGAGCACGGGCGTACCGCCCACGTTCTCGTAATTCATCGCGTCCCAGAAAGCGTTTCCGCCGCCGAGTTTCTTGTTGATGTGGTAGAGGCCCTCGGCCATCTTCAGTACCGTATTGCCCACGAAACCGTCGCAGACGACCACGTCTGCGACCTTGCCCGTGAAGAGGTACGACGCCTCGACGTTACCCACGAAATCGATGCGGTCGTCGGCCTTCAGCAACTCGTACGTGGCCTTGGACTGCGTATTGCCCTTGGTCTCCTCCTCGCCGATGTTGAGCACGGCTACACGGGGTTTTCGGATCCCGAGCACGGCTTCGGCATAAATCGAGCCTATCAGCCCGTACTGCGCCAGCACCTCGGGTTTGCAGTCTACGTTCAGTCCCACGTCCAGCAACAGCGCGGGACGCCCCGTCACCGTAGGAATGAGGGATGAGATCGTGGGACGGATAACCCCCTCGATCGGTTTCACGGCGTACATCGACCCGACCATCATGGCGCCCGTGCTGCCGGCACTGGCAAAACCGTCTATGGCCCCTTTGGCCAGGTAGCCGAAGCCCACCGTGATGCTGGAGTCGGCCTTGGCCTGGAACGCCTTGGCGGGATGATCGCCCATTTCGATCACCTCGGTAGTGGCGACGATGTCGAACCGGTCGGCAGGGCAGCCTTCGGCCGCGAGCACGGCCCTGACCCTCGCCTCGTCGCCGAACAATACGATACGGCTGTCGGGCCCGATCGCATCGAGTGCCATGACAGCCCCCTTGACCGCAGCCTCGGGCGCATAATCACCTCCCATGGCATCTACACCAATCTTTAACATAATCGTGCGATTTGGTTAAACTTCACGTCCCGCCCCTCCCTGCCGGCATCCGGTCACAGGCCGGACGGCCGCACACACAAAGACAGGTGCTTGCATAAATTAAAAAGAGGGCAGCCTCGCGGATGCACTCTTTAACCCTGCCGATTATTCGGCAGCCTTTTTCTCGATCGCCAGCTTTCCGCGATAGAACCCGCACTCGGGGCATACGCGGTGATACAACGTAGCTGCGCCGCAGTTCGAGCAGATAACTACCGTCGGAACGACAGCCTTGTAATGAGTTCTTCTCTTATCGCGTCGCGTCGACGAGACTTTGTGTTTAGGATGTGCCATTTTACAATATAAATTATAAGTTTAACGTATTTCCTGTCCTAAATATTTCCCGGCCCGGAACAAAAGCGCCTCCCGGCCGGAAATAGCTTATTCCTTTTGTTCTGGTTGCGTCCCGTCCCCCCGGTCGGCCTCCATCTGTTCCTTGAGCGCGGCCAGCTTGGCCCATTCGCCCTCGTTGCGGCCCTCGGCCTCGGCCCTGTCTTCGAGCCTCCCGAACTCCTCGTCGGAAACGATGCGGAAACGTTCCAGCATGTCGGGATTGCACTCCCCGTCGGGATGCACCCGCTGGTAAGGCAGCGCCAGCACGATACTTTCGTAGATGTACTGCGTCAGGTCGACTTCGTCCTCCATCGGCAGCAGCCACATGACTTCGCCGTCGTACTCATGCACCTCGTCCGAGAATTTCACCAGCAACTGCCCCTCGTAATGGATTGGCACATTGCAGTCTTCCAGGCAGCGGTCGCACTCCACGACGACACTCCCGTCCACGGTAACATCGAGCGTAAGCATCGACTCGCCGCGCTCCAGGGCGACCGAGACATCGCAGTCCCCGTCCTTGATTTCCGTACTGCCGAAAGCCCTGAACAACCCGCCGTCGACCTTGAAATGGAAGTCGTGCAGGCCGCTCCTGAGCCCCCTGTAAGCAATCGTATATCTTTTTGTTTCCTCCATAGGAGCGCATTTAGGGCACAAAGTTACGAAAATATAAGACATTTGCAAAGAAAATGCATAGTTTTAGCATCCCCGCACTCCCGGATATCCGGTCGCCCGTCCGCAGAAGAGGCACGGCACAGGCTCCGGAAATTCCGGCCGCGGATTCCATCTTCGGCAAAAATCGCTATATTTGCACCGTATGGCAACAAAAGAGGGATTCACAATCGAGATTTCGAGCCGCTACGAAGGCTGGTGGCGCTACAACGTCGCGCTGATGTGCGGCTGCTTCGACACGGCGGGCAACCGCACCGGCTTCGCATCGGCCGAGGCACATGTCGCCGACGTCGGCTCGAACCTGCGGGAAAAGCCCGCCGGGATTCCCGGCGACGGCCGTGCAAGCCTCGAAACCGAGCCGTGCGACCACCTCCTGCTCTACATCTATATCGTACCCCATACGCTGCCGGCCGGCAACGACATCGGCGACACGACACCCTTCGAAGTCGAAATCCGCATCGCATACGGCGAACGGCGGCTCCGCGCGGAGAAACGCCTCATCAACCAGTGGTCGGGCGCCTCGATCGAGATGCGCGTGGATTCCGAAGCCCGGTAGCGGGCATCCCGGGACAACACCCGCCGTCCCGGAACACGTTGCCTGGCAGGGCAACCTCAGCCCCCCCCCGCAGCCACAAAAAAAAGAAGGAACCCACACGGGTTCCTTCTTCCATTATAGCGACGGCTTACGATTATTTGTTGTTGTAAGCGGCCATCTTCTGAATCAGCATCACGACCTTGTTCGAGTAGCCCCACTCGTTGTCGTACCAAGCCACAAGCTTCACGAAGTTCGGGTTGAGTGCGATACCGGCCTTGGCGTCGAAGATCGAGGTGTTGGCGTCACCCGTGAAGTCGGTCGAAACCACGTCGTCCTCGGTGTACTCGATGATACCCTTGAACTCGTTCTCCGAAGCCTTCTTCATGGCAGCCTTGATCTCGTCGTACGAAGCACCCTTCTCCAGACGGCAGGTCAGGTCTACGACCGAAACGTCGAGCGTCGGAACGCGGAATGCCATACCGGTCAGTTTGCCGTTCAGGGCGGGGATCACCTTGCCTACGGCCTTTGCAGCACCGGTTGACGAGGGGATGATGTTGCCGCCGGCAGCACGGCCGCCGCGCCAGTCCTTCATCGAGGGGCCGTCTACGGTCTTCTGCGTTGCGGTGGTAGCGTGTACGGTGGTCATGAGACCCTCGACGATGCCGAAGTTGTCGTTGATGACCTTAGCCAGCGGAGCGAGGCAGTTCGTGGTGCACGATGCGTTCGAAACGATCTTCTGGCCGGCGTAGCTGTCGGTGTTCACGCCGCATACGAACATCGGGGTGTCGTCCTTCGAGGGGGCCGACATAACGACGTACTTGGCACCGGCTGCGATGTGGGCCTCGGCCTTCTCCTTGGTCAGGAACAGACCGGTCGACTCTACGATATACTCGGCGCCGACTTCGTTCCACTTCAGGTTTGCGGGATCCTTCTCGGCGGTTACGCGGATCACGTTGCCGTTCACGATGAGCTGGCCCTTCTCCACGTTATAGTCGATCGTACCGTTGAAACGGCCGTGTACCGAGTCGTACTTGAGCATGTAAGCCATGTAGTCTACCGGAACGAGGTCATTGATACCTACAACCTCAATGTCTGCATTGTTGCATGCAGCGCGGAATACCAGACGGCCGATACGACCGAAACCGTTGATACCAACTTTGATCTTTGACATAGTTTTATGATTTATTTGTTAATAAAAAAATGCACTATTTTTTCACTGCGCAAAAGTACATACTTTATGTATATTACGCAAATAAAAAATTAAATTTTTTTAGGAACCCGGCCGCCTACTTTGCAGCCAGCTTGGCCTTTTTGGCCATCGCCGAGGCGAATACGAAATCGTTGAGTTCCGGGTTGTCGGCATGCAGGATATCGTCCTTGGTACCCTCCCACCACTTGCGGCCTTCGTGGATGTATACAATTTTCTCGCCGATCTCCATGACCGAGTTCATATCGTGCGTATTGATGATCGTCGTGATGTTGTACTCGCGCGTGATCTCGTGGATCAGGTTGTCAATGACGATCGAGGTCTGCGGGTCGAGGCCCGAGTTGGGCTCGTCGCAGAACAGGTAACGCGGGTTGAGCACGATGGCGCGGGCGATGGCCACGCGCTTGATCATTCCGCCCGACAACTCGGCCGGATAGAGGTGGTTGGCGTTTTCCAGCCGCACGCGCTGCAGGCAGAAATCCACACGTTCCATCTTCTCCTTCTCGCTTTGCGAGGTGAAGAGGTCGAGCGGCAGCTTTACGTTCTCCTCGACGGTCGAAGAGTCGAGCAGCGCCCCGCCCTGGAAAATCATGCCGATGTCCTTGCGGATGGCGCGCCGCTCGCGGAAATCGAGCCGTGTGAAATTCGTATCGTCGTACCACACGTCGCCCGAATCGGGTTCGTGCAGCCCTACCAGCGTTTTCAGCAGCACGGTTTTGCCCGAACCGCTGCGCCCGATGATGAGGTTGGTCTTCCCGGTCTGAAACTCGATCGAGATGTCGTCGAGCACCACGCGCCCGTCGAACGATTTGGTAATGTGCTCGGCACGTATCATATCAGCAGGACTTGCGTAAGGATCAGGTTAAAGATCATGATTACCACGGAACTGGCCACCACGGCGCGCGTCGAGGCGGCGCCCACTTCGAGCGAATTGCCCTTGGCATAGTACCCGTAGAACGCCGAAATCGAGGTGATGATATAGGCGAACACGGCGGTCTTGATAAGCGAGTAGACGATCGAATAGGGCTTGAAGTCCATCAGCAGTCCGTCGACATAGTCGGCCGGGATCATGATGCCGGTCAGGTAGGCGATGGCCCAGCCGCCGATGATTCCGATGGCGATGCTGAGGATCGTCAGGAACGGGAAGAAGACCACCGCGGCGACGATCTTCGGCAGGATGAGGTACGAAGCCGAATTGACGCCCATGATCTCCAGCGCGTCGATCTGTTCGGTAATGCGCATCGTGCCGATCTCCGAGGCGATGCTCGAACCGACCTTGCCGGCCAGAATCAGCGCCACGACCGTCGACGAGAATTCGAGGATCATCGTCTCGCGCGTGGCGTAACCGACCAGCGAACGGGGGATGAACGGCGAATCGAGGTTGATGCACATTTGCAGGGTGATGACCGCACCGATGAAGACAGAAATAATGGCCGTCAGGCCGATCGAGTCGATTCCCAGGGACTCCATTTCGTAAATGATGCGCCGGCGGTAGATTGCTGCCTTCTCCGGACGGGAAAAGACCTTTCCCATCAGCATGAAATAACGGCCGATCAACTCAAATATCTTCCACATGGCGCTACTCCTCTCCGGGCTCCTTGGTCTCTTCGAATTCGACATAGTCGCCTACGTCGCGCGAGACCCGTTTCTCGGGCGTTTCCGAGGTTTTATATACCTTCACTTCGCCTTCGCGACCCTTGCGGGGCTCCCCTGCAAAGGGCGAGCCGAAGCCCTGAGCGCCGAAGTTTCCTTCGCCGAACTGTTCTTCCATCCGGCGGCGCATTTTATAGACGCGCCAGCGGAACAGCAGGATCGCCGCTACTACCAATACGATGACTCCCATAATGAAATAGAGAAAAAAAAGTGCGATCCCCCTGAGCAGCGCCGGGGCGCCGATAGCCAGGATGAGGATGACCAGGGTCGTCAGCGGATTGCGCTGCACGAACCTCACCAGGCCATCTATGATCGCTGTCAGAAAATTCATTGCATTTTCGGTTTACAACCCTACAAAGGTAGGGAAAATTATGCGTATTTCAATTAAATGTCGTAAATTTGGTGCCGGAACTTTGCCAGCGGGCGGGGCAAAGCCTTCGGGCAGGGCCTGCCGGGCGCAGGCGAAGTCCCGATGCCAGTGGCGTATTAAATAAAACCATACATAAATCCATGAACTCCAATCCGCTCAACAGCCTTACCGCCATCTCTCCCGTCGATGGCCGCTACCGTAATACAACGGAGAAATTAGCCGATTATTTTTCGGAACAGGCGCTCATCCGCTACCGCATCCGCGTCGAAGTGGAGTATTTCATCGCGCTGTGCGAATTGCCGCTGCCTCAGCTGGCGGACATCGACCGCACGAAATTCGCAGCCCTGCGCGCCCTGTACCTCGATTTCGCACCGGCCGACGCCGAGCGCGTGAAGGAGATCGAATCGGTCACCAACCACGACGTCAAAGCCATAGAGTACATCATCAAGGAAAAAATGGACAGCCTCGGGCTGGGAGCTTACAAGGAATTCGTACATTTCGGCCTCACCTCGCAGGACATCAACAACACGGCCATCCCGCTCTCGCTCAAGGACGCCATGACAGGGGTTTACTACCCGGCCGTCGAAGAGGTGCGCGACAAACTGGCCGCCTTCGCCGACGAATGGCGCGACGTGCCGATGCTGGCCCGCACCCACGGCCAGCCGGCCTCCCCCACGACGCTGGGCAAGGAGTTCATGGTCTTTGTCGAACGCGTGGAGAAACAGCTCGCCATGCTGCACGACATCGCCGTGCCGGCCAAATTCGGCGGCGCGACAGGCAACTTCAACGCCCACCGTGCGGCCTACCCGCAGTACGACTGGGTGGCCTTCGCCAACAAATTCGCGGGCGAAACGCTGGGGCTCTGCCGCTCGCAATATACCACGCAGATCGAGCATTACGACAACCTCGCGGCGATCTTCGACAACATGAAGCGCATCGATACCATCCTGATAGACCTCTGCCGCGACATGTGGACGTACATCTCGATGGAATATTTCAAACAACAGATCAAGGCGGGCGAAGTCGGTTCGAGCGCCATGCCCCACAAAGTCAACCCCATCGACTTCGAGAATGCCGAGGGGAATTTCGGCATCGCCAACGCCGTCTTCGGACACCTCGCTTCGAAGCTCCCCGTTTCGCGCCTGCAACGCGACCTGACGGATTCGACCGTGCTGCGTAACATCGGCGTCCCCATTGCCCATGCGGCCATCGCGCTCCGCTCGCTGATGAAAGGCCTGAACAAGGTAATCCTCAACCGCGAAGCCCTCGAGCGCGACCTGGCGAACAACTGGGCCGTCGTAGCCGAAGGCATCCAGACCATCCTGCGCCGCGAAGGTTATCCCAAGCCCTACGAGGCGCTCAAGGCCCTGACCCGCACCAACGCTCATATCACGCACGAGTCGATCGCCGCGTTCATCGAGACGCTCGACGTGGCCGAGGCCGTGAAAGAGGAGCTGCGCGCCCTCTCGCCCTCGACCTACACGGGCATCTTCCGGTAACCCTTACGGAAAATATCCCGCAGGGGCGCAGTAATACCCCGCAACGGCGCAAGGCCCGGAATCATGTTCCGGGCCTTTGTCTTTGGCATACGTTTTGCGAGAGGATAGTCAACTGCGGACAGCAACCGCAGTGAGGTTTCTTCATTTATTTAAGTTTGGGTTAGTAGTTTTAGGAGGGCAATCCTCCAAGGGCAGCAGGCAATCGTGAGATTCCCTGCTGTCTTGTTATATATTGTCCTCCACCCGTTCACTCCGGCACCCTCACCCCCGATTTATCGCACTTTCAGGCAAGACGGATAAAAAAAAATTTGGATTTTATTGGCAGAAAGGTTATTTTTATCCCGTCACATATTGCACGGCCGCCCCGTAAACCCGATTGAATATCCAAAGACGACCGGCCCTGCGCCCGAACAACAGTATTAACCCACTAATTTCCAAAGTTTAACCACTATGATCAAATCTTTCCTGTCATGGGGAACGGCACTGTTGGTGCTGTGCTCCGGTCTGCTAAGCTCATGCGACGACAAAAACGAGGGGGGGGGAAATCCTGACCCAAGCGTCACGCTCGCCATCGGCGACGCCGCATTCAACTCCCTGAAATTCACGCTCACACTCAAGGATGCGGACAAATGCAGCTACATCTGCACCAAGGCGTCCGAAGCCGTGCCTGCGGCAGCGACGATCATCGCCGAAGGCCAGTCCGTAAGCGCATCGGGCGTCGTCGAGATCGCCGGCCTCGAACCCAACACGGCCTACCGCCTCTCCGCCGTCGCCCTGAAAGGCAACATCAACGGTAAGGTCAACTCGATCGAGCACACCACCTCGGCACCCGGCGTACATCCCGCGGTCGTCCTGACACCGGGCCAGTCCACCACAACGACCCTTACGTTCAACGCCGCCCTGACCGACCCAGAAACCGCAGCCTATGTCTGCCTCGAAAAGACCGAGGGGCTGACCCTTCCCACGGCCGAGGAGATACTGCGTGACGGCAAAGCCATCGCACAGACGGGCGATATCCTTGTCGAGAACCTGAAACCCTCGACCACCTACGTCATCGCGGCAGCTGTCGCCAACACCGGGATCTACTCGGAAGTCAATAGCATCGTGATGGCAACCGGAACGCCGACGCCCGTGGTGACGCTGACAGCGGGAGCCACAGCCCCGACGACACTCACCTTTACGGTAGGCCTCGCCGACACGGAGAAGGCCGCCTACGTATGCCTCGAAAAAGCGGACGGCACGCCTGTCCCGACGGCCGAAAAAATCCTCACCGACGGTACAGCCATCGCACAGGCCGGGGAGATCACCGTAGACAACCTGAAAGACGGCACCACCTATGTCATCGCCGTCGCAGCATCCAACAAAGAGGTCTATTCCGAAGTCAAGTCGATTGAAATGGCCACCGACAAGGATTTGAGCGGCCCGGCCGTCTTCGACCGCCAGGTAGCCGGCGGCTATTATGGTATTCCCGAAGGTGGCCGATACGGTGAATACCTCGTCATATTGGCCGACGGCGAGGCCGTAGGTGCCGACGGAGTGTATGCGACCATCGGAGCCGGGCGTACCATGAGCCTGAACCTCTATCAATTTGCCCCCACGAATATGAATAACATCGTCCTGCCGGATCGCACCTACAAATATGCCACCAACAAATCCATTTCGACATTCCATCCGGCCAAGACCTTCTGCATGGTCAACGACGGCAAGGGGAATATCACGAAAGTGGAATTCAAGGCCGGAACGATCGCTGTGACAAAGTCCGGCTCGACCTTTACGGTCAAGGCCACGCTGACCACGACCGACGACAAAGAGTTCACGGCCAGCTACACCGGCCCGATTACGATCGAGGACAAGACAGCCGTCAAAATCGAGCCCCTGCCCGACCTCGAAAACGACGTCACGAACGCAACTTTCATCCGCGCACTGGCTAAATACTATAACAACGATGCCGGCACGGCAAACGACTGCGTCGTAAACCTCTACGATGTCCAGCCGACGGTCAGCGACGATTACGACTACCTCATGGGAGCCGGGCATATGGTATCGCTCTACCTGACGACCGCACTTTCCGAAGAAATGGTGCTCCAGGAGGGAACCTACACGGTGTCCGACACAGGCACGCCGGGCACCTACGCACCGGGCGAGCAGATAGAGTTCATGGACTCCATGCTGGCCACGGGAACCTATTGCGAGGAACGCAACGACTCCAACGAATCGGTTTACGGGTTCATCACGTCCGGCACGGTGACAGTCACGAAGGTCGGCACCAACTACCGCTTCGTACTCGACTTTACGACCGACAAAGGCCGCAAGGTCAGCGGCACTTACGAAGGCGCCGTGGAGATGAGGGACAAACGCAGGTAAGCGCATCTCCCTTCCGTAATCCGGATATTACCGGGAAAACACACGCAGGATGTCCCCACGGGCATCCTGCGGTCGTTTATTCCCCACCCCGCCCGCCGGCACGTACCATAAACCGCACCCCCGCCGCACATTTAAAAGCCGTTCCGGGACGGCGGCGCGGCACGGGATTTGCAACATAGCCGAATAACTGCGGAACAGCAACCGCAGTGAGGTTTCTTCATTTATTTAAGTTTGGGTTAGTAGTTTCAGGAGGGCAATCCTCCGGAAGGCAGCAGGCAATCGTGAGATTCCCTGCTGTTTTTTTGCGTCCTGTCCGCAGGCGGACAACGCGCAGGCGCTACGAGGCATGCAGGGACACGCAAACGCCCGCATAAACCATGCACACGCCCGAAAAAACATCAGCCCGGCCGCGTTGCGGCACAGAAACTGATTGGCGGCCAGTTGTAAAACACAATTCCACATCATGGCAAAACGTAAAAATATCACCACGACACAGCTCGCCCTGATGACCGCGGCGGCGGTTATCAGCCTGCGCGGACTCCCGATGATGGCGCAGGAGGAGCTGACGATGTTCTTCTACATCTTTTTCGCCACGTTCCTGTTCCTGATCCCGGCGGCGCTGGTAGGTGCCGAACTGGGAAGCGCCTTCGCCTCGAAGGGCGGCGGGGTCTACACCTGGGTCAAGGAGGCGTTCAACAAACACCTGGGGTTCACGGCCATCTTCCTGCAATGGATCCAGAACGTCGTATGGTACCCCACCGTGCTGGGCTTTGCCGCAGCCTCGATCGCCTATATGATCGGGATGCCCGGCCTGGCGCAGAACGGACTTTTCGTGGGGCTTTTCTCGATCGCCATGTACTGGTGCGCCACGCTGGTCACGCTGCGCGGCACCTCGGCCATATCGGGCATTACGAGCAAAGGGTTTCTGATCGGCACGGTGCTTCCCGGCATCGTCGTAATCGTCATGGCCGTCATCTGGATGGCCGGAGGCAACCCCGTCGCACTGGAGCACATCCCCGACACCGTCAGCCAGGTCGTCAATATCGACGCGGCGCACCACGTGCATCCGCGCCTCTTCCCGCACATCACGGGCATGAGCGACATCGCATTCCTGGCCGGGATACTGCTGCTCTTCGCCGGCGTCGAGGTACACGCCGTACATGCCCCGGAGCTCGATAAGCCGCAGACCCAGTTCCCGCGCGCCATGTTCCTGGCGGCGCTGATCTCGTTCGGGCTCTTCACGCTGGGTGCGCTGGCCGTGGCGATCATCACCCCCTACGACCAGATCAACCTCCAGTCGGGGCTGTTCACCACGTTTCAGATCGTCTTCGACCACTACCACATCGGCTGGCTCTCGAACGTCATGGGGCTGCTCGTGGCATTCGGCGCACTGGCCGGCGTCATGTCGTGGATTTCGGGCCCGAGCCGCGGCCTGCTGTGGACGGCCCAGGAGGGTGTACTGCCCTGTTTCCTGCAAAAGACCAACAAAAACGGCGTGCAGGTCAACATCCTCGTCATACAGGGCTGCATCGTCACGCTGCTCTCGTCGCTCTACATCGTCATGGACGACGTGAGCGTGGCGTTCTTCCTGCTGAGCGCACTAACCGTAGGGCTCTACCTGGTGATGTATATGATGATGTACGCCGCGGGCATCCGCCTGCGCTACACGCAGCCCGGCCTCACCCGCAGCTACCGCGTTCCGGGCGGGAACGCCGGCATGTGGGCCGTCGGGGGCATCGGGTTTCTGGCCGTGCTCTTCTCGTTCATCGTCACCTTCTTCCCGCCGTCGCAGCTGCCCGTAGGCAGCCCGGCCACCTACACGTGGCTGGTAGTCGTCGGCACGCTCGTATTCCTCTCCATGCCGTTCATCATCAGCTTCGCGATGGATCGCACGAAAGGCGCGAATACCCCGGGCAGCGGGAAATAGCCGCCGGCACGTCCCGGAGTGCACGGAACCGCAGGGGCCGGAGATGCCTACCCCTGCGGTTCCGTATTTTTCTCCCGACACCTCCCTGCCTGCCGCTGCGGCATGTCGGCTTCCCTGCCCCGGTTATCGCCCCGGCTCCGGAATATCGCCCAAAGACACGCCCCCGTACCCTCTAAAACTCAACGGTGATCCCCAGCGTAGGGATAAGCGACCCGCTCTGCTGCCCAATATACTTCATGCGGTAACGCTGTTCCGCCGCCGGGGCCTGGGGGTTCTCCACCACGCCCGTCGACATCAGCACGTCGGGACGGCGGAGTTTGCTGCCCGTCACGTTTTGCAGGTCGATGTAAAGGCCGAGCATACAGCGGCGGAAATAGAAGGTTTTGTCGATACGCAGGTCTACCTGCGCAAAGGCGTCGAGCCGCCCGTCGTTGTAACGCCCATAGTCATAGTACGGGCGCCCCTGGGCGTCCCAGGCTTCGACCAGCGACGATTTTTCGACATCGTAGGGCGTATAGGGCGTCCCGCCCACGGCGCTCAGGCGCGCCCCGACGCTCCAGTTGCGCGGCAGGTCGTACGTGCCGCTGAGGTTCGCCACGAAACGGCTGTCCCAGGCCGATACGATATACTCCGATGCGGCATCGGCACGGTACTCGCTGCGGAACAGGGTCACCGAACCGACGAGGTTGACCCTCCCGGGTATTTGCCAGCGTGCCATCGCCTCGACCCCGTACGACCGCCCGACGGCCGTCGGGCGCAGCGCTTCGTTGCCAACCACGCCATAGTCGTCGCCTTTGCACGAGAGCGGGATGCCGTCCGAGACGGAAAGCGGGATATTCCCGTATTTCTTGTAGAACCCCTCGACCGAGACGACCAGGCGGTCGCGCAGGCGCCATCCGCCTCCGACACTGAACATTCCCACGCGCAGGTAGTCCAACGCCTCGTTCACCAGCGCCCCGTCCTGCTTGAACCCCAGGGCCGTATAGGGCGGCAACTGGTAATAAAGCCCGGCGCTTCCGCTCAGCGACCACCCTTTGCCGAGCTGGTATGAGACCGACGCCCGAGGCGAAAGCTGACGCCAGAACTTCGCCATGCGCGCGGAATAGTCGGCCCCGTCGGCACGCACGCCGACCGACGCCGTGAAGCGCTTGTCCGCCGAGGCATAATCCGCGCCGGCGAACAGGCCCCAGCCCACGATCCCCAGCCGGGTACGGTAGTCCGAGAGCACCGCCTCATCGGTGAAAAGCCGCTGCTCGGTACGGTTCGTATAGCCCGAATAGCTCAGCTCGGCACCTTCGCGCACCGTCCAGCGCCCCAGATAGCTGCGGTTTTCAGCGCGCAGCGTGGTCTTCTGCTCCACGGAGCGCAGCCGCAGTGTCAGGTTGTCCTCCGACGAGTCGTCGTTACCGCGGTATTTGAGGTTGCGGTTATTCAGGTAGGTGTGCCCGAGCGACACGGTCTGCACATGGCGGCCCGCATAGTGGCGCCATGCGGCCCCGACGGTGAAGGTCTCCTGGCGGATGCGGGGCAGGTAACTCAGCAGGTACTCGGCGTCTTCGCCCTCCTCGTCGAGGTTGAGTTTCATGTTGTCGAAGCCCGCCAGCCCCAATACCGTCAGCTCGTCGTGCTCCGAAAGGCGCGTCTTGACCTTCAGCTGCCCGTCGATGTAGTTCGGCAGGAAAGGCAGGCCGATCATCTTGAACAGCAGTTGCAGGTAAGACTGGCGCAGCGAGAAGAGGTAGGAGGTTTTCTCGCCGATATGGCCGCTCCCGCTCAGCGACACCTCCGAAGCCCCGAGCGTCGCCTTGAAAGTCTGTTTCTCGGGGTTCCCGTCCCGCAGCCGGATGTCCAGCACCGAGCTCAGCGCCCCGGAACGGTCGGCCGGGAAAGCTCCGGTGTAGAAATCGATCTCGCGGATCAGGTCGGCATTGAGGATGCTCACGGGGCCGCCCGTGGCGCCCTGCGTGGCAAAGTGGTTGATATTGGGGATTTCGATGCCGTCCAGGTAGAATTTGTTTTCCGACGGGCCACCGCCGCGTACGATCAGATCGTTGCGATAGCCCACGGGCGAAAACGACACGCCGGGGTACGAACGTACGATACGCGACACGTCACGGTTGGCGCCGGGGCTCTTCTCGATCTCCCGCACCCCGATGACCTGCAACCCGACGGGGCTTTCGGCCGTGGCGCGGAACGGCGAAGGCACGACCGTCACGGCTTCGAGCTGCGTGGCATCCTCCTCCATTTCGATTTCGATGAACGGCGTGGCGGCCGAAACGAGGTATTCGGGCGTGACGACGGTCTTGTACCCCACGGACGAGGCCGAGAGGCGGAAAATACCCGCCCGCACCCGCTCGAGGCGGAAGCGTCCCAGCGAATCGGTCGATGCGCCGCGTTGTTCCTGTCCGACGGGCACTACGGCGGCATAGGCGACCGGCCGGCGCGTCAGGCGGTCGATCACCCGGCCGCTGACGGCATAGGCGCCGTCCTGCGCCCTTACCGCAGAGGCGAGGCACAACGCCGCAAGGGCGAAAAAAAGTTTTATCCGCAATGCAGGAGACATGATTTTGCAAATGTATAAAATTAAGGCGGATTCCCGCCGATCGGGCGAAAAAATTTCGTATGTCCCGAATTTTCCGCACCGGGCTTCCGCTCCAATAATAAAGCCATTTCCACCAGGATGCAATTCAGAACATTATTAATCCGATAACGGAACAAGCGAAAAGACAAGAAAAATCGCTCCGGATTCTTACCCCTTCCGGCAAGGGTATTATTATATTAATATAATAATAAAATCCGATGCAAGTTTTTTTTCGATTTTTTGCATCAAAAAAAATATCACAAAAAGCTTGGATTTCAACATATTGTCCCTACCTTTGCCGACACGATCGCGGCAGTGAACACCCCTGTCGGCAATACAGCCGGATTCGAAAGCAGGCTGTACCGATTATTTTCGACGCAACATATACCGACCATTTTCCCGCCGGACAAGCCGGCAAAATTGCAGTGCATACACACGCTGTCAGGAGGCCGATTCCGAATACTTTGGGTCGTTTAGAATTGATGAAACAAAACTTCAATTATAAAAAAGATAAAAGTTATGAAAAAGCAACATTACACAGCCGAAATCCCAGTTTCCAACCCGTACAATTTTGCCGCGTTCGAAGACCTGATCGCCAACATCCAGTCCGGTTACAACGAAGAAAAAAGGCTGAAGAACGCAGCTTTCGAATTCATGATCAATAAAGGCATATACGTCGACTTCCACGAATGGCTGCACAACCCCGCCCGGCAGCCCCAGAGCGAAAATATCCGGGGACGGTTCCGTATGGGTACCGCCGCAACCACCCGAATCGCAAAATTTTTCGGGCGGTAAATGCCCCCGCGTCCGCAATGACGCCCGGCCCGCATTTCAGAGGGCCGTTTCCATATAGCGCATCCCCGGCTACGGATCGCGTGACTACTGAAAAGGGATAGAGAATAAGCCCGTTCCGGAAACATCCGGAGCGGGCTTATCACATATAGACTGTCTTCCCGTTATTCGGTCACGGGCAGGGCACGCGGCTCGCAGGCCCACCGCGTCCCGTCGATCCGGTTCCCGGAGACCGTGATGGCGAAAATATTGATGTCGGCATCCTCGGGCAATGTCAGCTTTCCGGCTCCGGGGGCGATATCGAACCCGAGCCTGTAAAGGTACGTGAAGGTATAGGCATCGTTCCGTCCGTTCATCTTGTGCCGGTGGTTCCCGATATGGGCGATCGTCCCGTCCTTGACGAACGACTTGGTCTTGCCGGCCCAGGCCCACTGGGCGCGGAAGCCCGAGTAATAGGGCACGACAGCCTCGTACTTGCGGCCGTCGATGTCGAAGACAGCCTTGCGGTCGCCCCTGGACGACGATGCGAGGATGTAGACCTTGTTATAATCGCCCTGCGGCAAATCGACCGTGACGGACTCCCTGCAGTTCAGCACGTTTTTCACGTCGGGTTCGCCGCGGCGGTATTCGATGCCGCCATGGACGATCACTTCGGGCATGAGCTCGGCAGCATAGGAGTTGCACTCCTTATCCACCTTGGCGACGGACTTGAACGGGTCGCTCGAAATGGAGTTCTGGTTTACAGGGAAATCCACAAAGGCATTCTCGATCGCAGGGGCGGCCACGGGAGCCTCCGCCAACGTGACCTTATAGGTCTTGGGAGCAAAATGCCCGGCATCGACGAGCAGCCGGTTGCCTTCGAATCGTGCTTCCCCGACCGGCTCCTCGATTCCGTTCACCTCCTCGGCCGAAACGATCCGCACGGGGAAAGCCAGCTCGGCGCCGCGCACCTCCCGGCCCGTCGTTTCGAATACGCGGACGATATAACCGCTGCCGTCCTCGGCCTTCTTAAGCGCCTTGACGGCGATCTGCGGGGTCGAAGCCGCGACAAAAGAGAACCTGCGTCCCAGCTTCCCGGGATGCTTCGGCGTCGTGAAGCTGAGGAGCGGCTGATTGAGCAGCTCGCCTTTCTCCACCACCCCGGCGCGGTTATGGTCGCCATCGTGCCCGACGAGCGAGTAAGTCATCGTATGGCGTCCGAAATCCAGATCCCGTTGGTCGGCATAGCGTTTCTCGGTCGAAGGCGTATGCAGCAGACTCAGGCGCAGGGTATTGTCGGCGGGTTTGTCCCAGCCGTATTTCGAATCGTTCAGAACGGCGATGCCATAGTCTCCGTCCGAGAGGTCTGCCCAATGGTGGGCGAATGTTTCGTGCGCCCGCTGGTGGTTGGTGGGACGGCGCTGGTTGCCGATGCCGATGTCGTAGACGGCCTCCTCGGCGGAAACGGACATCGGGAATTCGGCCTTGAGCAGGGCGTCGGGCGTCTTCCAGTCAATGTCGGCCACGATATCGATACGCTCGTCGTCCCCGCCGTCGGTCAGGCGGATATACTGCACCAGCCGGGAATCGCCGTACCGCCGTTCTACTTTCAGGGAGGCCCGTGCGGCGCCGCACTCCGCCACGCTGATCCGGACATCCGTATCCACGGGTTCGGGTGTCTGGTCGAGCGTCGCCTTGTGGATCTCCCATGCCGGATAGCGGTTCGACACATTGGGGGTCAGCACCGCAAGGCGGAAGGCCTTGCCTTTTTCGACCAGGTCGCGGCCGTTGCGTTTGTCGATGACCGAGGCGATGTCGCCGTTGGCATCGAGCGTCACCTTATAGACCCGGTTCTCGAGCGTATTGCCCGAAGCCCTGAGCACCTTGCCCTTGCCGGCCTTGCCGGCCCTCACGTCGTATACCGCATAGCTTACGGGTTCCATCGCGGCGGCAAACAGCACGGTCGCCCTGGCACCGTCGCGGGCAACGATCTGCGCAGGAACGGTCTTCCCATCCGGCGCATAAACGGCCACCCCTTCGGCCTCCGCAGGCAGGTCGACCGTCGCCTCGACAAGGCTCCTGCGCGAATAAGCGGCGGGGTTATAAACCAGTACCGGACTTCCCTTCGCGCGGGTGTCCATTACGGATGCCGCAGCCCCGGCCGAGGCGAGGATCACATCGCAGAATTGCCCCTGCGCCAGGAATTCGTCGTTCCAGGAATAGGTATAAGCCTCCCAAATGCTGGTTCCCGTAAGGTCGTCGTGGAACTGGTGCCAGAGGAAACGCTTCCAGGCATCGTTAAGCGCCTCTTTCGGATAAGGTACGGCTCCCATCCAGTCGGCGATCACGGCCGAACGCTCGGCGGCATCGGCCAACTGCTCGTTACGGCGGTTGTAACGCTTCATCTCGGCCTGGGAGGTATAACAGCCCGGAGCGTGGACGTCGAGGGGCATCTCCCCGACGAACACCGGGAGTTCCGGATGGTTCCCGTAGGGCATATAATCCTCGTAGAGCTGCGAGGACGTGGCGCTGACAAGCTGCACGGGCCCCTTGCCGTTCGTAATCCCCTCCTCGAGCAGCTGGATGCTGCGGGGCAGGGCCGAGCCGCCGTGGTCTCCGGCTCCGTTCGCCAGTTTGTTGCCATAGTACCGGTAAGCGATGCCGAAAGGCGACTTCCGGGCGCTTTCGGCCAATTCCTCGTTGGCGCTCAGATCCCCTTCGGGAAACTCGTTCCACGAATAGCGTCCCGGCTCGAGCGCCACCATGATGCGGGCACCGTCGACCCCCTCCCAGAGCCCGATCGGAAACGGGGTTTTGGAGTCGCCGACAAGCGGCTCGGTGCGCCACGACAATTTCTGCGTCGAGAAACCGATCAGGCCGCAGTGGTGTCCCAGCGTCGGCATGACCTGGCTGAATCCGAAGCAGTCGGGCAGGAACATATCCTTCGACTTGATGCCGAACTCCTTTTTATAAAACTCCTGTGCAAGCAGGATGTTGCGGATAAACGACTCCGACGACGGCATGTTCGGGTCGTTGGCCTCGAACGAAGCCCCCGAAATGTTCCATCGCCCGTCGGCTACGAATTTCCGGATGCGCTCGAAGAGGTGCGGATAGTACTCCTTGATCCATTCGTACTTGACGGCGCCTTCGAAATTGAACACGTAATGCGGATATCTCTCGAGCAGCGCCAGGTTCTGCACAGCCGTATTATATAGGTAATCGTCGATCGTGGCTTTCACGTCCCACCGCCACTGCGTGTCGAGATGGGAATTGGAGACCATATAGACCTTGTATTTTTTCCTGGAATCCTGCGCCGACGTATCCGACGGGCTTCCCGCCGAAAACAGCGCGAAGACGATTCCGATAAATCGCATGATTTTCATATTTGATTGTTTTAATATTGAATGAAGGAAAGAGGATGGAAGTTGACCGGACTTCGACTACGTTGCGGACAAAGGTAATAAAAGGCAAGATAAATAACAACATAAACACAACAAATAATCAAAAATAAATTTCCTTTTAATCTCTTTTTAACACTTATATTAAAATAAAACTTATATATTTGTCATAACCCAAAGCCTAAAAACGATGGAAAAGAAATTCCGGACTCTTTCGGCCTACCTCCCCAGCAGGAGACCGTCCATACCGCCCGCCCTGCCGTTCGCCCTGCAAAATGGGTACGGCACATCCGCGGCCGGTCAGGGTATCGTCGTCGGCACCACCGGCCGTACTTGTCCTGCGACAGCCTCCGGCCGGGTGACCGACGCAACCGCACACCAGGCATCCGGGGATGCCCTAAGCGGCGACTGCAATTGCGCCCCGATGGCCCGGGCCGGCTTTACCGCAGCAACAAGGCTGACGGCGGCATACTGAGACAGCACCAAAAACGCCGCCGCCCGGGCACACCCCGTACAGTCTCGATTTTATAATGTATATTTGTAGTACCACAACCTAACCCTCGACCAGACATGAACCGTCATTTCGCTCTGCTTACCGGCCTTCTGATCTGCTGCTGCGTCCCGAAAAACGACGTTACCGCCCGCACAATGCGTGGGGGGGGGATTTCCCTCTTTTAATTTCGGGAACCGGCAACATCCTGCCGGAGCAAACAATCCGCTACGCCTCGAACGGCGACCAAGCCGGCAAAAGCAACGCTGACCCCGAGCCGGCAACGGCAGGGGGCACCCACCTCCGAAGCCCGCGAAAAAGCAAGGCCGCACTGCCGGCCATCGCAACGGGCGCACTTCTTCTACTGGCGGCCGTCTCGCTCGCCTTCAGGCAAAAACACCTGATCAAACAGTTGCGTACGCAACACGCGCAAACCAGCGCCCGGCTGCACGAACTCAGCGAACAACTCGCCGCCAGCAGCCTCCGCCACGAAACAGCCACCCGGGCACTCTCCCAGGCCAATACCATCAAAGACAAATACCTGCGCTACTACATGCAACGCAGCACGTTCTATATCAACAAATTAGAACGCCACCGCACACACCTCTACAAGACTGCGCTCTCGTTCGGACAGGAGCGCCTTTTGCGTGAGCTGCGCTCGCCTACGCCCATCGAGCAGGAATACAAATCGTTCTTCCACGAATTCGACCGGGTATTCCTTTCGCTTTATCCCGACTTCGTGGAAAAGGCCAACGCACTGCTGCGGGACGGGGAGCAAATGAAAACGCCCGGCCTCAACACCGAATTCCGGCTGCTGGCCGTGATCCGGCTGGGCATCACGGGCAACAGCGAAATCGCCCAGTTCCTGCATATCTCCATAAATACGGTCTACACCTACCGCAACCGGCTGCGGAACTCCGCCAAATGCCCGCCCGCCGAATTCGAGCGCCGGATCATGGAGATCGTCTGACAGCCGGAAATCGCGCACCGGCGATTCATACGGGATTCATATAATAACACCCGGGTATAGGAAATAACATGCTTTCCACCAGCCCATTGTCGGAAATACGCATTCATATTTCATTTTGATGCTGTTGATACATATTTTCCAAAAGCATACTTTTACAAACAACAAAGCGGAATTTCTTCTGAAATAAACACAAAAGAATACAATAAGAAATCCATAACAACTCTATTTGATTTTCATTCGTCTTTCATTTAATATCTTTTTCTCAACCTTTAAAATACAGAGATGCCTATGACAAAGTAAAGACTACGACCGGACTTACACGACTACGAACCATTCATTCATCCAAATATTCAACCCTAAAACTTTCATTTATGAGAAAATCTCTTCATTTTCTTATTTACATGCTTTTTGCCGCACCGCTATTGCTGTTCAGTTCCTGCGGCATCGAGGATGTAGAGGCAGAAGACGGTGCGATCGTATTCGAGCTCTATGACGCGGAGGGCAACCTCATCGAGGGCCTCCAGAGCATGCGGTTCGGCACGACGGCCACCTATACCTTAAAGAGTGCATTCGTCACCTACACGGTGGCCACCCCGCCCACAGGCTGGAAATGCACCGTGATCCCCAGCTCACGGAGCTGTTCAGTCACCGCACCCCCAGCCTCCGACCTGGGAGCCAAGGCCAGCGGCGACGTCGTCATCGAAATACAGTCGCAGGCAGGCCGCACGGAGACTTATACGCTCGCCGTAGCCGCCCTGGAAAACGACATCACGCTCACATTCGACGAAAAGGCAACCTCGAAGACCCATATCTTCTCCTACGGGAAGAGCATGGAATTCGAGTTCGCCAGCGAGAACACCGCGTCGCTCGACGTAAGCGTCCCCAAGGGATGGACTTACACGACTGATGTCGATGCGGGCCTGCTGACAGTCACCGCGCCCACGCGGGAGACGGCCGACCCGGACATGGAAGGCAGTGTCAAGGTTACGCCGCTGAGCGTCCGCGGGACGGCCGGCGAGGGTTCGTCGATCCCCGTCGAACTCTCGACCAAGTTGCCCATCATCTCCTTCGCCGAGGCCGATTACAAATTCGCCTTCGGCGAGCAGCGCGACATTCCCTGCACCGTCACCAACGTAGCCACGTGCGACATCACGGCGCTCAAAGGCTGGGACATCGCACTCGACATCAAAAATTCGGTGCTCAAAGTCACGGCTCCGGCCGACGGCGCGGACTGCACCGGTGCGGGCACGGTCGAATTCGCAGCCGTTTCGGCGGAAGAGCTCACGGCATCGTTCAGCGTCCGCCTGAGCTGGAAGGGCATCTCGACCCCCGAAGAGTTCGTAGCCTTCGGCAACGCGGTGACCGAAGGGGCGCCGCTCGACGCCTACACCAACGGCGGCAGGATCGTCCTTGTCAGCGACATCGACCTGAGTGCCCTTACCCAAACCAGCTTCGTAGGCTCGGCCGCCAATCCGTTCAAAGGGACTTTCGACGGTCTGAACAATACGATCACCGTCAAGCTGGCGGATCAGGATTCGAAGGAACTCGGCCTGTTCCACACGCTCGACGCAACGGCCGAAATAAAGAACCTCTCGCTGGCGGGCAGCATGTCCGTATCGCAAGCCACCCCGGTAGTAGCCGGCACGCTGGCCGTCTATAACAACGGCGCGGCACTGACCAAAGTCACCAACAAGGCCACACTGTCCTTCTCCGGGGCGAAAACCGTCACCACGGCAGGTTATCTCGGCGGGCTGGTCGGCCTGGCGAACGTCGGTTCGGTCTACACCGATTGCCACAATACCGGCGAATTCATCGTCACGGGGACAGCCCGGACGGAGTTCATCGGCGGCATCGTCGCAGGCACCGCGGACAAAACGGAAGGATCGCTCGTGAACTGCACGAACAAAGGCAATTTCAGCTTCGACTTCCCGGGCGCCGTCGACACCGGCCAATACGGAGGATTGTTCGGCCATGCCGAGAAATCGAACTGGACGTTCAGCAACTGCACCAACGAAGGCACCTTCACCGTCACCTTCGCCGATCCCGGGCACCAGTTCCACTCGCTGGGCGGTATCCTGGCCACCGGCTACGGCGTATTCGACAATTGCGTCAACAAGGGCAAGATCATGTTCAACAACTCCAACGGCACGAAATATCGCCGCACGGGCGGTATCGTAGGCTGCGTCGGATCGGACGCAGGCCTGGGTTATACGCTCAGGATGACCAACTGCCGCAACGAGGCCGACATCGCGGCGTCGACGGCATCGGTCGGCGGTCTGATCGGCATTGCCGAAAAGGTGGCGTCGCCGGCCCTGATCGAAAACTGTGTAAACACGGGTAACATGACCAGCCCCACGATGGCCGACTACGACCTCTTCTACATGGGCGGCATCGCCGGCAAGGTCGCCGGAGCCTTCACGCTGAAGAACTGCATCAACCGCGGTAACCTCACGGCGGCCGTCGAGCGCGACATCGCGGGTATCGCCGTAGCCGGTGACAACAATGCCGTGTTCGACGGTTGCGAGAACTACGGCAACATTACGGTAGTGGCCAACCACAAAACCGACAAGTGGCGCCCGATCGTGGCAGGTATCGTCGCCATAGAAAATGACAAGGTCACCACAATCACCAACTGCACCTGCAAGTGCACCATCGATGCGACGCTCTACCAGGCGACCAGCGTCGGAGCGGTCTATGTCTTCCAGAAAACCTGGGAAAAGGGTGTCGAAGATACGAAGACCGTATGCGACGAGGCATCCAAAACCAACTCCGCGGAAACGACAATCAAAATCACGACAAGAGAGTAAAACCCAATAAGAATACAATACGGTTATGAATAAATATCATATAATAACACTGATATTGTGTCTGTTTTGTCTGGGAGGGGCCGCCACGGCCTCTCCGGACAGGACGGCAGCCGCCCCGGACACTCAGGCGCGTTCCTCGCAGCTGAAGGTCTCGGGTATCATCAAGGATGACGTGGGAAGCCCGCTGATCGGCGTGACCATCGTCGTCAAAGGCACCTCCTCGGGCAGCGTATCGAACTCCGACGGCAGCTATACAATCACGGTTCCCTACGCCGAAGCGACGCTGATGGTCTCCTACATCGGCTATGCCCCGCAGGAGATAGGCGTAAACAACCGCACGAGGATCGACATCACGATGGTCGAGGACAGCAAGGCGCTCGAAGAGGTCGTGGTGGTAGGTTACAACGTGCAGAAGAAGGAGACCATCACCGGTTCGATCTCGACGATCACCACCAAAGACCTCAAGCAGTCCCCCACGGCCAACATCAACAATGCGCTGGCCGGGCGCATGCCGGGCCTGCTGGTCAACCAGTTCAACGGCGGCGAACCGGGTAACGACGCCGCGCAGCTCAACATTCGCGGTAAATCGACCTACGGCAAGTCGGACGTCATCATGATCGTCGACGGCATCGAGCGCGACATGAGCTACCTCTCCCCGGACGAGATCGAGACGTTCACGATCCTCAAGGATGCTTCGGCAACGGCACCCTACGGTATCCGCGGCGCCAACGGCGTGATCATCGTCACGACCAAGCGCGGCCGAAAGGGCGAAAAGCCGACCGTCGATTTCAAGGCGTCGGTAGGTGTCAGCGAACCGATCCGCTACCCCGACTACCTGGGTTCGGCAGGCTATGCGACCCTCTACAACGAGGCGATGCTCAACGACAACCCCTCGCTGGATCCCGGCTCGGCATCGCTCTTCTCCCAGGAGACGATCAGCAACTTCCGCCGCGCCAAGGGCGACAACTCCGACGGCCTGGGCTACAACTGGGATTACTTCGACTACGCATTCAAACCGTCGATCCTCCAGGATTACAGCCTTTCGGTACGAGGCGGCACCGACCGCGCCCGTTATTTCATCCTCGGCAGCTACTACAACCAGGGCGGCAACTACAAGCACTCGAACTCCGACAACGTCAACAAGTTCCTGCGCTATAACTTCCGCGCCAACGTCGATGTCGACGCCACCAAGCGGCTGAAGATCTCGGTCGACCTGGGCGCCCGCGTAACGGAATACAACTATCCGGGCGCCACGGCGGCCAACATCATCTCGCTGGCCAACACGCAGCCCCCCTACCTGCCGATCATCCTGCCCAACAACCACAACGACGTCAACCAGGCCGATTTCGAGGAGAACGGCGGCTACCTGCTCTATGCCGACAACGACTACCGCTACAACATGCTCGGGCAGCTCAACCGCACCGGCTTCAGCAAACGGACGCGCCGCTACCTGCAGGGATCGTTCAAACTGAGCCACGACCTGGACTTCATCACCAAGGGCCTGAGCGTCGCCGCGCAGTTCTCGTACGACACGTTCAACCAGCACACCATCAACAACAGCGTGCCGACCCACAGCACGGGTAACCTGACCTACCCGGGCTATTCGACGTGGATGCTCCCCACCGAATACAGTATCGACGAGTGGAAGAACAACGCCGACTACTGGATCAAGAACGGCACCTATGTAACCGCCAACCAGCGTACCACGGACGATGCGCAGAGCAACAGCATCAGCCACGGCTCGCCCGAAGGGACGTCGCGCTTCCAGGCGCGCCTGGACTACGCCCGCAAATTCGGCGACCACAACGTGTCGGGCATGCTGCTCTTCTACCTGCAGAACAAGGTCATCAGCAACCAGGTTCCCTTCCGCTACATGGGATTTTCGGGCCGCGCGACCTACGACTACCGGAACAAGTACCTCTTCGAGTTCAACATCGGTTACAACGGCTCGGAGAACTTCGCCCGCGGAAAGCGCTACGGCGTATTCCCGGCAGGTGCCGTCGGCTGGGTCATCACGCAGGAGCGATTCATGAGGGGCGTAAAGTGGCTCGACCACCTCAAGCTGCGCGCATCGTACGGTCTGGTAGGTAACGACCAGCTTTCGGGCAACCGTTTCTCCTACCTGCAGTACTACAAGTCGTCGGACGGCATGACCACCTATTTCGGCGAGACCGAGGCCGGCTATACCAGCTACCTGGTCGAGGGCGTGTTCGCCAACCCGAACCTGACGTGGGAGAAGGCCCGCAAGTTCAACTTCGGTATCGACGCCCAGTTCTTCAACCAGCGGCTGACCTTCACGCTCGATGTCTTCAAGGAGCACCGCTACGACATCCTCACCTCGCTCTCGGCAGATGACAAGGTCGGGTTCCCCTACATCGTCGGGCAGGTCGCCCCGATCGTCAACTCGGGTATCGTCGACAACCACGGTGTCGAATTCGAAATCGGCTGGAACGGTCATATCGGGCAGCATTTCCGCTACTACATCCGCCCGAACTTCACGTTCGCACGCAACAAGATAAAATACTGCAACGAAATCTCCTACATCGACAACAACGGCCGCGACTGCCCGTGGCGTTACCAGACCGGCAAACGCCTCGATGAGAATTTCTGCTACATCTTCGACCACTTCGTGGCCGACCAGGGCGAGGCCGACCGCCTGAACGCGATGAACGGCGGCAGCGGATTCGCCATCTGGGGCCCCGTACAGCCGGGCGACGTGGTCTACAAAGACCTCAACGGCGACGGCGTGGTCAACAACTACGACCGCGCAGCCATCGGCAACCCCCGTACGCCCGAGATACAGTTCGGTATTCCGCTGGGACTCTCCTACAAGGGCTTCGACTTCAGCATGCTGTGGCAGGGCTCGGCGCTCTGCTCCGTACAGCTGAGCGGCCCGGCCGTATGGGATTTCCCGCTCTACGACCAGTCGCGTATCGGCAAGGTGCGCCGGATGCACCTCGACCGCTGGACGCCCGAAACGGCAGCTACGGCGAAATACCCCGCCCTGCATTACGGCATCCACAACAACAATAAACAGCAGTATTCGAGCCTCTTCCTCTACGACGCTTCGTACATCCGCCTGAAGAACGTCGAGATCGGTTACACGCTGCCCAAAGCCTGGACTTCGAAAGCCGGCATCCAGAACGTCCGCATCTACGTGCAGGGACAGAACCTGCTCACGTTCGACAACCTGGGCGACGTCGACATGGATCCCGAGATCAAGAACGGCGACGGCAGCTGGTTCCCCGTACAGCGTGTCATCAACATCGGCCTTAACATGACATTCTAACCCAACAAAAACCAATGACAATGAAAAAAATCTTATATCTGCTCTGTAGCTGCTTTGCAGTCACGCTGATGGCTTCCTGCGAGGATTTCCTCGACAAGACCCCGCAGGGCGACAAAACGGATCAGGACATATTCTCGCGTTTCAACGAGACTGAAAGCCTGATCAACCGGCTCTACTTCTACGCCCGTGCCGCCGACCAGCCGCTCGTACACATCCGTTTCTTCAGCGACTCGGCGCTCACGGACGAATGCGAAGGCTCTTCGGCCGAGAACGGGTGGTCCAACAAGTTCAACGACGGCGACTGGGAACCGGGTTCCCAGCTCTACACCTCGTGCAACGCCACGACCAACTCCGGCGCCTGCCACACCTTCTGGCCCAAACTCTACGAAGACATCCGCTGCGCCAACGTCATCCTCGAAGGTATCGAGAAGTACAACACCCCGGATTCCGAGGCACGCCCCGGCACGCTTTCGCAGCGTATCGGCGAGGTGCTCTTCATCCGCGCCTACCTGCACTACTGCGTGCTGAAAAGCTACGGCGAATGCCCCTACGTCGACTATACGGTGAACCCCAACGCACTGCCGCCGTTCGAACGCGAGAACATCCATACGATCGTCGAGAAGATCTGCCGCGACTGCGACGAGGCCTATGCCCGCGTCCCGGCGCAGAACCTGATGGATCAGTTCGGCCGCGTGGAGAAAGGCGCCTGCCTTGCGCTGAAGGCCATGGCGCTCTGGATCGCAGCCACGCCGCTCTACAACGGGTCGACACTCAAAGGCGACACCCGCAACTATGCGTCGGTCTACCAGTCGTACGACCCCGCGCGCTGGGACGCCGCAGCCGCAGCCGCCAAGGCCGTGATGGATTTCGAGGCCGAGGGGCAGAAACGCTACTCGCTCTACCAGGGTTCGCCCAAAAGCCAGACGACCGACTCGGGCGGCACGGATCAGAGCAACGGCGCGGTTTACAGCCGTCTTTGGGAGCTGTTCCACCGCACGATGAACGACGCCAAGAAGGCCGAATGGATCTTCTTCCACCTCCACTGCAAGACCGTGGGTTACCACAACGACATGTACCCGCCTTCGGCGCAGGGACAGGCACGCGAGGTACCCGTACAGGATCAGGTGGACGAATACGAGGTGATCGGCCCCGACGGCTACGGCTATCCGATCTATGCGCTCAAGCAGAACCACAAGGCGCTCTACGGCAGCCTGATCTCCGAGCAGGACATGGCCAAGGCCTATGACGACGGCAACCCCTACGTCAACCGCGACCCGCGTTTCTACCGCGACATCACCTACCACGGCTCCATGTTCAAGGGCAAGTGGATCAACACGGCCACCGGTGCCGACGCCATCAACGCCGCCAACTCCACGTCGACAGGCTACTTCACCCGCAAATATTTCGACGGCTATTACACCAAGGGCATGTCGGGCAACTGGAACTTCGACGCGCCGCTGATCCGCCTGGCGACGATCTACCTGGTCTATGCCGAAGCAGTCACCCGCTCGAAGGGCGCCACCCCCGAGGTCTACAACCTGATGAACGAGCTGCGTGCCCGTTCGTTCATGGCTCCCATCCCGCCGGCCGCGCAGACCAACAAGGAGTTGCTGTTAGACTACATCCTGCGCGAACGCCGCGTGGAGCTCTACCACGAAAAGAGCCGCTTCTTCTCGACGCGGTTCTACCTCGAACCGACCAGCCCCGAAGAACTGGCCAAGGATGCCCAGTGGAGTTCGATCCAGGGGTCGAACGACCAGAAGGCACAGTTGTATTTCGACAAATACGGCGCCTACCCCAAGACGCAGCACCGCATCTGCGGCATGCGCCCCGTGGAAGACCCCAACGGCAAGATATCGGTAGGCGGCAAAACCTACCGCATGGAGCGCTTCTGGAAGGAGGATCGCGTATTCCTCGAGAAGCACTACCTCTTCCCGATCCCGACCGAAGAGTTGCAGCGGGCCAACATTCCGCAAAACCCCAACTGGTAATTGACAATCACCGGCCCGACCGCCCGAACCGGCGGTCGGGCTGACAGTAAAACAGACTATGAAAAACGATTCAATCTTCACACGGCTCCGCAGGACGCTCAGCCTCGCGCTCACGGCCCTGATAGCCGCAACGATGATGGCGTGCGAGGGAGACGACAAAATGATCACCGAACTCCCCAAGCCCGACGACGGCAACGGAAACGGCACGACGGAGATCACGCCCGACAAGGGCATCACCCTCTACGGGCTGGTAAGCGACAAGGAGGGCAACCCCCTCGAAGGGGTCGTCGTGAGCGACGGGTACAGCGTCGTGGCGAGCGATAAGAAGGGCGTCTACCAGATCGTGCGCGACCCCAACGCCAAGCACGTATTCATCTCCGTGCCTTCGGGGTACGAGATCCCGGCACAGGCGAACTTCGGCTCCTACCAGGGTGCCTACCAGGCAGCCAACTCCGTCACCGGAAGCAGTTCGAAACCCTACCGGGCGGACTTCACGCTCACCAAACTCACCCAAAGCGACAAACGGTTCCTGCTCTTCGGGCTGGGAGACCCGCAGCCCGACAACAGCGACCATATCCAGCGGTTCCGCACGGAAGCCGTACCCGATGTGAAAAAGATCAGCGCGAAATACTCGATCCCGCAGGTCGGCATCGCTCTGGGCGACATCCTGGGTAAAGGCGACGCCCAGACCTTCACCTCGATGAAACGCGCCTTCGGTGAAACGGGCGTCCCGTTCTTCACCACGATCGGCAACCACGACAAGAGTTCGGTGGACTATACGGGCGACACCTACCGCGACGTGCTCGGGCCGCGCTGGTACTCGTTCAACCGCGGCGACGTGCATTTCATAGCGATGGACAACATCATCTTCACCGGCACGGAATACACGGGCGGTTTCACCGACGAGCAGGTGGCATGGCTGGAGAAAGACCTCGGCTTCGTCCCGACGGATAAAATGGTAATCCTCTACTACCACATCCCGCTGCGCGACAACACGGGCTACCTCAACCGCAAAAAGGTGCTCGACATGATCTCCAGGTATAAGAACCCCACCCTGATGTGCGCCCATACGCACTATTTCCAGCCCTACCACATGCGTTCGCACAATATTTTCGAACGCATTCACGGCGGCACGTGCGGTTATTTCTGGCGTTCGACATGCGGCGGCGACGGCACGCCCAACGGGTTCATGGTCTACGAGATCGACGGCACGAAAATCATCGACACCTATTTCAAGGCCTCGCAGCGCGCCGACGACTACCAGATACGGCTCTATCGCGGCAACGCCGAGTTCGCAGGCCCCTATGCGACCTACAAATACGATGTCGGGGCGGACGTGGTCGTAGCCAACGTCTTCACTTCCGGGATGGACGGCACGACCTGGAAAGTCGAACTGTCCGAAGACGGCGGCAAGACGTGGAGCGCCATGACGGCGATGGCGCAGAACTACGGCGACCGCTGGATCCGCGGTTACCACATCGGGGTCAAGAAACATCCGGTGGAAAGCGGCACCAGCCCCTGCTACCACCAATACCAGTGCAAGCTGAAAAATCCCGAAGCGACCGGCATCGTGGTTCGTGCGACCGACAGTTTCAACCATGCCTACACGCAGACGCGCTTCAACGAGAGCAACGATTTCACCGAAGCCGAGGGTTATTGACCCTCCCGGCCGCATCTATCGAGCGGGCAGCCCTGTGGCTGCCCGCTTTTTATTTACACAGGGAGGGAGGGGGCACCGGATAAGAAACGGAGGGACCGTATGAAAAAGGAGGAAGGCGAAGCACGCAAAGAGAACAGGGAGCCGCACACATGAAGGAGGGGAAGTGGCCGAATTCCCGGGAAAAGATTGCCGGCACAGCAACCGTTTTCAGGCTATTTTTCGTATCTTTGCCTCACGTTACAAACGGAGGGGCAAAAATGGCAGACGACTATTTAGGCAGAAAAATGGAAGAGTACATGGCCCGCAAGGCATCGGGGCAGAGCAACCGCAGGCCGCTGGCGACATTGGGACGGTTGCTGCTGAAAAACCGCAGCCACCGCGGTTACGACACCGGGTTCGTCGTACGCGAGGATCAGCTCCGGCGCATGATCGAGGTGAATACCAGAATCCCCTCGGCGCGCAACCAGCAAGTGCTCCGGTTCCGCCCCGTGCTGGCGGACGAAGCCCACAAAGTCCTGCCGCACATCCGCCTTGGCGGAGCCCTGCCCGCACTCCGCCTGCCCTTTCCGGGTACCGAGCCGAATGCCTTTATCATCATCTGCTCGACAGTCGAAGAGAACCGCTACGTCGACATGGATTTGGGCATCTCGGCCCAGAGCATGCTGCTCCAGGCAGCGGAGATCGGCCTGAACGGCATCTGCATCGGCGCATTCGACAAGGAGCGGATCAAACAGGAATTCCACCTGGCCTACGAACCGCTGCTGATCCTCGCCGTCGGCAAAGGCATCGAAAAGATCGAATTGGTGCCGATAGGCCCCGGCGACAGCCACACCTATTACCGTGAAAACGGCACGCATTACGTCCCAAAACTCCGCGCCGAAGAGTTGACAATCAAGGAATGATCCGCCCGTCGGTTCATTCGACCGCCTTCCACCATCGCCCGGGACGTTCCACCCCGGTGAGGGGATCTTCGGAATAGGTAATGCGGCAGGCCACACCGATGATGAACTCCTCGGGGACAAAGCCTAAATAGCGGCAATCCTTAGAATTGACTACATTGTCACCGCAGAAGAAATAATAGTTTTCCCGGAATTCATAGGTCGAGATCGCCTCGCCGTCGAGCCGCAGGAGGTTCCCGTCGCAGGTCAGCGCCCCGCCTGTCTCATATTCCACGACAAGCCGGTACAACTCATAATTCAGCGAGTCGAGCTCGACCCTGTCGCCGGCACGGGGAATATATAGAGGTCCCATATTTTTGATCGTCCACCCGTAGCGCCGGTCATCGAAAGGCAAGGCGCGCAGTACGTTGGGCGGCAACGACGAATCCGGCATCGCAGCCAGCCGTCCCTGCTGCACGGCATCGCCGATAACCCCCTTGTAACGATTATTACAGAAATATCCGTTCCGGATGGCAATGCTGTCGCCGGGCATCCCGACACAACGTTTGGCATAGACATAGTTGATCCGGAACTCTATGCGATCCCGGTCGTACCCGTGCGGGGCATTGAAGACCACCACGTCATTGACACGCACCCCTCTGAGGCCGGGCATGCGGAACGAACGGAGCGGAACATCCTGCCGGAACTCGAGTTTGCTGTAAATGCGGCTCCCGGCAAGCAGTTTATTGACCAGGATCCGATCCCCGGGCAACAAGGCCGGCATCATCGACTCCGACGGGACGACGAACTGGTCGCAGCAAAAAATCCGCACAAGCAGCCATCCCGCGAAAAGCATGCAGGCACTTGCGGATACCCAAAAGATATAGTTGAAAACCCGTCGCATATTACTCCCGTATTTCGCCCGGAAGGGGCATTCCCAACAATTTGCGCAGCTCTGCCTGCATCTCCCGCGTCTGTACCGATTCGACCTTGGGCTTATGCGCAATAACCCGGCGTGCCGTGGCGTATGCCTTTTCCGTCTGCCCATCCGCAAGGTAGAGTTTCGCAAGCAGGTAAAGCGGGTAAACCCGATCCGGGATCATACGGTGCGCATGGAGATAGGCCTGCTCGGCAGCCGCGACATCCCCCAACATTTCGTAATTCCGCCCCGCGATATTCCAGAACATCGGGTCGCTGCTGATCCGCATCCCCTCGCGCAGGATTTCATTGCTTTGCCGGTAGCTGCCCGTTTTGTGCAGCGCATAGCCGTAGTCGTATAAAAACCGGAAGTCGCCCTGCAGAGCGTCGTGGTAACGGGGCCCGTCTTCGACCAGGTAGTCGTACCTCCCTGAATTCGGCCAGACGCGAACCTCGCTCCATTGCCGCCGGGCTTCCACACGACGGGCATAGCGGCTGTACAATCCCGTCCAGCACGCAAAACACACCGCAAGCGGCAGCAAGACGACGATATGCCCCCGCTTGGGGATCCGGACGACCCGTTTCGAGCATGTTCCGGCAAGGAGCAGCACGAACAGCAGCCGCAACGGCAAGACGCCCCACGGATAGGAGAAGCAGGCGAAAAGCGCGGCCGCCAGCAGCCCGTAACCGAAGGGCGCCCCGCGCCTGAGCTGGCTCACGATTGCGCTTCCCGTTATCAGCAACAGCAACACAAGGCCTACTGCCCCAGTTTCCGCCCCGGTCTGCAGGAATTCGTTGAATCCCGCCTCGGGGCATCCGGCGACCTGAGTTTCGGCTTTCGGACGCTCTTCCGAGGCGAAGTAACGTGCCTGTTCTTCGCCGAACGCGCCTGCGAAATTTCCGATCCCGCCCCCGCAGAGCGGATGGCGGAGCATGATCCGCGTGTCGATCTTCCACATCAGCAGGCGTCCCTCGGCCGAAGGGCGCTTGATATGGTATGCCCCGGCCCCGATGCCCGCGAGGAGCAGCACAGCCAGCCCCGAAAGTACCCCCACGCGCAACGGATGCGCACGGTAAACGTACCGGAAGCGTCCCCGGACATTCCACACGCGGAATGCCAAGGCCCCGCAGCCCACGGCGGCGGCGACCAGCGCGGCCCTGCTCATCGACGCCGGAAGGACGACGACTGTCATCAGCGCCGCAACCCAGCCGAGCAGGTAAGGCGCCACGCCCCACAGCAGGACTCCGGCACGCAGGCGCCGCAGCGAGCCCCACGTTCGCAACGCCCGTTCGGCAAACCGGTATCTGGCGACACAGGCCGCGGCACACACGAATACGGGGGCGATGAACCCCGCATACGGGCCCGGGTTGAAAAGCGTGCCGGTTATTCTGAACAGCCCGTGGTTGGACTGCGCGAACCCGTAGATCTGACGGATGCCGACCCATGCTTCATAAATGCCCAGTACGCATAAAAGCATGAGCAGGAGTGTCATTGTCCGCCGCTCGGCCGTAAAGATGATCCGCAAGGCGGCGTAGAGCATCGCGGCCTGCAGCAACTCGTCATACCTGACCGCCGAAGCCAACCCGGGCCACAGGAACCTGCCTGCCGTAACCCAGCCCAGGAACAAGATCGCATACATATCCGTACGGTTCACATACAGGCGGGGCAAGTAGCACAGATAGTAACAGGCCGCCAGGGCTGTCAGGGCCGCGGTCGCCCGTAGCGACAGGAGGACATTCCCCTGCAACTCCTGCACGGGCATGTCGAGCGCAGGAACCAGCAGGAACCAGGCGGCGACCACGAACAGAAACGCCAGCGGATAACGCAGGAGCGGATGTGGGCACCGCGTCATGGCAGGTTGCAGGTTTTACGCCGCATCGGCAGGAATACCGGCAGATAGACGACCAGGGCCACGATCGAGAACAACGTCCCGCTGATGGCGGCCATGGCGAATGCGAACCAGAAAACCTCCTCCGGGCCGTCGTACAGGAACGGCACCAGGCCCAGCACCGTCGACAGGATGGTGAGCATGATGGGAATGATCTTGTGGTTATACGCCTTCAGGTAGAGCCGGATCCCATGCTGGTGCGAAACATCGGCCCAGTTGTTCTGCTCGTTGATCAGGTAGATGCCGGCGTTGACCACAATACCGCACAGCAGGACGAAAGCGGCGAACCCGCCCTGGTCGAAGACGAAATCCGACCAGCCGAACGTGAGGAACACCCCGATGAACGAGACGGGGATCATCAGGATGATGACGACGGGTTTGCGCAGGGATTCGAAGATGACGGCGCACATGGTATATATTATCGCGACGACCAGCAGTATGAGCCACACCTGCAGTTGTTTCTCCTCCTGCCAGAACCCGGACGACGGCGAATCGACCCGAAAACCGATGGGCAGAATCTCCTCGTTGAATTGCTTGACGGTACGTTCGATCAGCCGCCTCCCAAGTTCGTACGACCCGATGAAATCGTACCCGACCAATATCTGATACGACTGCCTGTCGCGGCTGATGGAGACGCCCGTGCGCTGTTTTTCGATGGATCCGACCGCCGCGAGTTTCGTCTGCCGCGAGTCGATGCGTACCTGGGCATTGGCCACATGCCAGCGGTCGAAACGGTCGCGGTCACCCGATTCGAGCACGACCTGCTGGAGTTCCTCGCCATTGTAAACCGGCGACAGCCGCGATCTGAAAAGCATCGTACTGAGCATCCCGTAATAATCGGCCACGTCGAGCCCCGCGGCGGCGATTCGTTCGTCGTCGTAGCGGATGTTGAATTCGTTGTGGGGCAGCGACCATGCGTTGCCGTCCATGATCTCGGGATTGGAGACGCGGCGGTTCCGGGACAGGGTATCGATCAGCGCGTCGGCATAGGCCGAGAGCTGGTCGTAATTGTAGCCTTTGAGCCGGAACTGGTTCGAACGGTAGTTGTTGACGACGTTGTTGTTGAACGTGTTGTCGTCGATGCCCCGGATGTACCAGGTCGCGCCGCCGAAGTTGATCGCCGCGGAGGTAAGCTCCTGTTTGAGCATCGCCGGGAACGGGCCGTATTCGAATTCGGGTTTGAACGTGATCTCGATCTGTGCGTTATCGTAGGAGGTGATGCGCGTGCGGAACATGTCGACCTGATCGAAACGGCTGATGTAGTTTTCCATATGCCGCACGACCTCGTTGAGCTGCTGGACGGTACACCCTTCGGCCATTCCCGCGCTGACATAGAGGCGTTTCTGCTCCGGCGTGCGGAAATTATCGTACCGGTTGGTCGCGGTGCGGAACAGGTGCAGCGACGACCCGAAGACTTTGTCGATCACGGGACGGTGTTCGGAAACGGCCTGGCTCCCCATGATGCCGTTGTAGGCTTCGGCCCATACGGAGAGCTCCCTGTCCTTGCTTTCGGCGATCTTGTCGGGCAGCAGGAACGTCGGGATGCCGAACCCCCATACCAGCGCCACAACGAAGATCCAGCGGTGCCTGCGTCCCCAGGCAATGAACCGCCCGTACCCGCGTGAAAACCGCACGACGAGCCTCCGGCGGCGCACGGACGCACCCGTCATGCTGCGCCCCAGCGGAAACTTATCGAGCAACGACGGGATGAACAGCAGCGCGACGAGCAGGGATACGACCAGGTTGACGACGATCACCAGTGAAAAGTCGGTCAGGTTGGCCTGCTGCTCCTCGGGCAGCAGCCATACGATTCCCAACGCGCCGATTGTCGTCAGCAGCGCCCCGAGGATGGAAACGAATATCCGCCGGTCGCGGTAGTAGCTGTAATGATCGACCATGATGATCGACGTGTCGATGATGATCCCCAGCGAGACCGTGATCCCGGCGAGCGTATAAATATGGATATCCAGCCGGAGCAGGTTGTAAAAGACCACGGCGACCAGGATATTGACCACGAGCGTCGCCATGATGATCAGCAGGTAGCGGAAATCCCGGCTGACCAGATAGACAAACAACAGCAGGATGGCGACGCAGAGCAGCGCGCGGACGTAGATTTTATGCAGTTCCCCCGAGACGTACTGCGAAGCGTCGTAGGTCAGCGTCGCGGACAATTCGTCCGGGAAGGAGGCTTGAAGGCGCTGCATCTCCGCCTTGACCGAAGAGGCGACCTTCAGGATATTCGTGTGCGGATCGCCGACCACCGAGAGGTTGATCGTATTGAGGCCGTTGATGCGGAAATAGCTCGTCGGGAGCGCTTCGCGCCAGCGCGCCGTGGCGAAATCGCGCAGGTAGTAGATGCGGCCGTTGCGGCGCGCGACGGGAATCTCCCCGAAATCGAGCCCGGCACGGTTTCGGAGCTTCAGCACGATGCTCCGCTCGCTGCCGTCGGCTTGCGGGAGCGCCGTCATACCGATCACGTCGCTGCGGAAATAATTCTGGAATGCCAGGGCAAGATCCGAGGCCGTGATCCCGGCGGCCTCCATTGCCTTGGGGAGGAACGTGACGACCCATTCGAAGGGGGTGACACCCGACAGCACGACCCGCCCGACCCCCTCGACCTGCGACAGCGGGGTCGAGACGTGGGCCTTCACATACTCTTCGATGCGTTCGGAGGGCAGGTCGGCCTTGATCGTATAGACCAGCGTCTCGGATTCGCGGCTGCCGGAGGTGGCGAGCGAAATATAGGGATAGGAAATTTCCTGCGGCAACTTGCCATAGAGATTCCGGATCGCCGACGCGACTTCGAAACGGGCGGCTTCCATGTCCGTTCCCTTACGGAATGCGACCGAGATATTGCCGTAGCCCTTGGCCGAGCGGGAGGAGACGTTCTCGCACCCCGCGACGGTCGACATGGCGCCTTCGATACGCGAGGTGGCGCTCTGCTCGATCAGGCGCGCCGAGGCGTCCGGCCAGGAGAAATAGATGTCGATCCTTCGCCCGGCCTCCGACGGCGTATACTGGATATTGAGCATGGGCAGCATGGTCGCCCCGATGACCGCCAGCGCCGCCATGATCAGCAGCACCGAAAATGCGGGGATGCCCCTCCGCGACGGGGGTATGGGTCGCGGGACGTTCATCGGCGGGGTCGGTAAATCTCGTAATAAGCCAGCGGGATGAAGAATACGCTCACCAGCGTACCCACAATCATTCCGCTGATGATGGTCAGCGACATCGGGAGTTGCAGGTCGGAGCCCATGTCGCCGTGCGACAGGAACGGCGCTACGGCCAGGATCGTCGTGAGCGAGGTCATGACGATGGCTTTCAGGCGCCTCCGCCCGGCCTCCATGATGGCATGCTTGAGCCCCATGCCCTGACGCCGCAGCGTATTGATCGTGTCGATCTTGAGGATCGAGTCGTTGATCACGATGCCGCAAACCACGATCAGTCCGATCATCGACATCAGGTTCAGCGTCTGCCCGAATGCCCAGAGGACGACGAGTGCCCCGAAGAGGTCGATGACGATCTCCGAGAGGATGATCCATGGCTGGACGAGCGATTCGAATTGTGCGGCCAGGATGAAGAACAGCAGCAGCAGGGCGACGGCAAGCACCCCGGCAAGCTGCCCCACCATGCCGCGGTTCGAGAAATAGCTGCCGCTAAAGCTCACCTCGAAATGTTCGTCCTCCGCCACACAGCCCCGGATCGTGCCGATGACGGCCGGGACATCCTTGGCCCGGGGCGCGAGGTCGAGCGGGTAATAGTTACCCTCGGCCCCGGCCACGACATGTTTCAGGTCGCGGGTCATTGTCTGGCGCATCAGGATGCCGACCGGGATTTCAGCCTCGGGGGTATGGATGAACGTATTGCCGAGCAGATCGTCCAGGCTGCGCAGGTCGTTGCCGATCACCACCGGCAACGATTCGTCGCCCGTGGTAACCGTGAAAAGCGTATTCTCGTTGAGCGCATTGCGCAGCGCGGCTATGAGGTCGTTGTAGGTCACGCCGTACAACGCCATCCGGTCGGGCTGTGCGATGTAGAGAATGTCCTCCTGCATGGCGACCGGCGGGATTTCCTGCCCCGGCAGCGCATCCCGTATGCGGCCGAGCAGCCGTTGCAACTGTTCCGGGTCGGCACTGCGCCCGGTCGTCGAACGCAGGCGTGCGGTAAGCACGGCTTCACGCTCGGCGAAGATCATGTCGAATACGTTGCCCGAAACGCCGAACGAACAGCGGGCCGCAGGGGCGTTCGCCGCCAGATAGCCGCGGATGGCATCCTGAACGGGTGCCACGTCGTCCGGTTCATGGCACTTGAGGTAAACCGTGGCCTCGGCTACCCCGTTCTCCTCGGTATGCGAAAGGACGAACTGCTGGACGCCCGCCATGACCGTGGATTGAAGGATGCGATCCCCCAGCGAGGCGACGAGGTTTTCCGTCCTGCGGGCGTTCTCCTCGGCCGAGATGCGGTCGTTCCAATCGATGCGGACTAACATGTCGCTGTAAGTCATCGCCGGCAGCCGTTCCTTGTCGATCACCCAAAAGAGTCCCGCCAGCCCCAGTACCGCGACGACATAAATGCCCCACATCAGCCCGCGACGGCGGAAAAACCATTTCAGGATGACGTCGTACCTGTCGATGATCCGGTCGAAGGAGAAGAACGCGAGCCACGGCGTAGGCCGGAAGGCCTGCTGCCGGCTGTACCACCAGCGGTAATAAACCGGCAACAGTGTGACGGAGACCCCGTAGGCGACGAACAGCGTGATGGCTACGGCCATCGCCTGGTCGTAGAAGAGCGCCCCCGCCATGCCGTTGAGGAAGATCAGCGGGACGAATACCGCGCAGGTCGTCAGCACGGACGACAGCATGGGAACCATGACTTCCTTGGTGCCCTGCGTGACGGCACCGGCCAGCTGCTCCCCGCGTATCCAGCGGGCCGTGATGTTGTCGATGACGATGATCGAATTGTCGACCATCATACCGATGCCCAGCACCAGTCCCGACAGGGAGATGATGTTGATCGAGATATGCAGCAGGTAGAAAACCAGGATCGAGATAATCAGCGTCACGGGAATGGTCAGGATCACCAGCATCGGCGACTTCATGTCGCGCATGAAAAAGAAGATGATGACGCAGGCCAGCAATGCCCCCGTGATGATGTTGTTCACCAGATTCGAGATCGAATAATCGAGCAGTTCGGTCTGGTCGCGCGTGACGGTGAATTCCACGTCCGGATAGTCGTAACGGAACTGCCGGAGTTGCTTGTCGAGCTCGTCCTTGAGCTTCGACATCCGGGCGTCCGCCTGCTTGACGACCGCCAGCGACACGGCGTTGCGGCCGTCCGAAAACACCATGCCCTGCCGTTTGCGGGGATGCTCGACGACCGCAGCCAGTTCCTTGAGGCGGAACAACCGGCCGTTGATTTTCAGAAAAATATCCTCTATATCCTTCCTTCCGTTTATCGCCGACCGGAATTTCACGTTGTACTGGTATTCCCCGTCCCGGATGGCAAGGCTCCCCAGGGTTACGTTCGCCCGGCGCAACGCCCCTTCGACGGCGGCGATGGTGATGCCCGCCTGGCGGAGTTTCGCCTCGTCGGGAATAACCAGCAGCTCCGGGGCAACGGTGCCGCTCAGGTCGACCATAGCCACCTCGGGCAACTGCTCGATGCGCTTGGTGATGACCTGCGAAGCAAAACGGCTCAGCGCCGCGAACCGGTCGGATACGGGATGCAGTTCGTCCCGGAACCCGGCCGATCGCTCCCCCCGCACGGTGAGATTGATGTAGAAGGCCGGGATGTCGGTTACGCTCGCCTTGATTACCTTCGGGCGCTCCACATCGCGGGGCAGGGAAGTCGTCGAACGGTCGATCTTCTCGTTCACCTCGATGAACAGGTAGTCGATGTCCGAGCCCTGCTCGAAGGTCAGGCGGATAATGCCGCTTCCTTCGCGGGCCTCGCTGCGCAGATCAGTCAACTGCGACAACTGGATGAGTTGCTGCCGCAGCGGGGTGATGACGGTTTCATCCAGCTGCCGGGCCGAAAGTCCCTGCGCGGGGATCTGCACCGTGATATACGGCGCATCGACATCCGGCACGAGCGACACCGGCAGCAGGCGGCTGCTGACGATGCCCAGGATGAGCAGGACGACGGCGATCATCGTCACGGCGATAGGCCGGTCGAGAAGTTTGCGTAGCATGGGTGCGGTGTTATTGTTTCCCGCCGAGCGAGACCTCTGAGCCGTCGGCCAGATTCAGGTTCCCCGAAACGATCACCAGGTCGCCGGGGTTGAGTTCCGCCCCGCGATCCAGATTCGCTTCGACCACATACTCCCGGCTGTTGGCCAGCGAGGTGTGTACGTAAGTCCATTGCGCCCGGCCGTCTTTGTAGCGGAACAGCACTTCGAGATTGTCGCGGATGACCACCGCGCTCTTCGGCACGACCAGTTGCCCGGGCACCTTTTGCCGCACCGCCACCCGGACGTTCATCCCGTCGGCCAGCGTGCCGTCGTTGACCACTTCGGCATCGACCTGCACCTGTCCGTGCACATCGACCGAAGGGTTGATCGCCGTAATGCGTCCTTTCACCTCCTTGCGCAGGTCGGCGAACGGGCTGACGCCGATCTCCTGCCCCGGACGGAGCAACCCGTATTCGGATTCGAGGACAGAGAAGCGGACGTCCAGCCGGCTGTCGTCCAGCAGGGTGCAGAATTCGCCTTTCGATTTCTCATAGACCTGCTGTTCCACATCGGCGACCTTTCCCGCAAAGGGAGCCCGCAGGGTACAGTGAGCCAGGCTACGGCGGGCGCTGAGCAGCGATGCCGTGGCATCGGCATACCCCGAGCGGATGCGTGCCAGCTGCACGACTTCGGCCGGAGGGGTGACCGTGTCGCCGGCCTGATAGCCCAGCCCGACCAACACATCGTAAAATCCCAGCCGCGCCTTGTCCAACGCCAGCCGCGCCTTGTGCAACTGAAGGGCATAGTCGCTCGTGTCGATGCGGGCGATCTGCTCCCCGGCGCCTACGCGGGAACCGTTCTTCGCAGCTATCGCCGCGATGGTTCCCGAAACCTTGAAGGAGAGCGTGCTGCGCTTCGAGGCTCCCAGCCGTCCGCTGCTGATCAGCTCCCGCATGAAGTCGCGCCTTTGCAGCGTATCCACCGTGACTTCGTTGCGTTCGATGCGGTGCTGCATGCGATCCTGTGCCGCATCCGTCTTTTCGTTCTTCGTTTTGCCGCAGCCCGCAAGGAGCACCGCACAAAGCAAATAGGGGTAGTATTGTTTCATGGCAAGGGTTATTCTTCAATGAGGCGGTCGAACTCGGCGCCGATATCAGTGTGGGAAATGAAGTCGTAAAGGGTCTTGCGGCGCAGCGAGTAATAGTAGCTCCAGAAATCGGCCAGTGCCGACACGTAGGTCTGGCTGGCCTGGTCTTTTTCGGTCTGCGCCGTATTCATGTCCGTAACGGACACCGTCCCCCGCCTGAAATTCTCCATCGCGATGGCATAGCGGCTTTCAGCGACCTCCCGTGCCCGGGCGGCCACGACGCACTGGTTCCGCTGGTTATGGAATTGTTCGATGAGCGTATAGATTGTGTGCCGGTAATCGGTTTCGTCCTGCTCGATCTGGTTGCGTACCATGTCGGCCCGCGCCTTGGCCATACGGACGCGCCCCTTGCCCATGCCCCAGTCGAAAAGCGGGATGGAAAACTGGAGTCCGATGACCTCCTGGTCGAGCAGGTTCGAATAGGCCGTCCGGAACTCCTCGCCGGTCTGGGACAATCCGAACCGGGCATTTATCGTAGCCGTAGCGCCCCGTTCGGCCTTGGCCTTGGCGATGCCCGCCTCGGCATTGAGCGTCCGCAGTTGGTTGCTGGCATTGAACGACGAATTTTCCAGGGCCTTGTCCAGTACGGTCGCATAGTCGACCTCGATGGCGGGGATACGGTCGTCTAACACCGGGTCTATATCGACGTTCTCGCTGTAACGCAGGTAAGAGTTGAACCGCATACGCTGTTCGCGGACGGCCAGTGCCGTGTCGTTGATCGCCAGGCTGTCGTTGAGCATGCGCAATTGCAACTGGAGCAGCTCGTCGTTGGTGATGCTCCCCAGTTTCAACCGCTCTTCGGCGATGGAATAGAGGGATTTGGTATTGCCGTAGTTCTTGACGGCGATGGTATGCCTGGTTTTGCACAGCAGCAAGCTGAAATAGTAACTCACGGCCTGCACCGTGATGTCCTCCATGGCTTCGATGTAGGTGCGTTTGGCCAGTTCGTACTCTTTCGGGGCGATCTTCTTGTTCCACCTGAAGCTGTTGTAGGCAAAGAGCGGCTGGGTATAGGAAAGCGTGATAGGCTGCGAATAATAGGATTTCGATTCCTTGGGGGCGAACTGGTCGAGGCGGTTGAGCGACGAATAGAGCCTGAGGGTGCCGCCCGTGAGGGTGATATTCTGCTGGATGGCGAGTCCCAGTGTGTTTTGCAGGTTGTAGTTCTCCAGATAACGCATCTCTCCGGTGTCGTAATCCTGCAACAGGCGCAGCGAACGGTCGAAACTCAGCACCTCGCCGCTCAGGTTGAGCGACGGAAGCCGGCTCGCCTGGTAGGAGCGGAACGACCAGTACGAGGAGAGAAACGTATATTTGGCGACCATCGCGGCGATCGAATGGTTTTGCGCCGAATAGATCGCCTTGTCGAGCGTCAGGCGGAGCTGAATCTGAGTCCGGCTCGCAACCCTCTCCCGAACCGAATCCGGCGGCAAGGGCAGGGCTGCCCCGGATTGCGCCGGGGAAGAGATCGCGATACCTGCACAAACGATAAATATCAACGTACTTCGTACCGATATGAATTTCATAGGCTATTACAGTGAGATCGTGACGCAATCGGGTATATTACACAATACTATTATAAATCAGGAACCATCCACTCGCCATAAAAACATTCCGGGCCGCTGCAATCGCACGACAACCGATCGACGGCAAACGAACCCGGATTTATTAAGTACTATGTATTATTCCGCATATAAATTTAAATCAAAAAAATGAGATTTGCAACTATGCCGGAATAAAAGTTCGGGAAGGAGATAGATCGGGTTGTTTTAGGCGTCTCGAATGGCATAAGGCACCGGAGCCCGCTCGGTACAGCGCCTTTGCCATCTTTTCTGCCTCATAAACCCCGGAATAGCTATGTTCCCGGGACAACCCGAGGAAAACAGATCGCCCCTTCCCGCCTCACCGATTTCCATTTTCCAAGACGGCTTCGCCATCCACAACCAACGCATTGATCACCGAGTCATCAACGGATCTGCTCCGTTTGCAAGCATTTTTGACTTGCAGCACAGAATGCGCACAGTTGTCGCCAAGTAGTTTCCCGGTTTGACTTCCGGTTTAACCCGACAGCTGAAAAACGCTGAAATACACGAGAATAGCACAAAAAAAGACAGCTGCATTTCTGCAACTGTCTGATTTTCATTGGTGGGAACAAGCGGATTTGAACCGCTGACCTCCTGCTTGTCGAGCAGGCGCTCTAAACCAACTGAGCTATGCTCCCGGAACAAAAAAACCACTTGCATTACTGTAAGTGGCTGATTTTCAGTTGTGGGAGCTGAGGGATTCGAACCCCCGACCCTCTGCTTGTAAGGCAGACGCTCTGAACCAGCTGAGCTAAGCTCCCGTAGTGAATGGCTTGGGACTGCAAAGGTAATTCAAAATACATGAACTCCAAATTTTTCATCGAAATTTTTCATTCTTTTTATCACCTACCCTGCAGGCGTTTCTGAAAGAACCTTACGCAACCCTCGCGCATCTGCGCCTGAACAAGGACTTGAACCTAGGACCCCATGATTAACAGTCATGTGCTCTAACCAACTGAGCTATTCAGGCATTCGAAAATCGGTATTTCAACCGTTTCGGAGTGCAAATATATAGCAAATTTTCATTCCCGCAAAATTATTGCACGATTTTTTCTCAAAAAATGTACCTTTGCACCATAGACACCAATCAGCACCATGACGGCACGACGACATATCCTCCTCACACTCTTGGCCCTTTGCGCTTTCGCAACGGCGGCACAGGCACAACTGGTCTTTACCCCCGACACCTGGGATTTCGGCACGATCCGCGAGACCGACGGCCGCGTGAGCCATACCTTCACGGGCGAGAACCGCGGCAATACGCCCGTGGTGATCCTCGACGTGGTCACCACCTGCGGCTGCACGGTACCCCAATTCACCAAGCGTCCGATCCGCCCCGGCGAGAAAACCACCGTCAAGGTGACATTCGACCCGGCCAACCGCCCCGGCGCCTTCACCAAGGAACTGGGCGTCTACTCCTCCGAGCGGAAAAAGGTCGCCACGCTCACCATCCGGGGCAATGTCACGCCGCGCATGAAATCCACCGAGGAGCTCTACCCGGTCGATGCGGGCGGAGGGCTGCGGCTCTCCACGACCCTCAACGCCTTCTCCTACATCCGCCCCGGGCAACAGGTACAGTCTGCCATCGGCTATGCGAACACCTCGGGCAAAACCATCCGGCTCGAACTGCGCCCGCTGGAATCGAGCGGGCTGCTGACGGTGACCGCCCCGCGCGAGATCGCACCGGGCGAACAGGGATCGATCAACGTTGCCTACCTCATCCCCGAGGCCGATCCCCGCTACGGCACGCTGCGTGACGCCCTCGAGGTGCGCGTCGACGGCCGCACCAACGGCACGGCGATCGTCACCCACGGCATCGGCATCGACCGGACGCCAACAGGCGCCGAAGGACAAAACGCCCCGAAAGCGCAGATAATCGAAAATATTATTAAATTTGGCCCGGTAAAGCATGGTGCCCCCAGGCAGGAACGTACCTTTACGCTCTCGAATACAGGCAGTGCCGAACTGGTCGTGCGGGCCGTCGAAACCAACGGCAGGATCGCCACGACGCTCGTCCCCGGACAACGCATCCCGGCTGGCAGTTCCTTCACGGCAAGGGTGTCCGTCGACCCGGGCGAACAGGATTTCGGCGTGCTGACCGATTTCGTGATGATCGTCACCAACGACACGCTGCGCCCGATGCGACGGCTGAGGGTGACGGCCCTCATCGAAGAATAACGACAATATGCGGCTTCCGCCCGAGGGCAGCGGCCGGAAAAAATATAGTAATGTACCCGATACTTGAAAAAAGACTCCTCGCCGAGGGCATCTGGCTGATGCAAGTCCTCGCACCGCGCGTCGCACATTCGGCGCAACCCGGGCAGTTCGTCATCGTCCGCGTCGACGAGCACGGCGAACGCATCCCGCTCACGATCTCGGACTTCGACCCCGCGCAGGGCAGCGTCACCATCGTGACGCAGGCCATCGGCGCCTCGACACGCAAAATATGTTCGCTGGATACGGGCGATGCCTTCGCCGATTTCGCAGGCCCGCTGGGACACCCCTCGGAATTCGTAACGATGCAGCCCGGCGAGCTCCGCAGGCGGCACTACCTCTTCGTAGCGGGCGGCGTGGGCACCGCCCCGGTCTACCCCCAGGTCAAATGGCTCCGCGAGCACGGTGTCGCAGCCGATGTCGTCATCGGCGCCAAGACCCGCGACATGCTCATCTACACCGATGCCATGCGCGCCGTGGCCGAAAACCTCCACATCGCCACCGACGACGGCTCGGAAGGGTTCAAGGGGCTCGTCACGCAGGTCGTCGAGGAGCTGGTCGAAAAACAGGGCCGGCATTACGACGAATGTGTCGCCATCGGGCCCATGGTCATGATGAAATTCGTGGCGCTCACCACGAAAAAATACGGGCTCAGGACAACCGTGTCGCTCAACGCGCTGATGGTCGACGGCACGGGCATGTGCGGTGCCTGCCGCGTGACGGTCGGCGGCAGGACGCGCTTCACCTGCGTCGAAGGCCCCGAATTCGACGGCCACGAGGTCGATTTCGACGAAGCCATGCGCCGGCAGGGCATGTACCGCACGCAGGAACAGCGCGCCGCGGCCATCGAGGCCGAACGCGCCGCCGGGCACCAATGCAAAATAGGACTGGATAAATAGACATTGTCCGGGACGCACACCCCGGAAATCCCCAAAGCATACACGACAATGGCAAACAAGATACCGCGCGTCCCCGTGCGCGAACAAGACCCGCAAATCCGAGCGACCAATTTCGAAGAGGTCTGCTATGGCTACGACCTCGACGAAGCAAGTCTGGAAGCATCGCGCTGCCTGCACTGCAAAAACCCCCGCTGCGTGGCAGCCTGCCCCGTCAGCATCCGCATCCCCGACTTCATCGGTGCCCTGCATACCGGTGATTTACAGCAGGCCGCCGACATCATCGCCGGTGACAGTTCGCTGCCCTCGATCTGCGGCCGTGTCTGCCCGCAGGAGAGCCAGTGCGAAGGCTCCTGCATCCTGGGCATCAAAGGCGAACCGGTCGCCATCGGCAAACTCGAACGCTTCATCGGCGACTGGAAGCTCGAACACGGCGCCGCCGCGGCACAGACCGCACCCCGCAACGGGTACAAGGTCGCCGTCATCGGCAGCGGCCCGGCCGGGCTGGCCTGCGCAAGCGACCTTGCGAAACTGGGCTACGGAGTGAAAATCTTCGAGGCGCTGCACAAGGCGGGCGGCGTACTGGTCTACGGCATCCCCGAGTTCCGGCTTCCGAAGGAGCGTATCGTAGCCCGCGAAATCGCCGAGGTCGAAAAACTGGGCGTGGAGATCGAGACCGACGTCATCGTCGGCCGTACCGTGACCATCGACTCGCTGCTGGACGAAGAGGGCTACGCCGCCGTATTCATCGGCTCGGGAGCCGGGCTGCCCCGCTTCATGGGTATCCCGGGCGAGAACCTCAACGGCGTGGTCTCGGCCAATGAATTCCTCACGCGCGCCAATCTGATGCACGCCTACGACCAGGCCTACGACACCCCGATCTACGTCGGCAAACGGGTGGTGGTGGTCGGCGGCGGCAACGTGGCGATGGACGCCGTACGCACGGCCAAGCGGCTGGGTGCCGAGGCGACGATCGTTTACCGCCGCAGCGAGAAGGAACTCCCGGCACGCGCCGAAGAGGTACACCACGCCAAGGAGGAGGGCATCTGCTTCAGGATGCTCACCAACCCCACCGAGGTGCTCGGCGACGAGCGCGGCTGGGTGACCGGCATCCGGTGCGTGGAGATGGAACTGGGCGAACCCGACGAAAGCGGCCGCCGCTCGCCCGTCGTGAAGGCCGGCTCGGAGTTCGGGATCGCCTGCGACGTAGTCGTCATGGCACTGGGCACCTCGCCCAATCCGCTGCTGGCCGCCACGACCGCAGGGCTCGAAACCAACAGGCGCGGCTGCATCACCGCCGACGAACGCGGCGCCACGTCACGCGAAGGGGTTTTCGCGGGCGGCGACGCCGTGACGGGAGCCGCCACGGTAATCCTGGCGATGGGTGCCGGTCGCACGGCGGCAAAGGCCATCGACGAATATATCCGAAAGCGTTAAACCTTTAAAACACTATACGAACGATGAAACGCATGAAAATCATGGTCGCGGCCATCGCCCTGTGCGGCCTGGCAGCCTGCAGCGACAACACCCCCAAGAGCTTCACCGGCACCATCACCGATGCGTCGATGAACACCGTAACCGTCGAAAATGCCGAGGGGACATTCACCTTCTCGACCATGGACGCCGACAAGAGCGAGGCCAACGGCCTGCTGCTGGGAGCGCCCGTCACGGTCAATTACAGCGGCAAACTCGAAGAGGGCGCGGCCGCCTCGAAAGTGTCTACCGACCCCACCTATGCCGAGGCCGTCGGCAATTGGACGATGCCCGACCCGATCGCCCCCGACGGTGTCATGGGCATCCGGATCATGGTCGAAGGAGAGGCGCAGTCGATCAACATGGCCACACTGCACTACACATCGTGGGAATTGCAGGGCGAAGCCGGCAAAATCCTGCTCAAAGGCCAAAGTATCGGCAACGGTCAGACCATCGACTTCACCGAAACGGCCACCATCGCCAAGGACGCCGACGGTATCTATACGCTGACGGTAGAGGGCAACGGCGCCGTCTACACCAAAGCCAACGAATAGCCGCAGCCCCCTGCGGTCACACGCGCCTTCCGCAATCCCGGAGGGCGCGTTTCATTTGCCGGAGGGCGGCCCCGCAAACAGTTCCGGGAAACGGCTTGTCCAAATAGGTTTTATTCGTTAAATTTGCATCCGTCAACCACACTGCAACTATGGCCAGAATACTCTTCGCAGCCCTGCTGCTCCTGTTCACCCTCCCGGCCGCGGCACAGACGCCCGGCGACTCCATCGCCTTCGTCACCGCCGACTGGCATACCACCGACCTCGGCCGGGGTGCCGCGTGCCGCCACGCCCAGGTCGAAATGTTCGGCTCGCGGCAGAGCATCTCGGTCGTCAGCTACCCCGCGCGGCACTTCGCCACGCAGATCGTACAGCTCGACGGCAAGGGTGAAACCACGGGCCGCATGGGCGAAGCCGCCGACGCCACAGCAGCCATCAACGGCAGCTATTTCAACATGAAAACCTTTACGCCCATCACCTTCGTGATGGTCGACTGCCGGGTATTGGGCCGCACGACACCCGGCGAACTCATGCGCACCAACGGCATCATCGCCATCCGGGACAAACAGGGGCACGACGTCGCCATTTTCGCCTGCGACACCACCCAATACCCCCGCATAGCCCGCCGCTACCGCGCGGCGCTCGCAGCCGGGCCCCTGCTGGTCAGCGGAGGCAAGATCATCGAATACGACTCCGGCGACAGCTTCTATACCCACCGCCACCCGCGTTCGCTGATCGGCAAGCGCCCGAACGGCGAGGTGGTGATGGCCGTGATCGACGGCCGCGCCAAAGGCCAGGCTGCCGGCGCTACGATCGCCGAAACGGCTTACATCGCCCGCCTGTTGGGGCTCACGGACGCCCTCAACCTCGACGGCGGCGGTTCTTCGGCACTCTGGACAGCACAGGAAGGGGTGGTCAGCCACCCCAGCGACAACCGCCGCTTCGACCATGCCGGCGAACGCGCCGTACCGAACGGCATCGTCGCCCGTCCGCGGAAATAAAGGGGCAGTCCTGAAAAGGTGCCCGGCACAGAGTAGTCACAAAAAAACAGCCCCCTGATCCGGAGGGCTGTTTGCATATCCACGGCGAACCTATTCACCGACCATTTCGGCCACCCGCTCCGCAATCATGGCGGGCGTCACGGCATACAGGCAGCGGTAATCCCCGTAACGGCACGGCTTGTTCCCGAAGACCGAACAGGGACGGCATTCCATATCGGCCTGCAGGATGCCGCGCGGGTCGCAACCATAGCCGAAGAACCCCAGCCCGGGATGGGTAGCACCCCATACCGACACTACGGGCGTCGCCACGAGCGAGGCCATGTGCATGACGAGCGAGTCCATCGCCACCACACAGTCCAGGTTGGCGATCAGGTCTAATTCGCCGTCCATCCCGACCCGTCCGAACAGCGCCGTCACATTGGGGTACGCACGCTCCATTTCCCGCGCGAACTCCGCTTCGGCTCCGCCTCCGCTGTGTATGAACACCCGGTCGTAGCGTTCGGCCAACAGACGCACCGCCTCCCGCCCGAGCGCCGTGGGATAGGTTTTCCCCTGCTGCGCCGAAAACGGCGAGAAGCCGATCCAGGTGCCCGTCTTCTCCCCCATCGGGTTGGGACGGCAGCGCCGCAGGGCCGGCACGGGGTCGCCGAACACAAATCCCAGTTTCCGGAACACGTCGCAATAACGGACGACGGTATGCTTGGCGGGCTTCACGTCGCGGCCGCCCTTGCGGATAAACTCCTTTTTCTCCTCGCGCCCCTTCTCGATGGCCGCCACGGGGACTCCGCGCAGCCACAGGGCGGTGCGGAACATCACCGAGCGCAGCACGCCGTGCACGTCGGCCACGGCATCCACCCCCAGGCGCCGCGCATCGGCGGCCAGGCGCCACATTCCCCGCAGGGAGTGGTGCACACCCTTGATATCTACATCCATAAAACCGAGATCGAGCCCTGTAAAAAAGGCTCGAAACACGGGTCTTGTCGCTACCGTCACCCTCAGGTCGGGATAGGCCTCCTTCAAGGCCCGCAGCGCATGCGCCAGCATCGCCACATCCCCCATCGCCGAAGTCCGGAAAACGACCAGATGACGCGGAAGTCTCTTATTTTTTCTGCCCATAAAGCACCGGGTTCAACGCCGGGTCGTTATACATCTTCATCTGCTTATAGGTCTTCATATACTTGCGGCCGGCCTCGATATCCCCGATCAGCTCTTCGATCGCCCCCGAAAGGTCGACCTGCTGCGCCAGCAACACGTCAAGCTTCTTCCGGCACGCCGCGCGGTGGGCATCGCCGACGTCCGTACGCTCGGCTTCGCATGCCATGTGGTAAATCTTCAGCGCCAGGATCGACAGACGGTCGATCGCCCACGCCGGGGTCTCGGTATTGAGCCTGGCGTCGGGCCGGGGTTCCACGTCCTTGTATTTATCGAGCAGGTACGAGTCGATATATTCCACCATATCGGTACGATCCTGGTTCGACTTGTCGATACGGCGCTTGATGGCCAGTGCGGCCACGGGGTCGATCTGCGGGTCGCGGATGATATCCTCCAGGTGCCACTGCACGGTGTCGATCCAGTTTTTATGGTATAACAGGTGTTCGAGCGAACCCGGCTCATAGGGATTTTCGATCGGATGATCCACATCGTCCCACCGATGGTAATCCCCGATGGCGCGGTTGAAGATCTTGTTTGCGGTTTCGGTAAACATAGCTCAGCAGTACATTTTATATTGTAATTCTCGTGGGAAAATCATACCTTTGTCCGTAAAGATTAAACAAAGATAATGAATTTTTCCAAAAAAGCAATATCGCTCGCAGGAATCCTTTTGATAGTCGTACAAAGCCTCCCGGCACAGGTGCGGCAGACCCGCGAGGAATATATCGACCGCTACAAATCCATCGCCGTGGCCCACATGGAGCGGTACGGCATCCCCGCCAGCATCACCATGGCGCAGGGCATCCTCGAGTCCGACTGCGGCAACAGCTGGCTGTCGCTGCAATCGAACAACCATTTCGGCATCAAGTGCAAACGCAACTGGACGGGCGACAAGGTCTATTACGACGACGACGCCAAGGGGGAGTGCTTCCGCAGCTACCCCTCGGTCGAGGCGTCGTACAGGGATCATGCCGAATTTCTCGATTCGCAGCCGCGCTACGACTCGCTGTTCGCCTACTCGTCCGACGATTACAAGAGCTGGGCGCGGGGGCTCAAAGCCGCCGGCTACGCCACGGCACCCGACTACGCGCAACGGCTCACGCGCATCATCGAGGAGAACCAGCTCTACCTGCTCGACCGGCCCGACGGCGAGCGGCTCTACGCCTCGCGCATGGGACGCAAGGTAACCGACCCCGAAGGGTGGTTCGCCGACCAGAGCAGCGTCGAACCGGCCGCAGGAGCTTCGCCGGCCATCGACCCGGACAACTACCGGGTGACGATCAACGCCCACAATGGCTACAACGTCTACCAGACCAACGGCGTACACTACGTGCTGGCCAAGGAGGGCGACACGTTCGAGAATATCGGGCAGAAGTTCCGCATTTCGGCTCGCAACCTGCGTAAATTCAACGACCTGAAAGACAAGAAGGCACAGCCGCTGACCGGCGAGGTGGTCTACATCGAGCGCAAAAAGAAGCGCTGGGAGGGCAATGCCCACACCCACATCTGCCGCCAGGGCGAAACGGCCTATGCCGTAGGCCAGTCCTACGCCATCCGCACCCGTTCGATCGAAAAACTCAACCGCCTCAAGCCCGGCAGCACGCTCGAAAAGGGGCAACAGATACGCATAAAATAAAAACAGCATAGCATGGAAACGACACCGCTCAGGAGCAAGATCCTGGATACGATCATCCGCAAGTCGACCCTCAAGCAACGGGTCTTCGACAACACCTTCGCAGCCTTCAACGAACTGAAGGAAACGCTGTTCGAAATGGCATCGGAGATGGACGACGAACTCGACGGCAAGCTCGACCGCCGCGTCAGGCTCGAATACCGCGACCGCGGAAAATTCGAGGCGCAGCTGCAGGTGGCCAACGACATCCTCATTTTCCAGATGCACACCGACGTCTTCGAATTCGACGCCAACCACCTGATCTGGCAGAACCCCTACGTACAGTCCGACCGCGAAAATTCCTACTGCGGCCTGATCAACATCTACAATTTCCTCTCCGACTCGTTCAAGTTCAACCGCAACGCCGACGAGGGATACCTCATCGGGCGTATCTTCATCAACCGCGAGCGCCGCTATTTCGTCGAGGGCAAACAGCAGACCTCGATGCGGGCGATGAACTTCGGCAAGGCCGAGATCGACCGCGAAGCCCTGATCGGCATCCTCGAACCGGCGATCTGGTTCGCCCTGAACTTCGACCTGCTGATGCCGCCCTACGAGGACAACAAACGCGTGACGGTCGACCAGTTCAACACCAAGATGGACAACTCGAAATTCGTCACGGGCAAACGCCTCGGCTACGATTTCGAAGTAGAGGACATTTAAACCCGATTCCCACGTGAAGGCACAACTTTTCACACTCCTCGCAGCCGCAGCGGTCGGCACAGGTACGGTACAGGCTCGGGGCGAATATGCCGAGATCGCACGCCTGCGCTCGATGAACGAAACCGTCCGCGGCATCCGCTCGATGGCCGACGGCGAACACTATACCATCCTCGAAGGCAACAACATCGTCCGTTACGGCTACGCCGCGGCGGGGCAGGGCGAGCAGATGCTCCCCAAGCCGACGGCCAACCTCGTCGTCACGGACTACGCCTTCTCGCCCGACGAACGGCAGATACTCATCGCCTCGGGCGCCAGGCCGATCTACCGCCATTCCTACACGACCGATTATTTCCTGGCCTCGGGCAACAGTCTGATGCCCATACTCCGCGAGGCCGAAGCCCCGCGCGACGCCTCGTTCTCGCCCGACGGCAAGCTGATCGCCTATTCCGACCGCAACGACCTCTATGTCTACGATACCGCGGGCAAGCGCACGCGCCGCATCACCGACGACGGGGCGTGGAACTCGGTCATCAACGGCACCACGGACTGGGTCTACGAAGAGGAGTTCGGCTTCACCAGAGCCTATGCCTTCTCGCCCGACAGCCGCCGCATCGCCTACCTGCGTTTCGACGAATCGGAAGTGCCCCTGATGGAAATGATGCGCTTCGACGGCAAGCTCTACAACCAGGCCTACTCGTTCAAATACCCCAAGGCCGGGGAGCGAAATTCGACGGTCGAAGTGTGGGTCTGCGACCTTGCGACCGGGACACGGGAGCGCATCGACACGGGCGGCGTGACCGACCAGTACATTCCCCGTATCGGCTGGACACCCGACGGACGGCTTTACTTTTTCCGCCTCAACCGCCGCCAGAATACCTTCGAGGTGATCCTCTGCGAGCCCAACGGCGCCCAGCGCACGATCTACGACGAACGCTCGCAGCAATACGTCGAGCGCGTGGATGACAAGACCATTACCTTCATCGACGGCGACTGCTTCCTCGTACGGCAGGAGGGACACACGGGCTACATGCACCTCTACCTTTACAGCATCCGCAAGGGTTTGCTCGCCCAGGTAACCAAAGGCGACTGGGAGGTGACCGACGTGGTCGGCACCGACGGCAAACGGGTCTGGTACCTCTCGACCGAAACCTCTCCGCTGCGCCGCAACCTGTACAGCGTACGGCTCGACGGCAAGGACAAGCGCCGTCTGACGACCGGCGAAGGCTACTACGCCATCGCCCCGAGCGCCGGGATGAAATACTACATCTCGACCTTCTCCAACGCCACGACCCCCAACCGGGTCGAGGTCTGCGACAACGAAGGCAACCCCATCCGCACGCTGGCCGACAGCCGCAAACTCCGCGAAGAGCTGGCGGTCGTACAGCGCCCCGTCCGGGAGTTCTTCACCTTCACGACCGAGCGCGGCGACACGCTCAATGCCTACATCGTCAAGCCCCGCGGCTTCGATCCCTCGCAGCGCTACCCCGTGCTGCTGACCCAGTATTCGGGGCCCGGCTCGCAGTCGGTAAGCGACCGCTGGTCGCTCGACTGGGAGGATGCGCTCACGGACAAAGGCTACATCGTAGTCTGCGCCGACGGCCGGGGCACCGGGTTCCGGGGCGAGAAGTTCAAGAAATCGACCTACGGGCGCCTCGGAGCGCAGGAGGTCGAAGACCAGCTCTCGTTCGCCCGCTACATGGCTTCACAGCCCTACGTCGACCCTGCACGCATCGGCATCTACGGCTGGTCGTACGGCGGGTTCATGGCACTGGGCTGCGCGATGAAAGGCCACGGGCTATTCCGCATGGCGATTGCCGTGGCCCCCGTCACATCGTGGCGCTACTACGACTCGATCTACACCGAAATCTACAACAACCTGCCGCAGTACAACGCTGCGGGCTACGACGACAACTCCCCGATCAACTTCGCCCGGATGCTCGACGACACCAAGACCCGCCTGCTCATCATCCACGGCACGGCCGACGACAATGTCCACTTCCAGAACAGCGTGGAGATGGCACGTGCCCTGAACCGCTGCGGCAAGCAGTACGACATGATGGTCTATCCCGACCAGAACCATTCGATGCAGCCCGACGACACGGCCAATGTCCGGCAGAAGATGATCGAATACACGCTCGAACACCTTTAAACCGCCATACCCTGAATCGCCATCGTCATTCCCTGCCACCGCGTGGTTGGCAGCGGCGGCGCTTTGGTCGGCTATGCGGGCGGACTGGAGGCCAAGGCCTACCTGCTCGGCCTCGAACGGGAAACCGAGGGCTGAAAAACCGCCGCCCTGCAAACGGGAAGACGGGCGGCAAACTTCCCGACTTCGGAATGCACATTCCCAAAAGCACCGCGGAAGACCGCACGAATAAAGGAGGGGGCACTTGCTAAAGCAAGTGCCCCCTCCTTACCCATTCCCGTCCGGCTAAAGCCCGAACGAGAATACGTTGATACTGTCGTAAACCACGCTGAAGACACCCAGCAGCAAGACCCCTGCCATGCAGAGCGCAAGGCTGATGCGCGTATAGCGGTCGCTGCGCAGCGGTGCGATCGGCTCTTCGTTGGGCGTAATGTACATCGCCTTCACGACCAACAGGTAGTAATAGAGCGAAACCACCGTATTGACAAGCGCGATGAACACCAGCAGGTGGAAACCACCCTTGAATGCTGCAGCGAAGACGAAGAACTTCGAGAAGAACCCGGCAAAAGGCGGGATGCCTGCCAGCGAGAAGAGCGCCAGGGTCATCATCAAGGCCAATTTGGGGTTGGTACGGTAAAGCCCGTTGTAATCGGCCAGCCCGACCTTGCCGCCGCTATGCTGTTCGATGGTCGAAATGATGCCGAAGACGGCAAGGTTGGCCGCCATGTATACCAGCACGTAGAACACGAGCGAAGTCATTCCGATGGCGCTGCCGCCGATCACGGCCAGCATGATATAGCCGGCCTGCGAGATGGACGAGAAGGCCATGAAACGCTTCAGGTCGGTCTGCCGGATGGCGAAGAGGTTGGCAACCGTGATCGAAAGCACCGTCACGGCATAGAGCAATGTCTGCCACTGCCCGACCATCGGGCCGAAGACCTTCATCAGCACGGTCATCAGCACGAACGCCGCCGAGGCCTTCGACACGACCGAGAGGTAGGAAGTCACGGCCGTCGGCGCCCCCTGGTAGGTATCGGCCGTCCAGAGATGGAACGGCACGAGCGAAATCTTGAACCCCAGCCCGGCGAAGAAGAAGACCATCGCCATGACCTGCAACGGCGACCCCGTAATGCGCGCCGCCATATCGCCGAAGTAGAGCGTCCCCGTAGTCCCGTAGAAGAACGAGATGCCGTAGAGCATCAGACCGCTCGCGAACAAGGCGCAGAGGATGTATTTCGCACCCGCTTCGGCCGAATGGTGCTTGTACTTGTCGAACGCCACCAGGCAGGCCATCGGCACCGAAGCCAGTTCCATGCCCAGGAAGAAGAGCAGGAAATTGCCCGCCCCGACCATGAAATACATGCCCAGCAGCGTCGAAAGCAGCAGGATGTAGAATTCGCCCTGTTTGTGGGCCGTGTCGTCGCGCCGCAGCCACGTACCGGCCTGCAGGCAGACGATGAGCGCCCCGATGGCCAGCACGCTCTTGACGACGGTGTGCATCGGCACATAGCAGAACATGCCGCCGAATACCTCGCCCGCCGTCCCCGGAACGACATTGGCCAGCACCTGCACCGCGAGCAGCCCGCAGGCCACCGCCGAAAACCAGCGCCTTCCGCGCTCCCCGGCGATCAGGTCATAGAGGAACAGCAGGACGATCACCGCGATGAGCGTCACTTCGGCCTGCATGTACGAGAATATATTGCTGTAATCCATAGTCGCTTAATTCATTAAGTGTGTAATGATCTCCGAAACGCTGCCCCGGATCATGTCGCTCACCCACAGCGGCGCGAGCCCCATGCCGGCGATGGCGACGACGAGGCAGACGACCGACAGGCGTTCGTCCCACGTGGCGTCGGAGAGCCGGAGATGCGCTTCGTTGGTACAGGTGCCGTAGAGTATCTTCCCGACCACCCGCAGGATGTAGACCGCCGTGATGACGATCGACGTGCAGGCGATGATCGTCACCACACGGTGGAACGTGTCGTTGTCCATGAACGCGCCGTTGAAGATCGTCATCTCGGCGACGAACCCGCTCAGGCCGGGCAGGCCCAGGTTCGCCAGGCCCGCGATGACGTAGCCCACCGCCAGGAAGGGCATCACCTTCATCAGCCCGCTCAGTTCGCGCACGTCGCGCGTATGCGTGCGGCCGTAGATCATGCCGATCAGCGCGAAGAAGAGCGCCGTCATCAGGCCGTGGCTCAGCATCTGCAGGACAGCGCCCGTACCCGCCGTGGTATTCATCATCAGGATGGCGAACAGCACCAGTCCGCAGTGCGACACTGACGAGTAGGCGTTGATGTATTTGAGGTCGGTCTGCACGCAGGCCGCGAAGGCGCCGTACACAACCGAGATCGTCGTCAGTATGATGAATATCCAGCTCAGTTCGTGCGCCGCTTCGGGCATGAGGTACATCGCCACGCGGAAACAGCCGTAGCCGCCCAGCTTCATCAGCACGCCGGCATGGAGCATCGACACGGCCGTCGGGGCCGAAGCATGGCCGTCGGGGCTCCACGTATGGAAGGGGAACAGGGCGCCCAGCACGCCGAACCCGACGAAGACCAGCGGGAACCAGATATATTGCTGCGCCAGGGGAATGTTATGCAGCTGCGCGATCTCCAGGATATTCATCGTCGTGGCCCCGGCACCGAAGTAGATGCCCAGGATGCCGATCAGCAGCAGCGCCGAACCGCCCATGAGCATCAGTGTCAGTTTCATGGCGGCATACTCCTTGCGACCGCTGCCCCACACGCCGATCAAGAGATACATCGGAATCAGCGCCACCTCGTAGAACATGAACATCGTGAAGAGGTCGACCGAAACGAAGAACCCGAAGACGCCCACGCTCAGCAGGCAGAACCAGAGGAAATACTCCTTGACCTGCTCCTTCATCCGCCACGAGGCAAACGTCCCCGTAAACACGATGATGGCCGACAGCAGCAGCATGGCAACCGAAATGCCGTCTACCCCCACGGCATAGTGGATATTGAGCGGCGCATACCACACATGGCTTTCGGTAAAGAGCATGGCGGCCTGCTCGCCCGCCTCGCGCAGGCCGAGGTAGCGGAACACCAGCACCACCGCCAGCGCCAGCAGCAGCGAGGAACCCGCCACCATCACGGCACGCACCTGCCGCGCGGACTTCGAGAGCCAGAGCCCCAGCATCATCAGCACCGGGATGGCGGGAAACAGTGATAACATATTCATAACAGCTACAGTTTAGCAGATTAAAAGCAAGAAGATCGTAAGTCCCAGCGCACCGCCGAGGAACCAGATGCAGTAACGCTGCACGCTGCCGCTCTGCATGTCGCGGATCACGTATGCCGCGCCGTTGGTCGCCCGCGCCAGCATGTTCATCAGGCCGTCCACCACATGGCGGTCGAACCATGCGACCGGGGCTGAGATGCAGGCGAAGATCACCCGGTGGGTAACGAACTGGTAAACCTCGTCGATGTAGAAACGGTGGTAGGCCGCCTTATGCAGCCCTCTGAAGCGCGCTGCCAGGGCATTGGCCACCGTCTGGCGCTCGCGCAGGTACATCCACGTCGCCAACGCGATGGCAACGGCAGCCACACAGAGGCTCACGCCCGCCACGCTGCGGTCGATATGGATCGTGTAGGGCATCCCGTCGCTGCTGACCAGCTTCCCGAAAGGAATGAACCCCGCCACGCAGGTCACTGCGGCCAGGAACACCAGCGGCAGGGTCATCGTCAGCGGCGCCTCGTGCGGCCTGTGCGCCGCATGCAGTTCCCGGTTCTCGCGTCCCCAGAAGATGTTGTAATAGAGGCGGAACATGTAGAACGCCGTCAGGCCGGCGATCCCGGTCATCACCCACCCCATCACGGGGCTGAAGGCGAAGCACGCCGTCAGGATCTCGTCCTTCGAGAAGAAACCGCTCAGGGGCCAGATGCCCGCGATGGCCAGGCAGGCCACGAGGAACGTCGCATGCGTCACGGGCATGTACCGGCGCAGGCCGCCCATGGCCGACATTTCGTTGGAGTGCACGGCATGGATGATGCACCCGGCGCCGAGGAACAGCAGCGCCTTGAACATGGCGTGCGTGAAGAGGTGGAACATCGAGGCCATGTACCCCAGCCCGCCCGTATGGGGATCGGCCGAGGTGCAGACGCCCAGCGCCACGATCATGAAGCCGATCTGCGAAATGGTACTGAACGCCAGCACACGCTTGATGTCGCTCTGCACGCAGGCCACGACGGCGGCATAAAGCGCCGTAAAGGCCCCGATATAGGCCGTCCAGTGCAGCACCTCGGGCGCATAGCCGACAAAGAGCGGGAACATGCGCGCCACGAGGTAGACGCCCGCCACGACCATCGTCGCGGCATGAATCAGCGCCGACACGGGCGTCGGGCCCTCCATGGCGTCGGGCAGCCAGATATGCAGCGGGAACATCGCGCTCTTGCCCGCGCCGCCGATGAACATCAGCCCCAGCGCCAGCGGGATCATCGCACCGGCGGCAGCCAGCAGCTGCACGTCGGGCGTGAAGGAGAACGTCCCGGCATAGTACCCGTAGAAGAGGATGCCGACGAGGAACCCCAGGTCGGCGAAGCGCGTCACGATAAACGCCTTCTTCGAGGCCGCGACGGCCTCCTTCTTCGTGTAATAGAAACCGATGAGCAGGTAGGAGCTTACGCCCACCAATTCCCAGAAGAGGTACATCTGGAAGATGTTGGTAGCCACCACCAGCCCCATCATGCTCATCGTGAACAACGACAGGAAGGCATAGTAACGCTGAAACCCCCGCTCGCCCTTCATGTAGCCCAGCGAGTAGACGTGCACCATCAGCGAGACGGTCGAGATCACCACGAGCATCATCACCGAAATCGGGTCGAGCAGGATGCCCAGGTCGATATGCAACGTCCGGCTGATCGGCAGCCATACCGTGTTCCACGGCACGAGCGTGGGGAACACCCCCGAGGCGTCGCGCCCTGCGGAAAAATACTCGAACGCCGTACAATAGCTCAGCAACGCCACTACGGCCAGCACCGCCGTGCCTATGGCGCCCGCGACGACGGGCTTGAGCTTCATGCCGGCCAGCCCCAGGAAGAGGAAGCTCAGCAGCGGCAGCAGCAGGATAAGGATCGTATATTCCATAACAATCGTTTTTTCAGAATCGTTACCACTTCATCTCCCGCAGGCTCTTCACCCCGATGTTGCGCAGGTTCCGGTAGATGTTGATGATGATGGCGATTGCGACGGCCGTTTCGGCGGCGCTGATGCCGATGGCGAATAGCGTGAAGAAGAATCCCTCCAGCTGTTCGGGGAACAGGAAGCGGTTGAATACGACGAAATTGATGTCGACCGAATTGAGGATCAGCTCGACGGAGATCAGCATCGCGAGCAGGTTGCGGCGCGTCACGAACCCGTAGATTCCCACGAACATCATGATCGTGGAGAGGACAAGGTAATATTCCATGTGTATCATAGTCGTACTCTTTTTAGCGTTTGCGTGCGATGAGGATTCCGCCGACGATGCAGGCCAGCAACAGGATGCTGATGACCTCGAACGGCAGCACGTAGCCATATTTGCCGCTGCTCATCAGCGCGTGGCCGATCGTCTGCACGTCCAGTTCGCCGTGGACGAAATGCGACGGCATGAAATCGTGCCGGAGCGTCACGTAGAGGCATACCCCGAGGCTCAGCAGCGTCGCCGCCAGCCCCACGAACAGCTTGTAGCCCTTTATGTCCTCCGACTTGTCGCCCTGGCTCGAGGTCAGCAGAATCGAGAATACGTACAGCACCGTAATGCCGCCGGCATAGATCAGCAGCTGCACGGCACCCAGGAACGAATAGTTCAGCTGGAAATAGATGCCCGCCGTACCGAACAGCACGAACAACAGGTAGGTCGCCGCGCGCAGGATACGCTTGGTCGTCACGGCCAGCACGGCACTCACGGCCGTAAAGACCGCCAACACCGTAAAGACGATTAATTCGAGTGTTATCTCCATGGCTTATTGTTTGTTCAGGGTTTTGACCAGCTTGGAGCGCGTGTATACCGCGTGTTCGAAATCGGTCGAGAAACGGATGGCCCCCGTCGGGCAGGCGTTGACGCACAGATGGCAGAACATGCACGACCCCAGGTCGTACTGGTAAAGCACCAGGCGGCGTTTCGACTTGCCCGTCTCGGGATCGGTGACCATCTCGGTGGTGATACGGATGGTTTCGTTGGGACATGCCGACTGGCAGAGGCCGCAGGCGATGCACTTGTTCTTCCCCCCGGCATCGTGGGGCATGGTCAGCTCGCCGCAGAAACGGTCGAACATCTTGAGCGTGGCCCGGTTCTCGGGGTATTGCTCGGTGACCTTCTTGGTGAAGAACTCCCGCCCGGTCACCTTCATACCCGTCAGCAGGGTTCCCAACCCGTGGAAAAGTCCTTTAATATAGCTACTCATGACTAAAAATGCAGTTTAAATACGACGACGATGACCATCAGCAGCAGGTTTGCCAGCCCGATCGGCACCAGGTATTTCCATTCCAGCGTCAGTATCTGGTCGATACGCAGGCGCGGGAACGTCCACTTGATCCACATCAGCAGCCACACCACGAAGAACGCCTTGCCGAAGAACCAGACGAAGCCGGGGATGTAGTCCATGGCGGCATTGAAGCCCTCCCAGCCGGGGATGTGCAGCGGCATCCATCCCCCGAGGAAGATGGTGGCCGCAACGCCCGAAACGACGAACAGGTTGACGAACTCGGCGACGTAGAACAGGCCGAAGTGCATACCCGAATACTCGGTGTGGTACCCTGCCGTCAGCTCCGACTCGGCCTCCGGGAGGTCGAACGGCCCGCGGTTGACCTCGGCGTTGCCCGCGATCAGGTAGATCACGAAGGCGACCAGCGCCGGGACATGCCCCTTGAAGATGAACCAACCGTCGGCCTGGCGGGCGACGATCTCCGAGAACTGCATCGTATCGGTCAGCACGACGATCGTCAGGATCGACAGCCCGATCGACAGCTCGTACGAGATCATCTGCGCACCGCTTCGCATGGCGCCGATGAGCGAATACTTATTGTTGGAGCTCCACCCCGCCAGCAGGATGCCGACCACGCCGATCGACGAGGCCGCCATCAGGAAGAAGACGCCCACGTTGAAGTCCAGCACCTCGAGCCCCTTGTTCACCGGCAGGCAGGCGAAAGCCAGCACCGACGCCAGGATGACGATGTAGGGCGCGAGGTTGTAGAGGAACCTGTCCGAGCGGCGGATGGTGATGATCTCCTTGGTGAGCATCTTGAACACGTCGCAGATCACCTGCAACGTACCCCACGGCCCCACGCGCACGGGCCCCAGGCGGCACTGGAACGCCGCGCAGACCTTACGCTCCATGAAGATCATCAGGATGGCGATCACCGCGTACATCAGCAGCAGGCAGACACCGACGATCACGCACTCCAGGAAGACCGCCAGCCCCACGGGCATCAGCGACGTGAGCAGCCCGTGAACCCAGCTCGTTACTATACTAAAATCAAACATATCTGTAAGTTTTTCCTTTTTTATCCCGCTCCCGCCTCAAGGGGAGGGGCTTATAAACCCGGAAGCGACATCCGGCTACCTGTCTATATCGGGCACGACGTAGTCCAGCGTACCGCCGATGGCGATCAGGTCGGCGATCTTCGTCCCCCGCGCAATGGTTTCGAGGCACGACACGAGCGGGAGCCCCGTCGAGCGGAACTTCATGCGGTAGGGCGACTTCTCCCCGCGGCTCTCGATGAACACCCCGAACTCCCCGCGGCTGCCCTCGACGGCGGCGTAGTAACTGCCTTCGGGTATGCGGATCACGGGCTTCATCTTCAACTGGTATTCGCCTTCCGGAATGTTGTCTATCAACTGTTCGATGATATTCATGCTCTGTTCGATCTCACGCATACGCACCATGTAACGGGCGAAACAGTCGCCCTCGTCGTAGAGTACCTCCTCGAAATCCACCTTGCCGTACATGGCGTAGGGGTGGCGCTTGCGCACGTCGCACGCCCAGCCCGAGGCACGCCCCGTACCGCCCGTGGCACCGAACGAGATGGCGTCTTCGCGGGTCAGCACGCCGGTGCCTTTCAGGCGTTCCCGGGCGATGACGTTCCCCGTGAACACCTCGTGGTACTCGCGCAGCGTCGGGCGCATGTAGGCGATAAACTCCTTCACGCGCCGTACGAAATCGAGATGGATGTCGGCCTGCACGCCGCCGATCGTATTATAAGTCTGGATCAGGCGCCCGCCGGTGGTCTGCTCCAGGATGTCGAGCACCTTCTCACGGTCGCGGAACCCATAGAAAAAGGCCGTCAGGGCCCCCATATCCATGCAGAGGCAGGCAAAGAACAGCAGGTGCGAGTCGATACGCTGCAACTCGTCCATGATCGTGCGGATGTACTGCACGCGCTCGGACACCTCCACACCCAACCCCTTCTCGATACACATGCAGAGCGCATGGCGGTTCTGCGACGCCCCGAGGTAGTCGAGGCGGTCGGTAAGCGCCAGCGTCTGGGGGTAGGTCAGGCTTTCGCACATCTTCTCGATGCCGCGGTGGATGTAACCGCAATGCACGTCGAGCTTGCGGATGATCTCGCCTTCGAGCGACACGCGGAAACGCAGCACGCCGTGCGTGGCGGGGTGCTGCGGGCCGATGTTGATGACATATTCGTCCTCCTCGAACAAGACGTTGCGGTGGCGGATGAAGCTGCCGTCCTCCGTCAGTTCGAAGCTCGGGGCGCTGTCCTTCGACACTTCGTTGGTCATGCGCAACGGGTTGAGCCCCGGGTCGTAATCCTTACGCAGGGGGTACCCCACCCAGTCGTCGCGCAGGAACAGGCGCCGCATGTCGGGATGGTTCAGGAAACCGATGCCGAAATAGTCGAAGACTTCGCGCTCGTTGAGTTCCGCAGCCTTCCACAGGTCGCAGACCGAAGGCAGCCCGCACTTCTCGCGGCTGGGGGTCAGCGTCCGCAACACGACGTTCTCGCCCGTCGCGGTGGCTTCGAGGTGGTAGACCGCCCCGAACCCCTCTTCGCCCCAGTCCATGCCCGTCAGGCTGCGCAGAAAATCGAATCCCTCGGCCCTCAGGCGTGCAGCCAGGGCGTGGAATTTCTCCACCGGGACGGTGAACATCCCGTCCCCGACCTCCGACCACACGGCTCCGGGTTCCCAGGCCGTTATTTTTTCGTTGATATTCATTGTTTTTCTCCTCCTTCCACGTTCAAATCGTTCTTTTCGGCCGTCAGATCCCGGCGAAGCAGCTCTTCGTACTCCTGCTTGCCGATCTGCTTGTTCACCCCGCCGAAAAACCGCTGTAATTTCACTTTGCGCTGCAACTGCATCAGCCCGTAGAGCATCGCCTCGGGGCGCGGCGGGCACCCGGGGATATAGACATCGACCGGCAGTATCTTGTCCACGCCGTTCAGCACATGGTACGACTTCTTGAACGGGCCGCCGCTGATGGCGCATCCCCCGACGGCGATCACATACTTCGGGTCGGCCATCTGGTCGTAGAGGCGCTTCAGGACAGGGGCCATCTTGTGGGTGATCGTCCCGGCCACCATGATGAAATCGGCCTGGCGCGGGGAGGCGCGGGCCACTTCGAACCCGAACCGGGCAAAGTCGTAGCGGGCCGCCCCCACGGCCATGAACTCGATCCCGCAGCAGCTCGTGGCGAAAGTCAGCGGCCAGAGGCTGTTGCTGCGCCCCCACTCGATCAATTCGTCGAGGCACCCTACGATCACGTTCGTACCCTCGCGGCGCAGCTCGGCCGCCATCTTTTCGAGGTATTCGTTGTCATTGAAATCCTCGTATTTCATTGCCTTTATCTCCGGCTTCCTTATTTCCATTCCAAAGCTCCTTTCCGCCATGCGTATGCAAGGCCCAAAACCAGTACGACCAAAAAGAAGAGGATGCTCACCAGCCCGTAAATCCCCAGATCCTGGACGACCACCGCCCACGAAAAGAGAAAGACGGTCTCCACGTCGAACATCAGGAACAGGATCGCGAACAGGTAGTACCCCACCTTGAACTGCATCCACGACCGTCCGCGCGTCGGAATACCGCACTCGTACGCCTCGCCTTTCTGCGGGTTGTACGAGCGCGGCGATATGGCGCGGGCGATACCCAGCGCGACTGCGACCAGCGCAATAGCCGTCAGGATGACGACCACCAATAGCGTAAAATACATAACCTATCGTTTTTACGAATTTACTCGGAACACGAAAACACGAACGCATCTCCGGGAGAAAAAATCCTCATCCGGGAACATGCGGCAAAACGGGAACGGGAACAGCGGCTAAATCAGGATACGCCCCAGCGAAAAGACATAATAATCGACCGGCTTGGGATGCAGGTCGAAGCAGTCCGAATAAGCCGGACGGCAGGACAGCCCGCGGGCCGACGCCATGGCCCGGGCATCATGGCGCAGACGGACGATCGCCTTCTGGGCGGACGGTTGGACGGGATTTTCGATCGGAGCGTCGCAGGTGAAGACTGCCGCCGTGAAACAATTGTGTGCCGGAACCGGCGTCCGGAGAGTGGACTGGCAAATCCGGTCGGGCTGCGAAACTACCCTACCAGACTGAACCTGAGCTCCATCCAAGCTTCCTGCCAAGACAAAAAGCAAGATGAACAAAGCATATTGAATCCTCTCCAGCATTTCGACCTTACTATTTTCGTGCTGCGAAGATACACTCTTTCGCGCAGAAAACGGAATCCATGGACGAAAAAACGTACATAATGATGAATTTTGAGTACAAAAACACCCATAGCCGGATTCAGGTAATACTCCGGAAACAAGCCCGGCGGATGGCAACGAGCCCCGCCCGGTATATTCCGCCCCGGCAACTGCGAAAGGCCGTGCCCGGAAGGTTTGCCTGCAGCACAAAAGAAAATGCCGCCCCGAAAACCGGAGGCGGCATTTCCAACAGAAACAAACCCTTATTTCTTTTCGTAACGGTCTGCAACGACCTTCCAGTCGATGCGATCCCAGAGGGCGGCGACGGCGTCGGCGCGACGGTTGCGGTAGTCGATGTAGTAGGCATGCTCCCATACGTCGAAGCACATCAGCGGCTTCATGCCGTGGCACATCGGGTTGCCGGCGTTCTGCTCCGTGACGATGGCCAGCTTGCCCGATTTGTCCTCGGCGAGCCAGGCCCATCCCGAACCGAAAAGGCCGACGGCAGCCTTCTCCATCTGGGCCTTGAACTGCTCGAACGAACCGAAATCCGCGTCGATAGCCTTCAGCAACGCCCCTGTCGGACGCGCCTCGCCATCGGGCGAAAGCTGGTCGAAGAAGAACTCGTGGTTCCACATCTGCGCAGCGTTGTTGAAAATCGCGCCGTCGGCCGAAACGACGATGTCCTCCAGCGGCTGCCGGGCGTAAGGCGTATCGAGAATCAGCTCGTTGAGTTTATTCACATACCCCACGTAATGCTTGTCGTGGTGGAAGCGCAGCGTCTCTTCGGAGACCTGCGGTGCGAGAGCGTCGTAAGCATAAGGCAGCTCCTTGGGGGTAAACCGTGCCTGTGCTGCAATGTCTGTTGCCATAATAGGTAAAATTAAAAGTGAAACAATGAGGTTGAACTTAATCATAGCCATCCCGTTTTAGTTTGCTTCGAGCGGTTCGAATGCCCATTTGCCCTCGTTACAGACCGGGCATACCCAATCGTCGGGCAGGTCTTCGAAAGCCGTACCGGGGTCGATGCCGTTCTCCGGGTCACCCGACTCCGGGTCGTAAATGTATTCACAGACGGTGCAACGATACTTTTCCATGCGGTAAAAAAGTTTAAGAAAATCCACACCGGCCTACACAAATATAATACCGATGTCAAATATCTCAAAATATTTTTATAATTTTGAGGAAAAGAACAACAATTTATAACCTAAAACGCTCTTTTCTATGACACTTCCGTATGCAGAACCTTACAAGATCAAGATGACCGAGGCCATCCGCACCTCCACCCGTGCGGAGCGCGAAGCATGGATCCGCGAAGCACGCTACAACCTTTTCAAGCTGCGCAGCGACCAGGTCACGATCGACCTGCTGACCGACTCGGGCACAGGCTCGATGAGCGACCGCCAGTGGGCGGCCATGATGACCGGCGACGAAAGCTATGCCGGAGCCTCGTCCTATTTCCGGCTCAAGGAGACGATCGAAAGCATCTTCGGGATGCCCTATTTCCTGCCCACGCACCAGGGGCGTGCTGCGGAGAACGTGATCTTTTCGGCACTGCTCAAGGCGGGCGACATCGTCCCGGGCAACTCCCACTTCGACACCACCAAAGGGCACATCGAATTCCGCCATTGCCACGCTGTGGACTGCACGATCGACGATGCGGCCGACACCCAGAAAGAGTTGCCGTTCAAGGGCGAGATGGACATCGCCAAGCTCGAAAAAATCCTGCGCGAGAACCCGCGCGAAAAAGTCCCGTGCGTCGTGCTGACCATCACCAACAACACGGCAGGCGGGCAGCCCGTGTCGATGCGCAACATCCGCGAAACGGCCGAAGTCTGCCGCCGCTATGGCGTCCCCCTGCTGCTCGACTCGGCCCGTTTCGCCGAGAATGCCTATTTCATCAAGACCCGCGAGGAAGGCTATGCCGACAAGACCATCAAGGAGATCGTCCGCGAAATCTGCACCTATGCCGACATCATGACCATCTCGGCCAAGAAGGACGGCGTGGTGAACATGGGCGGATTCGTGGCCATGCGCAGCGAAGAGCTCTACAGGCAGGCCATGACCTTCAGCATCATGTTCGAGGGCTACGTGACCTACGGCGGCATGTCGGGCCGCGACATGGATGCGCTGGCCGTGGGGCTGGACGAAAATACCGAATACGAACAGCTCGACGCCCGCATCCGCCAGGTGAAGCTGCTGGGCGACCTGTTGGACGACTACGGCGTACCCTACCAGCGGCCGGCCGGCGGACACGCCATCTTCGTCGATGCGAAAAAAGTGCTCCCCAACCTGCCGAAGGAACAGTTTATCGCCCAAACGCTCGCCGTGGAACTCTATTTGGAGGCGGGAATCCGCGGCGTGGAGATCGGCTCGATCCTCGCCGACCGCGACCCCGACACGCACGAGAACCGCTACCCGCGGCTGGAACTGCTGCGCCTGGCGATCCCGCGGCGGGTCTACTCGGACAACCACATCCGCGTGATCGCCGCGGCCTGCCGCAACATCTACGAGCGCCGCGCAGAGATCACCACCGGCTACCGCATCACCTTCGAAGCCCCGATCCTGCGGCATTTCACCGTCGAACTGGACAAAATCTGAACCCGAAGATGCGTCCGCCGCTCCACCGGACAGCATCCGCGGAATAGAATATAACGAACCGGGCAGGGAAAAACCCTGCCCGGTTTATTTTCGTCGGCCGCAACGGCCCGCCCCCGAAGTCCGCAACCCGAGTCCATCGCCCGGGAACAGAAACCCCCGACGGGCCCGCAGCCGCAGCCCAGCCTCTATTGCAGCGATTCGGGAGCCGGAATCAGGAACAGCAGCCCGATCAGTGCGATCAGGCATACCACCACGATCAGGATCGTCTTTCCCCAGTTCCGCTTCTTCGTCCCCGGCACGACCGTCTCGTAGCCCGCAAAGGCTTTCGAATCCGCCTGTTGCGTCGCCGCGGGCTTCGCACCGCCCAGGCGCGCCATCTCCTGCTCCATGCGTTTGGATCGGTCGGCCGACAGCTCGGCCTGCTTCCGGCGGAGGGCCTGCTCGGCGGCCCGGCGTTCGCGCTCCAGCTTCGCCTCGGCCTCGCGTGCCTCCTGTTCGCGCCTCGCCTCGGCCTCACGGGCTTCCTGCTCCTTGCGCGCCTGCTCGGCACAAAGGTATTCGATATACTTCCCGGCACGGAAAACATCCACCAAGACAAAAGTCTCCATCGGGGTGTATTTCTCCTCCAGCCGGATATTTTCACGGACAAGCCGCTGCAAGGTATCGTAGACGGATATCAACGGCTTGGAAAGGTACTCCCGCCGCACCGACGAAGCAAGCTCCCCGGCGCGCTCCAGCATCGAGGTCTCGAACGCATCGAATCCCCGTGCAAGGTAATAGACCGCCTCGGCCAGCCGGATGTCGTCCTCGCGCTGGCCGAACACCGACCTCAGGCGGTCGACCGCAGCCCCGCCTTTGGGCGACCCGGTGTTGCAGTAGCCCAGGAACCCCCAGAACCGCTGCCAGTAATCGTCGGTGAGCTCCTCTTCGTAAGCCTTCACCGACTCTTCCGGGCAGACGACCGCCCGCGCGAGGAAATACCAGTAGCCGGCCTCGTAGTTCGACGAATTTTCGTGCAGCACGGTGAGGGCTTCGAGGCTTTTCTGCGCCGGTTCGGGCTCCGTCGCCGTGATCAGGCGTGACACGGCCGCTTCCAGTTCGGCACGCTGCACGGAGGTGAGCTCGGCAGATTTCCCGGCGGGCTTTTGCTGCCGCGCCCTGAGGATCGAAGCCTGCGTCGCGGCGTCTATCCGCAACCGCTGCGCCTCGGCATCCAACTGCTGCTTGCACGCCGCATCGAGCGGCCCAGCCCCCGTCACCTGCATGACGAACGCGCGGTACTCCTCGTGCGCCTGCCGCTCGCAGTTTTCGCAGCGCTTCGACGCCTCGACATAATATTCCAACGCCACCTGCTTGCCGCATTTCGGACATACGACACTGTGGTCGACGTAAATACACTTACCGGAAACCGCACACACGATGGTCTTGCGCGAGTCGTCTTCGGTAATGTTGTTGTGGATCGTGATGTTCGACGCCTCGTATTTCTCCTGCTTGCCGATGATCGTACTTTCATTGATCAGGTTCTTATCGCCGACGAGCGGCGCGGCTTCCGGCGCCTCGGCCGCCGGCGTGCGTTTCACCTCCGCTGCGGCGCAGTCGCAACCGCACTTGTGGCAGAAGCGGGCAGTATCGGCGAGTTTATCGTAACCGCACTTGGGACATGTTTTCATGCTTGTTCGTTGTTTTCTTCGGTTTCACTATCAGCCTCATCCCCGGCAACGGCCTGCTCGACCGCCGAGGCGACCAGCCACCCGTGGCTCATGGTTCCCGTGACGACGACCTCCTGCCGGTCGAACGGCACGAAATAGGGGTCGTCGGCCGGCACCGCGCCTTCGCGGCAAAGCTTCACGACGCTCATGTCGTCGTCACGCACCAGAAAGGCATAATGCCCTTCGGATTTCGACCCGGCATTCTGCAACCGGATCAGTATTACTCCCTGGTATCTCTCCATGGCCGTGCTCATTTGAGATCCCGCCCGCAGTTGGCGCAGAAACGCACGCCCTGCACGGCTACCGTACCGCAGTCGGGACATACCCGCCCGACGGACTGGGGAGCCTGCGCCTGGGGCTTCGCGGCCGCCTGCTGGTTGTTGCGCGTCGCATATTCGAGGGCGCTGTCCTGCGTCTTGTCCACGCGGTCTTCCTGGCGTTCCATCCGTTCGCGGTAACGGTCGCGTTCGGCATCCTTGTTCTGGACGATGTGCCCGGTCATGGTCGTGGCCATATCCTTCATCTCGCGCATCATCTCCAACATACGGTCTTCGTGGCGCTGCGAATCGGCGATACGGGCATCGGCGGCCTGCTGCACCTGTTCGGCGTTCTTTCCCGCCGAGAACGACTCGGCGAACTTCACCGCGGCCTGCGAATCGAGGTTCTCGCCCGCAGCCACGGCCATCAGCTGCTCGGCCGTCATCCGCGCCTTCTTGTCGAGGGCTTCCTGCTTCAGGCGCTCCATCTCGCGCTCGTGATCCAAATCCATCTTCTTGTCCTCGCGGTTGAGCTCCTTGACCTTGCGCAGGCGTTCGATCTGGGCATCCATCTCGGCATTGTCCAGTTCCATCTCCGACTGGCGGTCTGCCCGCTGCAGCTCGCGCTCCCGGGCGCGGCGTTCGTCGGAATACTCGTCCTCGCGCTTGCGATGCGCGAGCGTCAGCTCCTGCAACTCCAGCCCCTGGCGCATCTGCTCCACAGCGACCTGCCCTTCGCCCGCCGTGCGGACTTTCTCGAACTCGATCTGGTCGCGCAGCTGCATGAGCTTGATCGCCTCGCCCCGGCGGTAACGGCGTTCGGCGACGTCGATGCGCAGGTTGTCGACGTCCTCTTCGCGCAGCAGCCCGGTCTTTTCGATGTCGGCCAGTGCAGCCTCCACCTCGTCCTCGCTGCGGGCATCGCGGATCCGTTTCTCGCGCGAAAGCACGGTATAAAACTTATCCAGCTCGTCGTCGGCCAGCAGGCGGTCTTTATTGACCTGCTGCAACCCCTCATAGAGCTGCATGTCGCTGCGTGCATCGGCAATAGCCTGCGAATTGGTCTCCGCAGCCAGGCGGTTGCGGAAATCGTTGGTGCGGCGCAGGTAGTCGAGTTCCTGCTCCGAAAGGTAAAGTTCGCGGCTCAGGCTGCGCAGGCGTTCCAGGTCTTCGTTCGAAGCCACCACTTCGGCCACGCGCTCCAGCGCAAGGCCGTAGAACTGGTCGTTCGACGCGGCGATTTTCGCGGCGATGGCTTCTGCGACCTCCGCCGGAATCGACGTGCCTTCGACCTGGCAATCCTGCATCACGGCCTGCACGGCATTCTGCATTACGGGCTGCAACTTCTCCGCAATCCTGCGGGTCGTGGCGACGGGCTCGTCCGTCAGGAAATATTCGGCGAAACGATCGAAGTCGGCGATGCGGAAAATCACGCGCAGGCCGACCTGCAAGTCCAGCAGTTTCGTGCGCACGGACATCGGCCTGAACTCGGCCATATCCTCGGCCGTTCCCGAACCGAATACCAGCGAGAAACTCTTGTCGAGCTTGAGCAGCAGCGAGAAAGCCTCGTGCCGTTTCATGCTCTCGATCACGGCATCGAGCGAGCGCTGCCGTTCGGGAGCATCCTTGTCGTCAAACTTGTCCTTCACGCGGCGTCCCAGCAGGGCGTTTATCAGGAAACGGCCGCTGCCGGCCATCAGCCCCGCAGCCCCGCCCGTACGGCTTTCGAGCAGGCGCTTGAGCTCGTCGGGGTCTACGAAATCGTAGATGCCCCCGTGGATTTCGGCCAGCACCTTGCCGTTGGCCTTGATATAGGCCGTCGTGCCGTCGTTTACGATCAGCCCCTGCGCCGAATCGTAGCGAATAAACTCCGCTTCATTGACCCGGCAGGCGACTTCGCCCTTCTGGATATTCCAGAAAATCTTCTGTTTCACCGTGGCGAGCTCGCCGCCTCCGGCAGCCTGCCCGTCCGGCGCCTGGGGCGCCTCTGCAGCGGCGGATTCGACCGCGGCGCCGCACGTCGTGCAGAATTTTGCATCCTCCAGCAGCGGGGCATTGCATTTCGGGCACACGGGGCCTGCGGACACAACGGCGACAGGCGTGCCGCACGTCGTGCAGAACTTCGCATCCTCCAGGATTTCGGAATTACAATTCTGGCATTTCATAGTAGTCGTTCTATTTGGTTGATATGATTGATTTCACGTTTCCTTTCAGGTCGGCGGTCGCCGTATGGCAGCTCTTTATGGTACCGTCGGTCTGCAGGTAATTGAAGGCATAAAACTCGTCGCCGTTGCCGTATTTCATGCGGGTGACGGTCGACAGGCTGCGCGGTTCGACCCCCAGTTGTTCGTACAATTGCCGGTCGACAGTGGCGCGGATGAGCGACAGGTTGCGGTCGACGGCGCTGCGCACCCGGTCGAGCAACGAGGCCGAAGCGGCTTCATAAACGCACTTGCGTTCGACGACCGCATTGACTGCGCCTTTCGCCAGCGCCTTCACCGCCCGGGGATGCGCCTTCGCCCCCTCCCGGCGCACGCCCACATGCAGGAACGGATCGCCGAAAAGGTTGAACTCGACGATCGTAAGTGCCTGGTGGGGCGTAAAGTAACCGTCGTTATAATCGAAGAAGCTCTGCCGTGCCATGTAGAATGCCTCGCCGGCCGTATACCCCTCGAGCAATTTGGCCATATAGACGTTCGTCAGGCGGTCGGCATTGTCCAGGTCGGCTGCCGAACTGCTCTTCGAAGCACCCCACGCGATGCGCGACGACCCCAGGTAGAGCAGCGTCATGTCGCCCATCGCCGCGAGCAGCATCGTCTCGCCGCGGCCGTAATCCTGGAATTTTCCGCCATAGCACGCCTCGGTCACCACCACGTTCGGTTTCTCGGCGGACGCCAGCTGCCGGGGCGTGACTGCCTCGTAACATTGCTGCTGGTAGGAAGCATAGAAGCTGCATGCGGTCGGGGCATCGCTGCCGTGCAGGTTGAAATAGTAGAAGTCCGCACCCCGGTCGAAAACCTTGTCGACGATCGAACGCTCGACGCAGGGGCTGACAAAAAGGTTCTGCATATAGATACGCTCATCGAGCCGCACGTCGCCCCGGAAGAGTCGGTTTCGGCGGAAAGGCTCGCTGACCGAAGCCGAGGCCGAAAGCCACGTGAGGTCGGTCTGCCCGTAAGCCCTGCCCACGGCCATCGAACCGGGGGCTTTGGCCGCGCGGCGCAGGTATCCGGCCAGGTCGTCCAGCGACGCGTCATGCGCCAGCGGCAGGCGTCCCGTATGGAAATATTGTTCGTACTGGAAAATTTCGGCCGTCCCCAGCATGGGGTAAGTCCGCTCGCCCAGCAGGTAGGCATAAGGGATATCGGAGTCGATGTCCGTATCGCTGTAATCGGGATCGGTGATATACTGCGGCAGGACGGGCATGGGAATGACATCGGCGCCTCCGACGATGAACAGGTAGTTGGTTTCATCGTCGGCCGTGCTGCGCCCGAAACGGTAATAGTCCGCCAGCAGGTAACCGTGTTCGACCCACGAATCGGCCGGTGAAAGCGCCACGGCGCGGTTGCGCCCGGCCTCGGGGTTGCGAAAAACATAGTCGCCGGCATCGACGATGCGGTAACGGATGCCGTGTGCCGCTGATGCTTCGGCATAGGCGGCGAGCAACTTGCGCACCGTCGCGGCATCGGCTCCGAATTTGCGGGCCAGAGCCTGCAGGTTGGTGAAGATGACGCCCTCGGCCATAGGCCCCGCCGGCTCCTTCGAGCCCGCGGC
>UMIC01004155.1_pt1 | contig 78482 bp, 56 predicted proteins | sample 1965681 | NCBI WGS metagenome assembly UMIC01 (sample SAMEA4836114, study PRJEB28245) | human gut metagenome | biome: gut microbiome; material: fecal sample | place: Denmark | collected 2008
GGTCCTGCGTATGCCGGCCAGGCCGATCGCGTCCGCCAGGTCATCCCGCCCGAGCCATCTGAACAACGGGCGCAGGTCCGACGCGGCGTGCCGCATCGACGACTCCGACCAGCGTGAACGCAGCCCGGCCAGGAACCCCAGCACATGCGAGCCATCCGAACCGTCCAACGACACGACCCCATGAGATTCCAGCCACGTGAGGAACAAGCCCGCCATCCGACGGTAATGCCCCACCGTCGCCGAAGCCAGTCCCGAACCGGCGAGATACGCCTCCCAACGCTCCATGACCACGGCCAAACCCGGAACCACCGGCTCCGCAAGCCTGCTCCTGCGCCACTTGCCCAGGTCCACCGAACCGGACCGCAGATACGAGTCGCACAAACGCGCCAGCCTGCCGTAATCGAACCACCGCTGCCTGCTGAAACCGCCCGTCCGCTCACTGAAGGTCGACGCGGCGAACCCCGCGCCCAACCCACGCGTGTACACCGCATCCGGGCCTCCGGCGTACCGTTCCAACGCCCTGATGGACTTGCGGTACTGGCCTATGGTGGATTCCATATAACCGGCCCCGTAAAGCGCGCGGACCACCTCGCCCGCGACATGGCCAACCGTCGTCTCACCCATGGCAAACTCCTTCGTTCGAATCAAATGGGACAAGACGAACATAACCCGGAACGTTAAGCCGGGAAACCACATGGGACACGGCCAGCCACCAAGACCCCGAACCGTTCCCCGGCTTAACAACAAACCCGGCTTAATCGGAATTAAACCGACATCGGTTTAATTCCGACCGGGGATGCCACTACCGGTGGCCCGGATGGCTGGAACTCATGGAACGCTACGGGCTGACGCGCTCAATGAGCGCGAAGGGCTGCAGCCCCGACAACGCCGCCGCGGAGGGATTCTTCGGTCGCATGAAGACGGAGTCCGTCTATCCCGAGCATTGGGAGAAACGCACCCGCGACGAGGTGCTTGTCCTGATCGACGAGTACATCCACTGGCACGACCACGAGCGCATCAAACAGTCGCTGGGCTGGATGAGTCCGGTACAATATCGTCAAAGCCAAGGAATGGCTGCATGACTATCTCCAAGAAAATGTCCGCAGCCCCCAACCAGACCGGTACCTTCGGCCATATGGATCTGAATTACTTCAGCTTTGCAGCCGAAGTGCGTCTCACAATGGGGAACAACTATCGTGATTTGTGAGGAAGGTCCGCCAGATCATGTATATGCGTATGGCCCGTACTTGTAGCACGGGCCATACTTTTCGTTCCATGGCTGTGGTGTAGAAATTGATTATTCCTTGACCGCGCCCGCGGAGAGGCCGGACTGCCAGTACTTCTGCAGGCATAGGAACGCGATGACCAGCGGGATGATCGTGATCAACGAGCCCGTGATCACCAGGTTCTGGATCGCCTGGCCGCCAGCGGTGCTCGCCTGGTCCTTCCACTGGTTCAAACCGATCGTGAGCGGATACCAGTTCGAATCCTTCAGCATGATCAACGGCAGGAAGTAGTTGTTCCACGTCGCCACGATCGTGAACAGGGCCGTCGTAACGATGCCCGGAGCCAACAGCGGCAGGGACACCTGGAAGAACGTGCGGAACTCCGAAGCTCCATCAACTCGTGCGGCTTCAAGCAATTCCGTCGGAACCGCCTGCTCGGAGAAGATCCACATCAGATACAAACCAAACGGGCTGATCAACGATGGAATGATCATGGCCCACGGCGTGTTCGTCAGGCTGAGCTTGGCGAACAGCAGGAACTGCGGGACCGCCAACGCGATGCCCGGCACGCTGATCGCGCCGATGATGACCGCGAACACGGCCTTGCGGCCCGGGAAACGAAACTTCGCCAGCGCGTAGCCGCCCATGATGGCCAGCAGTGTCGCGCCGCCGGCGCCCACGACCACGTACAGGAGTGTGTTGAGCAGCCAGCGCCCGAAGATGCCGTCCTGGTATGTGAACACGGTCACGATGTTGTCCCACAGGGCGAACGTGTGGCCGAAACCCAGCCCGAACGTCGAAGTGAAGTCGGCCTGCGTCTTCGTGGCGTTGATCGCAAGATATACGAACGGGAACAGGCAGTACACCGCGAAGATCGCGCATACCAAGGTCAGCAGCTTGCTGCGCCTCGGGTTCGACACGTTCGCGAAACCGGACTTCGCCGCGCGTTTGCGCTCCGCCTTCTCATCCATTTCCACGCGCTTTAGACGTGCCCTCTCGGCCTTCTTTGCGGCTCGTTCCTGCTCTTTAAGCTCTTGGGGAGTCATATACCCCGTCGACATCGCGGTATCGCTCATGATTGTTATGCTCCTTGAAAAATCCATGTCCTATGCAGATGACGTACGCCCCAAGGCGTTACTTCATCTGCTCCTTCATGCTGTTGAGCTGCACCGCGTACGCGATCGCCATCGTGATCACGGCCATCGTGATCGCCAAGGCAGCGGCGTAGTTCGACTGGTTGCCCGCGAAGGACAGGTTGTACGCGTACATGTTCGGCGTGTAATACGTGGTGATCGAGTTGCCCGGCACCATGTTCTGCAGAATGCTCGGCTCGTTGAACAGCTGGAACGAGCCGATGATCGAGAAGATCACCGTGATCGCGAGCGATCCCTTCAATTCGGGCAGCTTGATGGACTTGATGATCTGCCATTCGCTCGCGCCGTCAATGCTGGCGGCCTCGTACAGCGAGTGCGGGATCGTGGACAGCGAGCTGTAGAAGATCAACATGTTGTAGCCGGTGAACTCCCAGGTCACGATGTTGCCGATCGCGGCGAGCAGCACGTTCGGGCTCAGCACGTCGAGGTTCGTGCCCAGCCAGTCGTTCAGGGAGCCGACCAGACCGTATTTCGCGCCGTACATGAAGCCCCACACCAAGGTCGACACCACGGCCGGCACCGCGTACGGCAGGAACGTGGCGATGCGGAAGAACTTCGCACCGTGCAGCTTCATGGAATCCAAAGCCAAAGCCATCGCCGCCGACAGGAACAGCATGATGGGAACCTGCACCATAGTGAACAGGGCCACGCGCCATACCGAACTCCAGAACTGCGGATCATGGAACAGACGAATGTAATTGTTGATTCCCACGAACTTCGTGCCGCCGATCATCTGCTTCTGGAAGAAGCTGATGTAGACCGCGTACAGGATCGGGATCACGAACACGAACACGAACACCAACGCGAACGGCCACATAAACTTCCAACCACGCCAATCCGCCTTGTGTTTATTGACACGCACGGTTGCCGAATGCAGTGGCATATTGGCAACAACTTCCGTTGCTGACATCATTCTCTCCTTCGAGACATTTTTTGATTGTCTTTGATTGCCGCGCAAAGATTTCCGAGTGCGAAACAGGTGTGGATGGGAAAGCATCCCTTTCGCGCCTGTACTTTCACTCCACGGTGGAGCCTTGATGAATCGCACCCTGATCGTTGGACTGAAGAAATTCAGATTTCGATGATCGGGCGGTACGGTTCATGCCTTCGAGGACACCTGATGGTATTCTTTCTCCTTTCTTTCTATTGAACGGCAGTGGCATGATCCTTGCTTTTGGCGCCCTTGCTTGTAGTCTGCATCTTAAAACCGAAGGATTATGACTGACAAATAATTTCGATGATTTCGACGATTTCAATAATCAAGGCACTCACCATAACAGACACGCGCGACTGTATCGTGTGAGGGCCTACGAAGTTGATGGTTCAGCGCATGATAGCTGAACCGCCGGGTTGCAATTTGGCACATATTCCAGGCAATTTGTTGATGGAAATATATAGCAGAGCTGTTATTGGCGACATCGCTGTTGATTTACGTCATAGGTTTTTTCCGGTCTGTGTTGACTTCTTAGTAAAGCGTTGAAGTGTCCGATCATATGACGATGTATGTGCTTTTAGACGCGGCACATTCCTTGGGACAGCACTATATTCGCTAATGTGACTTTCTCGTTCTTTAGACAATGGATCATCAATTGTGTTGGCCGTTGCGTGATGCAGCCGCGCGTGTCTGTTATGGTGAGTGCCTTGATTATTGAAATCGTCGAAATCATCGAAATTATTTGTCAGTCATAATCCTTCGGTTTTAAGATGCAGACTACAAGCAAGGGCGCCAAAAGCAAGGATCATGCCACTGCTGCTCAATAGAAAGAAGGGAAACAATGAGGTTCTCGTTAGGAAAAATAATTGCTCTCTGCGGTGCTGCGGCGATGGTTGTTCCATTGGCAGCGTGTGGAACAACTCAGTCGGAAACTCCCGATGGGAGCGGTAAGACGGTTGTTAATGTTTGGGCTTGGGATAACAATCTTAAAGCTAATGCTAAGGTTTTCATGAAGAAAAACCCTAACATTGTCATCAAATTTACCAATGCCGGTAGTGGTAAAGATGAATACAAAGCTCTGAATAATGCTTTGGAAGCTGGCAGTGGAATTCCGGATATAGCCATGATTGAATATTATGCGATTCCTGAGTATGTAATTAAGGGCTCTCTTAAAAATCTGAATGACTATGGGACTGCCAAATATAAGGATTTCTACACCCCAGGTACTTGGAATGCAGTGAATTTCAATGGCGGTATGTATGGTATGCCAGTCGACTCTGGACCAATGGCTTTTTACTATGACAAAGAGGTATTTGACAAAGCTGGCATTTCTGAGCCGCCAAGTACTTGGGATGAGTTCTATCAAGATGCAAAGAAGATTAAGCAGATTGGTTCATATATTACTAATGATCCAGGGAACGCCGGATTCTTCAATGCAATGGTCTGGCAAGCAGGTGGACACCCATATTCCACATCTAAAGACGGCACCAAGGTTACCGTCAAACTCACTACTGATAAAGGAGTGCAGAAATTCTGTGACTTCTGGCAAAAGATGATTGATGAAGGACTAATCGAAACGAAGACAAAATTTAGTTCTGATGATTGGTATCGTTCAGTTGGTTCCGGAGAATTTGCGAGCGTGATATCTGCTGCATGGGCTCCCGGCATGTTTTTAAACAATGCTTCGGAGGGTGCTGGAAAGTGGCGAATTGCTCAAATGCCAACGTGGAACGTCGGCGAGAAGGTAAGTTCTGAGTACGGCGGCTCCTCCCTTGCCTTGATGTCGTCATCCAAGAATGCGGATGCTGCGTACAAGTTTATGGAATTTGCCAGCACTAATTCTGATGCCATCATGTCCCGTGTGGACCAAGGTGGTTTTCCTGCTGATTTGAAGACCATGTCTAACGATAAATTCCTTAGCCAGACTACTATGGTGAACTCCGATGGAGACACGGTGGATTATTTTGGTGGTGAGAAGTTCAATGCTGAATTCGCCGAGGCTGCGAAGCGTGTCACATCTAAGTTCGATTTTCTGCCCTATGACGTTTATGCGCAAAGCGTTTTCACCGACACTGTCGGGGCTGCTTACACGGGACAGACCACAATGAAGGAAGGTGTGAAGGCTTGGCAGGACAAGCTCGTTGAGCAAGGAAAGAGCCAAGGCTTTACTGTGAACGAATAAGGATAACAATGGCTGGAATCAAGGACGTGGCGGCTCTCGCAGGAGTTTCCATAAGCACGGTTTCCTATGTGATGACAGGGAAACGTCCCATAGGGGCAAATACCCGTCGGAGAGTATTGCAAGCTGCGCGGGAACTTGGTTACTTGGCGAAAAACGGTGGTCCAGCTCCGTTGAGTGGTGAGACTCATTTCGTCGCGCTGAGTTCGCCTGTCCATGATTCCACCAGCTATACCAATTATTGTGCTTATTTTCTAAATTTTCTCAAAGCGGCCAGGCGACTTGGCTATGAAACGTTGCTGTTGACTGAGGAAACAGGAGATGAGCAACTTCGCTCTATCATCGATACTGGGATGGTGGATGGTGTCGCTCTTATGGATGTGACTATGAATGATCCCCGGATTGAATTGGCTCAGTTTTCAAGTATTCCGCTCATTTCTATTGGACATCCTATGAATGAAATAAATGTGCCATGCATTGATACCGATTTTATTGAAATGGGTGAAATGATCATGCAAACGCTTTGTCGTAATGGGCACAGCAGAATTCTGTTTGCAGGGGGGAAGGAGATTGATTACGAACGAAATGGAGGTGCAAATTACCTCATTCGACTCAGGACATCAATGCATGATGCTGCTGCGCGATACAAGATTCATATAGATGAAGAGTTTACCGACGAGGATGATTTCGATGCTGCCGAAAACCTACTTGAGAGGTTCATCTCGAGTGAGAACACAGCAATTGTGACTCAAGGCGGCCCATTGTTCCTTAATAACCTTGTTGCGGCGGCGCGGCAGCGTGGAATGAAGATTCCTCAAGATCTTTCGCTGATTTCAGCGGGAACATATACAGATTCCATAGGCAAGCGTCTGAGGATAGATGAATTTCCCTTAATGCCAGCAGAGTTGTGTCAACTGGGCATGAGCATGCTTGTTCGGCTCATGGATGGAACTCTAAAGGGAAAGGAAAAAGCAACATTGATTCATCCCGTATATAGGCAACGTGGATCCATAGCATCGCGTTGATGAAGAACTTGATTTAATAAGGAAACAAGATATGACTGATTTCAATCGTTCCGTCCTTCCCGTCGCCGTGCGTTCCAACGGCGCGACCCCGAACCCATGGTGGGCCAACGCGGTGGTCTACCAGATCTACCCGCGTTCCTTCCAGGACACGAACGGTGACGGCATCGGCGACCTGAAGGGCATCACCAGCCGTCTTGATTATTTGGCCGATCTTGGCGTGGACGTGCTGTGGCTGTCCCCGGTCTACAGGTCCCCGCAGGACGACAACGGCTACGACATCTCCGACTATCAGGACATCGACCCGCTGTTCGGCACGTTGGAGGACATGGATGAGCTGCTCGCCGAGGCGCACAGGCGCGGTTTGAAGATCGTGATGGATCTGGTGGTCAACCACACGTCCGACGAGCATGCCTGGTTCCAGGCTTCTCGCGACAAGGACGACCCGCATGCCGACTGGTATTGGTGGCGTCCGGCCAGGCCGGGTCATGAGCCGGGCACTCCGGGCGCCGAGCCGAACCGGTGGGGTTCCTATTTCGGCGGTTCCGCGTGGCAGTACGATCCGAAGCGCGGCGAATACTACCTCCACCAGTTCTCCAGGAAGCAGCCGGATTTGAATTGGGAGAATCCGGAGGTGCGCAAGGCCGTGTACAGGATGATGAACTGGTGGATGGATCGCGGCATCGACGGCTTCCGCATGGACGTGATCACCTTGATCTCGAAACATCTCGATGGCCACGGACGGCTGCCCGGAGAGGTCGGCTCGGAATTGTCCGAGGGGGAGATAGGCGAAGAGGGATACACGGACGCAGGCCCGTTCTGTTCCGACGGTCCGCGGCTCGACGAATTCCTCGCCGAAATGCGCCGTGAGGTGTTCGAGGGCCGTGAGGGCTACATGAACGTCGGCGAGGCGCCGGGCATCACTCCGGAACGCAACGAGTTCATTACCGATCCGGCCCACAAGGAACTCGACATGCTGTTCCTGTTCGACCACGTGGGCGTCGACCAGGAAGGTTCCAAGTGGAACACCGTGCCGTTCGAAGTCAGGAATCTACGTGCTCGTCTTGCCGACCAGCAGGAGGCCGTGAGGAACGCCGGCTGGGCCAGCCTGTTCTTCTGCAACCACGACCAGCCGCGTGTCGTGTCCCGTTGGGGCGACGACTCTGACCGCGAGTCGCGCGAGTTGAGCGCCAAGGCGTTCGGCATGCTGCTGCACATGCACCGTGGCACCCCCTACATTTATGAGGGCGAGGAGCTGGGCATGACCAACGCCCATTTCACCAAGCTCGACCAGTACCGCGATCTGGAGGCCATCAACGCCTACCGCCAGCGCGTGGAGGAGGCCAGGTGCCAGTCGCCGGAATCGATGATGGCGGCCCTCGCGCTCATCGGACGGGACAATTCGCGCACGCCGATGCAGTGGGACGCTTCCAGGTACGCCGGCTTCACCGCGGCCGACGCGGCGACGGAACCGTGGATCGGCGTGAATCCGAACCATGTGGAGATCAACGCGGCCGAGGAGTTCGACGATCCTGATTCCGTGTACGGCTTCTACAAGAAGCTCATCGCCATGCGCCACGGCAACGCGACCGTCGCGACGGGCGAGTGGAATCTGGTCGCGGCAGACAGCGAGCAGGTGTATTCGTTCACCCGTACCGGCGGCGACGATACGATTCTCGTCATGGTCAATCTCACCGGTAGGACGGCGCGGGTGCCGGCGGAGGTCGCGCGATTGCTCGGGAATGGCGTGAGCGAGTCGCAGGTGCTGCTCAGCACCTATGATGCCGTACATGGCGTGAAGTCGATCGCTCGCGGCGAGCTTGCTCGTTGGGAGGGAGTCGTGATTCAGCTCTAATCGACTCAAGCTGACTTCATGTTCACGCTCGACCTTACCCTGGTTGAGTGTGGACATGAAGTCAATGTCAGGGGCGTGTCTATCTCCCAGAGTGGCGTCTCTTAATGGGGAAGTCGATGTCCGTCAAATGTGAACTGGAGAACACTGGCTGGTGCAGGGCCATCTAATTTACTTAGCTACTAACTTAACGGCAAATCTTAAAAGGTGCAGCCTCGCATGATTCTGGTGAGAGGTTTTTCGTTGTTCCGTGCTGCGGATAAGGTTGGGGGCTGCGGACATTTTCTTGGAGATAGTCATGCAGCCCCCAACCTCTCCGCGCCTGAGGGGCCTTTCTATGCCTTTGACCGGTGCGTACTATCCAAGGGCGGCATGCTGTAACACTGACCTAGCGTTGCTCCTATGTCACAGGCAGCAGCCAGAACAGCAAGCCACCATCAGTCCGCCACCATCAGTCCGTAAGATAGGCCTGCGTATCCAGCGCTGCACGGCAGCCCATGCCCGCTGCGCTGATCGCTTGACGATAAGTACGATCCACGCAATCGCCTGCAGCAAAGATGCCTGGCGCACTGGTCACCGTGCTGGCACCCTGCACCACGACATATCCATCATCGTCACGGTCCACAACACCGGCCGCAAAATCAGTGGCTGGCGTATGACCGATAGCCACGAATACGGCGTTGGTGTCCAGCGTGCTTTCTTCTCCGGTCACCACATTACGTACGGCGATGCTGCTGACACTGGCCGGTGCTACAGCCGGTCGTTTGAGCGTCAAGCCAGGAATGGCAATAGGTGCACCGGTGTTCTGTGTGGGGGAGGAGGTGCCGGTAATGGAGGTCACCACTGTGTTGGTCATCAGAGTGATGGTCGGATTGGCTTTGGCTCGGTCCACCATGATCTGCGAGGCGCGGAAGCTATCGCGTCGGTGAATCAAGGTGACCGAAGAACCGAACCGGGTCAGGAATAATGCCTCTTCAAAAGCCGAATCGCCACCGCCTACGACCACGATAGGCTTGTTCCTGAAGAAGAAGCCATCGCAGGTGGCGCAGTACGAGACGCCATGTCCGGACAGCTCCTGTTCGCCGGGCACCCCAAGCTTACGGAATGACGACCCTGTGGCGATGATAAGCGACGATGCCTCCAATTGGGAGTCATCGGAGAGTGTTACACGATAGGTCGGCTTGACCGAATCACTCTCACACGCCTCGATGGAAGAGACATCGTCTGCGATATAGGTTGTACCGAAGCGCTTGGCCTGTTCCTTCATGCGATCCATAAGATCCGGGCCAAGAATACCTTCCGGGAATCCGGGGAAGTTCTCCACCTCAGTGGTGTTGACCAACTGTCCACCTGGCGACAACGCACCAGTGACCATAACAGGATTGAGACCTGCGCGGCCAAGATAGATGGCGGCCGTGTAGCCAGCGGGACCAGAACCGATAATGATGACGTTATGTTTCACGTGAAACATTGTCACACCCCCATACGATATTCCGTGTCATTCAGCCAGATGCGAAGAAGGGGCGGTACCGTCGAATGTATGCGAACGGTACCGCCCCTTCTTGGGTCAGTTATCGGCATAGATGCCGATTAGAAGACCTCCACCTTTTCGATGTACAGCTGGTTCTGCGGCAGGCTATCCGATGGCACCCACAGCAGCAGATCCTGCGTCTTGACGGCTTTGGTGAACTTCACCTCAGTCGTGCCACCTTCAGCAAAGGTGAATTCGGCCACCTGCTTGCCTTGAGTGGGGTCCCCAGTGGTATTTGCGCGAATATAGCCCTTACCACCGGATGTGCGGATGGTGATAACCATGCGGTACGCATCCTGCGGCTGGTCAAGGTGCATGTAGTATGCGTACCCGGATTGGCCGCCAGGATTCGACAGGAAGTTGGCGCTGGAAATCGTAAACGCCGTGTTGTTCTCATGGCTCGGTTGCGGAACAGCGCTGGAATCCTTATCGCCGGACTTCTTGGCCTTGGTCTTCTTGGACGACGAATCAGCAGTCTCGGACTTCTTGGACTTGTCTGATGCCGAGTCCTTGGATTCGCTCTGAGTGGCATCACTCGATTTTGAAGAATCGTCAGTGGTGCCACCGTTCGTCGCGTTCTCGCTGCCACCAAATGGCACAGCGTCAGCATTGATATCAGGCCAGTCACCTTCACTGGAGTTGCTGGAAGCATCGGCAGGATTGTCTCCGGAGGATCGGAACGCATGCACTGCCCAAACAGCCGCTGCCACTACCAATATCAGAGCCACAATGATGGCAACGACCTTGGTCGACAGTTTGCCGAACAGATGTTCATCGGGCAGCTTGCTGTCAACCTCGTCATCCGGCACATCCTTCGGTGTGAAGCTCGGAGGAATGGCGCTTACTTCGGCAATGCGGGCCTGCTCCTCTTCCAAGGCACGCAGCGATTCCTCACCAGGAGCCACAGCACGGCCGCTGGCGTCGGACACGGGAATACGACTGGTTGTCTCTCCCACGGTGGCATCGGGAATACCGCCGGTAACAATAGGCACTGTCAACCGAGTATTATCACCCGGACCGCCGATGGGGGCCGGATTCATTTCGCTGTACCAGTCACCGGTGCCTTCACCGGAAAGATTTTCGTGCTCCCAGGCGTCAGAAAGGTTGAAGTCAAACAGACGGCGGGCATCAGACTGAGACTGGTTACCGTCAGCAGTACTGGACCCATCAGGCAGAGGAACCGGTGACATCGCGTGCGGAGCGGGGACGGCGGCCGTCTGAACCGGCAGGGAAGGGGTAATAGACAATTCCGGAAGACTGCTGCTGTTAATCAACGTGCTGGGAATAGGCACGATATCAGTCTCGTTGGCAGGCTTCAGTATCGCCTTGGTAATCGAGCAATCGCTTTCCACGCTCGGCAAAGCGATATCAGCATCGCTCAGTTCAGAGAGCGGCTTCCAATTACCCAACAAGGCGTCGAGTTCTACAAGGGCAGCCATTGGCAACGTATGATCGTCGGGCTCGCTCAAGGCCAATCCACGCTTGCAAATCACGCGGAATTCGCCAGGGGTGTCTTGCGGCAAGGCACGCAGATTGAATGTGGGTGTCGCTTGGCTTGGCGTGCGTGTCAGCAGGGTATAGAGTAATGCCGCAAGCTGGCGAATCGCATACCGTTCAGGACCGTCCGTACGCAGATCGGTAGCGGACGTATCGGCCAGCATCGTGGCACATGGTGCATCGGCAATTTGCACACCGGAGGTAGTCACTCGAACGGTGTCGGTTGTGATGACGATGCCGCTGGGAGTATCCGCAATGACCTCGCGCAGCACGTCGGCGCATTCTCCGATAATCGACCGGATGGCGCTGTAGCTGAGCGGCTTGGCGGTATCTACCATGTAGTCAGTCAGGCATTGGCCGCTATCCACCGGCATGACAATGAGAAGTACGTCGGATTCCATACGGTATTTCAGTATGGGAATCACACGATCAGGGCGAGTGGCGGCGATGCGACCAGCGAGCTTATCGATTGCGGCGAAAGCGCTGCGATCGGTAATGATGAACAGCTGGCAATCCTTTGCCAGCACACGGTCGTTGGCTTTCCATGCCTGAATGCCAGGCTCCTCACGCAACGATGATACCAAGGTGTATCGGTTGAGAATCGTGTCTCCGAGTTGCGGTTTCATAGTGCGTTCGGCTCCGTGTGATTGGTGTTCGAGATTGGTCTTAGATATTCTACGTGCGGGGCTATCCTTGACGGGCTCCGTCTCAGGATTGATTTACGTAGCGTCGACTTTTTTCCGGCTGGGCTGTCACGGCAACGTCCTCACTGGCCGGAGTCTTGTGTAGACGGGCCAGTATCGAGTGATAGGCGCTGATGAGTTCCGGGGTGTGTACCACCCACAACACAGCCACATATACTACGGCCAGCACAATGGTGAGCACCACGCAGATGGCCAGCGCAGACCACCAGCTCATGTGCCCGCCTACTGGTCGAATATCCGCGCCGAGCAGTGCGACTACCGGTCGTTTGATCAGCCAGACCACAACTCCGGAAGCCAGTGCCGCCACAATGGCCTTGGCATATGTCCTCGTGATCTCCCGACCGCCAAGATTGCCTTCGAACTTGCGGCGCAACATCATCAACGTCAGCGGCAACGCCAGTAATCCACCGAGGGTCACCGAGCAGGCGATGCCGAGTACCCAATGCTCAGGAGGAAGTACCATCATGCCGATGATCATGAATATTGAGGTGAATCCATACTGCATCACCGCGGACAGGAAGGGGTGAAGGCCGTCCTCAAAGGCGTAGAACGTGCGCTGGATCAGCAGGAACGCCGACCCCAATGGAATGCCCATAGACAAGGCGATAAGCGCATAGGAGATCAACATAGTCTCGTCCATCGAGACGGACGGAAGCAATGCACGGATGATCGGTTCGGGGAACACGACCATGGCGGCGGCGAAGAACATGATGAGCAGGCCCACATTATTCAGTGCGCTGACCAGGTCGTGCCGTGCCTCATCCAGATTCGCAGCTGCGATGGAACGGGAGATTTTGGGGAACATAGCCGTGGATACCGATACGGCGATGAGTGAATAGGGCAGGATGAACAGTGTGTACGCATTCTGATAGGTCGCGTTGCCTGCCACGCTGAACAGGCTGGCACCCGTCAGTTCATGGGCGCGCTGCGGTGCGGATGTGGCGATACGGGTAAGGATAATGCCGCAGATCTCACTGGTGATCACCACGCCCAAAGAGCCTAACGCCACGGGACCCATAGACCTGAGTCCAAAGCCGCCAAGCCCGAAGCTGGGTTTGTACTTGAACCCGATACGGGCCAGCGGCAGGAACAGTATCAGCGCTTGGAAGGCCACGCCCAAAGTCCAGGTGCCTGCGGTAAGCGCGATTTTGTCGGCGGTCCAGAATTCGAGGGGCTGTTCATTGGCCTTGCTGAACAGCAGAATAAAGCCAGTAAAACCGGCGCAACTAATAATGTTGGCACCGGTTGAGCTCCACGCATACGTGAGGAAATGGTCTTTGGCGGCCAGGATCTGACCCAATACCGTATACAGGCCGTAGAAGAACACCTGAGGCATGCACCACAGGGTGAACGAGGTGGTCAGGGCTATCATCTGGTGATCGTCGCTACCCACGTACAGGCGGGCAAGCAGAGGGCTGGCCGCCGCCATCACCACGGTCATGGCCAATAGGATGCCGATGGCCAACGTAATCAGGCGATTCAGTCGTTCTTGGGCGTCTTTTTCTTTCAACGTGCGCACGATCTGGGGCACCAGCACGGCGTTGAAGATGCCGCCGGACACCAGCGTGAACACGGATTGGGGAATCATGGAACCGGCCTGATAGGCGTTGGCCGCCAATCCGGTGGTGCCGATGGCCGCAGCGAGAAGAATCGTGCGGAGCTGACCGGTCACACGGGAAGCAGCGGTTCCCGTGGCCATGATCAGGGAATTACGACCTACGCTTGAACTCATTCGTCGGGGTCCTTCTTCCGATGGAACTGCCGCCACAGGCCGATAATGCCCAGTAGCACGGCGAAGCCGATGATAATGAAGCCGCTGGCATCACTGATGCGCATCACACTGGTGATCGCGGTGTCCTGCGTGTTGCCGAAGCTGTTGCCTTCCCGGTCGGTCAACGACACATGGGCCGTCGATGAGCCGGAAGTGGAAACGCGGATGGTGAAGGTCACCTGAGCGTCGCTATGCGAGGGAATATCGATGTCAGCGGTTCGCGAGGTGACGATCTGCATGGAGTCAGTCAGTGAGTTGACCTGCACGCTGACGGCGTAGGGAAGGTCATTGCTGACGGTGATTGGCATTTTCGCGGATTCGCTGAACACGGATATTGATTCCGATGGGTTGATGCGTACGCCGTTCAGAAGATCGCTGGCCAGTGTTTTCGTGGCTTTGACCATGGCTTTTCGCGTGGCTGTCGGCTGGGGGGAGCCAGACATGGACCGCAGCGCCATATCGTCATGCAGCGCCAGTAAAGAGCCAATCCATTGCGTCGGATCGTTGCTATGCGAGGCGGTGTCATTGGCGTCCTGCCGGGCCAGGGCCTGCGGGTCCAACGACGAGACCTCGTCGGAATCAATCTCGTTCCTCAATATGGAGGTGGCCATGCGCATGATGTCATGCCGGCTGTCGGCCAGCTGTCTCAATGCCGACCGGGTATTGGCGGTGTTGGCATCATCGGCCTTGTCGGGATTGACCGAATCGCTGACATTGTACGGATCGGCCTTGGCCATGGTCTTCAGGTCCGTCAGATTCAACCAAGACGCCTGCTCGAAGGCGCTCATCACCTGATCGATCCAGCTGGCCTCCGTGGTGCGGGAGAACGTCATAAGCAGGTATCGGGATGTATAGGGCTGTTCCATCTGGTAGAACGCGCTCTGAGCGATCAGTCGGGCCAACCGACCGGCATCGCTGGACTCGGCCTGCGCGTCCGTGCTGGTGGCTTGGCCCTTGGCCAGCGTGCCCAAGGTCGATTGCTCCTTCAGCACGGTGACATCGCCGGCAGGCGTATGCACCACGTAGGTGCCTGTGTGTACGGCTTCAGTCTGGTCGGCATCGAAAGAGGCATCGGCAATCACCGTGTCATAGCCCTGCTCGCGTGCTGCGGTCAGCGCATCCAACGTCCAACAGTTGTTGCCCTGCCATGCGTACGCGGAGGGTGTTTCGGAGTCGCCTCCGTCGGCATACCATGCGGCCGCCTGCTTGGCGTTCCACTGCTCAGTGGTGATGCCGGCCTTTTCGTAGGCCGCGGTATCGTCCAGTGCGGTATAGGCGGTGATGTCGAAGTCGGCGGGCTGCATGATGCCGGCAATGGACGGTTGCACTGCGGACTGACGCCAATACAGAGGATCCGCGATCACTTGCAGCGAGCGGTGCTTGGCGAATGTCTGCCCAAGGGATCGCGCGGTATCGGCATCCTGTTCGGATAAGGATATGGCTTGCGTATCAGTGGCTTTGGCCGCGTTGCTGGCGTCGGCGTTATCGGACTTGTCGGCCTTGTCCGTGCTGTTGGACTTGGACGATGTTGATGTCGAGGAAGTGGTGGTTTCGGCAATGCGATTGCTGATGGCCTTATTATCGACCTGCCAGCCGCTGGCGGTGTAGGGCATGGCCACGGTCAGGTTCATGGCCGGTGTTGTCGCGGTGTTGAGCCCATCCGAAGATCGGGTCAGAAAACTCGGCAAATCGGCGAGTATCTGATTGCCAACGATATACGACAGCATCAGCGGTTTCGGTCCCCAACTCCCTATGGAGGCAAGGGTCTGCTGATTGGCGTTCACCTCGATGGTGACGGTGGCAGTGCCGCCGGCGGGAATCGATGGCACGTCAACGGAACCCAACTCGTTGGGGGTTGGGATGGGGGCGTTGTTCTCGGCCCAATTCTGAATATCGGTGCGCGAGACAAAGGTGAACAACGCATTGGTGGTCAGGTGCAGTGTGCCGCTTGACGTGGCCGTGCTGTCCGTATTGCTGATGACCGCGGTGACACGATAGCCCGATTTGGAGGTGACGATGGGGGTGCTTTGCGTGATGGCAATGCTCTGCTTGGGCTGATTCTCGGTCTGATTGCCCGTTGCGTCCGTCGTATCGGATGAATCAGTCGTGTCCGTCGTATCGTTCGCGTAGACGGTCAATGGAGCGGCCAGCATCGCCACAACGGCGACGCCAGCCGCCAGTGCGTGTGCCAGACGTGTGCAATGTCGTAAGACTCCGGGTAGGTTCACTCGTTTGCCTGCCTGTTCTTCTTCCTGGCGTAGAGCCACGCGATTTTGCGTTCGTTGGGATAGCTCAACACGTCATCCAAATCTTCAAAACGCACCCAGATGGCGTCTTCCGCCTCATGATCCGGGTCTCCTTCCACCGTCAGTTCACCGCCGGTCTGTTTGAGCGCGAAGTGATGGACCAGCTTGTGCACGCGCTGCGTGGTACCGGTGAACCAGTAGTCGATGGTGGCGATGGAATCGATCACCTCGCCCAGGATGCCGGTCTCTTCATGCACTTCGCGCACAGCGGTCTGCTGCGGGGTCTCGCCTTTTTCGATATGCCCCTTCGGCAAGCACCATTCGAGATGGCCGGAGCGGGAATGACGGGCGATAATGGCCACGCGGTTCTGGTCATCGAAAATCAGACCGCCTGCCGAATATTCGCGTACGACCGGCAGTTCCTGGGCATCCAGTGAAGCGAATGTGGTCGGACCGTCCGACGTACGGCGTTGCGGCATCATGGCCGGAGTCGGGCCGGATGGCGTCACCGGTTCTACCGGCACTGCCGGTTCCGGCGAGGCAACATCTCCGGACGGGTGCCGGCCGAAGACCGTGGCCGGCGTGGGATGCGCTGACGTTGCGGGCCTCACTGGTGCTGCAGACGGCGCTGAGACCGGCATGGTGACCGGCGTTGCGGCCGGTGCGGTACGTGCCGCAGGCGGCATCAGCACGTCGCGCGGAGTCGGTATCGCTGTGGTGTGCGCGGCGGCGGCCTTGGCGACCGCAACGGCAGCATCTACGGCCGCGTGAGCGGTCGCCGCGGGATCGTTCGTGACGATGGTTACGGACGTTTGTGCCGTGGCGATAATCGGCTCGACCTCGGCAATCGTCTCGGCACCGGCCTCGCCGGCGATACCATCAGCCTGCCCCTCGATAGTGCCGCTGGTAGTGGCGATGGTGACGGTGGCATGCATGCCGAAGACGGTGGCCGGTGTGGGCATCATCGGCTTCGGTGCGGGCATGTCGCTGGCGGCGTCCGATATTTCGGATTCGGATGGTTCGGGTGTGGCGGGCGTTGCGGGTGTGCCAGGCACACCGGAATGTTGCGCAGTCGGTACTGCGTCTACTTCGTCTTGATGAACGGCCTGATTGGTGGAGTGGCTCGCGGTGCCGCCGACATCGGAAGAATCGCCCGAATCGGCGGAATGATGCGGAGTTTCGGACGTATACAGCAGGTGGTCTTGGGTATGGCTATCCGCCGAATCTGGTGTTTGCCCCAGCATGCGGGCAAGGTCGGCGGGCGTAATCATATTCTCCACCTTACTCAACCCCGTGTGCAGGTGGGGTAACGGTATGCTGGTAGGGCAGAAAAACGTCGCACGCGGGAAGGTGCCCATTGGATTTCGAAGTATGGCCTGAAGCCATCGAACTTGGTCGACTGTTCGCCGAACAGGGTTACGAGCTGGCATTGGTCGGCGGCCCGGTCAGGGATTTGCTGCTCCATAGAAAGAGCCACGATTTGGACTTCTGCTCATCCGCACGGCCTGAGCAGTTCGAGCCGATACTGCGCCGGTGGGGGCATGACGGCTTCTGGGACATGGGGCGCAAGTTCGGCACGCTGGGTGCCATGCGCCGCCGCCCGGACGGCACCGAGGTCAAGGTGGAGGTCACCACCTATCGCTCTGACACGTACGATCCGGACTCGCGTAAGCCCGAGGTCAATTATGGCGACACGCTTGAGGGCGACCTGTCCCGCCGCGACTTCACCGTCAACGCGATGGCTCTGCGCGTGCCCGACCTGCAATTCGTGGACCCGTTCGGTGGTGCCAGTGATCTGTCCAAGGGCGTGTTGCGCACGCCGGTGGATCCGCGACAGTCCTTTGACGACGATCCGTTGCGTATGATGCGCGCCGTGCGATTCGTGGCCCAGCTGGGCTTCCGTATCGCGCCGGACGCGGCCGAGGCGATTACCTCGATGCGCGACCGCATCGACATCGTATCCGCCGAGCGTGTGCGCGACGAACTGACCAAACTGCTGCTCTCCGACCGTCCGCGCGCCGGCCTTGAGGCGTTGGTCGAATCCGGTCTTGCGGACATCGTCTTCCCGGAAATTCCGGCCCTGCAATTGCAGATCGACGAACACCACCGCCACAAGGACGTCTTCGAGCACACGATGATTGTGCTCGAACGTGCTATCGCCCTGGAAACCGGCCCGGACGGCCCGGTGCCCGCCCCCGACCTGACGCTGCGCTTGGCCGCCGTGATGCACGATATCGGCAAGCCGAAGACCCGCCGGTTCGAGCCGGGCGGCAAGGTGAGCTTCCACCACCATGACGCGGTGGGTGCCAAAATGACCCGCAAGCGTTTGAAGGCGCTGCGTTTTGACCACCATCTGGTCGAGGACGTCTCAGAACTGGTGAATATGCACCTGCGCTTCCACGGCTATGTGGACGAGCCGTGGACCGATTCGGCCGTACGCCGGTATGTCAAGGATGCCGGGCACCTCTATGAGCGGCTGAACAGGCTCACGCGTGCGGATGCCACCACACAAAACAAACGCAAGGCGATGATCTTCTCCCAGGCCATGGATGAGATGGAGGAGCGCGTCCGCGAACTCAAGAAGAAAGAGGACTTCGACGCGATCCGCCCGGATCTGGACGGCAACGAAATTATGGAGTTGCTGGGCCTGGAGCCCGGCCCGATGATCGGCCGCGCCTACAAGCACATGCTGGAATACCGCTTGGATAACGGTCCGGTGGACCACGATGTGGCCGTCGAAGAACTCAAGCGCTGGTACGCCGAGATTCAGTAGTCCGATACTAGTCCGATACCAAAAAACCGTACGCTGAATACGTGTCAGCGTACGGTTTTTCGCGAAGATGAAGCTGTATGCGCCTTACTGCGCCGTGTATGCGTCGTGTTTGGTGTCGGCGGGCAGCTTGGTCATGCTATCGGCGGCCTTGCAACCCTCGATATTGGTGATGGTCTTACCGGATTGCGGGGAGGAGTTGGTGTCCTGCAGATCGTTGAACGTGGCGCCGATGACCACATCGATGAGCTGATCCTCGCGAGCCGTCATGATCATGGTGGCGTCGGTGAAATTGCCGATCAGCGTATACGCCTGATTAATGGCGTTCTTGCCGAAGTAGATGGTGGTGCGTTCAACGTCGGTGCTGGAATAGTTATCGATTTTCTGCACGCTGAATCCACGATTGGCCAAAGCTTCACCCACGGCCTTGGCGAATTGGCCGTGAGAGGTGCCGTTCATCACGCGAATGCCGACCGAAGCGTTGGACACGTATTGCGCTTTGCCGCTGCTGTCCTTGACCGCGCACGGCGCCGCGTTGCCGTAATTCGGCTGGCGGGCCGGAGTCTCCACTTCGCCGAGGCCGAAAACGTGGAAATTGAACAGTAGGGCTATGACCAGCACTACTGCCAATACCGCGCCGCTGATGGAAAAGACGATGGTCTGGCGGCGGCGCACGTACGCCTTGCGGGCTTCACGTTCATCAACCTGATACGTCATCGGTGGACTTCTTTCATGGGTCGGGTGGCTGGTTGCTACCTTAGCGTCACTGTCTGACGCTGATATTGGGGTGTTCGGGAGATTTGGCTCGAATAATACGATCGACCACAGCTGTATCGCGCCACACCTCGATAATGCGTTGTGCCGCTGCCTCGTCGGCGGCGAAAGCGACCACTGAGGGGCCGGATCCGGAGACGAATGCATGGCTGGCACCCGCCTGCGTGGCGGCGTCGATGGCCTGCCCGCTGCGGGGATGCAGGCTGATTGCCGCAGCCTGCAGATGATTGCGGTCGCCTTCTGCGGCTCCCACGATGTCAAAGGTGTGGTAGACCTCAGGAGTGCTGAGTTGCGACTGGTATGCGCCGACCAATACTTCGCCGCTGAATCCCTGTTCTATCAGCGCCAGCTCATCGCGGCTGCCGGGGGCGATATCCGTGATGCGTTCGCCGAAACCGGTGCCGTATGCAAGGCCACCGGTCAGGCAGAACGGCATGTCCGCGCCCAACGTGGCAGCAATGGTGCGCAGGCGCTCTATGGGCCAGTTCAGCTCCCAGAGACGATTGACCGCCAGCATGGTCGCCGCGGCGTCGGCTGAACCGCCGCCTAGTCCGGCACCCACGGGAATGCGCTTGGTGATGGTCAACGCCACATCCGGCTCGCGCTCGGCCGCCTGGGCCATGGCGAAGAGGGCCAGTACCGCATGGTTGCGGCGCATGTCGCTGCGTGAGGAGGCCAAGTCGCCCAAATAAGCGCCTTCGAGCTCCAGAGAGAATCCTGCTCCGGGTTGCTTGGCGGTTGCGGTGACGGTGTCGTATACGCCGATTGCGCAGTAGATGGTGTCCAGTTCGTGGCGTCCGCCCCATTCGTCGTGAGCAGGTCCCACTTCCAAGGTGAGATTGGTTTTCGCCGGGCAATCCACCGTAATGGTGATGGGGGAGAGCTCATCGGACTGATGTCGGGCAGCGGCTGGGCGTGGATGTGAGATTACCGGACTCATTGTGCCTCATCTCCATCTCCACACGATTCGATGGCCTTGGCCAGAGCGGTGAATTCGGCGATGGTGAGCGTCTCTCCTCGACGGGTCGGATCGATGCCGGCGATGGAGAATGCCTCGGAGGGCGCAATGGTCTTCAATGCCGCGTGCAGGGTCTTGCGACGCTGACCGAATGCCGCATCGATCAGACGAAATACGAGTTCCCGTTGTGTGCCGTCGTCTGTGCTGTTCGCAGTTCCCGGGGCAGCCGGGTCATCGGCCTGATACCGGGTGAATTTGACGAGCGCGGAATCCACATTGGGAGCCGGCCAGAACACATTGCGGCCGATGGTGCCCACCCGTTCGGCGGTGCCATACCAGGCGAGCTTCACGCTCGGCGTGCCGTAGATCTTGGAACCGGGCTTGGCGGCGAGTCTGTCGGCCACCTCTTTTTGCACCATCACCAAGAACGAGCCGAGGTTGTCGAAACGCTCCAACAGCGTGAGCAGAATCGGCGTGGCCACGTTGTACGGCAGATTGGCGACCAGCGTAAACGATGCGTCATCGCTGAAATCAGGCACGTTCTCCGGGGTGACGGTTAAGGCATCCCGATTGACGACGGTGAGTCGTGACGTGGCTTCGGGCATGAATTCGGCGACTGTGCCCGGCAGTCGTTCGGCCAGCGGCGGATCGATTTCGACTGCGGTCATGGTGGCGCCGGTTTCCAAAATCGCCAGCGTCAACGATCCCAGGCCGGGGCCGACTTCCATGACATGATCGGCAGCGGTCACTCCCGCCTCGCGTACGATACGACGGACCGTGCCGGGGTCGATGACGAAGTTCTGCCCGAATTTCTTGGTGGGGCTGATGCCGGCATCGGCCGCGATACGACGGATATCGGCGGCACCTAACAGGTGACCAGTGGCGGGAATGGTGTCGTTCATAAGCGTGTGTTCCTTGTGGGCTTCGTAACCGATCAGTACCAACCGACTTGTTCGGAATGTTGCCATGCCTTGGACGGGCTGCCGTAGGCTTGTGCGATGTACCACAGACCCCAATCGATCTGTACGGCGGCATCGTCACGGTAATTGGCACCGAACGCAGCCATTTTGTCTGCTGGTAGCGACTGAGGAATGCCGTAGGCACCGGAGCTCGCGTTTTCGGCATACCACAGCCATCTGGACTCGCGGTTCCATAGTTTGACCAGGCAATCCCAGTCGTTGCCTGTCCACCCGCGCTGCGCGGCGGCACCGGCGGCATAGGCCTGAGCCTGGGCTACGGTGGCGTGCCAGAGTCGGCCGGAGGGCGTGGTGGTTGTTCCTGAATCGGAGCCGGAAGAGCCGGAATTGTTGTTCGTACCGCCGCCGGTGTTACCAGTGTTGCCGGAGTTGCCGGTGTTACCGGTGTTGCCAGTGTTACCGGAATTGCCGGTGTTGCCGGAGTTGTTGCCGCCGGTGTTGCCGGAATTGCTGGTGTTGCCGGAGTTGTTGCCGCCGGTGTTGCCGGCATTGTTGTTGGACGACTCGTGCTGATTGTTGGAACCGGAATCGGCCTTGCCGTTATCGGCGGAGTCGGATTTCTTATCGGAACCTTTATCGGTATCAGACTTGGCGGCGCCTACGGCGATGATCTGGTCGATGGCCATCGAGGTGACGGTCTCCGATTTCAGCGTCTCCGATTCGGCCACGCCATCCACATAGGTGACGTCGTACACCTGCGTCTTCTCGCCGTTGACGCCCTGCTGGCGCACATCGGCCTGCCCTTCAGCCAGATTCGGGTCGATGATGGTCTGGGTGGAGAACGGAATCACGGACGTGCGCGTCTCCTCGCCGTGGGTCACGCGGCGTACGCGCAGAATGGTCTCGTCGCTGTCTTTCTCAACGCTGACGCGATCCTCCTTGTTGAGCACGATGCCCTTGGAATCGAGGATGGAGGCGGCCGGCAGCTTGCCATTGGGGGCCACCGAGCTTTTGCCGTCGGCGATGACGGTGACCGGCCCGGACTGGTTGATCACCAGGCCGCCGGTGAGCTGGTTGTACACGTTCTTGATGTCGACGGTGATCTTCGCGGCGTTGTTCTGGTTTTCCTCGAAAAATCCCAGTAGCTGGTCGGCGCTGGTGGCCACGGTCCAGAACGGCACGGCGGTGCCGTCGATGTTGATGGTGGTCTGGTAGGCGGACTGTACGGTGACCACGGCATGATTGGCGAGCTGGTCGCCGGACGAGGTGGTCACGATATCGTGGGTCTTGATATCCACCCCTTGTTCCTCCAGAAGACGGGTGGCCGTCATCGCATATGTGGTGACTTGGGTGGTTTGCCCGTTGATGTTCAGGGCTACGGATTTACGCGCGGTGAACGCGAATGATCCAGCCAGCGCGATACTGGTCGCCGCGATACAGGCGATTACGCGGATGCGACGCAGTGTAACAAACCGCTGCGGGGTCCAACGCCGTGCCATTGCCATACTCTTCCTGCTGGATGAACGATTACGCCACCCATCGTAACGGTTGTTCCGGCCCATACTGCGGTTTCACCGGCCACCGTCACCATTCCTGCTCGTCAGATTGTTCTGAGCTCAAAAAAAGAAAAGAAAAAGGGGGCGGGAGAGAAGGGGATATTCCCGCCCCCCCCCCTGAAGGCGCGGAGCTGGTTGGGGGACGCTCCGCCCTCATTCCAGGAAGCCCATAGTTGGGGGAAGGCTCCTGGAGTACTTACCCAAGGTAAGAATTATATGCGTAGAAAAGTCTACGTATCATATAATACGCCACTTTTCTACGCGTCGAGCCTCTTGTCGGGATCGAACCGACGACCTGCCGCTTACAAGGCGGCCGCTCTGGCCATCTGAGCTAAAGAGGCGATTGTTCTTAACGCGTAAATCGTTGCGAACAAATGACTAGTATACCGGTACTTCCCGAGTGGTCAATTTAAGCCGAGCCGCAGGCGGTATTGCATATGTCGCGGCGTCAACTTATTCGGCCACGCAGCATCAGGAGGCGACCGAAATCGGCTTTCCGCTGGCACCGATGGATGGCATTTTGCCTTCCACGCCTACCTGGTCAGCATCCAGCCCAATGGACTTGAGGAAGCCGTCCACCATATTCGTGTCCGCCAGCGTGAGCTGCTTCAGATCCCAGTATTCGCCGTTGATGGTGAGTGTGGGGGAGGAGAAGGCGCCGGAGCTGTTGAACAGTTCGGGGCGCAGGATCGTGTAGTTGTTGGAGGCGGTGAGCCAGTCGAGGTATTCGTTCTTGCCGCTGAACGCCGCGGCGGCCACATCCTCGCTCACGCCGGCCTTGACGGCCTGCTTCTCCAGCTTGGCGTTGTTTACCGGCTCGTAATTGGACAATTCGCCCGGCTGGAAATCCTCAGCGTAGATGTTGGAGAGGTAGCTCATGAGGTGGTCGGGATCGTCATCATGCTCGGCAATGTAGATGGCACCGTTGAACACGCGGTTGGAGTAGTTGTCGGAGCTCTTGTTGTTCTGGAAATTGAGGAAGTGCAAATCGATGTTGAGCTGGCCTGCGTTCATCAGCTTGACGAGCGTCGGGTCGAGTTGGCGGTTCACCGAGGCGCAGCCAGGGCACAGCGGTTCCATGTAGATGGATACGGTGGGAGCCCCCTCGGCTTTCTGGCCATACCCTTTGTTGGAGATTACGAAGCCGGCCTTGTCGTCGGCGTTAGCCGGCTGGGTACTGACTTTCTTGAGCTTGCTATAGGCCTCGTCCACGGTCATGTTGCTTTGCTGGCTACTGCTGCTGGTGTTGGACGGCCGCATAGCCTTGTATACGGCGAATCCAGCGATGGCCACCAGCACCACAATAATGGCCACCACAATGCAGCCGATGATGGTCTGCTGCTTACGCTCCTTGGCTGCCTGCTCGGCCCGTGCCTGTTGTGCGGCCTCCTCGGCCGCTCGGCGCTCAGCGCGTGTGGCACGCTTGGCCTGACGCTTCGGATCTGACATAGCTATCCCCTTGCAATCGCTTCAATGTTTGGGCCCCATCATAATGACCGGGCCTGAGGAGGACTGCGCCCAGAGCTGATCTGAGGTGAATTCCCTGTAAAAGTGTGACGGAACGAACGTATCGGATACACAACGGCCATGTGTGCGGATGGCTGATGTGTGAGATTCCGCCCCGCTCTAGGCGAACGGCATCCAGTTGATCGGCATGCCCAGAATCGGCATCGCGCACAAGGCCACGGTGATGATGGCCCATATGGTGAACAGCACGGTGCCGCGCCCGCCGCCCTTGGGCGCCGGCGCCACTGGAGCAGGTGGAGCCCCACCCACTTCGGTGGATGGCGCGCCCGCCGGGCGACTGTGTTTGAGCCCGCGCAGTACGCCGCCCCCCAGCCGAATCATCATCGACTGTGGGGCGAACACAGTGACCAGCCAGCCGATGGCCATGAAACCGCCCAGCGCCAGCCCGGAAGCGGAGAACGGCACATCATTGAGCAACGGCACCGGAATACCCCAATCCGCGGTGAAATACCAGGAGATGGTGTGAACGGGCAGTGCCAGAGCCGCGGTGGCCACGGCGGTTCCCGCCATATAGATGATGACTAGCAGCAGTATGCGGGGAATGGCCAGCAGCAGGGCTTTGACCAGATGCCAGGGAAAAGTCGCCACGCGAATCCACGAATCGGAGTTTTTGCGCTCGCCGCCGCGTTTGCCCTCGCGCTCAAGCTGGGGTTCGGTGTTATAGGCCAGGGTGAGCAGTAGCCACAACAACGCAGTGGCCGCGATGATGGCCACGAGCGGAGCATTTGCCGCCAGTGCCGCCAGCGGCGCCGCCAGCAGGATCAATGGCAGGGTGCCGCGCTGCAGATATTCCCCTCGCTTCACGTCCACCGGATTGGGTATGGGAGGATTTTGGACCATGGTTTCGGTGGGGGCCGCTTGGGCGGTTTGGTCGATGATGCGCTGCAATGCCGGGCGAATGGCGGGGTCCACCGCTGTGGGCTGGTTGCTTGCGGGATCCCAGCTGCTCTGGGCGGTGCCGGACGGGGGGAATGATGACGGCTGCGGCGTGGGGAGTACGGTGGTGCGCTCGGCCAGCGGCGTGGTTTGGTCCGGCATCGGTGTGGTCGCGCCGGTGAGTACCTGCGTGCCGGCGTCGTCGGTGAAATCGGCAGCAGCGTCGGGCAACAGTTGCGTGGCCTGCTCCGCACCGGCCGGCGGACGTGGCGGCATATCGGCTAAGGGCAGCGTGGCGGTAGCGGCGCCAGCCGGCGAGAATACGGCGGTTTCGCCATCGCCGTTATCGCCCTTATTGCCGGAGAACACGGCCATGGTGGGAGCCTCAGCGGCTTCCTCGGCCGCGCGCCAGATGGTTCGGGGATTATTGCGGTCAACGCCGCCGGCCGCGCCAAAAGGGGGCATCGCCTCCGCGGCTTCGGCAACGATCGCAGCCGGTTGTCCAGCCACGGCTCCCGCGGCGAACGGTCCCGCCTGCTCGCCCTGCCAAGCGTTGGGATTCAACGCATCCAAGGCGATGGCATTCAGCAATTGATCCGGCGTGCAACGATCCCTGCGATCCGGGTCCAGTGCAGAACGGAAGGCAGCCAATGTGCCGGCCGGTAGTCCGGAAAGATTCGCGTTGCCCGAGGCCTCGCGCTCAAGTACCGCCATCATCGGCTTGGTGCCGAACACAGGCGCGCCGGTTGCGGCAAAAGCGAGCACGGACGCCACCGACCACCAATCGGTGGCGTCGTCGGATTCGGCACCGTCAATAATCTCGGGTGCGATGAATCCGGGTGTACCCATCACTAGGCCGGTGCGGGTCACGTGACTTTCGCCCTCGCCCATCGCGATACCGAAATCGACCAATACCGGTCCGGCGGCCGACACCATCACATTGGTGGGTTTGATGTCGCGATGGACGATGCCGGCCGCATGTACGGCTTTGGTGGCTTCGATGAGCTTGCGGGCCAAGCGTTCCAGATCGTCGCCCACATACCGGCCATTGGCGGCCACATCATCCTTAAGATTCTTGCCCTCGATGAGTTCAGTGACGATGAACGCCAACGTATCGTCGAGTTCCATATCCACGATGCCGCACACACCCGGATGATTGATCTTCTTCAAGGCCATGGCCTCGCGCCGCAGGCGCTCGCGCGGCGTGACATCGGGCTTGAGGTCGGGGTCGTGCAGGGCCGTGGACGCAGAGCCGGAGCCTGCCACTGACTCGTCGGTCAGGGAGTCGCGCAGAATCTTCATGGCATAGGTGGTGCCGCCGTCGTCGCGCACCCGCCACACCGACCCCATAGCTCCTGAGCCGAGCCGGGAGATCAGCGTATACCCACCAACCACTTCGCCGGGCTCAAGATTCAACGCGTTCAAATCGCTCATGCCCTCCATCCTAATGCCTTGCTGGTGCATTATTCTGGCTCTCTCCTGGGAGGCCGAGCTTGATATTTCTTGGCTCCCCTCTCTGAGAGGGGAGCCAAGAATAAATGCCGTTTACGTATTGAGAAGTGCCGTTTACGCCATTAAGGTCGATTGCCCTGACCGGATGTGGTAGCAAATTATGCGCTCGAAATGACAGGATAGGTGCGTGGGCAGGTGCGCCAGTCGTGAATTTGCGACTCTATAACCATCGGCATCAAGGATGTGTCGGCGGTGACCCAAAGGTGAGCCAGCCGGGCACATTCAACAGTGGCACAGCGATGCAAGGGCAGTATCGTGAGCCGCTGATCGAATCGATAACGATATCAGATTCGAATGCCGCGACTTCGCCGGTCGTACCTTCGAATACTTCTCCGAAGACGGCTACCTGTTCGGCGTGATGGCCTCCCAGCAGGTCGCTGGCGCTCAGGCCAAGGGCGTGTACGCCTTCATGAAGCACTTCGCGCTGAACGACCAGGAGACCAACCGACTGAGCGAGCTCGCCACCTGGGCCAACGAGCAGTCGATTCGCGAGATCTACCTGAAGCCCTTCGAGATGAGCGTCAAGCAGGGCGGCGCGGGTGCCGTGATGAGCGCCTTCAACTACATCGGTATGGAGTGGGGCGGTTCCCACTCCGGACTGCTCAACACTGTCCTGCGTGGCGAGTGGGGCTTCCGCGGCATGGTCCTGACCATCATGAAGTACCTCAAGCGCCGCAAACTGGCCGCGGCGGCATCGGCTCCCGCTGACGCTCCGGTCAAGGCCTGAGGTGTGTCTCCGATAACTGAATAGCTAAATAGAATGGACGGCCTGCTGAGTGCTACTCAACAGGCCGTCCATTGTGTATCTGAATGCGAAAAGTCATTATATGGAACGGAATATATCGATACTGTGCATTGTGCCGATTACTGATTCCGACGCAAGTATTCGCGCAGGAAGGGCACGGCAAAATCGACTTCGCCTCGTTCTGTTTCGCGGATAACGAAGGCGTCAAGGAGGCGTTTGCGGTAGGTGGCGGCATAGTTAGGCGTTTTGCCCATGCGCTGTGCAACATTCACGGTGGGAGAGGGACCATCTGACGCTGCCATGGCTTCGAGATACTTACGGTCGTTTTTGGATAAGCCTTGCAACTCCGGGATGCACACGGCGTTATCAAGGTCAATACGTGCTTCCTCGATACCTGCCGTAACATCAGCGTCGATGATGGTATCCGAGTCCCGCATGTCTGCGGCATCCCAGATATGGTAGCCAACCAGTTGAATCATATAGGGGTATCCGGCTGTCACATTGGCTGCAGTGCTTAATTGAGCGTCGGTGATGGACATGCCGGAGGCGCGGAATGTTGTGGCGAAAGCATCGCGCACTTCATCAAGAGGAATATCTGTGAGTATGTTCGTTTTCGCGCGACGTAGGAACGTGATGACTTCGTCATTGAACAAATCAGAAATCATCTGTGGGAGACCGGCGAACACGATGGCGATATTGCGTCGTTCCCTGATTTGATGCTGTATGGCAGTGGCGATGGCAATCATGTCGGATCGCTCAGCCGCTTGAGTCTCATCAATGGTGATAAGCAACCCAGCATGGCGCTTCTCAAGCGCATCCAACCGTCCGGCAATGGCACTTCTCAACGTTTCGGGCATACGCTTCGGGGATAGTTCGGCTTCTCCGAGGCCGATGCCCGCTCCAGCAAAAGTCAACGATGGTCGGATAGTGAGGTGGTCAAGGGCCCCTCGCCCGGTTCGTAAGGCATCAACAAGGCGTTCGCATAGTCCGGCAGAGGCCGTTTCTTCGATGACATCCCATCTGCGCGCTTTGGCCCGGTCTCCGAACACAGTGAGCATCACGGTTTTTCCGGTTCTACGAGCGCCGGTGACGAGCATAATGCGCCCTGGGGCACCGACTCCGTTATCGAGACCTTTCTCGAAATCGCGGATAACTTTGCCTCGGCCGATGAGCAGGGGCGGTTCCCCTCCTGCCGTTGGCTTGAATGGGTTTTCCTTTGCCTTCATGTGGACCGCCTCCTCGCTGAATCAACCTAAAATAAAAATTATCAAAAATATCAAAAAAATAAAAATTATCAAAAGTTGGGTTGAGCCGACTGAAGAAAACAGCCGTGGCGACAATGATTCTGCCGCAATCCGCGGTGACAACAACTGACGCGGACCTTCTTGGCAGAATCGTTGTTTGTCCCGCTTCGCCAATCAACGTCGCTCAAGTTCGGTGCGCAGACCGGCTACCGTAGCGGTCAGCTCACGCACTTCCTCGCGCAATAGGTCGATTTCGGGATTGGCTGATGTTGCAATAGCCTCTTGCGCGGCTTCCTTGGCCACTTCCTTCTCCCGAGCGTCCTCGCGCCGATCCGTCTCCAGATTGACCTGATCCACGATCCACGAGGCCAGCGTGGCCGTCACAATACCGATCAACGCGATGCCGGTGAACATCAGCACCACCGCAATGATCTTGCCTTGGAAGGTGACCGGCGAGAAGTCGCCATATCCCACGGTGGTCACGGTCACGAACGCCCACCACAACGCCGTGCCGAAGTCGGTGATCGTGGATCCGGACGCCTCGCGCTCCACGGAATACACGGCCAGCGCGCCCACGTACATGAGCATTCCCACCGCGCCGACCGCGTATACGGTGATGCGCCCGCGCACCGCCATGCCGGAGGTGCGGTTCAGCACGTGCAGCACGGTCAGCAAACGCAACAGTCGCAAGGGCCGGAGCATCGGCAGCGCGATGGTCAGCAGCGTGAACAGGTTGTGCTTGAACCACTGCCAGCGATCGTCGGCCAACCACAGCGAGACCACATAATCGACGACGAACACCACCCAGATCACGTTGATGACGGTTTCACACAGCGCGATATGCGTGCGGGAGAGAATTTCCCACGAATACACCACCAGAAACACCACGGACAGCACCATCAGCGGCCAGTCCGTCCACTTCTTCCACGTCTTCAGTCCCATATTCCGATTGTAGTGGCGCGTCCGCTGCGCCACTGCGGAGCATGACTCCGGACGTCAGTGTTGTATACGTTCGTATACATTTCACGTTGTGTACGAACGTATACAGCGGTATTTTTCATCTCGTATTTCCCTTATGACTATCACCACAGTGATATAATCAAGAATATGTAAGGAGAGAGAAGGAGCCGGCCAATGGAGACCGCATCGATCGAACTGTGGCATGGCTCTTCGCATGTCATCAAGCATCCTGAATACGGGCTGGTCAAGCCGAACAACGATTATGGCCGCGGATTCTATTGCACGCGCAGCGTCGAGCTGGCCAAGGAATGGGCGTGCGCGGGAATGGATGACGGTTTCGCGAATCGGTACACGTTGACCACGGACGGGCTCCTCTTCCTGGACCTGTCCCAGTTGCCCTACACCATCCTGAACTGGTTGGCCCTGCTGGTCGAAAACCGTCGTTTCCAGCCGACCACCACCGTCGCCGCGCAAGGCATCGAATATCTGAAACAAGTGTTTCTGCCGGATGCCAGTCAGGCTGACGTCATCGTCGGATATCGTGCCGACGATTCGTATTTCTCGTTCGCCCGCGCTTTTGTCAATAACGCGATTTCCATCGACCAACTCGCCGAGGCGATGCGGTTGGGCGAGCTCGGCAAGCAGATCGTACTCGCCAGTCCTCAGGCATTCGCGGCACTGCGGTTCCAAGGCTGCGAAATCGCCCGCGCTTCGACCTACCACGGATTGCGCAACGAGCGCGACCGCACAGCTCGCGAAGCCTACCGCCGCAAAAGTGCAGAAGCCGATCTCGACGGCCTGTTCATGCGCGACATCATCCGCGAGAAAGTGACCAACGATGATCCCCGCCTATGATGAGACATACTTGCCGGACGCCATGGCCAACTTGGCCGGCGCCTTCGATTATGCGCTGAACGATTGCGGGTTGCCGGTCGGCCTATTCATGGACTTCTTCGCCACCTCCGAGGCGGCCGCGCTTTTCGGGCGAGGCACGCCCAAATACGTGTGTGGCATGTCCGGCGAGGAGCTGGTGGCCGAAATCATGCGGCAAACCGGTTGGGCGCGCATTCTCGATATGCCGTCAGCCGCACTGCGCGCCGGCTCAACACCCGAATACTGGGCCGGATGGGTACTCGCATACTGCCAATGGACCAGGGGAGTGCGGTTCTCGGACATTCTCGATGTGCTGTCGCTCGACGATATCGTGCGACTGTACCCGACTCTGCACGAAGCCGACGAAAGCCGATTCGTCGACGTGTACGACGAGCGGGCCGCCCATAATCGCACCGAGGGCGACTCCCGGCTGCACACGATCCGCGTGCGCGCCGGACTCAGCCAATCCGGGCTGGCCCGCCGCTCCGGCGTTACCCTGCGCTCCATCCAAATGTACGAGCAGCGCCGCAAAGACCTTGGCAGAGCCGCCGTCTCCACCGTGCTCGCTTTGGCCCGCACGCTTGGCTGCCGCATCGAAGATCTGTTGGAGCCGTAAAGACGCGGAGTAGTATCGCGCCGCATCGATTCTGATAACTGAACAACTACTTTTAAGGCCTGGCCGGATGCTCGTTTGGACATCCGGCCGGGCCTTCTGGCTCCACACGGGGTGCCGAGGTATCCGTTCTCCGCTTCGAGGGGCTGATTTGGCCTTCCGTAGAGGTTTACTCCCGTTTCGAGGGGCTGGTGGCCCGCTAGAACACGGGTATAAACGGCTTCGCCCCACCGTCATTCCGCCATTTTGGGGATGCGCTTACTTGAGTACCAGCCCCTCGAAACGGAGATAGATCTCCGGAAAGGGTCAAAACAGCCCCTCGAAACTCAAGATGGCGGTTGCAGGGCGGTTGAGGATCAGTCGAAGAGCGGTTCAAACGCAAATGTGAACAATGCCACATGTGATTGGGCGGGTCGCTGCACGCCGATTTTCGGGGGTGCATGGGAATGGCGGAATATCAACGAAAAACCCTATATCTAGGTTTGTTATGTGACACGCGCCACTACATATAGTGCCTTGATTTCAAATCACACCGCTGTAATATGGCCTTCGCTTCACTGTTCATCAGAACCACATCAAGGGGAGTCGCCATGACCGTCACCGTGTTCACCAAGCCGCATTGCCCGCAGTGCGATGCCACCAAGCGCCAGCTCACCAAGCTGGGTGTGCCGTTTGAAACCGTGGACCTGATGCAGAACCCCTCCACCCTTGAGCAGCTGCAGGCCGCCGGTTTCCAGCAGGCTCCGGTGGTCATCACGCCGGACAACTCCTGGACCGGCTACCGCCCCGACCTGATTCGCGAAGTCGCCCAGCAGGTGGCCGCCGACAACCGCGCCGCCGCCACGGTGTCCGCGTGAGTCTGAGCCAGCCCGAATTCGCGGCCGAAGGCAAGACGATCGGCGCATTGGTCTACTTCTCGTCGGCCTCCGAAAACACCGCACGGTTCGTGGCCGGATGCCGTTTGCAGGACGAAGGCATCAACGTCTACCGCATCCCGTTGCGGGCCGCCGCCCCGGCGCTAAACGTCCGCGAACCGTACGTCATCATGGTGCCCACCTATGGCGGCGGCGTGGTCAAGAAAGCAGTGCCGATTCAGGTCAAACGCTTCCTCAACGATCCAGCCAACCGCGAGTGGATTCGCGGCGTCATCGCCTCAGGCAACACCAATTTCGGTGAGGCCTACTGTGCCGCCGGAGACATCATCGCCGCCAAATGCAAGGTGCCCTACCTCTACCGTTACGAACTCATGGGCACCCCGGAAGACACTGCCGCCGTGCGAAACGGCCTCGTCCGCTTCTTCACCGAACAGTAAATCTTGACCCCCTCGAGGTATTGGCTCCCCTCTCCGAGGGGAGCTGTCAACGAAGTTGACTGAGGGGAGCAACTGTCTGAGTAAACACACTTCTGCCATATTCCAAGGATTTCCAATGACTGACCTCACCGTCACCGGCCTGCCGCTCGACAATACTGCCGACACCGCAGCGGAACAGTACGACCCGGCGCACGATTACCACGCGCTCAACGCGATGCTCAACCTCTATGACGCCGACGGCAAGATCCAGTTCGACAAAGACAAGGCCGCCGAACGCGAATACGTGACAGGGCACGTGGCCACCAACAGCAAGCGGTTCGCCTCCACCGCCGAGCGTCTCGAATACCTGATCAGCAACCAGTACTACAACCCTGCGGTCTTCAACCAGTACTCCGCTGAATTCCTCGACCGCATCTACGAGCACGTGGAATCCGCCGGCTTTGAGTTCGGCACTTTCCTTGGTGCGTTCAAGTTCTACACGTCCTACGCGCTCAAGACGTTCGATGGTCGCCTCTATCTTGAGGACTTCCCGCAGCGTTGCGCCGCTGTGGCCCTGGAGCTCGCCGCCGGCAATGAGCAGCAGGCCATCGAATACGCCGACGAAATGCTTGCCGGCCGCTTCCAGCCCGCCACCCCGACCTTCCTGAACCTCGGCAAGGCCCAGCGTGGCGAACCGGTCAGCTGCTTCCTGGTGCGCATCGAAGACAACATGGAGTCGATTTCGCGCGGCATCAACGCGGCCCTCCAGCTCTCCAAGCGCGGCGGTGGCGTGGCCCTGCTGCTGAGCAACCTGCGCGAGCTCGGCGCCCCGATCAAGCACATCGAGAACCAGTCCAGCGGCGTGATTCCGGTCATGAAGCTGCTGGAGGACTCCTTCTCCTATGCCAACCAGCTCGGCGCACGTCAGGGCGCGGGCGCGGTGTACCTCAACGCCCACCACCCTGATATCCTGCGCTTCCTGGATACCAAGCGAGAGAACGCGGACGAGAAGATCCGCATCAAGTCGCTGGCTCTTGGCGTGGTGATTCCGGACATCACGTTCGAACTGGCCAAACAGAAGGCCCAGATGGCCCTGTTCAGCCCGTACGACGTGGAGCGCGTGTACGGCAAGCCGTTCGCCGACATCTCCGTTACCGAGCATTATGACGAGATGGTGGCCGACGACCGCATCAAGAAGACCTACATCGACGCCCGTAAGTTCTTCACCACCATCGCCGAACTGCAGTTCGAATCCGGCTACCCGTACATCGTGTTCGAGGACACGGTCAACCGCGCGAACCCGATCGAAGGTCGCGTGACCATGTCCAACCTGTGCTCGGAAATCCTGCAGGTTCAGGAGCCGAGCGCATACAACGAGGACCTCACGTATGCGCATGTCGGCCGCGACATCTCCTGCAATCTGGGTTCGCTCAACATCGCTAAGACGATGGATGGCGGCTTGGGCCACACGGTGGAGACGGCGATCCGCGCACTCACCTCGGTGGCCGAGCACACCAGCATCAACGCGGTGCCTTCGATTCGCCGCGCCAATGAGGAGGGCCACGCCATCGGTCTCGGCCAGATGAACCTGCACGGCTTCCTGGCCCGCGAAGGCATCCACTACGGCTCCGAAGAAGGCCTCGACTTCACCGACATGTACTTCATGACGGTCGCCTACCACGCCTACCGCGCCTCGCACGCGCTCGCCGTGGAGCATGGCCGCGCGTTCGCCAGCTTCGCTACGAGCGACTACGCCCACCCGGCCGGCCAGGGCAACTACTTCGACAAGTACACCGATGGTCGTCGTTCGCTCACTCCGCGCACCGAACGGGTCCGTGCGCTGTTCGAACAGTACGGCATCGCGATCCCGACTGCGGCCGACTGGGAGGCCCTGCGCGACGCGATTCTGAAGGACGGCATCTACAACCAGAACCTGCAGGCCGTGCCGCCCACCGGCTCGATCTCGTACATCAACCATTCCACGAGCTCGATTCACCCGATCGCCTCCAAGATCGAGATTCGCAAGGAAGGCAAGATCGGGCGCGTGTACTACCCGGCCGCCTACATGACCAACGACAACCTCGGGTACTACAAGGACGCCTACGAGATCGGCTGGAAGGCCATCGTCGACACGTACGCCGAGGCCACCCAGCACGTGGATCAGGGACTGTCGCTGACGCTGTTCTTCCCGGACACCGCCACCACCCGCGACCTCAATAAGGCCCAGATCTACGCCTGGCGCAAGGGCATCAAAACCCTCTACTACATCCGCATCCGCCAGCAAGCCCTGGAAGGCACTGAAGTCCAAGGCTGCGTCTCCTGCATGCTCTGATCGTTCGAGGGAGCGTATACCGCCTTTCTTCGGCACTCGACGTACCTTCGTACGCCTTCGGCCTCAGACGGCGGTCTCCGCACGCATTGAACAACCAGAGAGCCGTTGTTACTCCCCTCACTCGGCTAACGCCGACAGCTCCCCTCAGAGAGGGGAGCTGGCCGCGAAGCGGACTGAGGGGGGCTCCACCATCTAAGGAACCAACAATGTCACGAACCGTCTATAGAGCACTGCTCCGGCTGACCGCGCCGGAGGAGTTCGAAAACAAATCCAACGACGATAACGACAACGAGTAAAAGGAACACTACTCATGGCACCTATCTCCATTCCGCGCAAACCGCTGAAACTCATCGACCGCGTCTCCGCAATCAACTGGAACCGCCTCGAAGACGAGAAAGACCTTGAGGTCTGGGACCGCCTGACCGGCAACTTCTGGCTGCCCGAAAAAGTCCCCGTCTCCAACGACATCCCCAGCTGGCAGAAGATGACCGAGGACGAGCACACGCTCACCATGCGCGTCTTCACCGGCCTGACCCTGCTTGACACCATCCAGGGCACGGTCGGCGCCGTCTCCCTGATTCCGGACGCGCTCACCCCGCACGAGGAGGCCGTGTACACCAACATCGCCTTCATGGAATCCGTGCACGCCAAAAGCTACTCGTCCATCTTCTCCACCCTGTGCTCCACCGAACAGATCGATGCCGCATTCGACTGGAGCGAGAACAACGAGTTTCTGCAGAAGAAGGCGGAGATCGTGCTCGACTACTACGAGGGCGACAACCCGTACAAGCGCAAGGTGGCCTCCACCCTGCTCGAGTCCTTCCTCTTCTACTCCGGCTTCTATCTGCCGATGTACTTCTCCGCGCACGCCAAGCTGACGAACACCGCCGACGTGATTCGTCTGATCATCCGCGATGAGGCCGTCCACGGCTACTACATCGGCTACAAGTACCAGAAGGGCATCGCCCAGCTGAGCGATGCCGAGCGTCTGGATCTGCAGGACTACACGTACGACCTGCTCAACGAGCTGTACGACAACGAAGTGGAGTACACCCAGTCGCTGTACGACCGCGTGGGCCTGACCGATGACGTCGAGAAGTTCCTGCGGTACAACGGTAACAAGGCGCTGATGAACCTCGGCTACCCGGCTTTGTTCCCGGCTGAGATTTGCGATGTGAACCCCGCGATCCTGGCCGCCCTGAGCCCGAACGCCGACGAAAACCACGACTTCTTCTCCGGCTCCGGCTCCTCCTACGTGATGGGCAAAGCCGAAGAAACCGATGACGACGACTGGGACTTCTAAGGGTTTCGCGGTCCGCGAACCCGCAGCGCCGCCGCGTTCGTGCGGCGGCGTTACGCTGGAGATATGGAACAGGATCCGTTGGTCAGCATCATTATTCCGGTATATAAGGTCGAGAAGTTCCTCGACGAATGCGTGGCGTCTGTTGCCGCGCAGACGTACGCCAATCTGGAGATTCTGCTGGTCGACGACGGCTCGCCTGACAATTGCCCGGCCATGTGCGACGCCTGGGCCGCCCGCGACCCGCGCATACGCGTGATTCACAAGCCCAACGGCGGCCTGTCCGACGCCCGCAACACCGGCATCGCCGGGGCCACCGGTGCGTACATATACTTCGCCGATTCCGACGATACCGTGGCCCCCACGTTGGTGGAGGACTGCCTGAATGCCATGCGTGAATACGATGCCGATCTGGTGATGTTCCAGTTCGACACCATCTCCGAGAACAACAAGCCGCTGCTGTCCAACTATCGCCACAACGACTTCACCGAGGTGCAGGTTCTGACCCCGGTCGAGGCCATCAAAAAGCAGGTCAAGGCTGAGATCGACGGCTATTTCTGGGCCTTCCTGGCACCCGCCTCCACCTATCAGGGCACCGGATTCTCCTTCCCGGTGGGGCGCAAAATCGAGGATCTCTCCCGTATCTGCAACGTGATCGGCGAGGCCACGCGCGTGGTCCGTCTGCCCAAGGCGCTGTACCACTACCGCATGCGCGAGGGATCGATTACCGCCAACTGGGATCCGCAGCTCACCCGCGACTGGACCCGCGCCGCCGACGACCGCGAGGAATACATCGTCCACCGATTTCCCGAGCTCAAGGGCTTCATGACGCTGCAACAGCTGAATTTCTTTGCCAACCTCGATTACGAGACCATGCGCCAGTCGCTGATCGCCGGGCTCAAGATCGATCCCGAGGACGCCGACGCGCTTCGTCGTCGCATCGAGGGCCTGACCAAGTCCGCCGATGAGGGCGATGAGCCCGTACCGGAAACGTTGCGTGAGTTGCTCGGACTGCTCAAGCTGGGCATCACCAAGGTGGCCGATGGCACGTTCGGTAAGGCCGATGGCAGCGGTACTGATGGCGATGCCGAGAACGATGACGTAACGCTGGCCGACCGTTTCCGCGACATGCGCGAGGACTGGCGCCAGCTGCGCATCCAGCGCATCGAAAACGCCGAGGAGCGCAAGGCCGAGCGCAAAGCCGCCCGCAACGGCGTCACCTTCGAGTCTGTGTCGCATTAGTCGGCGACTGATGGAATCCGTCAGTCCGGGAAGAGCAGGCCTGCTCTACGCCGGGCGTGCCGGTTCGCACGTTCGAGAAACAGGCGTGTCATGGGCCGGACCACACAACACCCCCAGAAACGCCCATAAAGTTAACTACATTTTCAGACACGCCACTTGCCTTGGTCCACGGTCCGTGTATAGTAGTTCTCGGCTCAACGAAGAGAACCTTCACTGAACCGGAAAAAAGTAAACGCTGAAGCTTGCAGTTTCCGAAAGCAAAGTTCTACGTCGGTGGCGAGGGCGGAAGCGCAGTAAAGAACAAATCCCTTTACAACGGATCGTGAGGCACGTACCTGCCTCTGAAAGGATGAATATCATGGCAGAAGTCGTATTCGACCACGTCACTCGTATCTACCCGGGCAACGATAAGCCCTCCGTGGATGATCTGAATCTTGATATCAAGGATGGCGAGTTCCTCGTCCTCGTTGGCCCTTCTGGCTGTGGTAAGTCTACGACCCTTCGTATGCTCGCCGGCCTGGAAGAGGTCAACAAGGGCCGCATCCTCATCGGTGGCAATGATGTCACCACGATGCAGCCGAAGGACCGCGACATCGCAATGGTCTTCCAGAACTACGCTCTGTACCCGCACATGACCGTTGCCGACAACATGGGCTTCGCCCTGAAGATCGCCGGCACTCCGAAGGACGAGATTCGCAAGCGCGTCGAGAAGGCCGCTGAGATTCTCGACCTGACCGAGTACCTCGACCGCAAGCCGAAGGCTCTGTCCGGTGGTCAGCGTCAGCGTGTGGCCATGGGTCGTGCAATCGTCCGTGAGCCGAAGGTCTTCCTCATGGATGAGCCGCTGTCCAACCTCGACGCCAAGCTCCGTGTCCAGACCCGTACCCAGATCGCTGCCCTGCAGCGCCAGCTGGGTGTCACCACCCTGTACGTGACCCACGATCAGACCGAGGCCCTGACGATGGGCGATCGCATCGCCGTCATCAAGCTCGGTATCCTGCAGCAGGTCGGCGCCCCGACCGAGCTGTACGATCGCCCGGCCAACGTCTTCGTCGCCGGCTTCATCGGCTCCCCGTCGATGAACCTGAACACCCACCCGGTGGTCAACGGCAAGGCGAAGATCGGTGAGGACACCGTGGACCTGCCGGCTGAGGCCGTCAACAAGCTCACCGCCGAAGACAACGGCCAGATCGTGGTCGGCTTCCGTCCTGAGGACGCTGGCCTGGCCCCGGCTGACGACCCGAACGCCTTCTCCCTGAAGGTTGTGAACGTCGAGGATCTGGGCTCCGATGGCTACATCTACGGCAACATCATCACCGATGGCTCCGCCGCTGAGGCTTCCCAGGTCATGTCCGACCAGAACAAGCTCACCACGATTCGTGTGAATCCGCGTGCGCTGCCGAAGGTTGGCGCGACCGTCAAGATCAAGATCGACCCGGCCAAGATGCACCTGTTCGCTCCGTCGACTGAGCTGCGTCTGAACTAGTAGATACTTGGCGAGGTCTAATAGCTTCGTCAACCATTAAACGAGGTTATTCTCTTCCTCTCTTATGGCCTCGTTGGAAAAGCCCTGCATAGCTGCGGGGCTTTTCTTTTGCCTTTTAGACGGTCTGAGGGAGAGACCAAACGGTGTTTTTCCCGTAAACATAACGCGCCGAAGTCGTGGCAAAGGAGCACACATCGCGAACGACACGTAAAATCGAACACATGGAGTTGAACGAATTGCCCCAGATGGATCCGCGTGCGCTGAAGGCCACGTCTGTCAAAGCCGAAGACGAACACGCCAATTCAGCCGAACCGCAAGCACTGAAAATCACCGCCGCCAGCTCGAACCCAAAGATGTTCACGCTGCCCTGGCACAAGCCCTTGGCCACCTGGCCTAAGGACCTGCTGGCCAACCTGCCGCGAGGCATCTCCCGCCACGTCGTGCGATTCGTGCACGTGGGCGACGAGGTGTACGCCATGAAGGAGATCACGCGCCAGGTGGCCGAGCGAGAGTACGAGATCCTGCGTCGACTGCAGAAGCTCGAACTGCCAACTGTGACCCCGATCGCCGTGGTCATCGGCCGTCATACCCGTGAAGGGGAGCCGCTGGAGGCGATTCTGGTCACCCGGCACTTGAAGTTCTCGCTGCCGTACCGTGCGTTGTTCGCCCGCAACCTGCGCCCGGACACCGCCGAACGACTGATTGACGCCCTCGCCGTGCTGCTGGTGCGCCTGCACCTGGCCGGCTTCTACTGGGGCGATGTGTCCCTGTCGAACGTCCTGTTCCTGCGCGACGCCGACGCTTTCTCCGCCTTCCTGGTGGACGCCGAGACCGGTGACCTGCAAGCCCAGCTCACCGACGGCCAGCGCGAATACGATATCGACTTGGCCCGCACCAACATCATCGGCGAACTTATGGATTTGGCGTCCGGCAAGCTACTGCCCGGCGACGTGGATGAGATCGAGGTGGGCAACCGCCTAGTCGACCGCTACCACTCGCTGTGGAGCGCCCTGACCGACACCGACAAGTTCAACCCGGACGAAATGTGGAAGATCGAGCAGCGCGTCAACAAGCTCAACGAGCTGGGCTTCGACGTGGACGAGCTGGAAATGAAGACCGCCGAGGACGGCAAGCGTGTGCTGGTCCGCCCGCGCGTGGTGGACGCCGGCTACGCCAACCGCAAGCTGCTGCGCCTCACCGGCCTTGACGTGCAGGAGAACCAGGCCCGTCGTCTGCTCAACGACCTTGACGCCTACCGTGCCTCCACGTGGCGTGAGGGCGAGGATCTGGAAATCGTGGCCACCGACTGGATGCGTGAGGTGTTCGAGCCGACCGTGCGTATGATTCCGCGCGAATATCGCTCCCAGATCGAGCCTGCTCAGTTCTTCCATGAGGTGCTTGACCATCGCTGGTTCCTGGCGGAGAAGGCCGGCCACGACGTGCCGATGGGCGAGGCCGTGACCAGCTACATCGACAACGCTCTGCCGAGCTACAGCCTTGACTCCAAGGCACTCGCCGAACTTAACGAAGAGGCCGATTCCGGCGTCATTGACGACGAATCCACCTACAGCGACCCGGACGACGACGGCTACAACCCCGATGACGATCCGGATGCGGCAGTGTGGAGTCATTAAGCGGACAATCCGGTGGACTGTCTGTAGGTGAGCCCATCACACAAAGAAGCCCCTCAAATAGAGGGGCTTCCGTGTATGTACAACCTATTACGGCCTCAAGCGACAATCACTCCGCCGCAGCCTTGCGCCGTGCGTTGGACACCGCGTACAGGCTGATACCCGCCGCCACTGAAGCGTTCAGCGACTCAACAGACGAGCTGATCGGGATGCCGGCAATCGCGTCGCAGGTTTCGCGCACCAGTCGGCCCAAACCGCTGCCTTCCGAACCGAGCACTACAACGAGCGGATCGGATTCAAAGCCAGTCTCGCCGACGAGCTTATCGCCGCCACCGTCAAGGCCGACAACGTAGTATCCACGCTCCTTCAAGCCCTCAAGTGCCTTAGTCAGGTTCACCACGCGCGCCACCGGCATATGCGCGGCCGCACCGGCAGACACCTTCCAAGCGGCGGCGTTCACTGAAGCGGAACGGCGTTCCGGCAGAATCACACCATTGGCACCGAATGCGGCCGCCGAACGAATCACGGCACCCAGGTTCTGCGGATCGGTCACGCCGTCCAATGCGATAAACAGCGGTCGCGCAGCAATACGGGCGGCCGCCGAATTCGCGGCCTCCATTGCCTTGGCCTTCTTCTCAGCACGATCGGCCAGCTCGTTCAGCGAGGAGTACTGGAACGGATCGACCTTCAGAATCACGCCCTGATGGTTGCCAGAGCGGGCGATACGATCCATCTCCAGACGATCGGCCTCCAGCATGTGCAGGCCGTTCATACCAGCGATTTTCACGATTTCGCGAGTACGATCGTCATGTTCAATACGAGACATGATGTACAGCGTGGAAGAAGGTACGCCTACGCGCAGTGCTTCCAGCACGGAATTACGGCCGTACACCAGATCCGAAGTATCCGCCGAAGCGAACTTGTCCACTCGACGGCGGGCTGCCAGACGCGGGTCGGCCATCTGCCGACGTTCGGCCGCTTTCTTGGCCTTGTACGCCTTGTGATAGACGCGGTCCTCGGCCTTGGGAGTGGGGCCGTAGCCCTTCAGTTTGTTGCGATGCTTGCCACCCGACCCCTTGGTCGGTCCTTTTTTGATAGCCATAGGTGCTATTGTCCCAGCACCCCGCGCCAAAACGCGGCTATTCCGCCGTCGGTAGCCGGTAAGGTATTGAGAGTGAAGAAGCAGCGTATGATATTCGGACTGTCCCTGCTGTATTGGGGATTATGGTTGGCGATTCTGATTCTGTGGATGGGTCGCTTCGTGACCTCATTCTTGTCGATATATTTGGTTTCCGCGCTGCGCCTCGATGAGGGTGTGGTGGGCACAGTCGTGGCCATGTACGGCTTCGGCGCAATCATCGGCTGCCTGTTCGGCGGTACCTTGTCCGACAGATTCGGCCGCCAATCCATGATTATCATCGGCGAAATCGGCGCAGCGGCTGCCCTGCTGGTCGTTTCCGTACTCACTGATCCTGTGTCTTTAGGCGCGGCTCTGTTCGTCTATGGTGCGTTCGCCTCGCTGCCCAGCCCGGCCATCGCCGCGTATATCGCGGATGTGGTGCCTGCCGAACGTCAGCAACGTGCATACGTACTGCAATCGTGGGCGATTAATTTTGGGTACGCGATTGGACCGATTGTGGCCAACCAGCTGGTCAAGATCTCGTATTCGCTGATGTTCTACGTTGAAGCGGCGGTGATGATAGCCGTCACGATATTGCTGATTGCGTTCTTCCGCGAGGTGCGGCATTTGGGGATTACTGTATCGGTGCCAAGTGCGGTGCGCCATGAAGACGAATGCAGTGTTACCCATGCGGAATTCGCCGGCATTGAGAGGCCGAATCACTCGGATGCCGCACCGGCTGCCAGTGTCAAGGGCGCCATGTCTCGCAATTGGCGGCGCGTGCTCACCGATACTCCATTCCTCGGCTTCTCCCTGCTGATGTTCGGCTACTTCCTTGTGTACTTCCAAAGCACCTCCGGCCTGCCCATTGCCATGACGGACCTTGGTCTAGGGCTGGGCGAGTATTCGGTGCTGCTCACCATCAATGGCGGTATGTTGTGCCTGCTACAGATTCCCGCGATGAAACTGTTCGCGCGCATGGGCAATTCACGCGTGCTGGTGATGGGCCTCGCCGTAACCGTCATCGGCTATGCGGTGCAGGCCGCGGCCCATTCTTGGGGCGGATTCGCGCTTGCCGTAGTGCTGTGGACGCTGGGTGAGCTGGGCACATTCCCTATCGCCACCACTACGGTTGCCGCCATGGCACCCGCGTCGGCGCGTGGCACGTATCAGGGCGTCTACAACGTAGTGTGGTCGGTGTCGGTTGCGCTGGCGCCGCTGATTGGTGGCTGGACTATCAGCAACTTCGGCGGTCGAACGCTGTGGATCGCCTGCACTGTTGTGTTGATTGCCGTGACCCTCGGTCTCAAGCTCACCAAAGGCTCGCGCGACCGCGCCATGGCCCGCAGTCTTCACGATTCGCTGTAAGTGTTATTCGGTTTGGAGATACGGGCAAGACCGCATATGGCGAGTGGTTCTTATCGAGAACTATTCTCTGCGCGTATGATGTATGGCATGCAATACATTCAACAAACCATCGTTGGCATTGATGGCAGCGAGGCGCGATTCTTTGGCTATGTGGCCGACAACAGCGAGGAGATGGAACCGGACCGTATACGCCCGGCCATCCTGATTTTGCCTGGCGGCGGCTACGCCATGACTTCTGACCGCGAAGCCGAGCCAGTGGCCCTGCAATTCCTGGCCAAAGGCTTCGCCGTATTCGTGCTGCGCTATTCGGTGCAGCCCAGCCGCTATCCGGTGGCTTTGCTGGAGGCTGCCGAGGCAATGCGCCTGATTCGCGCCAATGCGGATCAGTGGCATGTAAACCCCGCGCAAGTGGCCGTACTCGGCTTTTCCGCAGGCGGGCATCTGGCCGCCAACCTCGCCACCTCGGTCGGCGACGAAGACATCCGCGAACAGGGCGGCATGGACCCGGACGCCGTGCGCCCGAACGCGCTGATGCTCTCGTACCCAGTAATCACCGCCGGCAAGTACGCCCATCGCGGCAGCTTCCAATGCCTGCTAGGGGACCAAGCTCACAATCAGGCTTTGCTGGACAAGTTCTCCATCGAAAAGCACATCGACGCCAAAACGCCACCCGTCTTCGTCTGGCATACCATGACCGACGACGCCGTGCCCGTGGAGAACACGCTAATGCTCATCCAGGCCTGCCGGGCCGCCGGCGTGAGCATTGAGGCGCACCTGTTCCCTGAAGGCAGCCACGGCCTGTCCTTGGCCAATGCGGAAACTGCCGGTAACGGCTTCTATGCGCACATCGTCGAATGCGTGCAGTGTTGGCCTGATTTGGCTGAGGCCTGGTTGCGTCGCCTGTTCTAGGCAAAACGCTATTACGCTGTGCGCCAAGTGCGCCACGCGGTTATGGAATAATGGCAATCGTATGCATCGGCAGCAGTTGCGCCGGTGTCCATAACCGCGCAGTCCTGTGCGTCCAGCCGGGAGAGAAAACCCGGCAGCGGCCGCAAGGCTGACTACTCCGCGGCAATACCAAGGAGAACATTATGGATGATCTCAAAGATCAATCCGCAGTGTCCACGACCGCAACGAACGGGGTCGTGGAATCGGAAGAGGTGCGCGCACAGGAAGCGCTATTGGGGGATACCGATCCAAGTCTGACCAGCGCCGACGACGTGGCCAAAGCCCTGAACGTCGACCCATCCCACGGCCTGAGCGAGGAAGAAGCCAAGCGCCGACTGGCCAAATTCGGCCCGAACGAGCTCGCCAGCGCCCCGCCCGTACCGAAATGGAAGAAATTCCTGGCCCAATTCCAAGATCCGCTGGTCTACCTGCTGATCGCGGCCACTATTATCTCGGTGATCGCTTGGTTCATCGAAAAAGCCAATGCGCAGCCCGGCGCGGAAGGCGGCGAAGTGCTGCCGTTCGACGCCATCGTGATCATCTTGATCCTGATTGTCAATGCTGTGCTCGGCTATATGCAAGAAGCCAAGGCCGAGGCGGCCGTCGAAGCGCTCGCACAAATGACGGCCCCGCAGACCTCGGTGCTGCGCGATGGCAAGGTCATGCGCATCAACACCGCCGACGTGGTCCCCGGCGACATCATCGTCCTTGCGGAAGGCGATTCGGTCTCCGCTGATGGCCGACTGGTCAACGCGGCCAGCCTGCGCGTCGCCGAGGCTTCACTGACCGGCGAATCCGTGCCGGTTGGCAAGAAGCCGGACACACTCACCGAAGCCAAGGCGCTGGGCGACCGCGCCAACATGATCTTCAACGGCACTTCCGTGACGCAAGGCACCGGCCGCGCAATCGTGACCGGCACCGGTATGAACACGCAGGTCGGCAAGATCGCCGACATGCTCTCCGCCACCGAAGATGAGAAAACCCCGCTGCAAAAGGAGATGGATTACGTCTCCAAGATCCTCGGCATTGCGGTGTGCGTCATCGCTGTCGTGGTGCTGGTGGCGCTCGCCGTGCTGGAAGGCTTCAACGACGTCCATGACGTGATTGATTCCTTGCTGTTGGCCGTCTCGCTGGCTGTGGCCGCCGTGCCGGAAGGCTTGGCCGCCATCCTGACCGTGGTGCTGGCGCTTGGTGTGCAGCGTATGGCCGCGCACAACGCCATCGTCAAGAAACTGCATTCGGTGGAGACCTTGGGCTCCGCTTCCGTGATCTGCTCGGATAAGACCGGTACGCTGACCCGCAACGAGATGACCGTGGAGCGCGTGGTCACCCCGTCCGGCGCAGTGCAGATCACCGGCACCGGTTACGCGCCGGAAGGCCGCATGGTTATGACCGGTGGCGTCAGTCCTGAATCCGAGCAGGCCCAGATTGTGGCCGATGAAGTCGTCGCCACGCTTGTGGCCGGCACGCTCGCGAACGACGGCGAACTACGCGAGGAGAACGGCCGTTGGGAGATTGTGGGCGACCCCACCGAAGTCTCGCTGATCGTGGCCGCACGCAAGGTCAAGGCCGATCGCAAGATCAAGCGCTACACGCGCGTTGGCGAGATTCCGTTCACCTCCGAACGCAAGCGCATGTCCATCATCGCCAAGGACAGCACCGATTCAGACAAGCTCACCGTGTTCGCCAAGGGCGCGCCCGACGTGCTGTTGAGCTACTGCACGCGCATCCGCGTGGGTGGTCAGGTCCGTAAGCTCACCGAAGGCGATCGCCAGTCGATTCTCGCCACCGTCGAACGTCTCTCCTCCGAGGCCTACCGTACGCTTGGCGAGGCCTGCCGTCCGCTGGAAACCAGTTCTTTGGCTGATGTGCCCGGTGTAAGCGTCAACGCCGCAGGCCAGGTGTCCGACATCGCCGATCAGGCCGAAGCCATCGAAACCGATCTCATCTGGAATGGCATGGTCGGCATTATCGATCCGCCGCGTACTGAGGTGCGCGACTCCGTGACCGAGGCCCATCGTGCCGGCATCCGCACGGTGATGATCACCGGCGACCACCCGCTGACCGCCGCCCGCATCGCCTCCGACCTTGGCATCATCGCCAAGGACGGCAAGGCCCTGACCGGCGACCAGCTCGACCAGCTGCCCGATGAGGCCGCACTCGACAAGGCCACGTCCGAAGTGTCCGTGTACGCGCGCGTGGCCCCCGAGCACAAGCTCAAGATCGTCGAATCCTTGCAGCGTCAAGGCAACATCGTGGCCATGACCGGCGACGGTGTGAACGACGCCCCGGCAGTCAAGTCCGCGGACATCGGCGTGGCCATGGGCATCACCGGCACCGAAGTGACCAAGCAGAGCGCCAAGATGATTCTGGCGGACGACAACTTCTCCACCATTGTGGCCGCCGTACGCGAGGGTCGCGTGATCTTCGACAACATCCGCAAGTTCCTGCGCTACCTGCTGAGTTCCAATGTGGGTGAGGTGTTCACCGTGTTCCTCGGTGTGGTGTTTGCCGGCTTCCTCGGCATCCGCCAGCCGGAAACCGTGGGCGTCACCGTGCCGCTGCTCGCCACACAGTTGCTGTGGATCAACCTGCTGACCGATGCCGCGCCGGCGTTGGCTATGGGCGTGGACCCGCAGACCGACGATGTGATGGGTCGTAAACCGCGTAAGGTGACGGACCGCGTGATTGACGCCTCCATGTGGGGCGACATCATCTACATCGGCGTCATCATGGCCATCGTCACGCTGATTGGTATGGACATGCACCTGTCCGGCGGCTTGTTCACCGACCGCTCGGTGGATGCCATCGGCCATGAAGCGCAGATGACCGAGGCCCGTACGATGGGCTTCACGATTCTGGTGTTTGCCCAGCTGTTCAACGCGCTGTCCTCCCGTTCGCATCTGCAGTCCGCATTCGTGGGTCTGTTCTCCAACAAGTGGCTATGGGGTGCGATTGGTTTGTCCGTGGCGCTGCAGCTCGTGGTGATTTACGTGCCGTTCCTCAACGGTCCGTTCGGCACCGTGGCATTGAGCCCGATGGCTTGGGTGGAATGCATCTGCCTGGCCGCAATCGTGCTGATTGCCTCCGAACTGCGCAAGATTGTGCTACGCGCGATGGCCAAGCGTTAAGCCATCGCAATAGCCCTGATTGTGGGCATATAGCAGTGGGCCGGGCTCTGGTATTCAGAGCCCGGCCCACTGCTATATCCAAACGGCTCCTCATGGGGCGGTAACTATCCCATGGGGCGGTCGCTGAAAACGGCATTATTCCGCGAAAAAGGAAAATATGCTAACCGCCCCATGGGGAGTTACCGCCCCATGGGAAACAGGAGAACGCTGCAGACCTCAGTTGTTGCTGCCGTCAGTGCCGTCAGTAGAGGTGGAGTTGTCGCCGCCGTTATTGTTGTCGCTATTGTTGGACTCGTCTTGAGACTTCTGCTGTGCCTCTTGGTCAGCCTTCTGCTGAGCCTCTTCCTGAGCTTGCTTGGCGGCATCTGCCTGCTGCTTGGCCTGCATCGAGGCGGTGACGTCGGACTCGGCCTTCTGCAGTTTAGAAATCGCATTATTGACGTCGGATTCGGACGGACTGGTCCCGTTCATCACCGTATTGGCCTCGGTGATGGCGTTTTGCAGCGCGGTGCGGGTGTTTTCATCGGCCACACTGCCCGCGGAATTATCCAGCGTGCCCTGCGCCTGCGAAATAGCCGAGCTCAGGTTCGATTTCAGTGTGTTGGTATCGGCCGTCGCCTTTGAAGTATTAACGGCCTTGATCGCGTTGTTGATGGCATCCGTCTTGTCAGCCATGTCGCTGGCATCATTCTGCAGCTCTTTAGTGTGAGACTTCAACTCAGTGGCGTTGAGGTTGGAATCGCACTTGGCGGTGTCAGCCGGATTGCCGGCGTCTTGCAACGCCTGATTCAGCGTGGTGAGCGTATTGGCATCGGCCACATCGCTGGTGGATGTTTGCGCGCTGGTTTGGCCATTGGATATGGCGGTGGTGAGCTTCTTCTGAGCATTCGTGTACTGCTTGGCCGCTACCTTGCACTCGGCCAATGCCACGGCTTGGCTCGCCTTGCTGCTGTTGGAATGCCACCAGAGCAGGCCGGCGACAACCAGCGCTATCACGGCGACTACTGCTACGGCAATGCTGACGATCTTGCGGGTGTTCTTTTTGCCGCTACCGCCGTGACGAGGCTCGGCGCCATCGGAATCGTCCTCATCGGAGACCTGATCCAACGGAATGGAGGGAGGCATCACAGCAGGCTGAGCCTGTGCCGAAGCGGCCAGGGCGGCCGGTTGGAACACCTGTGTGGCCGCAGCATCATCGGCAGACGCTACTTGCGTTGCCGGCATGGCAACGGTCTCACCGGATACGGTGGATGATGCGCCGTATGCCTGTGTGGCCGCGGTTTCGGCATTCGGCATGGCCTGAGCTTCGAAAGGCTGTGTTGCCATGACCTGATCAGGCTGGAACGCCTGTGTTGCCTCGGCATCTACCGCAGGCTGCTCGGCCTGATTGGGTTGGAACGCCTGTGTCGCGGCGTTTGAAGCTATCGAAACAGGCGATGTCGCCGGTGCCGCTGGTGCGGCTGGTGCTGCTGGCGTCACCGGCGCTGTCGGTTCCACCGGGCGGAAGCTTTGCGTCGTCTGATCCCAAACGTATTGCTGCTGGCCGGGCGCAGCGGCGATTGGTGTTTCGGATACTACTGGCTGCGTGGCTGCTGCCGGCTGTGGTGCTTGTGCGGCAACCGCAGCCGGGAATTGCGGCGAGAACGGTTGCGTCATGGCCGGATCGATGGGCTGCGTCGGCTGTACGGGCTGCGTGGGTTGTGCGGGCTGTGCAAACTGCGCAGCCCGCACAGACTGCACAGACTGCGGGAACTGCAGAGCCGGTGTGGCTTGTGCCGTGGGTTCCGTGCTATATGCTGCTGTCTCTTGCCCGGGAATCGGAGGAACCGTTGGCCTGACCGGCTTTTCGTGCTGCTGGAAGTCGAACTGGAACCCGCCATCGCTGTTGGTCATGACATCTCCTTGGGATTAAGCAAATGGCCGGCATCCGCCGGCCGAATGGTACGTCGCAACGCTCAGTCGTCGATGTGCGCGCGGTAGAAATTCTCGTAGGAACGGCTCGGCGTCGGACCCCGCTGGCCCTGATAATGCGAGCCGGTGCCCTTGGAGCCATAAGGGTGCTCAGCGGGCGAGCTCAGCTGGAAGAAGCACATCTGGCCGATTTTCATGCCAGGCCATAGTTTGACCGGCAGCGTCGACACATTAGACAGCTCAAGCGTAATATGCCCCTCGAAACCGGGGTCAATGAAGCCCGCAGTCGAATGGGTGAGAATACCCAATCGGCCCAGTGAGCTCTTGCCTTCCAGACGGGCGGCAATGGACGGGTCCAACTTGACGTATTCCCACGTGGAACCCAGTGCGAACTCGCCGGGGTGCAAAATCCACGGTTCGTCGGGAGCCACCTCGAACTGTTCGGTGAGTGCGCCTTGGTTTTCCGCCGGATCGACATAGGTGTAGGCGTGGTTATTGAACAAACGGAAGTACCGATCCAATCGCACGTCGATGGAAGCGGGCTGCACCATTTCGGGGGTCCACGGATCAAGTGAGATATGACCTGCGGACTGTGCGGCGAGAATGTCGCGGTCGGACAGCAGCATGTGAAAAACTCCTTGGGCAAATAAATATTGCCTTCAAGTCTAGCGCCTTGGGCGGAAACGTGAGAGGCTCCTCACGCTTCTGCGGTCCATCAATCGCAAGTATTCTCAGGTTTTTCTCAGAGAAACTTAGAGGTAGACCCAGAAAGCAGTGGTTATATAAAAGATGTCAGCGGAAAGCTGATCAGGAGCCGCAGCAGTTCCCGACAATTGAACCCCCTTTCTTCTTCTCTCTCCTTTCTCTCCCCGGCGGGCAACCGCCGGGGTTCTTTTTTGTGCCCTGAATCAGGGTTATAGGCCAAAATCATTCCCCCGAATGACCGCCATTCCCAAGCCATAGCGGTACACTAGCTGTGTGATCGGCAGGAAGGGGGCACCGATGGCCCGCAACGATGAGGACTACGATTTCTTCGGCGATGGTCAGTATGACGATTCGCGCAGCTCACGTCATGCACAGAATCGACGCCCATCCAGGCGGAATGCCGGCCGGCGATTTGCCGCTACAAAAGCCAGCAGCCCAACGTCGATGTTGTGCCGCAGACTTGCCGTTGTCAGCGGACTGCTAGCCGTCGTGGTATCGGCCACCTCGGCGGTTCATGAAATCGCGCCTTACGTCATTTCCTTTATGCCGGCAGTGCCAGGACGATACATTGCGTTGACTGCGGCGGTGCTTATCGGCATCACCCTGATTCTGGTCATCGCTGCGCGAGTCACCATGCCTCGGTACGCCACTCACGGGGGAGTGGGCGCGGGCGGCATCATCGCACTGGTGTGCGCCATAGTTTGCTTGGTTATCGGCGTGGCCGTGGGCGTATTGTTCCCGGAAGGACTGATTCAGCAGTCGAACGACAAGGCACCCGTCGAAGATACCGCACAGATGGAGCAAGACATCGAACAAGCTGCCGGCGCGTGCAAAGAAGGATGGCAGGGGCTTGATACGGGCGGTTTGCCGGGCATCACCACCGTACAGATGTGCACTGATCCGAGAGTGGCCTTCGTATCCTTTGAATCGGAATCGTCCGCAGCCATCATCCGGGCACCTATCGAAAGCAAGATTTCCGAACTGCTGAGCCAATACGCTGATAATGAGCAAACGAAAGGTGATTGGCGATTGCTGAACGGCAAACGCTGGATGGTGTTCGGCGAGGCCAGCAAGATGACCGCACTGCAGCAGCAGTGGGGCGGCGAACTTGAGACAATCACCGCAGCCACAGACACCGCAGACAGCGGTAACGCCTGATAGATTGCCGGTATCCCTTGGAAAGTCCCAAGGCGATTCGGCGCGGATTACCCAATGTGATTGAAATCATGGTCCATCGTTTTCCGCACAGCGCGCAAGACCTCTATATTGGATTGGTATGAGCAAAGAAGCGAATGCCAGCCAGCCCCTGATCGGCCGCGAATCCACCACTGTGCCCGGACGTTTTGGCGAGCCACTCACCGTGGAACACAGCGTCACCTCGCGCGGCGGCTTCGACCAGCATGCCGCGCATCCGCTGTTCCTGTGCCTGCATGGATGGGGATCCAGCGAAGAAGACATGGCGGACATCATGCGCCTCATCGCTCCGTATAACGATTTCGTGGCATTGCGCGGGCCGCTGACACTCGCGCCGGCCCGTGAGGGCAGTCCCGACCCCGGCAACTACGCGTGGTTCCACGATGCCCTGCCTATCGGCGATGATCGTGACTACGGCGTGTATGCCGCCGCCACAGCAGTCGACCGATGGGTGGCCGACAACATTCCCGCTGACCGTGACGTGGTGCCGCTTGGGTTTTCGCAAGGTGGGCTGGTCGCCGTGCATTTGTTGCGTATCAACCCCGAGCGGTACCGGGCCGTCGTCTCCCTGTCCGGCTTCAACGCACCCGGTCAGGTGCCCGGCACGGCCCCCGCTGACTCTCGCCTGGCCGATTACGATATCCCCGTGTTCTATACGTACGGCAAGAACGATGGCGTAATCCCGAAATACGAACTGTTCGCCACTGCCGCTTGGCTGGAAGAGCATACGTGGCTGAAAACCAAGAGCTACCACGGTCTGGATCACAATGTGAGTCTTGAGGAGTTCGCCGATTTGCGCCAGTGGCTACTTGACAACGACATTACTTCTGGCGTGCTGTAGTCAGCCGCCATCACTGGAATTGGCGCGGCCGTCGCAGCAATCGGACATCGAGGGCGCTTGTGGCTGACTCGGTCATAGACTGTTCTCCCATGAGCGAAGTGAGCACTGCAAGTACTGCACATACTGAAGAGAATCACACGGGAATAGCAATCCCCAACTTGGCTCCCCTCAGAGAAGGGAGCCAAGGAAACTAGATGCCGGAATCAGCGTCCACTTGCATAACGTAGATGTTGCGCCTTAGGGAGCGGGCTTGGGCTCGGTTGATGTCGCCGGCTTCGTACATGTCCTGAATCACACCGAGTTCGATACCGTAGCTCTCGCGCTTTACGTCCTCGACCTGCGTGATGGTTTCCGTAGTGCCGCTCATATTCGGACGTGCCTGCAATGAAGCCTCGGCACGACGATAATCCAGCAACAGTGCCGAACAATGCTCGGTGTTGTACGTATCCTGGCCCATCTCGTCAATAAGCCGGCCGATAACATGATGAATCGCCTCGACCTGCAGTTCGCGGATGCGCGCGAAAATCTGGTCCTCGCTCACCAATGGTGTGGTGTGGCGAATCTTGGACACCGTGCGTTTGGCATAATTGCTCATCTGCCGCTGGAACATGCGTACACGACCGCGAATCTGCGATACCGCGTGCCCTGAAGTCGGATCAGTGGAAGTGTGACGCAACGTATTCATAATCTGGTCAAGCATGCGCTCGCAGGTTTCGACGTTCAGCTCTTGCGTGGCCGTATCCGCCGCCGGATGTGCTTTGGTGTCGGCAAGCCGGTCGCGCACGAATTCCTTTTCCCAATGCAGCGCTTCGATCTGCAATTGCTCGAATCCCTGAGGATCGGTATCGCCGATGCGCTGCTGCAATCGCCCGATGCGCTTGGTGTACTGGTCGATTACCATCAGAATCGCACGGCGATTCTCTGGCGTGATGCGTCCGGTCAGTTCCTCCACCGTGGCGCGTAACACATCGATGGTCACCGGAATTATTTCCGCGCTGGGATCCTTGCCACGGTTCGGGGCCAATAGCGGTAACAGGAAGTTGGCCAGCAGCAAGGTCACGATAATCACGCCTGACGCAATGAAAATCAGCTCGTCACGCATCGGGAACGGCGCACCGCCGGCGATGTAATACGGGATGGTGAACATCAATGACAGCGTGATGGTTCCCTTGGGGCCGCCAAAGGTCATCACTGCGGCCGAGCGCCAGCGTTCGGGTGCCATTTTGCGGCGCTGGCCGGTGATTGTATCTCGCGCAACGCGCAGCATGGCCGCAATCCAGAAGAATCGGAGCGCGATTACCACCAGAGTGACCAGCAGAATAATGCCGATCAGCGCGGTATTGCTGATATACGGGTCAGACCAGCTGGCCCTCATGGCGCGCGGCAGCTGCATGCCCAGAAGAATGAACACCGCACCGTTGAGCGAGAAACTCAGCACACCCCATACTGAAGTGGAAACGATATTCGTGCGTGCCACATTCGGCCCCACGCCGGTACGGTCGAATCGGATGAACAGGCCAGCGGCCACCACCGACAGAATGCCGGACACATTGAATTCCTCCGCGCCCAAATACAGCAGGAAGGGCAGGAACAGTTCCATCAGAATACGTGTGGTAGTGGTTTCCCAGCCGAGGGATCGCACGGTCTCGAATAGCCAGTTGGCCACTGCTGCTATCACCAGGCCAAATAAGGTGCCGCCAAAGAAGGAGATCACGAATTCGCCGGCGGCCTGCCCCACGGCGAATTCTCCAGTGAAGGCGGCGGCCAGAGCGAACTGGAAGCCGACGATGCCGGAAGCGTCATTGAAGAGTGATTCGCCTTTCAGCACGCTGCGCTGACGCTGCGTCAGCGAGGCTTCTTTACCGAGGGAGCTGACGGCCACCGCATCGGTCGGGCCGAGTGCCGCGCCGAGTGCTAAGGCTGAGGCTAAGGTGATGGACGGCCAGACGGCATGCAAAGTGAATCCGACCACCGCCATCGTGACGATAGCCAGTCCGATAGCCAGCGATAGGCTCAGATCCAGCGTTTTCAGCAACGCCGACTTATCGATTTCGTGGGCTTCCAAATACAGCAATGGCGCGATAAACAGCACCATGAACAGTTCCGGGTCGAGCGTCGCATCCGGGAAAAACGGCAGATACGTAACCAGCACGCCCAGCACAATCTGGACCAGCGGCGTGGAGACTTTGGGCACGAAGCGACTGACAAACGAGCTCACCACCACCGCCGCAATGATGCATAGGATGAGCTCAAATACCGCCATGTTGCCGCCTTCTCGTATTTTTTCCACCAAAAGTATAGGGGAACCATGAAGAAAACGTTAAGCTTGCGGCCGATTATGCACATCATGAGACGATATGAGAAAAAGGCATACACTCGTTGGTATGGAATATGATGAGGCGATGCGTCACGCACTGGAACTGGCCGGTCAGGCTGCAGCCGCTGGTGACGTACCGGTTGGTGCGGTGGTGCTGGATGCGGCCGGCCAGATTGTCGGGCGCGGATACAACACGCGTGAGGCTGATGGTGACCCGCTTGCCCACGCCGAAATCATCGCCATGCGTCAGGCGGCCCAAGCCTTGGGCGCTTGGAATCTCGCCGATTGCACTCTGGCCGTCACACTTGAGCCGTGCCCGATGTGCGCGGGTGCCTGCATTCAGACCCATATCGGCACCATCGCGTTCGGTGCCTGGGATCCCAAGCTCGGTGCGTGCGGTTCGATTTGGGATATTCCGCGCGATCCGCATATCGGCCATAGTCCTGAAGTGCACGGCGGCGTGTTGGAAGGCGAGTGTCAGTCCATCCTGACTGATTTCTTCGCCCAGCGGCGATAGACACGGACGCATTACTTACCTCACGCAACCAACACGCGGCACCAAGGCAACATATTCCATTTCTTCTACCATCGAAACCAGTAGTGCAATGCCAATCCACACACGTCGAAGGAGGCAATATGGCCGAGAACACCTCCACTTTCACCGGTGCCGCCGCTGACGGTACCGCACTCACCGCCGTCTACCTGACCCAGCCCGCCGCCAATGTGGCGATCGGTCTGGTGTTTGCCGGCAGCGACCTGCCGCGCATCGTCCACTGGGGTCGCCCGCTGGCCAAGCCCGACACCCTGCTGGCCGCCTATGACGCCTTGAAGCCGCAGCGCGTGTCCGGCGCGCTCGACGACACCGTTTGGCCGTCCATCCTGCCCACTCAGGCCGAAAGCTGGATCGGCGAGCAACGCGTGGTGCTGCGCCGCGCCGGCATCGAGCTCTTCCCCAAGTTCACCGTGACCAACATCGAGACCGGCGGCGTGCTGGAAGCCACCCTCGATGCCGTGTCCGGCGAAAGCTACACCGATGTGGCCGGCCATGCCCGCGCCACCGGCCCGGCCCGCGTGCCCGGTGTCATAGTCACCGCGCGCGATGAGGAGCAGGGCGTGGAAGTCGAATGGCACCTCGAACTGCTCCCCGGCGGCCTGGCTCGTCAGAAGGCCACCGTAACCAACCTGTTCGGTGCAGACGCCGGAGCCCCGCTCGAGATCGGCAAGATCGAGCTCGGCTTCCCGCTGCCCGAATCCGTCGGCGAAATCCTCACCACCACTGGTCACCATCTACGTGAACGCAGCCCGCAGCGCCAGCCGCTGGCCGTCGGCCGTTTCGAAAAGCCGCAGCTCGCTGGCCGCCCTGACTTCGACGCATCCCTGCTCCTGACCGCCGGCGTGCCCGGTTTCGGCTTCGAGCATGGCGACGCCTATTCGGTGCACGTGGGCTGGAGCGGCAACTCCGTACTGTCCGCCGAACGTCTGCCCTACACGACCGGCGTAATCGGCGGCGGCGAACTCCTGTTCGGCGGCGAAGTGACGCTCGCCGGCCCCGGCGAAGGCCAGAACTCCTACGACACCCCGTGGCTGTTCGGCTCCTATGGCGATGGCCTCAATGAGATCGCCGCCCGCTTCCACTCCTACGTGCGCTCTCTGCATCCGCGCCTGTTCTCGCACGGTCGTCCGGTGATCCTCAACACGTGGGAAGCCGTGTACTTCGACCACAACTTCGATACGCTGAAGGCGCTCGCCGACAAGGCCGCCGACTCCGGCGTGGAACGATTCGTGGTGGATGACGGTTGGTTCGGTTCCCGCCGCGACGACACCTCCGGCCTCGGTGACTGGCAGATTGCGCAGGACGTCTGGCCCGATGGTCCGAAGTCCCTGAAGGCGCTCGCCGACTACGTGCACGCCAAGGGTATGGAATTCGGCTTGTGGTTCGAGCCGGAAATGGTCAACCCCGATTCCGATGTGGCCCGTAACCACCCCGATTGGATTCTCTCGCCCACCGCTGGCCGACTGCCGCTGCAGGGCCGCACTCAGCAGGTGCTCGATCTGACCAATCCGGATGCGTTCGACTACATCTACGGCTGCATGGACCAGCTTGTCGGCGAGCTCGGTATCGACTACATCAAGTGGGACCACAACAAGCTCGTCACCGAGCCCGGTTCCCGCCGCTCCGGCCGCCCGGCCGTGCACGCGCAGACCCTTGCCGTCTACAACATCTTCAAGGGCCTCAAGACCGCGCATCCGGGCCTTGAGATCGAAAGCTGCTCCTCTGGTGGCGGCCGCGTGGATCTTGGCATCCTAGAGCACGCCGATCGTATCTGGGTCTCCGACTGCGTGGACCCGGTCGAGCGCGCGGACATCCAGCGCTACACCTCGCTGCTGGTGCCGCCGGCGATGATGGGCGAGCACGTGGGCGCCAGCCCCGCACACTCCACCCAGCGCGCCACCAGCCAGGAACTGCGCATGGCCATGGCGTTCTTCGGCCACATGGGCATCGAATGGAACCTGTTGAAGGAGCCGGACGAGGCGCTCGCCAAGCTGGCCGTGTGGGTGGCCGAATTCAAGAAGCACCGCGACTGGTTCGCCATCGACACCTGCGTGCACGCCGACTCCAACGATCCGGCCGTGCGTCTGGACGGTATGGTGATGCCGAACCGTGACGCCGCCATCTACCGCTTCACCCAGCTGACCACCAGCCAGACCTATCCGGCCGCGCCCGTGCACCTGCCCGGACTTGACCCCGAGCGCACCTACCGTGTCAGCCCGCTCGACCCGAGCTTGGATTTGACCGGTCTGATCAACGGTCAGAGCACTCTCGGCTGGTGGAACGAGGAAGGCGTAGTCCTGACCGGCGAAGCCCTGCAGCGCTACGGCATCCGTCCCCCGTCCCTCCACCCCCAGCAGGCAGTATTGCTCAAAGCCGTGGCGGAGTAACTGTGGCGACGCAACGTTCTTGGCTCCCCTCTCTGAGGGGAGCCAAGAACGGCCTACCCAATATGCTTCACAATCACGCGACTGGCGGCGGCTTTGGCCCAGAGCTGCCAGTCGTGGTTCATAATCGTGAACTTGACCGGCTGGGTCTGGCTGTGACGATAGAAACGAATGCCGTCACGCAGCGAATCGGTGCCGAGCTTGGCCAAAAACGCGGACTCCCCGGCAATCATCACATGCCCGGGCATCGCGATGTTCGCCACCGTAGCCACCAGCGATCCCAACCGGAAACACGTCCGGTTCACCAACTGCGTGGCTTGCGGCACGCGGCCCTTGGCATCGCGCGCAAAGTCCTCAAAACTGACCGCGCGACCCACAATCGCAGAGTACTGTTCGGCGATCGAATCGTCAGTCAAGCATTGTGAACAGCCGATATGTCCGCTGGTGCAGCGCGGCCCCTCCGGATCGATAAGCACGTGGCCCACCAGACCATAGCTCTTATCCGGGTACTGCACTGGCTTGCCGTTCACGGCCAGCGAATAACCAACACCCACGCCGATGGTCACCACGGCGAACATATCCACGCCGACACCCGGCCCGAACCAGGAGGCATCCACCAGCAGAGAATCGATATCATTGAACACCCCGCACGGCAGGCCGGTCGCCTCTGTGACCATCGTCCCCAAGTCCGTGGCCCCGTCCCAATGCAGGAACGGCGCGAACGTCACAATCGAATCGTCGACCACATGCCCACCTACCGCAACGCCCACCGCAGTGGGGGAGGGTAGTCCGGAAGAGGCGATATCGGCGGAACATTCGCGCACCAGCCGCGTGATGGCCGACACCACATACTCAGCCGATTGATCCGCCCCGATCGGCACCTCGTGCCGGCCGGACACCACCTCGCCATGCGCGTTCACCGCAGCGGCCACAATCGACATCCCATGAACCTTGACACCAATGAAGGTGCGTGCGTTCGAACACAACACCAGCGAAGTCTGCGGGCGTCCGCGACGATCCGAACTTTCCCTTGGCGTGAATCGCTCGGGCAGCTTGCCTGACGGGCCGGCCTCGGCCGGAAGCTCCTCGATCACCCCGGCGTAGATCAGATCGCTGGTGATGCGGGACAAGGCCCCTTGGCTCAGTCCCAGCATCTGTGCCAACGTAGTGCGGGCTATCGGCCCGTATTGGGCAATTGCCGCCGCCACGCGATGCGTATGCTCGGATCCGGAAAACCACTGTGGAATCGCGTTGGCATCAGACATGCAAGCCCCTTCGCTGTATTTATTGCGTTAATCACAAAATACCGCGCTTTTTGTTGCTCGCGCAAGTGGGCTCGCTGGCGCTGGGAATGAAATGGCCGAACCGTTACCTTGGAAAGTGGAAGAACCGCCGGCATCGAAGCCGGAGGAAAAGAAAGATAAAGGAGTCAACAATTATGCTGTCCGATTCCCCACATGTAACGCCTAGACTGAAGCGTCTGGCCGTGCGCACCGCCGCCGTGGTGTGCGCGATCGCCGTCGGCTTCGGCCTGGCAGGCTGCGGCTCCAGCACCGCAGGCACCGTCACGCTGGATTTCTTCCAGTTCAAGTCCGAGGCCGCCGACCAGTTCAAGTCCATGGTTGCCGACTTTGAGAAGCAGAACCCGACCATCAAGGTCAACATCAACAACTCCGCCAACGCCCAGACCGATCTGCGCACCCGTTTCGTCAAGAATCGTGTGCCGGACGTGATCACCTTCAACGGCGACATCAGCTTCGGCAACTTCGCCGCCTCCGGTGTGTTCTACGACTTCACCGATGAACCCATTGTGGACACCCTCAACCCCGGCATGGTGCAGATCGCCAAGAATCTGGTGCAGACCACCGATTCCTCCAAGAAGCGCCTGTACGGCCTGCCCTTCGCGGGTAACGCCTCCGGCTACATCTACAACAAGGCTCTGTTCCGCAAGGTTGGCCTTGACCCGGAGAACCCGCCGACCACCTGGAGTGAGTTCACCGATATGCTCAACACCTTCAAGGACGCCGGCATCAACCCGCTGCAGGGTTCCGTGGCCGACGCCTGGACCACCCAGGCACCGCTCGCCTCCCTGGCCGGCACGCTGGTTCCCGAATCGAAGTACACCGAGCTCAAGCAAGGCAAGACCACGTTCCAGGAACTGTGGAAGACCGCAGTCGAGAAGGAATCCGAGCTCTTCACCTACTCCACTGCGGACACCGGCGTCACCTACCAGCAGGGCACGCAGAATTTCGCCCAAGGCAAGGCCGCGATCATCCCGCTCGGCACCTACGCCATCCCACAGATCCTGCTGATCAACCCCGATATCGAACTTGGTTTCGCCCAGATGCCGGCCACCGATGACGCCAGCGAGCAGATCCTCACCGCCGGCGACGACGTGATGCTCACCATCGGTGCGGACACCAAGTACCCCAAGGAAGCGATGAAGCTCGTCGAATTCCTCATGCAGAAGGATCAGCTTGACGCCTACGCCGACGCCCAGTCCGCCATCACGCCGCTGAAGGACACCTACTTCGGCAACGATGCGCTGGAAACCGTGCGCCCGTTCTTCGAGGAAAACCGACTGGCCGACTTCTGCGACCACTACATTCCTTCGTCCATCAACATCGGCGGCTACCTGCAGACCATGGTGACCTCCGGCAACACCGACCGCTTCCTGAACCAGATGCAGACCGAATGGGACAAGGTCCAAGCCAGGACCTTCGAGTGATCGGTAGGAGAGGAGAACATCATGTCACACGCAATCGCAACCAAGACCGCTGCCAAGTCGGCTGCCAAGAAACCGGCCAAGAAGAAGGTCTCCGCCTTCTCCACCCGCAAAGTGGACCCCGCCTACTACTGGATGGTGGTTCCGGCGGCCATCATCTTCGCCTTCTTCCTGTACCTGCCATTTCTTGATGGCGTAAAGTATTCCTTCACCAACTCGCAGGGCTACGGCGATTACGAGTTCATCGGACTGAAGAACTACATCGCCCTCTTCCAGGACAACCGCGTGGGCCACGCCTACCTGTTCACGTTCCTCATCGCCATTCTCATCACGGTGCTGATTAATGTGATCGCCCTGTTCCTGTCGGTGCTGCTGAACTCGAAGATCGCTTTCAAGAATGGCTTCCGAGCCATCTTCTTCATCCCCTACACCCTCTCCGTGCTGGTCATCGGCTACGTGTTCAAGTACATCTTCATGAACCCGCTGCCCGAACTCGGCAAGGCGCTGGGCATCAAGTGGCTGTCCACCTCGCTGCTGACCAATGAGCAGCTCAGCTGGATCCCGATCGTCTTCCTCGCCGTCTGGCAGGGCATCGCCTACTCGGTGCTCATCTACCTCGCCGGCCTGCAGACCATCGACGACGAAATCTACGAGGCCGCCGCCATCGACGGCGTCAACGCCTGGCAGAAGTTCTGGAAGATCACCTTCCCGCTGATCGGACCGTTCTTCACCATCAACCTCGTGCTGTCCATGAAGAACGCGCTCGGCACCTTCGACCAGGTCGTCGCCTTGACCGAGGGCGGCCCGAACTCCTCCACCGAAACCGTCACCTACCTCATCTGGAAGGGTGGCCTGACCGGTGGCGAGTACGCCTACCAGACCGCCAACGCCGTGCTCTTCTTCATCGTGCTGGCGATCATCGCCTTCGTGCAGCTGCGCATCTCCCGCAGCCAGGAACAGATCTGATTTAGGGGAGGAAAGAAATGACTACTGCAACAGTTACCCCGTCCAAGGCCGGCAAGCCCGCCAAGATCCGCAGGGATCACAACATCAACTGGTGGCTGACCGCCGCCGTGGCCGTGCTGAGCCTGACCATTCTGATCCCGCTCTACTTCACCATCGTCACCGCGCTGAAGACTCCGGCCGAAGCCGGCACCTTCGCCCTGCCCACCTCGTGGCAGTGGCACAACTTCGCCGACGCCTCCGCCAAGGTCAACTACCCGAAGGCCGCGCTCAACTCCGCGATCATCACGGTGGCCGCCGTGGTGCTCACCCTGCTGACCAACACCTTCGTGGCCTACGCCGTGGCCCGCAACATGGATAAGCGCTTCTTCCGCTTCCTGTACTACTTCTTCATCGCCGCCATGTTCGTGCCGTTCCCGGTCGTCATGCTGCCGATTGCGAAGCAGATGGGCTCCCTGCACCTGGACAACCAGGTCGGCCTGATCATTCTGTACACGGTGCTCGGCCTGGGCACGAACCTGTTCATCGCCACTGGCTTCATCCGTTCGATTCCGGTTTCGCTGGAAGAGGCGGCCCGAATCGATGGCGCATCCACGTGGCGCATTTTCTGGACCATCATCTTCCCGCTGATGAGCCCGATTAACGCCACCATCGCCATCCTGACCGCACTGTGGGCCTGGAACGACTTCCTCCTGCCGTTGATCATCCTGACCGACCAGTCGAACCAGACCATCCCGCTCGCCCAGTACGTCTTCAGCTCGCAGTTCGCCACCAACTACCCGATGGCCTTCTCCAGCTACCTGATGGCCATGGCCCCGATCCTCATCGTCTACATCTTCGCCCAAAAGTGGGTCGTCGGTGGAGTCATGCGAGGCGCTGTGAAGTAGTGCAGCTCCACCCAAGCCTCCTTCGGTTTTCCGCCGAGGGGGGCTTTTCCCATATCGCCTATTCCCGCACTGGCCCACTGGTCGCGCCGGGCTCGACCGCCACAGGTACAGTCGTATGAGGGTCGTCCAAGGTCTTCCCCTCAACCAAATTCAGTGCCTTGCGCGCGGCAATCTGTCCGATTTCGCGCGGGGGAGTTGGCACCATGGTGCTTAATCCAATGGATTCCGCCACGTCGGACCCATCAAAGCCAAAGACCGAAACGTCTTCGGGGATTCGTACTCCGATTGCCTGCAACTCATGTACCACGCGCAATGCGTAGTAGTCAGACCACACGCAGATAGCGGTCGGCCGCTCAGGCTGCGCGAGCATGGTGGCGATGACTTGTTTGGCCGAGCGTGGTGATTCCGAGTCGATGAAGTGGATGCCGCAGTCGGTGAGGCCAAGCGAGACTATCTCATCTTTGTATCCGCGTGCGCGTGCATCGAATCCCCATTCCTTGCCGGTCAGCGGATCGGTGCGCCCCACATAGCAGAAACGACGATGCCCGAGGGCCGCAAGATAACGCACTGCCATGGCTTCGGCCGCCTCGTCATCAATGGCCACGGAGGCTTGGCAGCAGCTGATATACGGCGAATTCACCGAGACGATGGGCATACCCATGCTGGCCAACGTGTCGGCTTCCTCATCGGTGGCGGAAAATCCGGATACGATGAGGGCGTCGGCGTTACGATTGGCTGGCAGCCGAGTAAAGAATTCCGCACGCTCCTCGACGCTGCCGGCTCGGTATACGGTCAAGTCATAGCGTGCGCGGCTCAGTTCGTCATACAGCCCGTCGAATAATTCGCCCATGAACCAGCCGGCCAGCCGTTCGCGAGCCAGCATGGCAATGCGATTGGTGCGTCCGCTTGCCAGCGCCGCCGCCGAGCGAGACGCGGTGTAATTCAGCTCTTTGGCCGCTTTCAGCACCTTATCCCGCGTAGCTGCTGCCACGTGATCCTTACCTCGCAAAGCGCGGGATGCGGTAAAAGTTGAGACTCCGGCCGTGAGAGCTACGTCGTTGATGGTCGCGCGTTTCATGGTGAATGGGTGGCCGCCTTGTGGCTGTTACCCGGTCGTCCTTCCTCTGGCTGGTACCTGTTGTTTCGCTGTTGCAATAATGATATGCACATCATCAAATGCGGACGTTGTCGATGTTTAATCTCGAGGTGCTGGGCCTGTGGTGCCGCGCAACATGAGCGTCGTGGGAACAACGATGCAACTTTCTGTCAGAATTTCGCCTCGTGATAATCGGATTGCGGCATCTGCCGCTAATGCTCCGTAGGACCGAGGGTCGTGCCGAACGGTTGATATATTGAGCGCTTGTGCCATTGGCCAGTCATCGAATCCGATGACAGATATGTCCTCAGGTACGCGGAATCCGTATGAGTGAAGCGCATGGATTAGAGGAATGGCATTCTCGTCGCTGATGCAGCATACGGCGGTTGGGCGAGGGGAGAGTGCGAGCAGGCTACTGAGTGCCTCTGCTCCGGCAAATTCGTTGTCCTGTACTGCGATGATGTATCCGTCGGGCAAGTTGAGTCCCTCAGCCGCCATGCCAAGACGGAACCCTTCTATACGTTGGTCAGCTTCCCATATGAATCCGTTACTGGCTTGCTGCTTGCAGATAAAGGCGATATTGCGATGTCCCAGTCCTGCGAGCTGATGAACGGTTTGTCGCATTGCTTTAATTTCGTCTACGCCGATGGAAATCATATCTTGCTGTTCCGTAAGCCCGATGGTGTTGACACCGATGACTGGCATACCGAGTTGTTCTAAGGTTCGCCTCTCTGTCTCGCTGATGTCGAAGGAGGAGATGATGACCGCGTCTGCGTTGCGCTTCACTGGCATTGAGGAAAAGAAATCGCGTCTTTGATCGGCGTTTGCAAGTCGGTATGATAGCAAGTCATATCCTTGGGATGCGAGCACGGAATATACGCCTTCGGCTAGTTGTGAACTGAACCAGCCAGCCAGTGAGTTACCTACGGTAAGTGCTATACGATTTGTCTTTCCCGTTCGCAGCATGGAGGCTGTTTTTGATGCTGAAAACCCCAACTTTGCACATGCATCAAATACCTTTTGCCTAGTAGTTTCCGATATGCGGTCACGTCCGTTGATTGCACGAGATACGGTCGCCGCAGAGACTCCAGCCTCCTTGGCTACTTCATAGATTGTTGGTTCGCTCATGGGATCTCCTACATTGCGTAATCGATTGTATTGTATCTGGATTTTGAAGTTAAAGTCGCCATTGGTGTGGTGCAAGATTGACGGGTTCCGCAAAAAGATGTACGATGTGCGTAATCGATATCGCAAATGTATTTTATTGCTGCCGAAAAAATGGTGACAATAAAGAGAAATATCGATTGCATATGATGCGGGTATAAGGAGGTAACCGATGAATAGGATTATGCGTAACAGCGGCGCGGTGCTTGCTGCGATATTTATCGCTGGAAGCCTGACTGCATGTGGTCCTGGCTCGGCAAGTAGCTCACGAAGTGATACAAATCCTACTGATGTCAGCACTGATTTAGGTAATAAAAAATATGAGCTGACTTTGTGGGATGGAGCGGGTCTGAAGACTGTAGATGAGGCGCTGATTGCCGGGTTCGAAGCGAAATACCCAAACATCACCATCAAAGGACAATATGATCCGGATAATGTCTCTGGACAAAATGGCCCGCGTGTGATTTCAGCAAAAGATGCGCCGGATATCGCCCGCGTCACCGACATGAATTCAGCGGTTCGTGGCAACCATTTGGTGTCTTTAGAGGCATATGTGGATGCGTACGGCTGGGATGTTCCCGATTCGCAGACTGAATTGTATCGAGTGGATTCAAATGGCAAGCTCGGCAGCGGTGATTTGTACGCATTGCCGAACTCCTATTCGGTGACTGGCATTTATTTCAATACCAAGCTTGCCGAGCAGCTAGGTATTGATGCAGCTCCTACCTCTGTCGAGGAGTTTGAGGCGGATATGCAGACAGCCAAGGATGCCGGCATACTGCCGATGATGACATATGCCAAGGATGGCGGTACCTCTTTTGTCTTTCAGGCGTTAATGGCTAATAACAGTTCTGCAGAAGATGTGCAGAATTGGATTTTGCAGAAATCTGGTACCTTCGACAATCAGGCGGCGCAGGACGCTGCGTCCACCTTGCAGGATTGGAATAACAAGGGATATATGCCTGAAGGTGTTAACGCAGTGGATGCCTCTACTGCTCTGAGCAGGTTCTGCAATGGTGAAGGACTATTTTTCCCGAGCGGTAATTGGAATCTGGATACTGTGGCCAAAGCGTTGGGTGATGATGTTCAGTTCTTTGCTTTCCCGGGTGCCACCAGTGAAGATGAGCCGAACGTTGCTGCTAATGCAGGTGCATTTTATGGTATTCCGGTGAATGCTAAGAACCGTGATGCTGCTGCGGCGTTCCTCGATTATACGCAAAGTGCCGAAGCACAACAGATTATTGTTGACAATTCTGGCTATTTGCCAAAATCATCTACTTCGGATCTCAAGGCGAATAGCGCATTGCAGCAGAGTATGTTTGATGCCTATGCCGACGTGCTGATGAGCGGTCATACTAGCGATTTCATTAATAATGCTACTGCGGGAATGCAGTCAAGTGGGCTAATCCCTAACTTCCAGTTACTGCTGGATAACAGCATCACGCCTCAGGAATTCACAAAGAATGTGCAGGCGCAATATGACAAAGAAGCGAAGCAGTAGAAACAGCTTCAACTATATGCCGGTTTCGCTAGCGACGCTTGAATTGAGGAGAGTTAACCTATGATGATGGCAGGCCCGTACGCGGGAACTTTATCGGATTTGCCGACTGTCCGCGACGAAGTAACATGTTCGATTAATGCGGAGAACCCAACGGGAGCCAAGGGTTTTGGTTGCCGTGAAACTGGTCCGTTGGGGCCGTCGCGCAAGGGAAAACCGTGTTTGAATGACATTGCTCCCGGGCAGTCTGTGACATTGGCAGATATTGAAGGCCCCGGTTGTATTCGGCACATGTGGTTTACCGTTACGGATCGCACCAGTGACGCTGATCGATACGTTCTGCGCGATGCGGTGCTTGCCATCTATTGGGATGATGAAAAGCGACCTTCTGTGGAATGTCCCCTAGGAGACTTCTTCTGTTGCGGCTTTGGACAAAGTTGCGATGTGTTCTCAGAGCCTATTGTGGTGGCACCTACACGAGGTATGAATTGTTATTTCACGATGCCGTTTCGTAAACGGGCACGTATCGTAGTGCGCAATGACCACGCTCATGCTATTCCGGCTTTGTTTTATCAGATTGATTATGCATTGGGTAATGCGTATTCCTCCCGTGAAATGGCTTATTTCCATGCGCAATGGCGCAGACAGCCAATCACTACTTTAGGCGAGGACTATGTAATCCTCGATGGAGTCAGCGGACGGGGCCATTACGTCGGCACATATCTTGCTATTTCTACGTTGCAACGATATTGGTGGGGTGAGGGAGAGATTAAGTTTTTCCTAGATGGCGATAACGATTATCCCACAGTGTGTAGTACCGGCACCGAAGATTATTTTGGCGGTGCATGGAGCTTCGCTGAGCAGCGAGATGGTCATACGCGCGAGCGTACTTTTTGTGCCCCATATGTAGGATATCCATTTTATTCTGTGCGCGATGGGGCTATAGCAAACCAATATCATGACGATTATTGTCCACCTATGCGTGGCTTGTACCGATGGCATATTCCTGATCCCATCAGGTTTGATAGTGAGCTTAGAGTCACGCTTCAACAAATTGGTTCAGGATATGAAGGTGCATTTGAGCGTCAGGATGATGTGTCTAGCGTGGCGTACTGGTATCAAATTGAGCCACATTCAATTTTTCCCGAGCTGCCCGAGCCTTCGAAACGTCATCCTAGGTGAATGAATAAGCGCTTAGGTATTTAAGGGACCGATGTCGCAATTTCGCGAGAAGGAAGTGCTTGCCTATGGGGAACGTCAAGCCTTCCTCATTTCTTCGGGAATCGGCCATTTGTTTGCGTGTTGCGGATTTGACGAACCGGTTCGACATCTGTTATCCTCATGCATAAGCGCTTAGCAAATACGCTAAGCCGAGATAGCCAAGGAAGACATAGCCGGGATCGCCCGGAAGGAAGAAAGGAATGATCAATGAGGATCGAACGAACCGCCAAAACCGTTATTGCCGGTCTGATGTCTGTGGCATGCCTGGCATCCGTCGCCGCTTGCGGCCCGGGCTCGTCCAGCAACAAAGCCAACACCGAAACCGAAGCGGTGAGCACTGATCTTGGCGATACCAAGTATGAGCTCAAGCTGTGGGACGGCGCTGGCCTGAAGACCTTTGATGACCAGCTGATCGAAGCCTTCCAGAAGAAGTACCCGAACATCACCATCAAGGCCACCTACGATCCGGACAACACCTCCCAGCAGAATGGCCCGCGCATCATCTCCGCCGCCGACACCCCGGACATTGCCCGTATCACCGACATCAACTCCGCTGTGCGTGGCAACCATGTCGTCAATCTTGACGCTTACGCCGATGCTTACGGTTGGAAGCTGCCGGATTCCCAGACTCAGGTCTACCGCGTGGGCTCCGACGGTAAGATCGGTTCCGGCAGCCTCTACGCAGTGCCGGACGGTGTCTCGATGACCGGCCTGTACTGGAACAAGAAAGTCGCCAAGGAACTCGGCATCACCGAGGCTCCGGCCACTGTCGAAGAGCTCGAGGCCGATATGAAGAAGGCCTCCGACGCTGGCAAGCTCGCCATGATGATGCCGGCCAAGGAAGGCGGCACTTCCTACATCTACCAGGCATTGCTCACCAACTATGAGGGTCGCGATACCGTGCAGGATTGGATTATCCAGAAGGATGGCGCCACCTTCAACACCGACGGTGCCGTGAAGGCTGCACAGAAGATCAAGGACTGGCAGGATGCCGGTTACTTCTCCTCCGACGCGCTCGCCCTTGACGGTTCCACTGCACTGAGCCGCTTCTGCAACGGCGAAGCCCTGTTCTTCCCCTCCGGCAGCTGGTACTCCGCCTCCATCAACGATGCACTTGGCGATGACGCCGGCTGGATCGCCTTCCCCGGCGAAAAGGCCGATTCCGGTTCTGCCGCAGCCAACGCCGTGACCGCTTTCGGTATCCCGGCCAACGCCAAGAACAAGAACGCTGCAGCCGCCTTCCTCGACTTCCTCCAGTCCGACGAAGCCCGCCAGATCGCAGTTGACAACGGCTACCCGCCGGTCGGCGAAGGCGAGACTCCGAGCACCGATAACCAGCTTCTCGGCCAGGTCCTTACCGCCTACGAAGGTCTGGTGAAGACCGGTAACACCACCGACTACATCAACAACGCCACCGCAGGTATGCAGGCCAGCGCCATTATCCCCGGCTTCCAGTCCCTGATTGACGGCACGATGACCCCCAAGGCATTCGTCGAATCCATTCAGGCTCAGTACGAGAAGGAGGTCAAGTAACCCTTGCACTTACCGGGCGGAGTGTTCTTCCCTTTTTCCCGCTCCGCCTGGTTCCTTCCCATCGCGCGCACGACGTTGTGTGCGATGTTCGATTCCCAGTTCACACCAAACCAGCAAAGCGTGGTGACAATCATGGATTCCCATAAGGCAGCCAAGGCGGTCAAGCCCAAGCGCAATATGTCCCTCGGTCTGGTCAGCCTGCTTTTCCTCGCTCCGGCGCTTGTGTTCTACATCGCCTTCGAGTTGTGGCCGATCATTCAGACCATCTGGTACTCGTTCTACGAGTGGAACGGTATCGATGCTAGCACCTTCATCGGTGTCGAAAACTACATCACCGTGTTCACCGACCCCGATCTGTACGGATCGATTCTGCACTCCTTCTACCTGATCATCTTCTTCTCCATCATCCCGATTGTGCTCGGCCTGATCATTGCCGTGCTCATCAAAGACATGAAGTCCAAGGTCGGTCGTTCCTTCGCGCAGGTTTGCCTGTTCCTGCCGCGCGTTATCCCAGGCGCTGCAGCCGGTGTGGCCTGGACCTGGATGCTGGCCGACAAGGGCACCGCCAATCAGCTGCTGCGCGCAGTAGGCCTCGGCGACTTCGCCCACGTGTGGCTCGGCGACCAATCCACCTCCCTGAACGCGGTAGGCGTGATTGGTTTCTGGCTGCAGCTCGGCTTCTGTGTGGTGCTCTTGCTCTCGGGCATCGGCGGCATCGACCAGTCCCTGTACGAGGCAGCAAGTCTTGACGGTGCCGGCTGGTGGCGTCAGCTCTTCTCCATCACGTTGCCCGGTCTGCGCGGCCAAATCGGCGTATGCCTGACCATGACCATCATCTCCGCGCTCGCCAGCTTCGACGTGGTGTACATGTCCACTCAGGGCGGCCCCGGCACCTCCACCATGGTGCCCGGCGTGCAGGTCTACCGCTTGGCCTTCACCCAGCAGAGCGTTGGCTTGGCCTCCGCACTCGCCGTCACCCTGATGATTCTCGTGCTGCTGGTCGTCGGACCTCTGCAGCGTCTGGTCAACGGAAAGGAGCAGTGACCATGCAGCAATCCAAAGCCGTTCGCATCACCGGCACGGCGATGCTCGCTCTGACCGTCCTCTTCTGCGTACTGCCGTTCCTGAGCATGCTCTCCGCGGCATTGCAGCCGCAAGGTTCCATGCCCGAAGGTATCCAGTTCACTGCCCACCCGCACTGGGAGAACTTCATCGACGCCTGGAACATGGCAAACATCACCCCGCTGCTGCTCAACAGCTGCATTCTGGTGATCGTGGTCGTGCCCTGCGTGGTGATCTTCTGCTCGCTCGGCGGTTATGCCTTCGCTCAGCTCAAGGTGCCGTGCAAGGGCCTGATCTACGTGCTGTTCCTCGTCGGTCTGACCATTCCGTTCGAAACCTTGGTCACTCCGCTGTACTACGAGATCAGTGGCATGGGCTTGCTGAATACCCGTCTTGCCCTGATCCTGCCGCTCATCGGCCTGAATATTCCGTTCGGTATTGTGTGGATGCGCTCCTGCTTCGAGCAGATGCCGCGTGATCTGATCGAAGCCGCATCCATCGATGGTGCAGGCCATCTGCGCACGTTCCGTTCCATTCAGCTGCCGTTGGCACTGCCAGCCATCTCCTCGCTCGGTATTCTGACCTTCCTGGCCACCTGGAACCAGTTCCTGTTGGCTGTGGTGTTGGAGAACGACCCGAACAAGCGCACGATGGCAGGTGCCCTACAGTCGTTCGTTGGCCAGTATCAGACCGACGTGGTGCTGCTCAACGCGGGCGCACTGCTCATCATGGCACCGACGATGATCCTGTTCATCTTCCTCCAGCGCTACTTCATCCGCGCCATGCTTGCCGGCTCGGTTAAGGGCTGATCCGAAGGCAAGAGGATGTAGGGTATGGCCGCCGGAACAGTGTTTCGTGCGGCCATACTGGTAAAACCATACGTACCGAGCAATCGGACAGGGGAACGATATGACTTTCACCAACAATGACTGGTGGCGCGACGCCGTCATCTACCAGATTTACCCCCGCTCATTCAGCGATGCCAATGGAGACGGCAACGGTGATCTCCAAGGCGTGATCGATCGTCTCGACTATCTGCAGGCGCTCGGGGTGGACGCGCTCTGGCTTTCTCCATTCTATCCATCGCCGCTGGCGGATGGAGGTTATGATGTTGCCGACTATTGTGATGTGGATCCCCGCCTTGGCACACTCGATCAGTTCGACGAATTAGTGGCCAAAGCGCACGAACGCGGTATCGGCATCATCGTGGACATCGTGCCGAACCACACGTCCGATCAGCACCGTTGGTTCCAAGAGGCCCTGGCTCAAGGTCCGGAATCGGAAGCGGCACAACGGTATGTGTTCCGGCAGGGCAAGGGGGAGCACGGCGAATTGCCGCCTACCAACTGGCTGAGTAACTTCGGCGGTTCCGCATGGGAGTCGTGTGGAGACGGCTGGTACTACCTGCATCTGTTCGCCAAGGAGCAGCCGGACCTCAATTGGGACAATCCCGAGGTGCGGCATGAGTTCCTGCGTGTACTCACATTCTGGTGCGATCGCGGTGTGGACGGTTTCCGCATCGATGTCTCGCACGGTCTGGCCAAAGACCTGCGTGAGCCGCTGCGCGACCGTATCGACCCGACACTGATGTCTCCACAGGCTACCGATGGCTCCGATCCGCTCTGGGACCGCGACGCCGTGCATGATATCTACCGTGAATGGCGCGACCTGTTCAATCAGTACACGCCAGCCAAGTATGCGGTCGGCGAATCGTGGTCGCCATTCACCACCCGTATTTTCCAATACGCCAAGCCTGATGAACTTGGTGCCGTATTCGACTTCTCCATGTCAAAGGCCGCCTGGAATCGCGAAGAATACCGCACCACGATTGAGCGCACGCATCGCTATGCTCTCGCTGCCGAAACCGCCCCCACCTGGGTGCTCGGCAACCACGATGTGCCACGTATCGCCTCGCGTCTCGGACTGCCGAGCGGTGCAAACATCGAGCAGTGGGTGACGTCCAACGGCACGAATCCGCCGATTGACCCCGCGCTCGCCGCTCGTCGTGCCCGTGCAGCAGCGCTGGTGATGCTCGGCCTGCCAGGTACCGCCTTTGTGTATCAGGGTGAAGAGCTTGGTTTGCCGGAGGACTTTGATTTGACCGAAGATGAAATTCAGGATCCCAATTGGGAACGTTCCGGTCATTATTTCAAGGGGCGCGACGGTTGCCGCGTACCGCTGCCGTGGCAGTCAGACGGCCCGGCGTTCGGCTTCAATGCCACCGGTGCTTCGTGGCTGCCCCAGCCGGCATGGTTTGCGCAGTATGCCACTAATCGTCAGATTGGTGACGGGGCTTCCGTCCTGCACCTGTATTGTGCTGCTGTCGCATTGCGCAAACAGTGGGTGGCCAACGGCACGGACTTCCAGTTCTCGTGGCTTACCAACGAAGAGTGTCCGGCGCCGCTGCTTGGTTGGCGCTTGCCGTCCGGCATGGTTGTGATGGCGAACTTCTCTGACAGTCAACCAGTCGCCTTGCCGCAGCCGATGACCGTGCTACTTGTGTCTGACGCGACTGTGCAGGCGAACACTCAGGTCGAGAGCGTTCCTCCAGCTGCTACCGTCTGGGCCTTGCCAGCATAATCTCATTGAAGAACACCAAGGAGTTACGCCAATGATTGCCGAAACCTGTCCAATAACCGTTCGCACGGTAACGGCCCATCTTGATACCGGTCGTGCCGTCTATGGCGAACAGGCTTCGGCAATCTGTGAACTGCCGGTAGAAGCCGTCACAATCGTTCCCGAATCATGCGAAGACGAGTGCACGTCCAGTGCGGGTATCCAGGGTGATGCTCAGGTGCGACTCTGGCGTATCGATGTGAACGCGCATGCACCCCAGCCCAAGGACCGCGCCGCTGCCTTTCAGGAACAACAAGCGTTTGAGCCCCACCATGCGATTGACGTGTCGCTCACCATGGCCGGCGTCGACAGCGGCAACGATGACACCATGCTGGCGCTATACCAGCACAAGGAGTGGTGGATGCGCCCGACCTGGGTGCGTACACCATCTGAACTGCCTGAACGCACGCAGTTATTGTTACGCCGCAACAACGATGCCGAAGATGCCGAGTGGCTAGTGTTGGTCGCTATCTGCGGCACGGATATTCGGGCTGATTTCAGTGGGCAGCCCGCAACAGAATCTGATGACACGGCTTTGCGGCTCGTGCTGTCTTCCAACCGGGTTGGTCGCACGACTCTATGTGACACTGCCGCATATATCGCTTGCGCATCCGACCCGTATATGGCCATTCGAGCTGCCACACAAACGGCAGCACGCCAGCTGGGTATTCGCACCCGTAAGGAGCGTCCATTCCCGGATGCGCTCACCGGGTTGGGATGGTGTACTTGGGATTCATTGGGGCGAGATGTCAACGAGCAGGCTATCGTCAACAAGATGGAGGAGTTCCAAGCCAAGCATGTGCCCATTTCCTGGGTGCTTATCGATGACGGTTGGTCCAACACGGATCGCACAAAGGAAACCCTGATCGACTTTGGCGCGGATCGCCAACGTTTCCCCCACGGGCTTGCCCACACCATTGCGCTGCTCAAAACGCACTATGGCGTGCGCAGCGTAGGCGTGTGGCAGGCGTTCCAAGGCTATTGGAATGGTTTGGACGAATCGGGTGTAGCCGCGGCCAGCTGCCCGACCGCAATAACCACCACGGCGAATGGTTGCCTGATTCCTGGAAGTCGTGCTGAACAACCCGCACAGTTCTGGGATGCCTGGGACGGCGAACTCGCCGAAGCCGGCGTCGATTTCGTCAAAGTGGATTCGCAAAGTTCCACGTCAGTAATGGTTCGTGGCACCGAAAGTTACGGTGAAGCCACCTGGGGACGCCATCAGGCGCTTGATGAAGTGACCTCACGACGATTCGGCGGCGCATTGATTAACTGCATGGGCATGGCACCGGAGGATTATTGGCATCGTCCTTCATCGCCAATCACCCGTAGTAGCGACGACTATCTACCGCACAATCCTGATTCGCTGGGCGAACACCTTATCCAGAACGCATACTGTGCACTGCTGATGGGGGAGCTGTACCACTGTGATTGGGACATGTTCTGGACGGAGCATCCCCATGCGCGAGTCCATGCCGTGCTCCGATTGCTTAGCGGCGGACCAGTGTATTGTTCCGATGCCTGCGGTCACACTGATGCGGCTGTCTTGCGTGATTTACTTGCCGAAGATGGTACATTACCGCGTCCTGATGAGCCGGCCCGACCAGTCATTGCGTCACTGCTCAATGACCCCGAACATACGGACTATGCGCTCGGTGTCACAGCAAGATTCGGCGCAGAACAGGTCATCGCTTTCGTCGGATTGCGCCGGCAGCCACAAATCGGCATTATTACGGCTAGCGGTCGCTCTTGCCGCATCATCGATGACCATGGTGCGACGATTGATATGAATCCGGGAGAAACCCATACTTGCGAGATCGAGTACGGCCGACTGCGTGTTTTCCGGGTGCAATCATGAAAGCGCATATGCCGATTGAAATTTATTTTCCGGCACACCAACGCAGTTCTCCAATGGGAATGTAATTCGCCAATTTTTAGACTGTGAGCAACGAGCAATATAGATATCAATAAGGAGCCAATGATGACTACTTTCAACCGCGCAATAATCCCCGACGCCATCCGCACCAACGGCGCCACCCCCAATCCGTGGTGGTCCAACGCGGTGGTCTATCAGATTTACCCGCGCTCTTTCCAAGACACGAACGGCGATGGATTCGGCGATCTTAAGGGCATCACGTCGCGTCTTGATTACTTAGCTGATCTTGGCGTGGATGTGCTGTGGCTATCCCCGGTCTATAAGTCTCCGCAAGACGACAACGGCTATGACATTTCCGACTATCAGGACATTGATCCTCTGTTCGGCACGCTCGACGATATGGACGAGCTGCTGGCCGAGGCCCACAAGCGTGGGCTCAAGATCGTGATGGATCTTGTTGTCAATCACACTTCCGATGAACACGCCTGGTTTGAAGCATCCAAGAACAAAGACGACGAACACGCCGACTGGTATTGGTGGCGTCCGGCTCGTCCCGGCACCACGCCCGGCGAGCCCGGCGCCGAGCCCAATCAGTGGGGCTCCTACTTTGGCGGCTCCGCATGGGAATACTGCCCCGAGCGTGGCGAATACTTCCTGCATCAGTTCTCGAAGAAGCAGCCGGACCTCAACTGGGAGAACCCTGCCGTGCGCCGCGCTGTGTACGACATGATGAACTGGTGGCTTGACCGAGGCGTCGACGGCTTCCGCATGGACGTCATCACCCTGATCTCCAAGCGCACCGATTCGAACGGCAAGCTGCCGGGCGAGTACGGCTCGGAGCTTGAGGATCTTCCTGTGGGCGAGGAGGGCTATTCCAACCCGAATCCGTTCTGTGCGGACGGCCCCCGTCAGGATGAATTCCTGGCTGAAATGCGACGTGAGGTATTCGAGGGGCGTGAAGGCTTCCTGACTGTGGGCGAGGCGCCAGGCGTCACGGCTCAGCGTAACGAGCACATCACTGATCCGGGCAACGATGAATTGGACATGCTCTTCCTGTTCGAGCATGTTGATTTTGATTGCGAAGGTACCAAGTGGAAGCCGCTGCCGCTTGACCTGCCGAAATTCAAGAGCATTATGGCCGGTTACCAGACTGCCGTGCAGAACGCAGGATGGGCCAGCTTGTTCACCGGCAATCATGATCAGCCGCGCGTGGTCTCCCGCTGGGGCGACGACTCCGCGGAGGAATCCCGCGTCCGTTCGGCCAAGGCACTTGGCCTGATGCTGCACATGCACCGCGGCACCCCGTACATCTATCAGGGTGAGGAACTGGGCATGACCGACGCCCACTTCACGCGTCTCGACCAGTACCGTGACCTTGAATCCTTGAATGCCTACCGGCAGAGGGTCGAGGAGGCCAAGGTGCAGTCGTCTGAGTCAATGATGGCCGGTCTGGCCGCGCGCAGCCGTGACAACGCGCGTACTCCGATGCAATGGGACGGTTCCGGCTACGCCGGTTTCACCGCTCCGGACGCCGCCACTGAGCCATGGATTTCCGTGAATCCGAATCATGCCGAGATCAACGCCGCCGGTGAATTCGATGATCCGGATTCGGTGTACTCCTTCTACAAGCAACTCGTTGCGCTGCGTCACAACAGCCCGGTCGTGGCCGCCGGCGACTGGCGACTGATTGACGCCGCTGATCCGCACGTCTATGCCTTTACCCGTGAGCTCGACGCTGAGAAGTTGTTGGTCGTAGTCAATATGTCCAGTCGAACCGTTGACCTGCCACGTGAGGCTGCCGAACTAACCGCCGTCGGAATCGCCGAGCCGAATGTGGTGATCAGCACGTATGACGCTCCGCACACCGTGGTCTCCCTTGCCAACCGCGAGCTCGACCCGTGGGAGGCGGCCGTCATCCAGTTGTAGTGCATTGAGTGCCTTTCTCCGCTCAAAGAGGTACTTCGGGGCTATCCCGAAATGCTATCTGTCTTGAGAGAGGTACCGTAACGTCGAAACCCCAGGTATAAGCATTGAAAATCAAGGCTTATACCCGGGGTTTTTGCTTCTCGGTACCCCTATGAAAACAGATAGCTGTCTGCAAAAGGCCGAATGTACCTCTGTGAAGCGAGATAGCTGGTGTCTCTCGGCATTGTGGTGCTTACAATGGAAAGCTATGGAACAAAAGGATGTTTTGAAGGCGCTGCAACGTGATCATGCAGCCGAACTGAAGCTGGCCGCCGAACGTCTCAAAGGGACTGCCCGTCATACGGAAATTATCCCTTCGCCGGTATTGAGCGAGATGACCGGTCATGAGATTCTCCTGAAGCCGGAAAACCTGCAGGTCACCGGTTCCTTCAAGATTCGCGGCGCGTACAACAAGATCGCATCGCTCACCGAAGAGCAGATCGCCCGTGGCATCGTCACCGCATCCGCAGGCAACCATGCCCAGGGCGTGGCCTATGCGGCCCGTGAGCGTGGTGCGAAGGCCACCATCTGCATGCCGCAGATCACCCCGCCGCTGAAGGTCGATGCCACCAAGGCCTACGGCGCCGATGTGGTGCTGTACGGCGATGTGTTCGACGAATCCGCCGCCCACGCTGCTGAGCTCGCCGACAAGGAAGGCATGATTTACGTGCCGCCATTCGACGATTACGAAGTCATCTGCGGCCAAGGCACCATCGGTCTGGAGATCCTCGAAGACGTGCCGAACGTCACTGACGTGGTCGTGCCGCTCGGTGGTGGTGGCCTGGGTGCCGGCGTGGCGCTCGCCATCAAGACGTTCAAGCCTGAAGTGCGCGTAATCGGTGCGATTCCGGAGGGCTCACCGGCCTGGAAGGACTCGCTGGCCGCGGGTCGTGTGTCTCCGGCTGACCATGTGGTTACCTCCGCCGAAGGTGTTGCGGTCAAGCACCCCGGCGACCTGCCCTTCGCTCTGATTAACGAGTTCCTGGACGATCTGGTCACCGTCACCGAGCGCGACATCAACGAAATGATTCTGCTCATGCTCGAGAAGCATAAGCTGGTGGTCGAGGCGGCCGGCGCCGTTTCGCTGGCTGCGCTGGAACACCTGAACCTGCGTTCGCGCAAGTTCGCCGCCGCCACCGGCCCGCACGTGGTGGTTCCGATTATGTCCGGCGGCAATATCGACACCGTGACCATGGGTGCGGTGATTCAGAAAGGTATGATCGCCCGCGGCCGCATCATGAACTTCGAGGTCGAGCTGCCGGATACTCCGGGCCAGCTCGTCAAGGTGGCCACCCTGCTTGCCGAGCAGCGCGCCAACGTCATTCAGCTTGATCACGACCAGTTCAAGGCATCCGGCCACTACACCAACGCGGTGTCTCTCGGCGTCACGGTCGAGACCAACGGCCCCGAGCACATCGACCGCATCCTCGCGGCACTCAGGGAAGCCGGATTCCAGCCCAAGCGCATCTACTGATTCCAATACCGCTGGCGGGAGGCCGCGCAGAAGTGTGCTCCAATACCTCCCGCTGGCGGGAGGTGGCGCAAAAGCGCCGGCGGGTGGTTAACCGACAATCATCAGTTGCTTAACCCACCCACCGGCGCTTTCGTTATGCTGAGGGCTACTTGTTCTCCGCAATCGTCTCGTCCACCAACTTCGGCAGGGCAACGGCGATATCCTCATGAATCAAGCGGCTCGCAAGATGGTCATATTGCGTGTGACCCATATTCATGATGGTGATGGGCACGCCCGCCTGCGCGGCCACCGGCACAATGCTCGCCGCCGGGTACACCTCAAGGGTCGATCCGATTACCCATAGTTCGTCGGCTTTGGTGGCCAGACTGTACGACTTCTCCATCGCGCCGTCCGGCAACGCCTCACCGAAATACACCACATCGGTTTTGATAATGCCATTGCACGGCATATCGCCACGATACTTCAGTTTGCGATGGCAATGTGGGTCGGGCTCTTCATCCAAACGGGCCATGATGTCCGCCGTGGCATATTCCTGATGGCACTTCATGCAATGCGAGGTGCCGATAGTGCCGTGCAGGTTCACGATGACGTTGTCGCTGTTGCCGGCCTTCTCATGCAGCGCATCGAAGTTCTGCGTGGCCAGCAGCGTCAGCATGCCGGCTTGTTCCAGCTTGACCAGCGCCTTATGCGCAGTGCCGGGCTGCGCATTCCATACTGGCGATTCCTTTTGCCAGCGCCAGGAGTACTCGCGGTCCTCTTTGTTGCGCAGAAACAGATCGATGTCGTAAACGCTCATTTGGTCAGGATGCTTGGTCCACACACCGTCCGGACCGCGGAAATCAGGGATGCCGGCGGACGTGGAAATGCCCGCCCCGGTTAATACAGCAATCTTCTTGGTCATAACTACAGGTATACCCGCGATTCATGAACGAAATCCGATGACGGAGCGCTGTCATGCGCCGATTGTGCGCCGGCAGTGTGGTTGCCGAGAGATGAACGCAGGGCCGACAAGCTGAAAACTCTCGCGACACGCCAGCCGAATAGTGGATTTGATGCTTTTCAGAAACATTTGAGGGGTTAACCTAGCCTCATCAGAGCAAAGTGGGCTCTGTGCGACACGCCGAGGGAACCGCGCTGTTATGCCGATTCCTGGGGTTTTTGTGCGCCTTGATTTGCGTGAATCCGGACATGCGTGTAAGTTATTCAC